>Ga0182014_10001280_pt1 | contig 33891 bp, 37 predicted proteins | sample 612S2DmetaG_FD_120489 | JGI IMG/M metagenome (GOLD analysis project Ga0182014, IMG submission 120489) | Permafrost microbial communities from Stordalen Mire, Sweden - 612S2D metaG | ecosystem: Environmental > Terrestrial > Soil > Wetlands > Permafrost | place: Sweden: Stordalen | collected... | reverse complement strand
TCCAATCCTGCGCCGAGGCCGCGACCAACCCCCAGGAGAACTCCTAATGCTACGACACAAACTCGCGCTGGCTGTCCTAATTACGGCGGCACCGCCGGCCGCTGGGGCACTCGCTCAAACCACCACCACGGGAAGCGTCGGTTGTACCACCATCGTGCAAGCCGCAGCGAATGGCATGACCGCGAGGATGGCTGCCGATAATCAAACCATCAGCCAGCCCACCAGCGTCACGCAATTGTCCTGCTTGAACAATTTCTTCAATGGCGTTGGCCTTAATCTCGTAACCAACCTGCTGAACCCCGCAAATCTGCTGCAAACCGTCGAAGGCCAGCTTTGCAACGCGGTTACCAGCACCTGGAATTCCTGGCTGGGCCACGTGCAATGCGGTCTGACTGTAACAGGGTTCAATTTTGGTTTCGGCGGGCTTGGAGGCGGATTGTCCTGTCCGAAACTCACCTTCGGCGGCGGTGGGCCTCCAATCGGTTCAATCGGGCTTGGGGTCGGTACAAATGGGTCGGGGAACGGTCTCTACATCAACGGCAATGGCCTAACGCCGCCAGGCTACACATTACCGCAAACCCCTGTCGGCAGCTACTAAGGGAGAACACTCATGCGCCGGAACAGATTTTTAGGTCTGACCGCTCTGGGAATAGCAGTCGGCGGCGTGTTCGTAGGTGCGAAACCCGCTTATGCAGACCTTCCCGTTATCGACCCCGCCTCGATCATCCAAGAAATCAAGCAAATCAACGTCCTTGGCACGATCGAAAGCGCTCTCACCAGCTTGCTGGGTAAATCTGGACCGTTGGCGACCCTCATGGGCGACAACACATACGGTACGGTCCAGCAATTGCTGCAGGAAGGATTCACCCAGCAAGCCAATTATTCCAAAGCCTCGATCGGCGCGATGGAAAACATCACCGATGCCTCCAACGAAGCGATGGCACAATACGACCTCCAGCTGCGTGATGCACAAATCAGGGACGAGCAAACGGCAAGCCCCACAGCCTGCACCGGCCTCGACAACGGCGTCAGTACACAAGCAGCCGCCATTCAAGGAGATGCGGTCGGATTTACCCTCGGACAGATCGAGGATGTCCGCGACGAGTCAGGTCCCACGTCTCCCTCCTATTACGGTCAGGCCCAGGGTGTTGCATCAGAAAACGCGGAGCATCTGAACTACTATTGCGATCCAAACGATGTCGCCGCTGGACTTTGCGCTAACTCCACTACCGCAACAGCGGATGCAGACCAGCGCTTCTCCAGCCTGTTTGGAAGCGGCACCTATGCCAACCAAACAGCGGTCACCACCGCAAAGGATTATGCGATCAACCTGATCGAACCCGTCGCGCCGGCGGCATTGCGCGGCGATCAGTTGAACTCAATTGCCGGGCAAGATGCTGCCGTACAGCGCCGCAGCTACAATGCAAGAATATCACTTGCGCAGAACGTCATCGATTACATCGTCGGCATGCAATCCCCGTCCGTCCCGCTGACGTCTCAGCAACAAACCTATTTGACGAATATGGGGCTCCCGCAGCAGACCACCGGCTCCTGGCTGCAAGTTCTCCAAATCAATGCGGAAAGCCGGATCAGTGACATCAACTGGAACGCCCAACTGCAGAGCATGCCGCCGGCAGCAGTCAACCGCGAAATCGCGCTTGAACTGGCACTCAACAACTATCTGGAATTCCAGATTTTCTCGATTGATTTGAAAAATGCCGCGGTGAACGCAACCACTCTGGCGCAAATCGCCCAGCATGATTTCCAGCCCGAAGTGCAAATGCCAACACCGAATATCAACTAACCCATCCTTCCAATTCTTCAGGGGAGACTCGAATGTCTGACTCAAATCAACCGACACCGAACGACACACCCGCAGCCACAGCACCAAAAACCGACGGGCCGATGCGGGAAGTTCTCGCCAAGTTGTTGGAGAGCGCTAACCATCTCTCGGAAACCGATAAGCAGCTTAGTGGCAGGATTCGGGATTTGGGGCTGGCGGCAAAAGACCCTCTCCAGTTTAATGATACCTCTGTACAGCATCAGATCGCAGCTACAGTCGCAGATTTTGAAAAAGCTACAGGAAAACAGTTTGACCTTTCCGCCGCGCAGCGCGCCGAGGTGACGAAATTAACCGCACCAAGTGGGGCGCCAGATGTATCCGCGCTGCATACGCCACCTGATCCGATCCGGGATGTACTCTCAAAACTCGTTGCTAGAATTGATCAATTGCCGGATTCCGCGAAAAATCTAGGCCGTAAAATTCAGGAACTCGACAACGATGCACGAGAGCCGGTCCGCTTCAACCAAAAATCCGTTCAGCACGATGTTGCGTATGCCGTCCAGGATTTTGAAAAGGCCACGGGCCGGCAGCTTGACCTGAATCCTGCACAGCGGGCCGAGGCCACGAGGCTGGCGGCGAGCGCGCCTGGCCTTGAGAACGGCCGAATGATTGCATTGCTGGGAACGACACCGCAAATCAATGATAGCGGTGTCGTTCGTGAAATTCGTCGAAGTGCCGCGGAAATTGGACGCCAAGCTAACCAGTCAACACCGGGTACAGAATCGCTCATCGATAATCTCGAAAATAAAATACGCTTGGCAACTCGGCTCCCTGAAGCCGTGAATGACGCCCACTCGGGCGTTTCTTCTGGGCAAGCAGAACAGTCGAGCGCCAACGCCGACACAACCAACACATCAAGCAGCCCCCGAGGGGACCAGCCGCAGCGGAATGATCCCACACCACGCGGCACTCGCAATGCCCCGAGCTCCCAGGAACCGCCGCCGGTGCAGACCGCAGTGCTTCGTGGCGGCATTCTCGACACGCTGACGGCAGCACTTCGCGGCAATGGAAATATCGAAAATGCGCCATGGACCCCGCAAGCGACACCATTCGCCGATCGGCTTCGGTCGTTCGAAGCAAAGGTTGCTGGCCGTGACCAGGACAGCGTCATCGGCCGCGTCCAGAAATCCGCCCGCGCCGCAGTCGAGGCGCTGGATGGTTTTCGGAATACCGAAGGTGCAGCTGTTATGAACCGCATTCAGAGCGCCGCACGTGCCGAACCAGGCGGAATGGCAAGCGTCCTATCAGAGATGCGCGAAGGGGGGAGATTCAGCGACTTGCGCCAGGCGTTCAATACAGCGCTCAACGACGATAAGGGCTTCACGCAAGCCTATGACAAAGCAGCATCTGCGCTGGCGCGCTATGGCGAGGGACGGCAACAAGTCGAACAGATCATCGCCAAACGGCCGGACGCCTCCAATCTGACCGCAAAATTCGACCAACTCGACAGTCAGATCGGCGAGCGCGCGAGCAGTACACCCTCGCGCAACGAAGGGAAAAATATGCTCGACGATATCTCGAAAACAATCGCCGAGATTATCCAAAGTGCCGCCGAAAAGGTACGCGCCATGTTCTCGCGCGCACCATCTGCAGGGGCGGGTCCCGCTCCCGCCGCCTAAACAAAACCCGGTCCCGCCATTCGCATCATACTGTGGGACCCTGTCGCTGTAGCCAAGCAGAGGTCCCCCAATGCGTAAGCCAAATGCAGTATCTCTCATTCTCGCGGTAGGCTTCGTGGCCATTGCGGGACCCGCGTTTGCCCAGGCCACCAACCCCTATAATGTCAGCTGGTCTTCGCTCAATCCGCAGGGTGATTGGTCAGCAACTGTTCTCCAGTCGCTGTTTCCGATTCCGGGCTTCACCCAAGGCGTATCGACGGGCAATGAAGCGACGGTGATCGGCCAATTGGTCGGACAGTTCACCGGCTTTGTCGCGGCGATCGCCTGCGCCTTCGTCTCCTACAACATCATCATGAACATTCACCGCGCAGCCGAGAGCTCGCAAGTGCTCGGGAGCGGCCAGACCTGGATGGCGGCTGTTCGGATCGGCTTCGCCGCCATCATGATGTTTCCCCTCGGAGGCGGGTTCTGCGCCGGTCAAGAAATGGTCATGCAGGGAGCCATGTGGGGGGTCGGCATGGCGAAATCACTTTACACCAATGCCATCCAGGCCGTGGGACCGGACGCGGTCGTGATTGCTACGCCACAGATCCCGGGGACAAGCAACATTGTCGCCAACCTGATCAACGACCAGCTTTGCACGGACCTGGTCAATCTTGCCGGAAACGGTTCGGGAACCGGAACCCCATTGATTCCCGCACCGCAGCCTTTGTCCGTCAACGATGGCCAGGGAAGCGGTTTCGTGACCTGGAGCTATTCTCTGGCCACGGGTGATGGCACCGGTAATCCCGTTTGCGGATCGGTCACCGTCCGCGAAGCCGCCTCGAATGCGACGACCATTGCCGGCGTAAACGTCGATATGGCAGCAACCCAGCAAGCAATCCTTACCAACGTGATCAACGGCGATCTGCAATCCCAGGTCCAAAGCGTCGCACAAAATCTTTGGCTCAATAAAACGGCTGCTTCGCTGGCACCCCTTCAGGGGATCTACGATTCTGCCGTCGCCGATTACACCAATCTGCTGACAACGGCAGCCACCGGCGTTCAAAGTCAAATTAATACCGCAATTCAGGGCAATGCGACCGCTGCCCGCAACGGTAATCTCGATCTTCTCAACAGCGAACAGCAGCAATCCACGCTAGGTTGGACCGCCGCCGGCGCCTATTATCTGGAAATCGCCCGCCTGAATGCCGAAACGCTCTCGGTGATGAATGCCACCCCGGATGTTACGACACCAACCTATGACGGCCTAGGCCCATCTCTCTCCGATGACCTGGCACCAGTCAAATCCGCGGCCGACTCCTACATGCAGGCATTACTTGAGACCGCCACCACCGCCGATGGCTCAAATCCGCCGAGCGGGATTCCAACGACGCTGGCCTCCGCGACCGACGCTGCAAAAGGCCAGACTGTGCTGGCGCAGCTTTTCAACTCCATTGGACTGAACGATTGGTTCCTCAATAAAATAACAGCCTTCCTTTTGCCGCCCACCCAGGTTTGGACTGACCCCTTTGGTGGTTTGATGTCCCTTGGCCAAGTCCTGATGAATGTCTCTTTGGCGGCGTTCGCTGCCGCTGGCATCCTCGCCTCCGGCACCGGCACCGCCGCAACAACGGTTTGGAACGTGCTGACCGGCAATTGGGCTGCGGCCGCAGCCACGGTCGCCATCCATCCGCTCATATCGTTTCTTTCCATCCCTATTTTCATGCTTCTGACGTCGATCCTCGTGCCCGGCATGATGATCTCTTACGTCCTACCGATGGTACCCTATGTCATGTGGATGGCCGGAGTGTGCGGCTGGATCATCCTGGTCTGTGAGGCCATGATTGCTGTGCCGCTCTGGATGCTCGCACATATGACGATAGGCGGAGATGGGCTCCATGGCCGGGCAATTGAAGGCTGGGGCTTGTTGTTCAATGTCATGTTCCGCCCGGTCTTGATGATCATCGGCCTCTTTCTCAGCTACTTCGTGTTTGATTGCATGTCCTGGCTGATCCGGGAAAGCTTCGGGATCGCCGTCGGTTTCATCTTGGCCAATGGGTGGTTCGTCACGAACCTCATTGGCATCGTGGTCCTGCTGAATATCTTCGTGATGCTGCAAGTCACGACCGCCATCATGTCATTCCGGATGATCGCCTTGTTACCTCACCACCTTCCCAGGCTTCTCGGTTTTACCGCTGCCAACCGGGTCGATATCGAGGCCTTCCAACAGCAGGCAGCCTGGGGTGCCGGGCAGGGTGTGGCCGGTGGCACAAAACAAGCGCTCGGAGAAGGGTTCCGAGCAGTCAAAAACGTTGCTGATAATAGAAAAAACTTGCCCAGCGGCCCCTCAAAGCTTATTTCTGGACAGGCAACCAGTGGTGGCGAAGAAAGCCTGGATTCCACGTTGCAAGCCACTACCAATCAAGGTGATCAAGGCACAGACGATGTTTAATTTTGACGGTCAACTTGTAGCCGACGCGCTTTTCATCCAGCGGATGGGAGATACGCTTCAGGGCGTGCGCGACCATCGGGCAGCAATAAAAGCTGAAGAGATGCAACAACTGCAACTTTTCGCTGACGAGCAGCGCTACGCGTGGCTCGTCGCTCAATATAATAATTTAGCGGATCGGTATAATGGCGTCCTTGCGGACAACAAAAAGGTCGATGCCGCCTATGCCGATGCGCTTGCGGAAAAAGACAGACAAATTGCCCGGCTGATGGCCGAAAAAGCAGACCTCGCCGCCGAAAAGGAAGAGTTTCGCCTCATAGGGTACGAGACCTGTGGAAAGCTATCTTATGCCCTAGAGGAAATTCAGCGCCTCAAAATCAAGGCGGGCGAACTGTCGCCACCTAAACTCAAACCTGATGCTGATCTCTAACAAATGGATTACGCTCCATTCGCATTTTGATGCCGCATAGCTTGGCCCGCAACCACGGAGCCAAGTCATGCGCAAATCATTTCTCATTCTCGCCGGTCTCCTAGCCCTTTCGGCGTGCGACCATGGCAATGTTAAACCGGTCGCGAGTTACTCGGCGCCGCCGGCCCCCCCGATACGAAACCCGACCTTCAATCCGTATGCACCCTACGGTGATGCCAATGCGACCTGGGAGCCGCCAACCGTCAATCAGGATGGCACAGTAGTAAAACCGTCGGAGCCATCCAGCCAAGCCAGCAGGCCGCCTTATGAATTCGCACCATGGGCTACTGGAGCAGCGGGCGGCAGCCAAAATGCGCCGCCGGGCACATTCTAATACGAACAAACCCGCTTCATCGTGCCAGGATCTATTGCTGACGACAGTTACCCACGGCATGCTCGGCGCCATGCTCAATCCCTTTGATCCCGACGCTTTCTACATTCGCCTGGATGCGCACATCATCGGCATCGAGCCGAGGATCGCCCGCAGCCTCGAACTCCCCGTTGGGCTCAATTTCGCCCAATTGCACGAAATACTACAGGCTACGTTCGGTTGGACCGATAGCCACCTCCACCAGTTCATGGTCGGCGGACTCACCGTCGGCGCGCCAGAGTTCGATGAGGATGCGCTGCTCGACGTGCGCACGTTTGAAGCATCCGAAATACGCCTTCAGGATCTGACGTTTCCATACGAAGAAGACCCACCCCTCACGATCGTCTACACATACGATTTTGGCGATAATTGGCGCCATCAGTTGATCCTGCGGCGTGCCTCGCGCGAAGAAGATGTTAAATATCCTCGATGCATCGCAGGAACCCGTTCATGCCCTCCTGAAGACGTCGGCGGCTACTCGGGCTACGTCGACTTTCTCGATGCTTGGCTCGATTCTGACCACGAAGAGCACAAAAACATGCGTCAATGGGTTGGCCGCAAATTCCACCCGGAGCACTTCGATCTTGAAGCAACGAACAAAGCTATCGCTCGGGCCATCCGGGCATCAAAGGGAGGGTACCGATTCAGGCTCCTTCGGATGGCATAATCGACTGTTATCGGAGAGAATTATCGTCGTTGCATTGTGGGCACAGCGATAGCACTGGCGCCACAAGGGCAATCGGTTTGGTGCTTTATTGGGAAGGAGGCCTATTCCACCGGGCCTCCCCGCCCAACTGAAGTTTCGCCGCGAACATACCGGCACAGCCCCAATTTCGCGCCCGCGCCTTTCCCGCTTTATCCAAACAAAAATAATCCAACGATTCGCAAATGTATCCGTCACGCTGACTCCAATCCAGCGAGAGGGGTTATTAACATGGAATTTCGTCCATTTTGGTTTCGAACGATAGGGCACGGGCCGCTCATCTTTCGCGCGGCAATACTGCTTTTTCCGTTTGCACCTGGTTGGGCATTTGCCCAGGTCTCAGCGACATTAAATGGGGCGCCCGTCCAAGTTACCCCCTATCTGCCAGAGCCGGGTGTGCCTACCATCGCGATCCCGCAAGGTACGTTGAACACCGTTCCAACCGGCTCAGGTACTGGGGCCGGCGGAGCTTCCGGTTCATCCGGCAGTGACGCGCTCGATACGCTGCTCGCCCAAAGCTGGGGATCGTCCGCAATCGCCAATGCTGAGGCCCTGGGGCTCAATCCATCTGCACTTGCGGCAACCTGCGTCATCGAGAGCGGTTGTGGAGCTAATCTCGGAAGTGGTAGTGGAGCTCAAGGAGACTTCCAAATGTATCCCGCAGCTTTCCAGGAGGGGTTGCAAACTGCGCTGGCGGCTGATCCTTCTTTGGCGTCGGAAATTGTGCAGGGCGATGCAGGCATGAATGACCCAACCACAGAAGCTATTGCCGCATCGGGATATTTGATGCAGGCCAACACTGCCCTGGAGAGTGCGGGTATTTCTGATCCCACGGTTCTTGATGCGCGGAGTTACTACAATTACGGTCCAACCGCCGGTACCCAGATCGCTCAAGCATCCGACGGCGACTTGATGAGCGAGTACGTAAGTTCGACGGCCATGCAAGCTAACAATATTCCCTCAAACGAAACTGTGGGTCAGTGGAAATCGTCGGTGTCGTCGATCGTAGGTAACGCGGCCAACCAGTCTGTCTTGTCGTAAAGGAGAATGAGCATGAAGTTACAATTTAATCTTGGGGCGTTTACCCTCGCAGCGTTTACATTTGTCGTGACGATAACACTTGGTCCCTCAATCGCTAGCGCACTTACTGCTGTTCAACCCGCGCCGGGGCTGGCGTGCATGTCGCTGGACAGTCAGGCGTTGCAGACAATGCAACAGAGCGACTTGCCCCCTGTTCTCGCAGCACCCAACCCTTCGGCGGCGCGCCTTGGCTACCCGAGCGCAATTGTCTTCGTTAAATGGCCTCTCGTGCAACAAAGTGGTTATACGGAGATGGAGCGGCTCAACGGCCAAACAGGCTGGATTGCCACAGACCACCTTACAACATGGTACCCTCTCAATGGTGGAAATGCCAAGTGCGTCCCGTCGATTATGTCAGATGGACAACTAGGCACGTCGATTCATTGATCCCTACGCGCTGGCCGGTCAGCGTGTAGGTTTAGGGACTTTTGGGGTATTCCCATGTCGCAAATGTTTTCAGTTATCATTTCAATCGTCGGCCTCTTCTTCCTCGCGAATTCTCTAATTCTTGTCCACGAGTTTGGGCATTATGCCGTGGCCAGGATTGCCGGCGTAACAGCGCGCCGGTTCGCCCTGGGTTTTGGCCCGCGCGTTGTTGAGTGGACTGACCGGCGGGGCACCGTCTGGAGTTTTTCGCTACTTCCTATGGGCGGGTACGTTTCCTTTCCGGGTGAACACGACGCCAATGAAAAAGGCGGTTATCTAAACCAGCCGCCCCTTGCACGGATGGCCATCATCGCAGCTGGCCCTCTTGCAAATATTTTTGTTGCGATTACCATCTATGCCGGGATTTTCATGATGCAGGGAATGCCGATTTTTCTGCCCATCGCCAGCTCGGTCATTCCAGGCTCCCCGGCCGCCCGCGCGGGATTTTATGCCGGCGATCGCATAATTGGCGTAAACAACATTGCGGTCTCTAGCTTCGATACGCTCAGGCCTATTTTGGAGGGTAATCCCGGAAAATCTATGGAATTCAGCGTCAACCGGCATGGCACAATCCTGGTTCTTTCGGCCGCCCTAACCAGTGAGCCGGCGGGCGGCCGGGAAGTGGGCTATCTCGGCATTTGGAGCAACGTCGCCTCTCGCGAAAAAATGGGTCCTGGTCGGGCCATTTTCACTGCATCGGAGCGGACCTGGCAAGTTATAACGCAAACCTTCCAAGGAATTAGCCGCGCGCTCACCACCGGCCAGGGCGCCGGGAATTTCCGGGGCGTTATTGGGGTCGCGCACCTGGCAGGCCAAGCCGCGGAAGCCGGCGGAGACACGCTTCTTACATTGATGGCAGTGTTGTCGATCAACCTGGCGCTGATGAACCTCCTACCGATCCCCGTTTTGGACGGCGGCGCATTTCTGTTCTGCTTCTTTGAGTGGGTACGTGGCCGGCCAGCGCCCGACCGCTTCCAGGATTTCGCAACCCGCGGCGGCGTTGCCATAATCATGGCCCTTTTCCTTTACACGACCGCTCACGATCTGGCGGGGCTGGGTGTTTTCGACTGGCTCCCAGGTATTGCACATGCGGCAACGGGAGCACATGGAGCACATATCGTACCGAATTGAACGAACTTATAGGACATTTAGACGGGTTGGCAGGTAATTCTGGCTTTATCGCAGCGATTGTATATCGCATGTCCCTCTTCGATCATCTCGCGCAGTTCACCGAGGCAGCGGACTAAAACGAGCCGTGAACGAATTGATAATCGAACACAATCCGCCCCTGGGCATCCTGATGCACATGGCACCATTGGCCCGGATTCACCTGCTCATATGATTCCTCATGCGGATTATCAAGCCAGGCGAACTCGCCAGTATGGGTGACCACCAAAAGCCAGTCGCCACGCCTGTTGCCCATTGTGGCGACAGGCGCGGTCGTGATCCCAAGGCGTGGGTAGCCAAGTGGATCGCCCGGAATACCGAACAGCGTGATGGCGGCAGGGGTCCCAACACAGTGAAACGGCGTATTCGGCGGCGGATTATAGACCGGTACAACCGAGCCTATCGTTGTGTATTCGGGCGCTACGGACACCGGTTGATTTGTTGGAACCATGGTGCAGCCGGCAAGCCCGAAAAGGGCCGCCGCTGCGATCGCCACTAGCCGCGTTCCTTCATTTTTCATCGTGGGAAAAACCCCTCCTCGGTTGACAGAAACTCGCGCCAGCCAGCAGAGCGTCGAACCCTGATTTGAAAATTCAACAGCGCGTTGTAAAAGGCCACCAGCAAAAATAGGCTGAGGAAAGGCAGGAACTCCCAAACCATCATCACGCGAGCGAATGTGTAAGGCTCATCGATTGCTGAATGAACCCAGAAGATGACGCCGAGAAGAGCAACAAACAACGCTCCATAGGATATCGTGAATGTCATGCGACGGCGTTGCTCCAGACGTTGCTCCAGAGCTTGCGCTGACATGCCGTAGGAGAACGCAGTGGCGGCAAGATCAAAGCCACCGGCTTCATCGACCTTGAAGCGGCTATCGCGTTGCGGGGCACTTCTTGTCTGCTGCCAGAGCTTACCAATCAGACCCGCGCCAGATCTGACGCTCTTTCGGCCGAACCAATCCGCAGGGCCGCCTGCCAGCCACCCAATGCGCCGCATCGTGCGGCCGATGAAGGAGCGCTTCCGCTTGGCCGGCTTGCTGTCTGGTTGCCCCTTGGCGGTTTGGTCGTTGGTAACGCCTTGGTTCTCTTGGGCGTCCATCCGTTCAGCTCCCAATCGCATCAACAAAAGCTTGAACATTCTGCGGGACACCGACAAGCTGCCCCTCAGTTCCGTCCAGCTTGCGCCATACAAATGTGGGCGTGGCCTTCAAACCGATCGCTTGCGCGATCAGCATGTTCTGCTTCAGATTGTCCTGAGCCTGGCCCGAGGGTTGATTGCCTTCGCTGCCAGATTGCCATGCACCGACGATTTGATCCGGCGGATCGCTTAATAGAGCCATCGCGCTTTTTGTGCTCTGACCGCCATCTTCGCCATCCAAGATCGTCAATGGAATGACGGAAATTTCGATCTGGTTTTGCTCCGCGAAAGGCTTTAGCATCTGAAATGCACGGATGGAGTAGATGCATTGCGGGTCGATCAGCATATATAAATGTTTCGCGGGATTGTTGCCGATCGTCCCGAAAGTCGCGTTCTGAACCAATGGCAATACCGCCGCGGGCGCTGCTTGCGGACCATCTGGCCCGTTGACTTCGACAGTTGGGATGGCCCCAGGAATATTGGCAACCTCCGTTTTGGTGATGTTTTTCCCGGCGGCATCCCACAACACGCCAGGAATCACCCGCTGATTATCCGGTGTTGCGTAGAAGACCTGGAACATCGAACCGCTTCGAACGAAATAGCCTTCCAGGCCATGAACCGACCCGATATCGGTGATATTGCCGGCGGCAACCGTTTTGAGTTGCGCTAACGTCATCTCGATTGGAACCCCTGACACCGCCGCATTTCCATCCGGGGCCACGTCGAAGAGCATGAATTGATTGCCGCTCCGGGCGGCGATCTGGTGCATGCCGTCTGCCGTACCGAGATCGGTAATTGTGGCGCCCGCGCTTGCGATGTGCATAACGAACGGAGTGCCCGTCAACGAGGCTGGGGGCGAAGTTGGCGTGACGGGCGCAAGCGATGGAGCCCCCGGCACCCGCGGTGTGTTGCTTGTAAACGCTATCGGCCCGGCCGTGGCGCAATGAGGATTGGCTGCAGCAACAGCCGGAAAGAAAACAACGGATGCGAGGCTGAGTAGAAGGGAACGCATGGCTAACTCCTCTGTGATGGAGAGGAGCATCCGCTCTACAAATGCGAATGGCAGGGTTTAATGATTAAAAATCCCGAACATATTGTGGAGATTAGATCGCCAACTCCTTTTATCCTCGGCGCCCTTCGTCACATTGACGCCGGGCAAAGCGGTGATCGAGTGGGAGAATTTATCGCTGCAATTCCCAAGAAAAAGCGAATTGTAGTTTTCAATGAGATTCAACGAAAATTCTACAACCATTTCGTCCTCTCCCGCTTTCCAGCGCACCATTTCTCGCAAAACTTTACCTTTTTCGATCAGGCTGGGTATTCCCGTTGGTGTGAGAGTCTTGATGGTGACAAGTATTTTATCGCGCTGCACAGCCAGGCGCCAATGGTCTTCCGCACACTGAGATGTGGATTCCGATAAAGCTCCCTCCGGATTGGCCTCGGTCCAAATCTTGTTGATTCGGAAAAACTCTTCGCAAGCTTCTAGGAGCGGATCGTTACCAGCCGAGGGCTTCCTCTCCTTTACGGCATCGCCATGGACCACGTTTTGATTTAGATCCATCCTTCATGCCTCCGACCCCGGTTAGCGATCCCACGTCGATGGTGGCTCGTGGTTGGTTCCGAATTCCCCGTCCAAACAGGTGAGACCACAAATACCATGACGCTGACCAAAATTAAGTTTAATCCACAGCCGAGCTAAAACGATGCCAGTCCGATATAGTTTACCGCCGCATAAGTCTATTTGATTTTATCTTATTTTGATTTTTTCTTATCAAGTGCATTAAATGCGTGCCCACGAGATCAACCTCTACCGATTCATGGAGAGCGCTCGCATTGTAGGAGGCCATTGATAGCAGCCAAATGAGGACGCGGGAATCTTTTTTTCCCAGGGCAGTCGAGCATTTACGTTTCTTAATCTAATGCGGATACATCGCTGTCTTTTATGACAGTTTAGTGTCGACAAGCTGAGAAGGTTGCTATATCGCGCGGAAAGTCTCACTCCAAAATTGTCGCGGTTGTTGGGAGGCGTAGAGTTTTTTTATGCATATTTCCGGTTTGCAAAAATTTCCTTTCCATCTCTGCGTATAAATTAGGCACAGATTCATTGTAGTTCTCAATAATTCTTCATAATAAAATGTAAATTACTTGGCCACTGAGGACGTTGTCGTGTTCGTTTGTGGTTACAAATAATTTAATACCGAAATCGAATCGTAGCATTCCCTTCGCTTACATAATATTTGTCGATAATTTAGGCGCAGATGAACAATCGGCGCTGTGCTTTTAGGCGATTTAGTGCAAACCATATCGCGGTTCTAAATTTGCAGCGTCAACAACACGCCAGTTCCTTAAGATCACATCGATCTTTTCGAACACCGCTTTCACATCCTGCAACTCACGTTCAAGCCGTTCCCCATTTGATAAATGGGCGTGAGATAATTCTCCGGATAGCAAACGTGCCCCCGCCGAAATCCGTAATGCCCCGTATGGTTTAGCTCCATTTTTGTTCGGCAGTGAAATCGGCTGACCAATATGGCATATTCTCGATGCGGCTAGCCGCTCATGTGGCAGAATCCCAGATAGGTCCGTGTTCAGCCAACGATAAAGCGCGTGCATTTTCTCAAATTCCAGAAAATGCTGACCAGACTGCGGATCGATAATAGCAAATACGAAAATGGATATCATCCGCTCCCATGCTTCTTCGCGGATATCACGGATCGGTTGCGGTGTGGGCAATAATGCAAAACGCGGCCGCGCTGAAATGGCCGCTCTCGCCGTTTGCCCGAAACTTTCGAGAATTTCGGCACGGTTCTCAGCCGGGACTTCGAAAAAGGCCTGCATCTCGGCAAGAGCTGCATGCCAGCGCAGAGCCAGGCCAATATTGCCGCCGGGCTGAAGCATGGTTGCGGCTGGGCAGCCAGGGAAGAAATCATCTTGCGAAAAATAGGCATTTAGGCCAGCAGGAATTTTATTCCTGACGAGACGCCGTGCGATCCTGCTTGGAATTAGCACCGCACCAGAGAATGGAGGTCCAGTAAAAAACTTCGATCCGGTGATCAGCACGGCGGCATCCAGTGCAAGGTATCGAGCGATCGAGGACGGAGATAGCCTTGTCTGGCAAGCATCGACGACGATATCGAATTTGCTTCCATATCTCCGGCGCAGCTCACCAAGAAGACTTGGCCGGGGCGCCAGTATTCCCGTTTTTGAGAGGTCAAGCGCATGAAGGAGAACGCGTTCTCCGCGCTCTATGGCGCCTTTCACGGCATCGCGGATGTCCGCCTCGATCCCGTCAATGGGTTTCAGTTGTGCGTCACCGTTCCGAACGGCGATGGTGCAAAGCCTTGTGTCTGGCCGGAAGCCGTCGATCAAGGTTCCGGGCTCCACCTTTGCTCCCAACGCGGTATCAACTGCAAAGTGAAGTCCGCGGGCGGCGAGGGGCACACCCCGGCCGGTTTCTTCCGGCGCGATCAGAATATTGCAGATCGGCGCGTCCTCATTGCCGCCGATATGGGTCAGCGCCAGCGCCAGGAGCTCGGCGTCCGTGCCGGAGGCTGAAAGTACGATTTCTGTCCCGGCTTCCAGGCGCAATAGCCGCGCCAATTTCTCGCGCACCTCGCCCAAGCAGGTTTTTATAGCCGCTCTTTCATCACGCTCAGCCAGCGCCGATCTTCTCGCGCGCAGCCGTGCCGCATCGGCTGCCATATAACCTCGCTCGGAGACAGACGATGCAGTGGAGGAGGCGAAGGTAATTGCCCAGGGTCTCGGCCGATGGCTACATCCGTACCCATTCAGTAAGGTCTCCGGGTCAGTCCGCAGGCGGATATCGCCCCCGGTCGCCATCAACGCGTGAGTCGGCAGAGACAAACTCAGACTCTCACCCCGCGTTGGCTGCGTCTTTGTCAGGGAGAAAGGATCGTTTCTCCCGCGCGGACCGTGCAATTCTGCGCTTCCGGCTTCATGTGCATGCCAAACCACCATATCACCCTCCGTTTGTAGGCAGGGTCACACCGTATTTTGCGAATGGCGACAGATTTGGGAGAAAATAGCGGACGTCAGGGGGCGAAGAGCCACGCGGGGCTCTGCCGGCTGGCCATGGCCGAGCGGATAAGGCGGTCGGGGCGTTAACTCACGGGCGGGCAGAGTTCGGGGCTGTAGCCACGGCAGATACCATAATCCACATATCCCCTCCTGCGCTTCTTTCGCACCAGCCGTTCGAGGCTTTCCGCCGCCGCCACAACATCACTGTGCAGTTCCTCTCGCTGCCTACCACCGGCACCGATCCGGCCCCAATTGCGCATGAGCACGATATTGCCAAACAAATCGACGGTCACCGCAAGGGCATAAAAGCGGCGCTCGTTATGCTCTGGCCGAATGCGCCTCAGCATTATCGGCTCCGATGAACCCCACAACTTGGCCCCGTTATGCATCCATTCTGTTCCTTTTCGTGGAATTGACAGGTGCAACCGTACGCCGGTTCAACTGGCGTCAGCCGAGTCGATTGGGAATCGCCGCGATTCCCAAATTGCATGGCTTACCTGACGTCGAAGCGGTAGATCGGTAACCGCATCATCAGCCAGAATGGCGCTAAATCGCGTCTGTTTCCCCGATGCGGTAAGTTGGCCCGTGTCAGCAGAAGGAAATTTGCCTATTTTGGCGCCCATTTTTTCGATGCCGAGGCGGCCGTTTTGTGATAAAGCCTTGAGACGGAAATGAACGCGGCGAATTCTGTGATGGCGATACGTACTACAAACCGGCACGATAACGTCGAACCCTATGCCCGAGCGATCTGCGCGCGGGAGCTTAGCGGTCTGCCAGACACATCGATTGCGACGCTATCTGCCCTTGTTGACCGTTTTTGGCCCGTGATCGCCGCCGAGCTCACCGCGGGATTACGCAATGACGACGGTGACCTAATCCCGCATTCCGCGGTTAGCGGCATTGAAGCGTGGGAGGATTGGCTCGATCGCGCGTGAAAAAGGGGAGCATAACTCGGTCCCGCAAGGCTCTTGTCGGTCCAAGAAAGTGAAACTCTTTGAGACCGATGCGCCGACCATTTGATACTGCCGAGTGACGGGGCGCCTGAAGCGCCCGACGATACCAGAATGGCCGATGCAGTCTAAATTTTGACTACGCCGGCCAGCATATTTGTCGGGCCTAATCCGCGGTGGTTTAAGCCTCTGCGGAAACTGAATCGGCAATTTCCGTGACGGCGTCGGATTCTGTTTTTACAGCAGCCTTGCGGCCTGGCTTCTCGGCAGGTTTTGCTGCCGTGGGAGCTGGGCTCGTGAGTTTTGCCTTTACGGCCGGCGTCTTTTCGAGTTGAGCTACCTTGGCCTCCAACTCGGCAATCTGTGCTGCCGACGCTTTAGCCGCACGAACAGCTTCACGGCTCTTGATGCGCAATGTGTCGATCGTCTTTAATGCCTTGTCCAGCTGAATGCGGAGCTCGTCTTTGCTGAGCACCGGGGCCTTTACGGCGGCTGGCTTTTTCACGGTAGCGGCGGCTTTGACAACCTTGGTCGTCTTCGCGGCGGCAGGACGACGGCCCGGTTTTGCAGCCTTGGCCGCAGGTTTGACGGGTTTTTTCGGTGCGGCTTTCGCCATGTTTTGGCAATCCTTTATTAAAAAGCTGTTCGCGTGTCAGCCAAACATTTGAAGTGGACTGGTGACAAACGCAGTTCATACAGGAAGTAAGATTGGTTGAAAACCATACGGCCGCTTCCCGGTGAGATCATCGACTAGACGTCACGGGGATTCCGTAAACGCATGACTTGCGGCGTAGGCGAGAGGTTGCGCGCCGACACGAGCACGGCTCAGGGGATTATCGAAAATCCCTCGTCTTTACCTTGATCCGATCGGTCTGGTGGTCGGGGACATGAATGTCACTTGACCGACGGCCCAGCGTCTCGCTGGGGTCCGGGCCCCCACCAGCCTTCGCATGGTCGCCGCCCCCCTGCGGCACGGGAAACGCAACATCACGCTCCCCGACGCTTGCCAGTTCGGCCGATAAATCGGTGAGCCGGTGCGCGATGAGATGCACAACATCTCCTTCCCGCTGCACCCGGCCATAGACGGCCACCATGCCCGATGAGAGGATAATCCGGCGCTGCTTCTCATAGAGGTCAGGCCATACCACCAGATTGGCGATGCCGGTTTCATCCTCGATGGTGATGAACATAACGCCCTTGGCCGAGCCAGGTTTCTGCCGCACGAGCACGATCCCAGCAATCTCCAGCCATTTATTATCGGGCGCGCGCATAGCCTGGTCGCAGGTGACAATTTTCCGGCGGCGAAATTCCTCCCGAAAAAAGCTCACGGGGTGCGCCCGCAGGCTGAGGCCCATATGGGCGTAATCCTCCACCACCTCCCGCCCGCCGGTCATCGGCCGCAATGCCATTTCCGGCTCCGCCTGTTCGACGAGCGCAGCCTCATCGGCTTCACGCGCCGCGGCCGCCGCAAATAAAGCCAAGGGCTCGTCGCGCAGGCCTTTGAGCGCCCACAGCGCCTCTCGCCGCGCCTGGTGCAGGCTGGGGCGGAAACCGTCCGCCTCGGCGATCTGTACCAGCGCCGCCGCGGGCACGCCGGCCCGGCGCCAGACATCGTCCACCGAAACAAACGGCCGGTCACCGCGCGTGGTTATCAGCGTCGCGGCATGGACGTTGGCAAGCCCCTTTACCATCCGAAGGCCCAGCCGGATGGCAAAACGATCCTCCTGCCGCGCCGGTTCCATCGTGCAGTCCCAACGCGAGGCATTGACGCAAATCGGACGGATTTCGACGCCGTGGTTCGCCGCGTCCCGCACAATCTGCGCTGGGGCATAGAAACCCATCGGTTGGGCATTGAGCAGCGCCGCGCAAAACACATCCGGATGATGGCATTTCAGCCAGGAGGAAGCGTAGGCGATCAGCGCGAAGGAGGCGGCATGGCTTTCAGGGAAGCCGTAACTCCCGAAGCCTTCGAGCTGTTTGAAGGTGTTCTCGGCGAAGATCTGGTCATAGCCATTGGCAACCATGCCATTCACCAGCTTGTCCCGGAAATGGCTCACGCCGCCGGTATTCTTGAAGGTTGCCATCGAGCGGCGCAGCTGATCTGCCTCGCTCGCAGTAAACCCGGCGCATTCAATCGCCACCCGCATCGCCTGCTCCTGGAACAGCGGCACGCCTAATGTTTTGCCGAGCACTTTTTCCAGTTCGGGTTTTGGATAAATGACCTCCTCCTTGCCCTCGCGCCGGCGCAGATAGGGATGCACCATATCGCCCTGGATCGGGCCGGGCCGCACGATCGCCACCTCAATGACAAGATCGTAGAATGTGCGCGGCTTGATCCGCGGCAGCATCGCCATCTGCGCCCGGCTTTCGATCTGAAACGTGCCCAGCGTGTCGGCCTTGCGGATCATCGCATAAGTTTGTGGGTCCTCGGCCGGAATGGTGGCGAGATCGAGCGCGATGCCTTTGTGCTCTTTGAGTAAGTCAAAACCCCGCTTCATGCAGGACAGCATGCCAAGGGCCAGGCAATCCACCTTCATGAATTTCAGAACGTCGATATCATCCTTGTCCCATTCGATGACCTGGCGGTTTTCCATGGCTGCGGGCTCGATCGGCACCAGCTCGTCGAGCCGGTCACGCGTCAGCACAAATCCACCCGGATGCTGCGACAGATGCCGCGGCGTGCCGATCAACTCTCGCGCCAGGTCGATCGCCAGTTTCAGGCGCCGGTCTTCGCGGTTGAGGTTGAGCTCTTTCGCGTGCTCCGGCTCGATACCCTCTTCCGACCAGCCCCAGACCTGGGCGTTGAGGAGCGAAATCACATCCTCCGACAGCCCCAGCACCTTGCCAACATCGCGCAGAGCGCCTTTGGTCCGGTAGCGAATCACCGTGGAGCAGAGCGCCGCGTGATCGCGGCCATAGGTCTCGAATACCCATTGCATGACGATCTCGCGCCGCTCGTGCTCGAAATCGACATCGATGTCGGGCGGCTCACGCCGCTCCTCAGACACAAAACGCTCGAACAATAGATCATTGCGTTCCGGGTCGATCGAGGTGATGCCCAGCACATAGCATACCGCGCTATTGGCGGCCGAACCTCTGCCCTGGCAAAGAATCTCCTGGCTGCGGGCGAAGCGCACGATCGAGTTCACCGTCAGAAAATACGGCGCGTATTGCAGCTTTTCGATCAGTTTCAGCTCGTGCTTGAGGATGGCGATCACCTCCGGCGGTACGCCATCGGGATAGCGCTGCTTTGCGCCCTCCCAGGTGAGCTCGGCCAAAGCCTGCTGGGCCGTCAGGCCGGGGATCAGGGCTTCTTCCGGGTATTGATAGCTCAGCTCGTCCAGAGAGAATTTGCAGCGTTCCATGATTTCGTGGGTGCGGTCGAGGGCTTCCGGGAAGCGTTGGAAAAGACGGCGCATTTCCTCTGGCGGCTTCAGGTAGCGGTCGGCATAGCGTTCGCGCTTAAAACCGGCATCGTCGATGGTGCAGCCGTGCCGGATGCAGGTGACGACATCCTGCAATATGCGGCGCTCGCGCGCGTGGAACAGCACATCATTTGTCACCACGCTGCGCACACCATGGCGCGCCGCCAGATTGGCGAGATCATACAGGCGGAGCTGGTCATGGGGACGGCGCCGCAGAGTCAGTGCAATATAGGCACGATCACCAAAACCATCCTTCAACCGGCGCAGATGAAATACACAGCTCTCGTCCGCTTCGTCGGGCAGCAGGACGGCGATCAGCCCCTCGGCATAGGCCACGACATCCGGCCAGGTGAGCTGGCACTTCGCCTTTCCCCCGCGCTTTTTGCCCAGAGACAGCAAGCGGCAAAGCCGCGCATAGGCCGGGCGATCGGTGGGGTAGACCAGGAGTGACATCCCATCGGTCAGATCCAGCCGACAGCCGACGATGAGGCGGATGCCTGCAGTCTTTGCCGCCTCATGAGCACGGATGATGCCGGCGAGCGAATTGCGATCGGTGATCGCCAAAGCCTCGATGCCCAGATACGCTGCCTGCGCGAACAACTCCTCACAGGAGCTGGCGCCGCGTAGAAACGAAAAATGCGAGGTCACCTGCAGCTCGGCATAGCGCGGCCGCGCGGTGTCGACGCCACTCATCCGAATATCCCGTGCAAATACCAGGATTGCGCACCGGTTTCCGGATGCTCGCCATCACCAGCTCGGAAAATCCAGAAACGCTCGCCCTGTTCATCCTCGACCTGAAAATAATCGCGCACGGCATCATTTTCCGCATCACGCTTCCACCATTCGCCGAAAATCCGCTCCGGCCCATCGGCGCGCTTCACCCGGCGGCGCACGCCCCGCCAGGAGAAGCTGACCGGCGGATGGTCCGGCAAAAGTGCCATAGTCTCGATCAACTCCGGCTTGCGCAGGAGACGCACCGGCCGCGGCTGGCGCAGCGGCCAGGTTTTTCCGGTAGAGGCAGATGCCGGTGCAATCCGGGCGACCGAGCGCTCCGGCACATCGCTCTCCACTGGGGCAAAGCGATAGAGCTTTTCACCGCCGACACGATTGGCGAGAATGTCGACCAGACTGGAAACGTCGGCATCCGGCGCCTCATCCAGCAGGGAATTGCGCACCTGCCTGGTCTCGAAATTCTCGACCAGTGTCGCGCACAAGCTCATCGCCTCTACCCCAAACCCGGGATCGATGGTTTCCAATTTGTCGCAGAGCAGCCGGGTCAGGCGCTTTGCGTCGCGGTTGGGCCTGGCCGTGCCGATGCGGATCGCCTGTACCTCGCTATCAACGCGATGAAACAACAGATCCAGCCGGCGTATACCCACGCTTTTAGCGACCAGCATCTCGCACAGTGCCGCCGCCAGTTTTCCCGTGTAGCGCGCCAATGTTTCCGACGCGCCGATAGGTTCGGCGAATTGCCGCCTTGCCTCGATCAATTCCAGCGCGCGGATCGGTTCGATCGGCTCACGCAGCCGCCCGAACGCCTGGTCCAGCCGCTGATGCAATTGTGGGCCAAAACGCTGTGTGAGTGGCGCACGCGGTTGGCTGGCGATATCCGTGACCCGTTCGAAGCCGAGGCGGCGCAGCTGCTCCACCATGTCCCTGGGGACGCGAAGGAAGGCAATTGGAAGCCGTTGGAGCAGGGCAGGGCCCTCTCCTGGCGGAACGACGAGGACCGGCCTGGAAGAGGCCCGCGCGAAGGCATGTGCGGCGCCCCAGCTATCCGCCATCGCCGCCCTGGCATTGATGCTTAAGGCAGCCAGGCGCGCCACCATATCGGCGAGCATAGCATCCTCGCCACCATGGAGATGCGCCGCCCCGCTCGTATCGATCACCAGGCCATCCGGCGCATCGACCGCGACCAAAGGCGAATAGAGCCGCAGCGCCCATAGCCCGAGTTTTTCCAGCGCCGCCGCGTCTGCCTCAACCTCCGCATCCCGAATGCCCAACTCAGGAACCAAGGCTTGCGCCTGGGCCACGGCTATGCCGGGTTTCAGCCCGGCGGCGCGCGCCGCCCCATTTGCCGCGTAGACCAGGCGGCGATTGCCAATGCGCTGGACAAGGACGAGAGGGCCGTCCAGCGAAATCTCCGCTGCGCGCCCTTCAGGCGCGGTGCCTTGCGCCCGCCGCAGCCGGTCGATCGGCCAATCTGGCAGAAAGAGCGAGACGACCCTCATGATCACAGCCCTCCACCTCAAAATCCGCACTCTCCCCCGCCCGGCAGCGAATGAGCTCCACCAGCCAGCGGGTCCGGCCGATCCCCGGCACCGCCAGCGGTGCCGATGGCAGCATCGATACACGCCACCTCGTCACCGCCGCGGTCGGCTGCCCAAAATCCGCGGTATCCCTCTGCCGCCGCCACCGGCGGATCACGATACCCAGCGTCCCGGAGCTCTCGGCGGCGAGCTGCAATCGGCGTGAATTCGTCATCGACAGCCGGCCGATCTCCGCCACGACCCCGGCCAGCCCGCCATGGCGCAACCCTTCCTCAAAGCAGGCCAAAGCTGTCTGCTCATCTCCGGCTTCGACATAGATTACCCGGTCCGCCGACAACCCCGCCGCTTCCAGCCCGGGCGCAAACAGATCCTGGTCCCGTATGCACCACAGGATCTGGCCCTTGGTGCGCGCCATGATACCGGCAGCAAACAAAGCTGCCGCTGCACCATCCAGCGCGCCATTGCCGGCACCGGCGACCTCATGCAGGGCGCCGAGGGCGAGACCGCCGCCAGGCAGACGCGCATCCATCTCCGGCAGCCCAAACGGCAGAACACCGCTCAAGCGGCGATCGGCCGCCTCAAGGCGACGGATTTTTTCGCGCAGAAGATCGATGGCGGGTGATGACCCCACTTTGCCTGGTATCCTTCGGAAATTTGTTGAATGTTCTATTTTTGTTCTATAGACTCAAAAAAGAGTCAAGCAGGGAATCGGGAACAGATCTCTCGTTTGGCTGTCGCTTTAGGTGAAGACCGCCCGCAAACCCTTGCGAACAAAACGAGAAACCAGGATGCTGGGCATCCGCATTTTTTTGGAAGTTTTACGTGACGGCGAGCCTGGAGCACCTTTCCAAACTCAATCCTGAGCAGCGCCAGGCGGCCGAGCATGGCGTGGGGCGGGGGCCGGGTATTGAAGCTGGGCCACTGCTGGTCATTGCCGGTGCCGGCTCGGGCAAAACCAACACGCTCGCCCATCGTGTCGCCCATCTAATCATCAACGGCGCCGATCCGCGCCGTATCCTGCTGATGACCTTCACGCGCCGGGCCGCGGCCGAGATGACGCGGCGGGCCGAGCGCATCTGTACCCAGGCATTGGGCGACAAGGCCGGCATCCTGGCCGCGGGCATGCCCTGGGCCGGGACGTTTCACGCCATTGGTGCGAAATTGCTGCGCGACTACGCCGTGCAGATCGGGCTCGACCCCGCCTTTACCATCCATGACCGGGAGGATTCCGCGGACCTGATGAATCTAGTGCGGCATGAGCTGGGGTTTTCCAAGACGGCGAAGCGCTTCCCAACGAAGGGAACTTGTCTGCAAATCTATTCCCGCTGCGTGAACACCGAACTGCCGCTCGATGATATCCTGCCCGCGAGCTTTCCCTGGTGCGCCGGCTGGGAGGCGGAACTCCAGCAGCTCTTCGGTGCCTATGTCGAGGCCAAGCAGTGGCAGAACGTGCTCGATTACGATGATCTGCTGCTCTATTGGGCGCAGATGGTCTCCGACCCGGACCTGGCGGCCGAGATCGGCGGTAATTTCGACCATGTGCTGGTTGATGAGTACCAGGATAGCAACCGGCTGCAGGCGTCCATTCTGCTGGGCATGAAGCCCGACGGCGCCGGCTTGGCGGTGGTTGGGGATGACGCACAATCGATCTATGCCTTCCGCGGCGCCAACGTCCGCAACATTCTCGACTATCCGGCTCAGTTCTCGCCCGCAGCCGAGATCATCACGCTGGAGCGCAATTACCGCTCCACCCAGGCCATCCTCGCCGCCGCCAATGGCGTCATCGGCCTCGCCAAGGAGAGGTTCACCAAGAACCTGTGGAGTGACCGTGACGCCGGCACCCGCCCGCTCCTGGTCAACGTTCGCGACGAGGCCGGCCAGGCGAATTACATCGTCGAGCGCATTCTGGAGAACCGCGAGGCGGGCACGTTGCTGAAGCATCAAGCCGTCCTGTTCCGGACCTCGCATCACAGCGGCGCGCTGGAGGTCGAGTTGACCCGGCGCAATATCCCCTTCGTGAAATTCGGCGGCCTGAAATTCCTGGAAGCCGCGCATATCAAAGACCTTCTCTCGGTGTTGCGCTGGGCGGAAAACCCGCGCGACCGGGCGGCCGGCTTCCGGGTGATGCAGTTGCTGGAGGGCGTGGGGCCAACCTCTGCCGCGCGGGTGCTGGATTACATTGCTCCAGCCGCCGATCCGATCGTGGCACTGGCCGAGGCCCCCGCCCCGGCCCGCGCAGGGGATACTTGGGACGGTTTCGTCAAGACCGTGCAATCGCTGCGCGCCGGGCGCTCCGGGTGGCCGGCGGAGATGGGCCAGGCCCGACTCTGGTATGAGCCGCACCTGGAGCGCATGCATGAGGATGCCATGCTGCGCCGGGCCGACCTGTTGCAGCTTGAACAGATCGCCGCCGGCTATCCTTCCCGCGAGCGGTTTCTGACCGAACTGACGCTCGACCCTCCGGAGGCAACCAGCGATCAGGCGGGCGTGCCGTTCCTGGATGAGGATTATCTCAACCTCTCGACCATCCATTCGGCCAAAGGCCAGGAATTCAAATCGGTCTTCGTGCTCAATGTGGTCGATGGCTGCATGCCCTCGGATTTGGGCACCGGCCAATCGCATGAGATCGAGGAGGAACGACGGCTGCTTCATGTTGCGATGACACGGGCCAAGGACGAACTGCATCTGATGTTGCCGCAGCGTTTCTTCACGCATGGGCAAAACCGCCTAGGCGACCGGCACGTCTATGCAGCTCGCTCGCGTTTCATCCCGGATGAGCTGCTCAACCTGTTCCAAAACATAGCCTGGCCAATAGCCGGATTGGATGACGACGTCAGAACCCCTACAGGCCAAGCGCCGCGTATCGACGTTGCCGCAAAGATGCGCGGCATGTGGGGCAATAAGGATATTGCGAATGTGTAATATCTATTCGCTGACCAAAGGACAAGCCGCGATTCGGGAATTAACCGGAGCTATGACGGACGACACCGGCAATCTTCCGCCGTTGCCGGGCATTTTTCCGGACTATGCCGCTCCAATCGTTCGCAACCAGACCGGTGGACGTGAGCTGATGATGGCACGCTGGGGAATGCCATCGCCCGCGTTCGCATTAAAGGGCCGAGTTTCTGACTCGGGCGTGACAAACATACGAAACACCGCATCACCACATTGGCGGCGTTGGTTCGGCGTCGAGCATCGCTGCATTGTGCCCTTCACCAGCTTCTCAGAAAATGAGCATCTGACGGACAGTACAAAGCCCCCCGTCTGGTTCGCTCTCGACGAGACGCGACCGCTGGCCTGCTTCGCCGGCATCTGGACGCGCTGGAGTTCGGTGCGGAAGGTGAAAGAAGGTGAGACGACGAATGATGTTTTTGGGTTTCTGACCACCGAACCTAATCGGGAGGTAGGCGCAATCCACCCGAAAGCCATGCCGGTTATCTTGAGGACGCGCAACGAAATTGATTTATGGATGACCGCTCCTGCCTCGGAAGCGCTCCAGCTTCAGCGGCCTTTGCCAGACGATGCACTCCTGATCGTCGCGCGCGGCCAGAAACACGATGCCGGCGGGCTCGCGGAATAGTCATGCTCCTGCCGCTCCAAACCATCCCAGACCAAACAATAGGCACGCCAGGGCAACCGGGGGATGATGCACATCGAGTGGGCACATGCCAACGCAAAATCATTCACATCGACATGGATGCCTTCTACGCATCCGTGGAACAGCGCGATAATCCGGAACTCCGGGGTAAGCCGGTCGCGGTCGGGTACGGACAAGCGCGTGGTGTCGTCGCTGCAGCGAGCTACGAGGCAAGGAAATTCGGCGTGTATTCCGCGCTGCCATCTGTCACCGCTAGACGAAAATGTCCTGAGCTTATTTTTGTTCCGCCGCGATTCGATGTTTACAAATCCGTGTCCCGGCAAATTCACGAGATCTTTGCCCTCCACACGAAATTAATCGAGCCGCTATCGCTTGATGAAGCCTATCTCGATGTCACGGAAAATTTGCAGGAGATATCTTCGGCAACCCACATCGCCGAAGATATCCGCCTAAAAATCCGTGAACAGACGGGGCTCACAGCATCCGCGGGAATCTCATACAACAAATTCCTTGCTAAACTCGCTTCCGATCATCGGAAGCCAGACGGACTATTTGTAATTACGCCGACAATGGGCCCGCTATTCGTCGAGCCGTTACCGACCAAGAAATTTCATGGCGTCGGCCCTGCCACAGCCGGCAAGATGCAGAGTCTCGGCATCGAGACAGGCCTCGATCTCAGAGCGCAAACGCTCCCCTTCCTCCAGCGTCATTTTGGCAAAGCTGGAAAATATTATTATTGGGTCGCGCGAGGCATCGATGAGCGTGAAGTTTCACCCAATCGCGCCCGAAAGTCGATCGGCGCCGAGACTACCTTCGCTCAGGATATTCGCGATCTGGAATCCGCAACCCATGAGCTACAACCGCTCATCGAGAAGTTGTGGCGGTATTGTGAGAACACGGGCATACGGGGGAAGACGCTGACCTTGAAGGTCAAGTATGCAGACTTTCAGCAGATGACGCGGAGCCGGACAAGCAAAGTACCACTATCAAGGCAGCGAAATCTGGATCAAGTAGGCGCTGAGCTACTCAACACTGTTTTTCCATCGGCCAAGGATGTGCGGCTGCTCGGTGTTTCCCTGTCGTTGCTCAGCGACAATGGGTCGCAGACAAACCGCCAAAACATGTACCCTTCTGACCTCCATCAATTATTACTTTTTGAAACGCCCGGTGAGTCGTGAGGCAAGTGGGGTAAGGTTGTCATCGGTGGACGCTGAGCGTGATCCTTTCAGCTGCGGATAGAGGAGAGCGCATACATATAGGCCATCGGATGCTCGGCCATCACCTCGCGTTGCTTCCGCCCGAATGAAAGTCCGCCGTCGAAGAAGTCACCCACCGCTTTCGCAATCTCCTTGGGATCGGCTCCGCCGACCGCGCCAAGGCCGAACAGGACGGCAGCGGAAGCGCCGCTATGATCGATCAGCATCGACGCTGCAGCGGCGACCGTCGCAACGACGACGGGCTTCAGGAACAAGTCGGACTTATTCGCCCCTAGATCTTTGCGTAGGTCCTTGAGGTCGATTTCCATATCCTCCCGGAACTTGCGGTTGATCTCCTGATAGTCGTTGAGGGTGCGCGCCGACGACAGTGCGGTTATCTGGCTCTGAATACGATCCGAATAAGCGTGGCGAAACTTGGTATAGTCGCTCCCCCCGCGCTCCTTCGCCTCGCGCTTGCGCAGATCTAGCAGTCGTCGTAGCGGAATCGCCGAAGCGTCGATTAGATCGAGCGTGATTGGCACAACCTCGGCATCACTCGCCAGACGACCGCCGCCAGCACCCACCATGCCATAGGCCATCAGTCGGTCCGTCACCCTAGCGAACTGCTCGCCCGCGCAGACATCGGCAAGCTTCGCCATTACCAGCAAGCCGCCTTCCTGCGTGAACGGATAGTCACCGTTAGGCAGTGGTGCTCCCGCCATCTTGCTCTCCTGGAGCATGTTCAAGGTCTCGATCGCGAGTTTCTGAGGGTAAACCTCATAGGGATCGGCCGGCTGATCGATCTGCCCGAGATACCACATATTCTGGGGCACACCGTCGCGGATCACCTCGGCGATCGCATCGTGGGCAAGGTCCTTAAGACGCGCGTCAGGAACGAGTTTTCGACCGATCAACTCCCAGGCTTCGGCCATCTCTGCATCACCACCGTACTCCGGCTGATAGCCATGCTCGGGTACAATCGTGTGAAGCTCGTCCCATAACAATAGCGAGGACTGCATCAGCGGCCGGCTGTGCACTTCGGTTCTCGGATAATAGACCGCCGATCGCATCGTCACATCGTCCTTCCGAAATGGTGTCTCCGCTCTTGGTCACACCGGGGTTTGATTGACTCAATGTCCAGGGGATGCTTTGGGGACCAGAGTGCCCCAAAGATCAACTTCTCCTGAGCAAGTCGTGCTTGATGGGATTCCATTTACAACAAGGCCAAAACCGTGCTGAGGCTCAACCCAAATTCCGGGCTGTATCGATCCAGAAAAGTCTATGTGCCCTGTCGTTCCACCGGGAGGTAGGTACGGTGCAGGCGTCAAAGTTATCGATTGCTCCAGCTCAAACCTACCGGCATAGTAGGAAATTTTAGCGTTTGTTCCTGTAACGCAGTTCTTCAGTCCAACAGATATAAGGGTAATATCGAAAGTTCCCGCCATGGCTGGAAGCACAAAATCCTCGGTGCTGGTCGATGCGATCCACGTTGCAGAAAACTCTGCCCTGTCACCGGACGATGACAGAATCTCGTTCAACTGAACAGTGTTAGCGGATGACTTCAGCGGAATTGCCGCTGTGGAGACTACGACAGCCAAACCCATGATTATTGCGCGAGTGTCGAACATGGCGTTCTCCGGGGTTAGATTGACGTACCGCCTAGCCTTGGAGAATAACGGTATCTCCTACGACACCACTGAACTCAAAAGCTTTCGTTGCAGTCTTCGTTGTTTCTGGCCTGATGTCTCCACGCCTCATGACCTTAGACATCTCGACTTGTAACGTTTCAGGCGCGCCATATAACGGCCCGGTGGCCATGGCGTCTAATTCGTCGCCATACTTTTCGATGAACTCGTGCCCCCACGCAAGTCTTGGGAAATTCGCAACCCACTTGATTTTCACAAGTATATCCACATCCACACAGTCCCATGCGTTAGGGAATCTCTTTAGAGCATAATTGATGCTATCTCGAAGATTGCCAACAGTCGTCAACCCTCTTGTGGGTAAGTATTCGCGCCTCATCGCTTTTCTCTTTTCGGCTCTTTTGGGGTTAGGTTGATTTGTTTTACTGAGGCTATCTTTCCCGAACCTTCTGCACGTCAGTGATCCGCCGCCCGGGGAATTGTTTCTGTGCCAACTCCCTAGCCTCCTTTACATCCTTCGCCCTCTCGACAGTAGACACCCCAGTCTTTTGTAATGCCTTTGGGTCGTCAGCAAATAGCACTTCAAAATACGGCATGAAAATCTCCGGGGGGTTAAGTTGACAGCACGCGGCCGTGACTAACGGAACCAGCGCCCGCGGCCGAGGGAGGTTCCGATAGCTGCCCAAATATCGGGGGTCGCCAGAACCAAATCGTTCTCACGGCGCAAAACGACTGCTCCAGCATCGCTGAGGTCGTTCCGAAGAGAAGCGTTCTTATCTGAAGTGGAGGTGAGCATTTTATCCATCGTATTCAGAAAACCTTGATCAGGATTTTTGTGCGCAGCGATCAAGAGTCTCAGTTTATGATATGGCACCCGTTGAGCGCTGTTTAGCCTAACCATGGTTTCTTCATGGATAGGGTTATCCGAAGAATATTTCCCACAGAAAAGAACAAATTCATCGTACGCAGCCAAGAGGGTGGCCAAATTTTCCCTGAACTCTCGGATCCATGCTTCACGGGCGCTTATTCCATTTGCTCGCGCCGCAATCGCCCATGAAATAACTGGGCCTAAAAATACCGCCAAAATGGCGATGATCAAGGAAAGGTAAGCCATCATGGCCTCCGGAGGTTAGGTTGCCGGCTTTTGTATCAGCGTTGCCACCGCGACTTTATAGTTTTCCCAGTGATCATTCAGGACAGCGTCTTTGGCAGTCGCCTGTAAATCTGTAATTAGGCTGATGCCTTTCACCATGCGCGCATCAAGTTCCGTGAGCATCTCAACGCTAAAATTGTATCCGTCACATCTGTTCCCACCAGCGAAACGGCACCAGACATTATACCGACCTGCGTTCGCTTCGAGGCAGACTTCATAATCGGCGCCTTTGTGTTGGAACCTTTCGAGAACTAGCGGGTCCTGCACTTGAATTCTCCGGTGGGGGTTAAAGTTGCCCCGGCCAGAATGGGTCGAGGTACAAAAAATCGGTTCTTGCACACAATATAATTCCTGTTGTAATCTTACAAGACCCAAACACGCAACAGGAATTATAAAGTTGTTAGCGGACCAAGCGGATCGAGCATACGTCAGGAACGGAGTGGTGGGCTGGCCGGTTGAACGCCAGCGCCAAGCCCTCTCCGAAGCCGGATTTGACGGGCCGATCTATGAGGACGTTCTGACCCGCGCGCACCTGCGCGGGCGAAATGTTATGGCCCTCCCCCAGCGGGCCGAAATGCTGCGGCCAACGTCCCGCTTGACGTCGGAGGTCATTTTGGTGGCCAATATCCGCGTTTTGGCGTTGAACCCGGTGGACCTCATCGCCGCCCTCGCTGCCGCTGTGGCACGTCACGCGACCGTGCACGTGCTCGACACTGGCCTGAAGATTGGCCCAGATGCCGGGGCGGCCGAGATTGCGGTTGCTACTGCTGCCTGGGACAGAGCGCGACGGAACGATCAAACACGCGACGGGCGGGCCAAGGGTAACGCAGCTGCCGTAGAGCGCGCCGAGAAGAGGCGCCAAACGGCGCTGGCCATTGCCCGTCCCCTTTGGGGGCTGCCCTCCGACGATATGAGTGTAGAGGCGATAGCAGAGCGCGCGGGCGTCTCAGTAGGGACGCTATACACGCACCTAGGACGGCGCACACCGGCACAGCGCCGGGCAAAGCGAAATGGAGAGAGCGATGAGCAGTGACCGCAACCAGACCGCCGGGAGCGGGCTCGATGAGCCGTAGCATCAAGGATCACCCCTTTTACCCGAGGCTCGCAGTAGTGCCGGCAGGAGAGGCGGCAAGCTGGGTGCTCGGTGCCACCCCGATTGAAGAAGCCGGGAAAAAGGATCGAATGACTGCCTTTCGGCGTATTGCGAAACGCATAATGGGCGGGCGAGAGGAGCGCGCAAAGTATGGCTTCAATTCAGACACCAACGGAGAAATCGCGCGGGCCATGGAGTGGGCTTTTCAAGCGGGTCAGAAGTCAGTGAAGAACGGGGGCACATAGTCATGACCGGCAACCAAACGAGCCAGATAGTCGAAGGAGAAGTCATGTGCCGAAAATGAAACCGATACAGGAATGGATCTGCGATAGCTGTGGTCAAACGGTAACGCCCGAGAACGGTTATCTCGAATGGCTATCACCTGACAGTGGGCCACATTCATTCAACGTCGTGCACAATAAACAGAGATGCTTTCAGCACGACAATCATTTTGACCGGTCTGATAATCCGCTGGACGTCTTCCTTGGTGCCAAGGGCCTTCAGCAATTTCTTGCTATGTTGGACCTCGGCCGAGTGCTTGATCCAGTCGGTCGGCATATGCCCGGAACGCCGGAACTACGTTCGTTTGTCGATGTGATCCGTCGGTTGCATATTCCTTACTACGAGGAGGCCAGACTCTATTTCGAAGCAGCAGTGTCTGAGGGTTACTTTTCCGATCAAAATGAAGTGTCGATCTTCGTGCCTGAGACGTGCAAGGCAATTATAGAACGATACGAGAACACTTAAAATGACAGGCAACCAAACGGCCCAACATTATAACCACATAATGGGTGGATAGAATTGATGGCTAATCCTCCCCAGAATCGGCCACTTCACAGGACGCACAATGTTGCCACATCGGTAGAAATGAGGACGCCAATAGGGTTTGCCCGAATGGTATCGCCGGAAGAAAGATCGTGGTGCGAGACCCACAGTTTGGGACATGAATTCTTGTTGGCCGCCAACTACCTGAATTCTGATAGTCGGCCTTCGCATCTCGCGCCTACCTTCGTCTTGTATATTCATGCAATCGAAATGGCACTAAAGAGCTATACTTTTACGCAAGGGTTTGACCAAGCACCAATTACAACGAATATCTCACAATATTCGGACGTTACTAGATAATTCACGCGCTGAGGGACTTGTAACGTCCGATCCCGACACAGACGGTATTGTTGATCGTCTGACTCAAGCAACCAGAGGGGCCTCCATCAGATACGATATGCCATTTGAAATGCCACTTAGAAAAGACGTTAGGGATATCGCAGAGGCTATTTTGACGGATACCCAGCCGAGAACTCCAATGCCAGGAGATGACTGAGATGCCATGCAACCGAACGGCCGGCCAACCACACCCTACCCTGGTTCAGAATTGTTGAAGCCATTCAAAATGATCCGACAGCCGCTTTCCAAATTCCTCCAGAAAAGTGGGAAGAAATCATAGCGGGAGCCTATTCGCTTGAAGGATTCGACGAGGTCACCCTGACCCCGCGCAGTGGTGACGCCGGCAGGGATATAATTGCAGTGAAAAAGGGGTTTGGAAGCGTCCGAATTCTCGACCAGGTCAAGGCTTACCGACCCAATCATCTTGTGACAGCTGATGATGCGAGGGCGCTGTTCGGCGTGGTTGAAATGGATAAGGCAGCAAAGGGTTTTCTCACTACGACTTCAGATTTTGCGTCGCGGATTCTGACTGATCCACTTTTGGCTAAAGTGATACCATCGCGGATTGGTCTTGTGAACGGAGAAAAATTGCGGGAAAATCTGGAAAATTTGTATCCCTCCGGCGGCGGGCACCTCCTCGGATTTGAAGATTTGTGTGAGGATCCTGGCATCGTAACTTAAGGGTGGAAAGTGTCCACAACTGAGATAATGGACACAAGTTTGCGGGCGAAGCGCCGGCACAAAGTGTGGCCTGAACCGCTGAAGCGCGAGATTGTGGCGGCCTGCCTGGTGCCGGGAGCGTCGGTATCGGTGGTCGCGCGGCAATACGACGTGAACACCAACATGGTTTTCACTTGGCGCAAGCTCTATGGCGGCGTGCCGGAGAGGGTAGCGCCGCAGCTTTTACCGGTAGTTGTGACGCCGGACCCGCCGGTAGGTGCTCCACCGGCGCCGTCAGCCGGTGTGCACTCGGCCGGCCTGATAGAGATCGAGCTGCCGGGCGGCTACCGTGTGCGGATCGGCAGCAACATCAAGGCCGCGGCGTTACGCGTTGTGCTGGATGCGTTGGAGCGGCGATGATTGCCTTTCCGTCGAGCGTGCGCGTATGGTTGGCGGTCGGGCGGACTGATATGCGTCGCGGGATGACGGGCCTTGCATTGCAGGTGCAGCAATCGCTCGGGCGGGACCCTCACGCGGGCGACCTTTACGTGTTCAGAGGCGCGCGCGGGGATCTGATAAAAATCCTCTGGCACGATGGCATCGGGATGTCGTTATATGCAAAACGGCTGGAGAAATCCCGCTTCATCTGGCCATCGCCAAGTGACGGCGTGCTGGCCATTTCGGCGGCGCAGCTGGGCTATATGCTTGACGGAATCGACTGGCGAAATCCGCGTCACACCTGGCGCCCGACGAGTGCCGGATAACATCTGACAACGCAATTTTGGTGATGCCAACGGACAGGATTTGTGATTCTATCGCGGGCATGGACGCCGATCTTGCAGCCCTGCCGGATGACGTAGATGCCCTGAAAGCGGCGCTCATGATCGAGCGCGCCCGGATGCGGGAGGTGGCAGCCGAACGTGACGTGCGGGGGGCGGAACTCGCCGTGGCACGGGCCAAGGCGTCAGAGGATTTGGCCTTGATTGCCCATCAAAAGCTCCGGATCGCCAAGTTGGAGCGCCAAATCTATGGCCCTCGGTCGGAGCGGTCATCTTTGCTCATCGAGCAGATGGCGCTGGAGTTCGAGGAACTTGCGGCCAGCGCCACGGAGGATGAACTGGCCGCCGAAATTGCCGTCGCCGATGTCACCTCGGTCGCGGGCTTTACCCGCCAGCGTCCCGAGCGAAACACCTTCCCCGAGCACCTCCCCCGCGAGCGTGTCGTGATCGATCCGCCGGCGGTTTGTAATTGCTGTGGTGGCAACCGGCTTCGCAAGATGGGCGAGGACGTCACGAAGACGCTGGAATCGATCCCCCGTAAATGGAAGGTGATTGAGACCGTGAGGGAGAAATTTACCTGCCGGGATTGTGAGAAGATCAGCCAGGCGCCGGCCCCCTTCCACGTCATCGCCAGAGGCTGGGCTGGGCCGAGCCTTCTGGCGATGATCCTGTTTGAG
>Ga0182014_10001279_pt1 | contig 33903 bp, 31 predicted proteins | sample 612S2DmetaG_FD_120489 | JGI IMG/M metagenome (GOLD analysis project Ga0182014, IMG submission 120489) | Permafrost microbial communities from Stordalen Mire, Sweden - 612S2D metaG | ecosystem: Environmental > Terrestrial > Soil > Wetlands > Permafrost | place: Sweden: Stordalen | collected... | reverse complement strand
GGCGAGGGTTCCAATTATCGAACGGGGGTTGTTCAGGAAAACCAAGGGACTTCAACCCAACTCCATCACCAACCAAGAAATAATCAGCAGCAGTGAGACTCGATTTTCGAGCTAAGGCTCATTGAATCATCACCATCGCCCTGCGGAGCGTTGAGGCTGATACAGGTGCATCGGGTGCCCAGAATTTGGCCGATCCGCTTCTTGGGAATGCCGGATTCTCTCTCAAGTTGTTCGAAGTCCTGGTCGGCCCGATCCTCAGCGAAGCTGCGACATGAGCGGATTTGCCGTAGCAACCTCGCGTGCCGCACCGGCGTCCGGACCGTATGGGACCGTTGAATGCCTTGGCGGATCGCTTGTTGGATCCACCACGTCGCGTAAGTTGAGAACCGAGTTTTGAACTGGAAGGGATTGTAGCGGGCCGCCGCCTCAATCAGTCCCAGGTTGCCGTCAGACGTCATTTCTTCCAGGGTCAACGCGCCCCAATGGAAACCCTTGGCGATGCTGACGACCAACTTCAGGTTTTTCTGAATCAGTTCATGTTGAGCATCTTCGGAGGCTCGCTTCCTTGCTTCACTCGCGTCGCTTCGCAAGCCGATTTGCACGATGCGACCCAATTCAGCTTCCCGTTCTGGTGCCAGTAATGGGATGCTGCCGATTTCAGATAGGTATTTTGAGAAGAATGGTGAACTCATAGTGCTGCCATTCTGCCCAAGTCCAGCTTTTGCCGTTTTCCGTGTGCAACCGTCGGGATATGCAACGGTGGCTTGCGCGGCGGTTTGAAGTCCGATGTGCCTGGCGTTCAACGGCGATCATCCCCCAAAGAGTCGAAATAGTATTTGCGAATCGAAGCGTCTGACACTACATTATGCAAACGATATTATGCTACAGAACGCCATTAAACCCCGGCGGTCCGGTGCGGCAGCCACGTTTCTCGACACGAGGCTCGTGTCGGGTCGCGTCGCCTTCTCCTTGGATGAGCTCGTCAAGGCAACCGGATTGTCTATTACGGCGGCACGAAATCAATTGCTGCGACTGGGCCATCGTGTTGTTCGGGTTTCGCGCACGCACCGGTTCTTCGTGATTGTCAGTCCCGAGCACAGGGCCATCGGGGCGCCGCCGGTCGCCTGGTGGATCGATGATTACTTCAAGTGGCTGGTCCACCCTTACTACCTGGCCCTTCAATCGGCTGCCGCAACGTATGGTTCCACGCCCCAGGCCATCCAAGTCACACAAGTGATGACCGACTGCCCACGTCGGCCAATTGTTGTCGGACGGCTGCAAGTCCGATTCTTCGTCAAACGGGGTATTGTCCGCACGCCGACACAGCCTTTGGCCAATGCTTACGCGCCATTACTGGTCAGCACCCCGGAGGCCACAGCGTTTGATCTTATCCGCTACGCGTCTCGAATTGGCGGGCTAGGCCGCGCGAGGGAAACTTTGGTTCCGTTACTGCCGCTGATGCGGATTCCTGAGATGAAGAAATTGCTCGAAGCGGAGAACGAAACGAGCACCGCGCAAAGGCTCGGTTACATTATTGAGCGCAGCGGCAACTCCAAATTGGCCGAGATTGTCCACGACTGGCTGCCATCACCGCTTCCGTTGATACCGCTCGTTTCCGCCGCCGGCAAACCGGCGAACGCTCCTGTGATTGCGAAATGGCGCCTCCTCAATAACTACGGTGAATCTGACTTATGACTCCGCTCACTCGCCGGGACGTGCTGGCCCATCAAAGTCACGTGCCCTGGCCATCCCAACAGCAGATTGAGCAGGATCTGCTCCTCTGCCGCTCCATGGCTGCGCTTTTCAATGACACATTCCTGCACGGTCAGATCGCCATGCGGGGCGGAACACTTCTCCACAAGGTTCACCTGGCGCCTCCGTCCCGTTATAGCGAGGACATTGACCTGGTCGTCTTCGGCGACCGCCCCGAGGATCATGTGCGCAAAGCCCTGCGGCGCGTCCTTAGCGACGTGCTGGGAGAACCCAAGGCCTCGGCGTGGGAAGCGATTAGACTGGCGATTCGAAACGCGGTGAAACCGTCAAGGGTCTTGCGCATGACGTATTCCGTTCCATCGGTCACTGAACCTGGCTCGACTCTGAACATCGTCGTCGAAGCCAACGTCACAGAACGAAAACCGCACCGTTCGATTGTCGAAAGCCCCTTTGAGTTCACGTTCCGAGATGAACCGACCAGGATTTTGATCAATGGGTATCACATCCACGAAATGCTAGGCACCAAAATGCGCGCTCTCTTCCAACGCAGACGGGGGCGTGATCTGTTTGATTTGTATTGGGCGCTGACCGTCGCAAAACCCGCCGTTGACCCTGCTGCAATTATCGAATCGTTCCGGCATTATCTCCAACAAGAAGGCTCTGTGGCGGGCCGGGCGGAGTTCATCGGGATTCTGGATGCCCATTTGGCGGATCGCGGGTTCCGCTCGGACATGAATCAACTCCTGCGGGCCGGTGTGGAGTATGATGCCCGGGCGGCTGGCGAATTTGTGAAAACCCGGCTCCTCAACTTGCTGCCCGAATGAGGATCTGCGCCTTTCATTCAGGTGACAGCCATCACCGGGTCATCGGCATTGCTGCGCCGCCAAGTCCACCCCGGCCACAAGGAGTTTTGCGAAAATGCGGGTTCCATTTCCCTTGGGGACCAAACGATGCCCAACGGAATTGAATGGCGGGTGTTGTTGCTTGCTTTGTTTCTGATACAACGCATTCGACCGCATCTTTTCCCACGGGTGTGAAGGGGGCGGTCCGCTTCTTATTCGATCGAGGGGACCAAGAGCAAGATCCATGACCCGGATTTCACGTCGACTGATGGCGGTGACTGGCTCCCCATTTTTTCCGCATCGGAAAACAATTCCGTCAGCGCCTTGCGCAATTGGACGACGTCGCTGAATGCTCCTTGCAGGATTATAGGCATTCCTCCTGCGGTTCGCGGCGCTGGCGGAGATGCTTCCGGGGGTGGAGGCGGACTCGCCCCATTTGAAGGTGCCGGCGGCAATTTGCCGGTCGCGGGCCGGTCCCGTTCCCAAATCGGTCGTGCCCGATACTGCCGCATTGCCTCTTCGCACTCGTGGAGGTCGAACCGAAGAAGCCCTCGAATTTTCACAAACGGAATTATTTTGCGGCGCATAAGGTTGCCGATGGTTCGGATGTTGCATCCGAAGTGCGCCGCCACTTCGGTTTTCGTCACCCATTTCTGGTCGCTGTGCTCAATTGAATTCAACTCGTTCATGTTTGATTCGTTAGGCGCGGAACTCAGGTTTGACGAGGTGCCCGGCAAAAAACGAACGCGCCCCCGAAAAGACTTCGGAGGCGCGCCGGACGACGGATTAAGTGGCACCAATTGGACTACGGTTTTTTCTCCACTTTGTCGTCAGAGCCAATGGGCGCTATCGGTCGCCCAACCGCCGGCGGCAGCTGGGCCCTGAGTTGTTCAAGGCATGCGAGGGCCGCGTCGACGTCGCGCTGCGTAAGCGCGACCATCGCGAGTTCGACCCGGACCAACACGTCTGACAGCGATATTCCGGCGGCGGGATTGCTGCGGGAGGAACGATTCGATTGTCGACCGGACAAAGAGTCGCCCCGTTGTGTGCGCAGTTCTGCCAGCTTCTTGGAAACCAGGCGCGCGGTGATTCGTTTCTTGGGCGCCTCCGCGGCCGCGCTCTTCCAGATCTTTATGACATCTTCCTGGGGCAAACCCACCAGCGGCCGGACCTGGGATTCCGAAATCGGCTGTGGCAATTTTGGAAAATCGTCCCCAACTGGGGACAATTGCATTTTTACAAAAGCCGCGCCTATGAGCCTGTAGGAATGCGATTTTCCGATGTGCCACCGGTCGCGGCAATAGTCTTCGAAAGTATCATGGGTGCCTTTGTAGAGTTTTCTATCTCGAATTATAATGAGGGCTTCGCCTGCCTCAAAAACCGAAATCAGGGCCCGCCCAACGAGCCTTTCGCACCGCTTGAGTTCCTGTCGTTCCTCGTCGGTAAGGGGCGACGGATCAGTCCCGTCCGCGTTCGGGTATATCCGTCGCGGCAGATCCAGATTGTTGATGGTGCCGTCGGGGTTTAAAACGCCATCCCCGGACGGCGTGCTCTGCGGCCTTTTTGTAACGGTTTGTTTTGTTGGCATCTTTCGTCTCCTTGTATTTTGGCCGATTGCAATCAGCTCAAGCAGTGAACTCCTTCCCGCCACGCTGCGACTTCTTGCGCCCAGTGTGGACGGCCGCAGGCCTCCGGTGTCAGCTGAAAGAACAGTTCTGCATCATCAAAACGTCTAGGCAGCCAGAGCAGCTTCCGCCAAAGGACGGTGCCCACACCCATTTCATTAGCAACAAACGCCAGGTCCCGGGTTTGGTTATATCGATGGGTCGCATACGAGCAGCGAAGAATGTTGTAACCCAATCTCAAGCCGTGTCGGCGAGCCTGCTCGCGGAACTGACGCCCAACGTTTGAGTGTCGCGAAACTCGACCTCTCATACCTAGAAACGGCGCGAGCCACTCCTGTAATGCACAACCAGCAGGAACGTATCGATGGAAGCCACGCCCGTTGTTTACCCGGATTCCTGCAATTCGATGGAATTCCGAATCCAAAAGCATGTCGTGCCATGCGAGAGCGCGGGCCTCGGTCTCGCGCAGACCGGCAAAGACTCGTGCGACAGCGTGAGGTGCGGTTTCCGGGGTTACCGCGTGCGCGAGCAAGTGGCGCACGTGGTTGACTTCGAGACAAGAGAGGAGACCAATTCTTGATGTTTTCATATTTTTCATTTCATTTTGCCGGTTACTCTGCGCCCTGGGCGGCAGCTTTTTGACGCGCCTTCCTTCGATACCTGAGTGTCGTCACCGGGGGTATTTTGGCGTGCCAAGGGAGGCCTTCGACGGAAGGCACGTAAGCCCAATAGGGTTTCACGTCGGTGGTCAGCACCAGGCCCTCATAACTGTCCATTTGCACGTCCGTGGTATGGCCCGCCTCAATTGCCACTTGGTTGCGGTCCTTTATCACTTCGAGCCGAAAGCTCACCCAGGTGTGGCGAAACGCGTCGTGCTTGGGAGCCACTCCTGCCTGGCAGAGGAATTCCAGCGCATACGACTGCATGTTCGTGCGCGGGAAGAGCTTGCCCTTGGGGAGTTTGATCGCCCGCAGCAGTGCTGCCAGGGGCGGGGTAATGGGCGCTTTGCGCGTCCGCACCTGGTCGGACGAAGTGGCCGTCTGCTTTGCAATATGATGCCGGACCAGTATCGCGACTGGAATGCCTTGATCATCCGGCACAATGTCATCGCTGAAAAGGTCCCGTGCCTCGCAGGGACGCAAGCCAGCATAAACCTGAACCGCGACGAACAAGATCAATTCCACGTCCGGTAAAACCCCGAAGCAGGCCGCGATATTGCGGGGAAGATAGACCTGCGGGATCTTGAGCTTCGCTTCCGGGCGATCGAGCCGCTCGACGGCGGTGCGCTCTTCCGCGGGCAAAGCCTGGAGCAGGTCGCGGGCGTGGCGAAAGAGGGCGGCCAGGCAGTTATAGAGCGCCTGCTTGGTCTTTTGCTCGGCTGGGATCATACCGTCTTTGTCGCGTGGGATCTCGTCAGAGTGCCGGGACCTCGGGGTGACTCTCATCGCCGTGATGTAATCCCGGATTTCTTCCGGAGATATCAAGTCGATGCGACGAGAGCCGAACTGCACCATGAAATCGCGCACGAAGCGTTTGAGCTGGGCGATATAGGTGCCGCTATACTTCCGCTTGAATCCGCTCTCGATATGTTTGATGAAGGGCTTCTCGACGTCCTTCACGAACATGTAATTCTTGATTGTGGCGTGGCGCGCGCGAATCTCCGTTGCCATTTGGGAACAGGTCCAGCCCGGCAGAATCTGCGCCGCCGACAGCACGTCAGCAATGACTTGGTCGACTATGCGTCCCAGCGGCGCGAGTTGCTCGTTCCACTGCCGCACCCGGCCATCCAACTTGAGCAGCTCTTCGATTTGCTCGCGGGTGTAAGGGCGCTCGCCGTTATTCAGAGCAGCTGCGGTCTGTTCCGCAAATGTTCGCGCCTCGTCCAGGGTGGCAAACATTTCGCGACACAACTTTCCTCCTGCGTCGCTCGACACTACGCGATACGCCTTGTGCCCGGCTTTGGCATCGGCGTCGCAATAAATTTTGACGACGACGTTGCCGACCTTGACCTTGATCCCCTTGCGCCGCGCGCGTCGGCGTGTGGCGTTATGGTTCGATTCGAATTCGTTGATGTTTTTCATAATGATGCTTTTGTTTTTGTTTTGTCTGACCGGAAATTCTTTAAACGTTAGTTTTGCGCCGCCGCCCATTCGACCAGGGCTGCCGCCATGAGGCGGGCGAAGTCTTGGACCGCTTCGCCAATCCCCAATGCGTCTATGTGAGCGGCCATGGCGGCCCAGGTGCGGGCGGAAGGCAGCGGATGATAATTGTCTTCGCCGGCTCGACTCATGCTCTCACAGACCCAGGCCCAGAGTGCCTGGGCGTGCTCGCCGGGCTGCCAACTGACGGCGGCAGTGACGGCCAGCTCACCCCGCCAGAAGAAGAACATGGCGGCGGTGTTCCCCGGTTGGAGGTCGATTTCGAATCGGACGCCGGGAAGTCCTGGAACTGTGCCGCCACGTTCGTGCAAATAGGACCAGGCTGAGGACGTGAATTGGGAGGGCAAGGAGGCCAGGTCCGAATGAGTCCAAGTGTCCTCAGGGCCTATGGCGTAGAATTTTGGTTGTTCAATTGACGGCAGATACATGTTCATAAACGAGTCGCTGTTTTTTGTGTTTGGCGCCCATTGTTGTCCTGGGCGTTTTCCGCCAGAATTCCGGCGGGAAATTGTGGTGAGACCCGAAAGTGGACGAAACCCCTGTGGCTATTGGGGATTGTTCACTTCCTGCGCGGCGTCCTGCAACCTGTGGAAGGGTTTTGGTGGACTGTCCTTGGCTGTCCTGGGCGTTCGCCTCCGTTCGCCCGTGTTCACGCCCGACGCCAGTCCGGAAGATCAGGGATGTGAACACGGGCGAACGCCGGCGCATCATTTTCTCTCCGCTGAAATCCGGGGCGGCATTGGCTCCGGTCAGCGTGGTCAATTTGCCCAGGCACCAAGCCAACATCGCCACGCGTTGAAGAGCCGCGTCTTCGCTGCGGGCGTAACCAGCGATGGACAAGTTGGTGATCACGAGTGGGCCTCCGGTGAAGGGTTGTCATCCGCCGGTGGCGGCGGAGGTGGGGGCGGTGGGGCATTGTTGACGACAGCCGACGTTGCTGTTGGCGTCGGTGGGTCCGCTGGCGGGGGTGGGGTAATGATCGTTCCCGGCTTTGGCAAATTGTCGACGGCAGGGCGTTTTCGGGGCGTGCGGGATTTCTTCTTTGCGTATTTGCCGCTGGGTTGCGTTTTGTGGCTTCGGATAAAACGGCAGTAACTGGCGCCGACCACGATTCGGTCGCCGGTTTTGGCGCCGGGCTGCTTCAGTTCGTAGGAGTCAACCGGAGGGTGGAAATTGTTCTCTGGTTTCGGCGAGGTCAGTGCGTAGAACTTTGTCCGACAGACGCCGGTCGCCGGGCACTTCGATTTTGGAATTTCAAACGCGGCGCGAATGCCGAGAATGCAGCCTCCGATCGACTGACAGTCGGGGCACCGCGCCAGCACCACCGGATCCTGGTTTGGGCCTGCTGCAGCCGTCACCATCGGCGGCTGCGACGGTGGAAGTTGGACGGAGTTGGGCGCGGCGCTCACGATTGCCCTCCAATCTCAACGAGTTCTCCCGCGTTACATGACGGGGCGCTGCCCCTTTGCTTGTAGGTCTGGCGGGCGATTACCTTCTCCAGTTCGGCTAGCCGTCCCGGCTTATCTACTGGATGGACTGGTTGGCTGGATTCACTCATGACTCCCTCCGGCCGTTCTTGTCCTTGAAGTGCTGCCGCATGAGGCGAATTGCCTTGTCCAGCCATTCTTCATCGTCGCGCAAACCGAGGAGATACTTGGTCGAATAGTACCTCTGGCATCCCTTGGTTCGTCCGCCAAGTGATCGCAGATGGCCCTTCTTCTCCCAGAGTTCCACCCAATCCAAGTGAGCCCGCAGGATCTCGGAAGCCTCCGGATCTCCGGAAATCGCCCCGTATTCGCCGATGTCTATCTTCTTCATAAGCTGCTCACATTGTATCCAGTGAGAAATCATCATCCATATTGCACAAATGATAATCGTGGACTATAACTCGTCGGATGAACCGAACTTGCTTTCCAAAACTATGGCTTTCGCTCATGCCGTATTTTATCCGCGCATAAATAGTCATCCACATTGTGGGGGGAATGATAATCGTGGACTGTGCAAGGAATTGGAATATACTGAACTCATGCGGAAGCGGATTTCGGTAGATCGCAAACAGTTGAAAGCGGCAATCGCCGCCTGTGCTCAACAGAAGACGCAGGCGGCCAAGAAGAATCTCCAGATCCTGCGTCGTTTGGCGAAACCATCGGCTAATTCAGTGGCCCGGATCGCGGCAGCAGCCCGGTGCAGTCGTTCCCACGTGTTTAATGTGCTGAACTGCGTAGCCAGCGGAACTTTTGCAAAGCTCACCAGATCAGGCTCGTTTCAAAAAGCAGCCCTCTTGACCGAATCCCAGAAGCAGGAACTCGACAGCAAGCTGGGAACGGAATTCAAGTGCGCCGCCGACGTGCAGGCCTGGCATGGAAATGCTGGTCGTGCCGTCGTCAATGCTTGGTGCAGGCAATTGGGTTTTTCCTTCCGCCGGGCGCGGGCTGCCCGAAGAGCGAAGGCTGCGCTAGCGCCAGATGGGAATCGGCGAAAAGCTAAATTGCTGGCGCTGGATAACGAAGCGATTGATCAACTTGAAGCCCGGCAAGATACCGAGCGGGACCTCTTTAGAATCCCCGCCGGCCGCTTTTGGAAAACTGACCGCTCCGGCAAACGTCTGCGAGGTCCCAATCCTGTCCTCAGAATCCAAGCCGTCCTTCGCCTTCGCCACAAGTCTATTTCTGAAGTCGCCGCGGAGCTCAGGTGTTCCCGAAGCGATGTCCGCCGCTGGCGGAAGCTTTACCTCGACAAAGGCATTGACGGATTGTGTAGCACGAAGAAAGCCGGACGTCCCCGAAAGGAAAAGCCAGGCTCGCTCCCATCCCAAGAGACGACGACTCCGTTGCCGGTTAAACGGGGGGGTAACGAAATCGTCGAGCATCTGCGGACCTTTACTGATCGCGAAGGCATGGAGCAAATGCTGAAAAACTATTTGAAGCCCCTTCCTCCGGATTGCCCGGGGCCCGTTTCCACGACCTTTGTGTATGGTGTTCGGGGCGTCGGCAAGACGAACATCGCGAGAAAAGCATTGGCAGACGCCGCCTATTTCGACTGTGAGGACGAAACGGTGCGCCAGGATTTGCAGTCTCCTTACGACATCTTGCCTCGTATCGAGAAGCCGGTTGTGATTTTCGATGAGGTGGCCCAGCTTCGGAATCCTGAAGAGTGCCTCGCTGCCGCATCGTCGGCTGGCAAAGGGATCCTTGTGATCAGCTCCATTTCTACGATTCCTGGATCAGAGAAAATTCTCGGTGATTTTTTGGTTGCCACCGATGGGGTCGAACTCTTGCCGCTGCTGTGGAGGAACCGGCAACTCATGATCGAGCAGATTGCCTCCTCGAAGCCGTTCGAGGACGCTCTTGTCCGTCCAGGGCTTCCCGACCTCTTCTTCGAGCCCGACGATCTTACGACAGCATACCAGGAATGGATTCGAAGCGTGTTCGAGCGGGATGTGCGACGCTTCTGTAACTGCGATGCCGAACAATATGCGCGCTTAATAGATTTCATCATGAGGCGCAGCGGAACGCTGATTGAACTGCCCGACCTGTCCGTCAAATCTGGTTTGAATCCTGGAGTCGTATCAGCGTGCCTCGATGCGCTCAAGGTTGCAGGCGTAATCTGGCCGGTGCGTCTGATTGATTCCAGGTCAGGAGAAAAAACAAAAATCTTCGCGTCGGACCACGGCTATGTGCATGAATTACGATCCGCTGATGCACGAGCCGAAAATCGCCAAAGCCATCTGGAGCTGCTGTGGAAACACCTCGTTTTGTTAGAGCTCCGCCATATTCTAGGCCAGGCCGACAACATCTACTCCTGGCAGTCTGCGAATGGCCAATCGGTTGATTTCGTAGTCGAAGTGCAGCCCGGGGAATCGGTCGCGATCCAGTGCGATTGGGCAGGCACCGACGACATGCGCGGGCTGAAGACACTCCGACGAATCTATCCCCACGGCTCCAACGTAGTTGTCTCACCGCAGATCGCGGCCAAGAATTTTTCGAACGAGGAGTTTCAATATGCGGATTGCACACCATCGGATCTCGTTTCGTTCATCAGTCCGTCTTCGGTTCGTCTGCCCTCTGCACCTCTTGTAAGCCATCGCAGTTTGCGCGGGTAGCTGCCAGTGGTAATAACGGTGTCCCCAATTGGGGACCCTTCCTGTCCCGCGCCGGGAAGCTGACTTTTCCCCACTGAATGTCTGGCCGCTGGCGCACTGGCGACCATTTCAAGGGATGGCTTGAACAGCTTGAATCAACCGTCACGGCACATTGGGCAGCGGGGATCAAGGCGGGTATGAACAGCAGAACAGAACCCTGCCCGAATGCTCATTTCCGCCGTTGAGCAGGGCCCCGGTTCGAGTATGCTTCCACGTCGTGAGCAAACCTTTTTCGGGCGGGGACCGGGCCGATATGTCGGAGTGGGTGATACATTTCGTCCACGACCGGAACCCCAGGAACGACGCGTTTATTTATGATGGCGCTGGGGAGGGTGAACCGATTCCTCTACACGCTGACGCCAACAAAGCCTCGCGTTTTGACCCTTGGAGCATTAAGGAAGCCGAGATGCTAATGCCTCCCGACGCTGACGCTCTCAGCGTATTGCTGCGCATTATGGATGATGGCCACATTCGCTGTGGCTGGTCGTTGCGAAATGGGCGAGCCACGATTTACGGTCCGCGAGCGGCATGTTGCTTTACCGAGATGCCGCTATACGCGCTTTTGCACTACGCACGTGGACGGGGCAATTCGCTGGCCGTCGATTGTTACGGCATCGCGCTTCCTAAGCGTGAACTCTTCGCCGCTGGCGGGCGCCCGGCAATTTATGGTCTCTCTGGCCAACATCAGGAATCCGGTGATGACAAATGGCCCCGGCGCTTGCATCCCAATTGCGGCATTGCTGAGTGGGAGCAATATCGTTACGTCGCGATGAAGCTTGGGGATGACCATCCGATTGATTGGTCACATGAACGTGAGTGGCGCTGGGCCGATGTGGAAGATAAATTTGGCTGCCCGGGCTTGCCAGTTTGGCTGGAAAACGGCTCGGTCTTGTTCTCGCGGGCGATCATCATCGTCCGCACGCGCGATGAAGCCGAACAAGTGCTGGACAAACTCAAGCTGATGCGGGATTCGAAAACGGACCAATATGACAATCCTTACGTCCGTGCTGTCATCCTGGACACTCGCGTTCTCGCCGTTGAAGACGCGCTTGGGGCTGCAGACGAACCGGGACACCGGCTATTGCGGATCGATGATGTTCCCGTCCACCAGTTGAAGGAAGCGGTCGCGGCGGTGCCGAGCGAAGCGGTGGTGATTCGTGTGGCGAACACGATCAAAAAGGCCAAGGAGGCTGCGGATGAAGCCGCCAAACAATGGCGCGCCACGCACGGACGAATGGACGTGTTCGGGTTCGCTTACCTGATGGTCGTCGGGCCTCGCACTGAAATTGTCGAGGCCATGTTGCAGTTGAATGAGATAAATGCAACTGCGTTGAGCGACGGGATCGGATACCGAATGGCCAACATCGGGGGGAGTTACGATAGCCATTTGCTCGGAGAAGCTGAGAATGCCGTGGAGGCCGCTAAAGTTGTGCTTCAGCACGAGTTGCCGAACACCGAGTTCTATATTCGAACGGTCTGGGATTGAATCCAAAGCGTTTGCAGGGATTGCGACGAAAGTCCCTCGGGATTCGCATAATTTCATTGGGCCTCGTCAAATCGCGTCAGAAATTCCTTTGCCTCAGCGATAACTTTGCTCGCATCTTCGCGAGTGGACTCTTCCGGGAGATGAACCGCGCGGTTTCGAATCCTCATGACTTCAACCAAGACAATGCGTTCCTTAACATTGAGAATCTTCGCGCCTTCCAGCTTCCTTACGACCTCCCCCATGGGCTTGGTCCTATCAAGACGCAGTTTTTCATTTTGGCTGCTTGCCGCCAGTTGTCTTAATCCGACGTCCAAGACGATGAAAGCTTCGAGAATGGCAGCACGGTAGTGGCCTGACGCAAACAGATGCTCGGCTTTCGCTAATCTGTCGTTTGATAAAACCATCTTCACTGCTGCCCGCAAATGTGCCTGGGAAGACTGCGGATGCGAGCCGTCATATTTAATGATGCGCTGGGAACTCACGTCGAAGGGGAGTCGAGAAAGACCTTGACTGAGCAGCACCGTCGGTTTACCCGCCGCTTGGGCCAGTCCGAGTTCAAACATGACATTCGCGTTGTTGCCCGTCAGGTCCACGACGCACAACCGGGCCTGTTGAATAGCTACGCGAATCTGTTCGATGATCGAGCCGGGTGCGGACATCTCGTCAGCCCTGACAACTGTCAGGCCAAGCTCGCTCACCACGGGGGCGATCAAAGTTCGATATACCGAATCGAACTTTTCCGAAAACGGCATCAGCACGAAACACAGCTTTGAAGTTGCCGCCAGAACCGGAGACTTGTCCGCGGACTCCACTGCTTCCGCGACGACTTTCTTGCCAATTGGCTCAAACGCGTCCGGACGAGAAGCCCGAAACTTCGATCCGGCCTCAGCATCAAGTTGGTTCTGCATCGTCTCGAAAAACTCTGCCAACACAACATCTCGACTTTTGGCTTTCCTGGTAGATAGCGAAACGACATGGATTCTTGCAACCAAAGCCTTCTCGATTTCCTCTTCGGAGCTGTCGAATTGAACGACGTAAGCCATGCGCTCGAAGTTGCCCAAACGAGAGCGAATGACGTTGCGGATTTGCAGGAAATCAGGGTCGCTCAAGCTGTAACCGATAAAGAGAGGGGTCCGCGTGATCAACATTGCAGCCAGGTGGGTTGCGATGACCGGATACTTCTGGAGGAATCCGTCGTAGTCCCGCTGGGTGACAATAATGTGCTCCTCATGGCGCAGATCGCCGTGCAACTTCACAATATTCGAGGCCATCTGACCCGCATGAAACGGCATTTGGAGTTCTCCGACCAGTGAACGGAACGGTCTGCCACGCGACGAATAAGATTCTTCCAGGAGCAGATCGAAGTTTGTTGTGTAGACAGTATCGAACGGCAACATCGCGAATGAAAGGTGCGCTTTACCCGGTTTTGCCCGTTCGAGGTGGAGCGCCTTCCGAATCGCTTCGATCAGCTGAACCCGTCCAAACCGTTGCTCGTATCGTTCCGCGATTACAGGGGGCATGAAAGTCCCATTGAGCTTTGCAGCGCGGGCGAGTTGCTTCGCTAGACCATTCCAGTCCGGCATCTTGATCTCGGAAGGGAGCTTCGCGTTCAGCGAGAAACCAGCGCCGATGAAGGGCAAGCACCTGCCATCGGAGATGTCTGTCATCAGTGGTTCAGGAATCTCAACCATTGTTTCAAGTTGGCATACGGGTATTCAGAGCTCCGCGTGCCGGGAGTTGGCCATCGTTTCTTGGACCATATGTATCAGAAACTGGCGGCAGAGCCCCGCGCTACGTGGTTTCGGACGAGCCCATGTTTTCTGCAAGAGAGACATCGGTCAAGCTCCACGAGCGTCTCGGAGGGTCAAATTGTAAACGCGATCAAGGTCACGTTTGGTAAGATCTTTGAGCGAAATAAACGGCTTCCTCATCCTGAGCCGGCGGCTCAAATCTGGATAATAATTCTCATTGGTGACGCGCATCTGATTCATCGCTGCTTTGATTGCGCCGATACGCTTCCGCCGCCACTCGTCCGGCGCCTTGGTCTTCTGGCCGCGCGTTTGAATTGCTCGCTGGAGCCTGAACCATTCCTCCACTTCGCCCATTTGATCCGAAAGCAACTCTTCTCGTTTATCGAGTTTGAAACGGTTCAAAAAGATCGCACCCCATTTCCCGAACGCGGCTTTTCGGGCCATGCCAATCTCCCCTTCCGCAAGTTCCTCAATCCAACCCTTGATCCGCCACAGTTCTTGCGGTGCAACACTGCCTTCTCTTCGTTCGATGGTCTTCTTGATCTTCGGCGGCTTCGTAAAGACATTCACGTCGCGGCCTGCCTGGACGTTTTTGTCGCCCGTGATGACCTGGCTTCGGGCACCGTGCTGAACGGTCGCGGATGGTTTTTGGAAGTCATTCAGCTTCAGGGCGAGGTGGCGCGCAAAATCGCGGCGAAACTGGTCCCGGGATGAAAACCTCCAACAGAGCCCGGTGGCTTGAAGTTCCTGGCGAAAATCCCACAACCGGTCCAACTGCTGCCGGTCGGCCGTTGAAGGTATCGGCTCTAAGTCCGAAAAATAGACCATGACCCGACACCCCAGCCGGACGCCGCGGCGAATTTCTTCCTGCGTGCCGGAATCAGCGACACCCGTGGGGGTGCCTAATCGCGACCAGAAAATTGCGACGATGATATCGGCATCCTCAATGACCTGGCGGTTGATGACGCCTTGCGGCCGGTCGCTTAATTCGGGGTGACTGTCAGTCGTCCAGTGCTGATGCTTGATCCAAAAGCCGCTCGCTTCCCCGTGCTGTAAATTCCATTCGGTCACGACCTCCTGGGCAATTCCGATTTCCTTCTTAACGTCACCCGGTCCACAAAAAGCAAGTTTCACCAGTGAAAGTTGTTGGTTCATAAGTCAGAGGGGGATCAACAAGGCCTCTTGCTCCAAGCCGGCGTTGTAACGATCAATCAATTCAATCACCTGACGAATTGCGGGCAGTTCCGACCGGCGCAATTGGGCAAGCATGGCTTGGCTGTTGAGCTTCTTGAGCAAATCCTTGTTCGAGAATCGTCCGAAACGAGCGTCGAGGTCTGGCGGCAAATAGAGGCTGGCTCGCTCTCCAAGCCGCGCATGGACCCGTCCAAATTCGGAAAGGCCGACAGGGTCGTAGTCAGGAAGATGCAGCAAGCTGAAATCAGAGCCCGCGGTGTGAGCGATCCAATCCAGCACACGGCCGGAAATGCGGCCATATCCATAAATCACCGCGTCCACTTGGACGTTTAGCCTTTCGGCAGCCGCGAAGACGGCAGGGTTTTCAACCAGCATGCAGAACCCGTTCAAGCGGTATTGGTTGTCTTTCGTCAGCCGAAACGAAAAGACGCCGTGAGCCTCGGTGGCTGCGGCGGCTCCCGCATACTCGTCGCCTTTCAACAAGGCTAGATCCTGCCACACACGCATCGAGATGATGTCACTCCCCGTGTTCAGCAGCGCCTTCGAGTCCCGAAACCGGCCAACCCCTGCAATCCGAGCTTCGGCATCCATAGGCAGAGCCACCTCAGGAAAACGCTGGCGGCAGAATTCACTCAACGCGCCAGCATCGTTTACAAAAAGCCGGCGCCCGGCGCCGCTGCGCTTCCAAGTCAGCACCGCACTATCAATCAAAGGAGCGAGAAGCTTCAGGAAAGCCTTGCCGCACTGGCTCGCCGGCAGAGCTCTTTGTGCAAGCAGTGCATTCAGCTTCGTTTGGGCCTGTGCTTCCAGCTTCATCGCGCAATTGCGGCCGTGGTGCGTTTCACCGTGACGCGGTGTTTATGCCGCAAGACGATTTTTCCATCCTGGGGTTGCAGGAAATAGAGGCTATCCACTTCGCTTACGGCTTCGGGAGCCGCGGTAATGGCAATGAAGCCGAGCTGGCGGGCGGTCCGTAAAATGGCCTGGCGATTGGCGGGATCGAGCGTCTGAATTTCGTCCAGGAAGAATGGCACAGCGCAGTCATCGCGGCGCAATTGGTCCTTCAGCAGAAGCAAGTTGAACAGCACCTTGATGGCGATGGTGGTGCCGTGGGATTCAATTTGCCGAAAATCATGATACGTGTGCCGCTGGTCGTCGGCGCCCGTGACCGTGACGCCCAAGGTGAACAGGTCGGCAAACCGGATCACCGGGTTGTCCTGGATCTTGCGCCGGAAATTGGCAATTGCCGACTCCTGCTGAGGATCCTCATCAAAAAGCCCGCCAGGCTCAAAAGCCGCCAGACGCTTGATCCAACTGACAAGGTCGCTTTGCTCCATTACCTCCAGTTTCACGGCCTTGAGGTTGGAAACAGGGACCCGGGCAAACGCCCGATTGAGATTTGTCGCCGCACTGCGGACGTGATCGAGATTCTTTAGCACCAGGTCGAATGTGGCCTTGAGCCCGTGGATATGCGCGTTCCAATCGCGGGATAGCGCCTCTTCCTTTTCAATCAAGGCTTCCAATTCCCCCTGCAATGTGCTGACCGTCTCGTGTTCATCTTCACCGCGAAATTCATCGCCGAACCATTGCTCGGTTTGAAGCAATAGATTTGCAATTTCGCCGCATAAATCCTCTTGCAGTTCCTGTTGTTTGAGGAACAGAGCGATCGCGGCGTCGAAATCGTCCGGGATGCCATCAGCCACGCGAGCTTTGGTCGCAAACTCCGGAAAGATGCACTGATCGAAATTTCCCATGACCTGGTTAAATTCGTCTTCCTCTTTGCGAATCGCGCCCTCGGCGTCCGTCTGCGCCTTCTCGGCAGATTTCAGCTCACCGGTAACCTTGCCGATTCGAGTGTTCGCCGCGGCGATAACGTCTTCAACTTTCTTGAGCTCCGCTCGCAGACGAGGTTCACTGGCTTTGGCCTTCTGATATTCCTCGAAACGAAACAACCTTCGTTCCTTGCCTTCGACCACAATTTCACCCTCTTTGCTGGTTCGACCGTGAACCTCCTCGCGCGTGGCTTTGAGTTGGCCTTCGAGCTTTTCCCGTTGCTCGATTGCGGTCAAAATGTCTTTCCAGCGTTTGAGCGTGCCTTGATATTCGATCAGTTGTTCACGCGCGGTATCCGGATTTTCCAAGCCCGCGAGAGGTTCGCCAGCCTTTGGTAACGGAAAGCAAAGGACGGGGTCGGCGTAAACACCCTCTCGTATCCTGCCCAGCAGACCTCGCAATGTGGCGATCAATTCATCGCGCCGCGAAACGACAACGCCTCCTTTGCACACTGGTAGTTCCAGCAGATCGCGGTTGAGCAATCGGAAAACGATGTCCAATTCGTCATCGCCAAAATCCTTGCGCAAAGCGGTGACGACAAGCCGATCGAAATGCTCGATGGTTCGCTCTTTGTCCTTCACCCGCTCCGCGAAGAACACGACCCTTTGGTTTGCCTTTTCGCGCGATTCGCCTTCCGCGCTGGCAAGCTGCGTTTCGAGCTTCTGGATTTCCTTTTTCAGATTGGCAAGCGCAGCCCTCTCCAATTCTTCCGCGAAGGAAGCAAATTCCTTATGCTGCGCTTTTAAGTCCTCCAACGGCTTCGCCAACTTGCCTTTCTCCACAGAAAAGTTTGCCACATCGGTCTGGCGGTCACCCAGTTCCTTTTCCAATTCATTGACCTTTCGTCCGGCCGACAGCTTTTCCTTGTGGAGCTTTGCGAGAGCTTCCTGGTGCTCGCTTTCGAATTTCTGCTTCTTGCCTCGCAGGTCGGTCCATCGCCAGACCAGTTCTCCCCGGGTCGCTTCGCGGTCGCTGAACTTGTTCACGAGCTGCTCCACCAAAGGCTGATGTTTCTTGAATTTCAGCAGCTTCTCGCGCCGTGAGCGAATGCGGTCATAGTCCTCGCCGAACAGCTCTCGCGCGTCGAACGCTGGTCGAGCGAGCGGAATGTCTGCGAGCATCAACAGCCGATCGCGCATTTGCTCCTGCGTAATGGCGCTCAACGTGAGCAGGTTCTTCAGGGTTTCGCGGAAGTGATGATACTTGTCGCTATCACGCAGGGCGACGATGCCCTGACCCCGTGCCTCGCCGTTCAACGAGGGCAGAAGCAATTCCTTATGTTCCTGGGCGCTCTTGATCACGCGGAATTGCTTCAAAGCGAGTCGCGCGTTCACCTCCCGGGGTTCTCGAACCTGATTCTTCTGGTCAAGGTAATCGGCCGCAACAAATGGTCCGGCGTAGAAGAACCGCTCCGGGTCGGCACCGCTCGTTTTGCTCTGGCCCCGCCACCCAACGACGCACTGGCCGGTGGCGCCAAGGCATTCGAACAGGATGTAGCTATATTGGTTTGGAAAATAGAAGTCACGCGTTTGCTCGGCGGTGTAGGAACCGAAGTCCATGTGCCGGCGGTCGTCGAGGTAAAGAAACTGCAGCGTGTTGATGAGGGTCGTTTTGCCCGTGTTGTTCGGACCGACGATTTGCAGCGCGCCGGCCAAATCCACCTCGGCGTATTCGTAACGTCCCGAGCGGATGAGGATGAGTCGTTGAGGGCCAGTAGGCATAACATTATTTGTCTGCTGCCGGCGGCGGGGTTGGCTGCTCACCTTCTGAACCCTGGGATCCGTTGCCTTTGGCAGCTTCCGACTGGGCGGCAGCCGCGATCTCAAGGCATCTTGAGAACACCCGGTGGAACGGACGGAGAAATCGAAATTCATCCTCGTCCAACCACTTGACCCAGCCGATTCGTTCCATGTGTTTCAGCAGCGTTCGCAAATCCGGTAGGTCATGCACGTCCACCTGTCGGAGCAGCGCAGTATAGCGGTCAAGCGTGAAATGTGGCAGTGCCGTCACCAGAAAGTTGTGGCCGAAAATGAACTCCTCGATTGGCCGCCCCTGATTGGCAGCGTAGTCGATCATGATGTAAGAGAATACGGCGATGCGCGGCAGCGTGTCAGGGACCGTTTCCGGGTTGTCCGGTTCGAAATAAAAGAATTCCCGCTCGTGTCTCACCAGCTTCAGGCCGATCGCCGCGAAATAGGCTGCATAGTCATCAGATCGCCCGCACAATTCGGTGAACTCAGGTTCGTCGTCCGGGCCAAGGTGATAGCCGCGTTTTAACCGGTCAAACATGTTCGTTAAATGCGGCAGGTCATTCATACGGAAACCAATTTAACTGGGGACGATCCAATTTCGCCGTCTTGGGTTGCGTAAGCGCGCGGCGGTTGGTCGACAAAGGCAGCACTAAAGTCCCGGTTGAACATAAGTCTGCTGAACCCGGCGAGAACATCTGACGTGTTCGGGCTCGGATGTTTTGTCACCAACCATCCCAGCAGGTCTTCCACTGGCAAGTCACCGCGGACGAGGTCGGGTAGCGAATCCAGCCACATCAGCCGCACCAATGCGCCGGGATCCTCCTTCTCGCCGGAAAGCTGCAATACCGGCGGCGGCTCAGGCGGATGTTCGATCACGCGTCGCAGAGCTAACGCAATTGCCGAATCGCTGGGCACATTCTGAAACCGCAACGCGGCTACCTCGATAAGGTATTCGTTGCCCCATTTCGACAATCCGTCAGCTTGGAGCTTTTCCAGCGCACGGGCGGCCCCCTCCGCGATGAAACTGGAGCGGCGCAACGATTCATAAAGCGGCTGAATCTCCTTTCGGCACTGCGTGAAGACCCGCAGTGCGCGCGTGGCAACGAGGCGAAGGAAACGCAGGTTGCGAGTAAGCGCGGGATGGTCATTGAACAACGCTTCTTCCCGCGCACGATGGAGGAGCCGCTCAGCCTCCTCAAAGGCCGCCCGCAACGGTCCGTCGGCGCGGACTATTTCAATCATCGGCTCAACGTAGCGTTCCATCCAATGAACGATGCGCCGATACTTCTCCCGCACCGAAACCCGGACCCGCTCCGTCTTGTAACGGGCAACTTCACCAAGAATTGCGTGTTGCGTCTCGTCCAGATCGGCGTGGATACGCCGCAGCGTCTGGCTGATTTCTTCAAAGGCGAGCTTCACCTGTTGCACGTCCTCTTCGTCGAGGGCTCGGGCCAGGCCCTTGCCCGTGGTTTCCAGCGAGAGCACATACCCTCCAATCATCTCGGGGGTCGCAGGATTCGCCTCGTTGAACAGATACGTGAGCAACCGCGCCACGGGATCGGCCATGAAGAACACTTCACTGCCAGGCTCCGTTGGCACGAGGATTTGCAGTTCACGCAAGCGCCGCCATGCGGTTTCCGGCAATTCTTCAGCCGGGCTGGGATTTGCACGGATCAATCGCATCGCCTCGGCTTCGGAAATCTCCCCCGAGCGCTCCGCCAGCGAACGCAACAACGGCGCGTGGCTGGCGCAAAAATTAAAAAAACTTTGCGGGTTGATTTTCATGCCTGAATGGCCAGCACCGCTTGCTTGGCCACACATTGATTCGGATTCTGCCCGTTTTTCGGCGGTTTGGAAAGACGATGTGCATTTGTGACCGAACGGCGTGGTGGCTCTTCGGCCTTTTACGTCATAACCATGGGTCACGGATTGCTCCCAGTTTGCTTCCCGTAATCGGAAGCCAGAGCGCGTTCGTCTACCGTTCCGTCTTCGTGTCCCCCAACCCACACCGGACTTTCAGCACGAGTTCCTCGCCTTGAGGCTGGGGCCCCAGTCGGTGACAACGTCCCCAATTGGGGACTAAAGCAATGGGCGGGACCCCTCGTTCTGGCCGAGTGCTTGCAGCAAATCCTCATAAAAGGGCAGCAATCAGCTTCAAACCCGGCATACTGAACGGGATTTATAAGAGTCGCGGCACCTCCGAGCATTAAGTAACCGCGAGCTGCTCGAACCACCGCTCGGAAACATGAACGAAAAGAATTCCGAATTGCATTCATTACTGCCCGTGAAACCTGCGCAGTGCGGCTTCAAAGGCCCAGTTTTCAGCCGATAAGAATTAAGAAAAACCAGGCGAATACTGGTTCGCTAAGCACATTGGGCGACGCATTAAAACCAGGGTCGGCATGAAGCATACCGCGGCAGTCGAATGTGGAGAGCGCGATCGGATGTGGACAAGAACCGCAATGCCCGAATGGCGAGCAGCATCAAAACAGTTGTGAAGACATTACATCAAACCCAGAAGCAGTTTTACTCTATCCACGAAGGTCTTAAAGTCGCAGAGGGGCTTTTTGCTTTATTGAAACGGTCCCATGACGATGGCAGTTCCAAGCTCGTGCTTGGTTCCTCCGACACGGAGGAGCAATTGAATCATGCGAAATCCGCGCTGAAGACTGCGATCCAGTTGACCCGCCCTGTCGGGCTTGCATCCAGGGATGCCAAAGCAGGGGGCAAGCGAATTCTTTCGACGGACGTGAATCTCAAGACTATTGCTGAAGGACTAAAGTGCGCCGAGACCGTTCTGGATGAGGTTGATGCCAGAGTCAACCGGGGCACCCTGTTGCTCCATGATTCCGCTATCGAGTTCGGCAACACTGAATTGGTATTCACGGCTGCGGAATACATCGCTTTTGCAAAACGCGCGCTGACTGACGCCGTGCAAAAGGCCGAGTCGGAAATCCTTGGCCCAGAGGTCTCGATCGTCAATGAACGAGTGCTGGACAATCGACCAGCCTGGGAAAGACAATTGATCGACAGAGCTTTCCCGCTCGGCAGGCTCATCGATCCGGCCGTCCGACGCAAAGTGAAGAACGCGAAGCTTGTCTTCGGGTTCGATGTTACCGAGGAATTCAAAGGATTGGTCTTTTTTGGGAAAGCGTATTTTATGGAGTCAGTAGAACAAAAGCGCGCCATTCCGGCCGATCAAACCGTCGCTTTCACTTACCATAGCGAACTAGGAGGCCATTTGAAACTCGCCGTAGCAGTCCAGGTTTTGAAGGGATCCTGCGATATTCTGTAGGGACCCCTGCCGACTGCCCCAACGAAAGCAAGACTTCAGGGCGCACGGTCTTTTGGGCGCAGTCGTCATGACCGACGACCTGGGCGGCATCTCCGACGCGCGCGCTTGTGGAGCAAGTGATCGATGATATCCGCAAATTCAGGCTCAAGCAGACGCCAGACAGCAAATTTTCATCGCATCATTATCGTCTTTATCCTGAATAGGGTGGAAGGATAATCCCACCATGAGGCCGACACTGTATTTGACGAGAGAAGAGCGTCTTCGACGGATTGGCGAGCTGCTGTCCCCTGGAAACGAAGTTGAGAACAGTGGGAAATGGTCGTGAACAGGGGAAAAGGGTTGAGAACTACCTGCCGGTGTCGAGTCCTTAGTTGGACCACCAGCTGGACGCTCGGCCTCAGGCTTTACTCCTTGAGTGCCGCTAAACGCCGGATTTTGGATTCCTGTTCCATCATTGGCACGGGATCAATCACAAACGTGGCTCCGGCGAAGTCGATGAGGACATTCTCGCCATGGAGATCGTTGACTTCGACACCCAGAGACCGGTTCAAGTAGTCGAATTTGCGAGCGGGATTCGTGGAGCGAATCGGCGCAAATCCAAGCTGCTTCATCATGGCATCAATCTCAGGTTCGTATGCTCCCCGCTGGCTGACCACATGCTGTTGGGACACAACCGGAAGAAACAAGCCACCGCTGAGCATGAACCCCTCGAACTGGAGAGCGGCTGCGGGAAAGAGCCAATTGTGCAATGCCAGCCGATGAAAATACTCAAGCCAGTTCCCATGATTGCTCAAGTTGTTCCTTTTGAACCAACGCGCCTGCGATGGTTCATAGTAGATTTCGTGCTCAGATTCTTCCCCGGCAGCCCTGTTCCCGCCATTTCCGGGTGAAAGGGGCCTCAGCGATGAGGAGGTGGTTGGCCTGGGACCAGGTTCGAAGGGCTTCCTCTTCCCGAGGCCGGACGATCCTATTTACCGCGAAATAACCCGCTCTGCGGTCTGCGGTTCTGATTTCCGACGCGAACTCCCGCGCTTGATCCGGTCATACTGCTTCATGGCATCTTCGAGCGATGCCTTCGGCTGTTGCGACAAGTGTTCCTTCAATTGCTCGCAGTGCTTGCGGTGGAAGTCGTTCAGGTAAATATCTTTCATGTGGCATTCCACGATCTCCATTATATCAGGGTTCGAGGCGGGCGGCACCCCCCCCTCATGGCCCATAGGCGCTAACTTAACACAATCGATCCCAGGAATAGCGAGTTAGCTGAGAACGGCGGGCTCGGCTGCGTTCTTTGAGACCATCTCGAATGGCGACCCCACGCGCCACCAATTGACTGGGTCGCAATGGCCGACTCACCACTGAGACCACCGCATCGCGTGCTTCCACAAACTCACGCCAATGGCTCGGCGGCAGGCAATCGGTATCCCCAGGGGAAAAAAAACTTTGCCCGGCGCATCAACCGCTCAATCAGCAGGCCGCACAGCAGCTTGGCTTGAATCCAAGCCCGGCACGACGCCTCGTCGTACTTGGGCAAACAACCCAGCCCGAGGAGACTCTTGAGGTGTTTGAAGCGCAATTCGATTTGCCAGCGCACCCGATATAACTCCAGCACGTCGCGGGTGGTCAGTTCTTTTGCGCCCAGGGTTGTAAAAACCATCACGAACTCCGCCAGTTCCAGGGCCTCGTCACTGACTTGCTTCTGCTTCTTGCGCGCCTCTCGGCGCATCTTCGATCGAGCGCGCTCCGTCGCCACTGCGTTTTTGCGGATGGCGCACAACCGTCCCGTGTGCCTCTGGCCGTCGTGCGTAAAAGAAACCGCCCATTCCCGGACGCCACGCTTGGGCATTTGGCCTAACTCCTTGCGGGCATCAAAAGGTTCCCCTGCTACTGTTTTCAAGGGAAAACTGAAGCTGTTCCAACGTACCAACACGTCGCCTTCCGCCGCTCTGACTGCGGCCACTCCGGCCGCATTGCTGTAGCCACGATCCGCCAGCAACAGATCCCCCCGCTCCACCGGTATTCGCCGGTAAGTCTCGCCGCCGTGTTCATCGGTCAATTCAAAGAAATCACAAGCCAGATCCGGCAGACGTAGTGTGTAATGGACCCGCCAGTCGGTTCCCGCACCGCCTTGCTCTTCCACCGTCGTGGCGTCCACGGCGCGGATTCGGCGCCGGACGGATAAACGTTGCACGACCCCAGCCTCGTCCAGGTCGGTCATTTTCGCAGTGAGTGTGCGCAGCCACGGCTCGCTGGCCCGCAGCCGTTTGAGCAGGGCTACGTCCGAGATATCGGCAATGGACTGTTCGCGGGCACGGACCACTGTTTGGCGCAAAGATAACCCGGTGGCCGTATGCATAAGGATGAGTTGCAGCAGACAGTCGGCACTGCTGACATCACGTGCCCGGCGCAACGCGCCGGTCAGGCGCGCTTGTTCGCGCCAGTCCTGAGGCAGAAGGTCGGTGAGAAATTCCCACTCCTCTTCCATTAGATTCACCTGTTTCATGCCACCAGCTTACCATAGCTGTGGATTTGTTGGCAATCGTTAAGTTAGCGCCTATGCCCTCATGGCCCCCCTTCATGGACCTCATGGACCGTAACGCACCGGTTCTCGATTGCGGACTTTCGTCACGCAGAAGGCCTTCCACAGATCATGACCAACGCCCGATTTCTCAATCTAAAGCCCTCTAGCGCGATCCTTTTTCATTCGCGGAACACGTTCAGGCCACAACCTCCGCAGGTCAACGGACATCGATTCGGGTTCGCGGTTTCCCCGCGCGGAGAGCGCGAAGACTGAATCCCCGTCCATTTTCGAAGGGTTCGACCCGCGCCTCGATTTCCAGAACGGGATAGCGAATGGTGGCGAGCCCGTAGCTTTTGTAGGTTTGAGCGAACAACTCGGTTTCAACAATGCCCGTCCAGTCGGCTAGCGACAAAAACTTCATGGGCTCGCCGGTGACTTGGTGGTGCGTGCGCTGCTCCACGACCAAGCCGCACGTCGTGACGATTTCCCCAATGAATTCGCCAAGACGGTTTACCGGGCAGTAGCTGTCCCATGCCACATCGGAAAACAATTCCAGCGGGTGGCCGCTGACGGCGAAGCCAAACAAATCCGTCTCCGCTTCCAATTTCTCACGGTGGGTGGGTTCCGCAAGCGGGACCGATACCAGTTGCTCTAGCCCGGGCGGTGCGATGAGCCAGCCTTGGTTTGGTTCGGTATTGGAGGAATAGGTTTTGACGAGATGCTGGGCCTGCCAAAACTGGCGGGTGCGCGTTTCGGCGAACTCATCGAAGGCGCCCGCACGAATCATGGCCTCTAGCTCTTCCGCAGCTGGGGCCACACGGTGAAAGAAATCCGATAACGAGGTGAATACCCCGCGTTCTCGTGCGTGAATCATCGCGTCTGTGGTGCGGGTCGTAAGTCCTTTCACCCGTGTCACCGGCACGCGGATGGCTCTGCCGTGGGGAACAAACGCTGGCCCCGGTTCGTTGACTGCAGGCGGCTGGAAAATCAATCCGAGGCGATGACTCTCAAGGACGTAAACCAGCGGGTGATAAAATCCCTTGCCGTTGGTGAGCACCGCCGCCATGAACTCCGCCGGATAGTAACGCTTGAGCCAGGCCGATTGATACGCCTCGACTCCATAGGCCGTGCTGTGAGCCTTGCAGAAGGCGTAGCCGGCAAAGCCCGTGACCAATCCCCAAACCTCAACCGTCTTCTCCGGCGTATGGCCCCGTGAAAGCGCCGAAGCGAAGAACTCACTGCGGATTTCCTCGATGACAGCATGCTTCTGTTTATTCAAGGCGCGGCGCAAAACATCGGCGCGACCCGGGGGCAGGCCGGCGAAAGCTTCACAGATTTGCAGGATGTGTTCCTCATAAACCACGAGGCCGTAAGTGCTGCGTAAACATGGTTCGAGCGAGGGATGAGGATAAGTGATCGGCTCCATCCCTTGATAGCGCCGCGTGAATGCGCCCTTCTTGCCTTCATTGGCCGCCCCCGGCCGGATGACGCTGACGATGGCCACCAGCCCGTCGATTTCGTGCACATTGCACATTCGGCATAGGCTCGTCATGGCTGGGCTTTCAATGTGGTGAACGGAGCGAGCGTTGCCGCTAGCGATCATCTCCCAAACTTTCGGATCGCGCCATGGTTCCGCCTCCTTTGGATCTCCCCCTAACAACTCGCCATCCGCCTTATTCCGAGCCACACATCGCTCCAAATCCACCTCGATGCCTCGCGCGTCGAGACTGGCCTTCACGTCGCGCATGACGGCCAAGCCCCCTTGCGCGAGAATATCCATTTTGACAAGACCAATAGGCTCGACCGAATCCATGTCGAAGTGGGTGGTCGCGTAGCCCTTGCTGGCGATGAAGGTGGGCGTAAGCTCGTGCAGCGGCTGGCGCGATAACACCAGTCCGCACGGGTGCATCTTCGGATAGCGGGGCACGCCGTCCAAAAACTCCGCCATTTGAATAGCGGTCTTGTAGGGCTCCTCGTCGAGCGGCAAGCTGCGCGTTTCGGGACCCGCGCGCAGCAACTCGATCAAACCCGCACCTCCTTTAGGGGCGGGCCCGTCCGGCACCCACCCGCCGCCGAAACCCCACGGGAAGTGCTCAGTGAACTTGCGCACATCTCGTTCGGATACCCCGAGCACCTTGGCGACTTCCGCGAAGGCGCTGCGGGCTTGGAAAGTGGAGAAGCCGCCCACAACCGCACAATGATCAAAACCGTATTTCTCAAAAATCAGCTTCACCACGTCGTCCTTGGCGTCGTGGGCGAAATCGATGTCGATGTCGGGCAGCTTGTGCAACGCCATGCGTTCCTTGTTCAGGAATCGGCGAAAATAGAGGTCGAAGCGAATCGGGCATACGCCGCTGATTCCGAGGCAATAGCAGACCAGGCTGTCCGCCGCGCTGCCCCGTGTGATCCAGCCAATATTGCGGCGTTTGCATTCCTGTAGAAAATCCCAGGTGATTAGAAAATACTCCTCGTAGCCTACCTCATTGATGATTTCGAGTTCCTCCATCGCCTGGGCCCGATATTGCTCTGCTTTTGGGCCGTAGCGATCGCGCAATCCCTTCAGCACAAGCTGCCGCAAAAAATCGCTGGGTGGCGAACCGTCCTGAGGCTTATAGGCGGGGAACTGCGGTTTGCCGAAGGGCAGCTCGAAGTTGCACCGCTCGGCAAGTTCACTCGTGAGGCGAAGCCAATCAGGATGGTCTTTGCAGGCGTGGGCCATTTCCGCAGGTGACCGAAAGTGCAGACGTTGGTTTTTTCGCTTCTCCGGATGCTCCTCCTGCAGCAGGGTGAGCGTGCGGATGCTCTGCACGATGTCGTATTTTTGTCGGTCGCTGGGCGCGGCATAGTGAATCGCAGGACACGCCACGGCCGGCGATTTAGCCTTCGCAGCCGTGACCAGGCGATAAAAACTGCTGTTGAACATTTCCGCCAGCCGCTCGTCTGAGCTGACCGCAATCAATCCCTCGGTGAAACCGGCAAGTTCACCGAGTCGGTAGGGCCGTCGCTGCTGGTCAGCCACGGATCCCTCGTCGGCATTCTTGACGGTGAGTTCGGCGTGCCGGGAAAGCAGGCGGCAGAGATTGGCGTATCCAGGCGCTGATTCGACGTAGAGGAGCAACGGATTTTCGGCCACGCTCAGTTCCACCCCGACAATTGGTTTAATGCCTGCCTGTTGGGCAGCCTGGACGAATTCAACCGCCCCGTGAAGATTGCCGGTATCGGTCAGTGCCACGGCCGGCATGCCGTGCTGCTTCGCCAGGCTCACGATGGTCTGCGGTGAAAGCGTCGAGTCGAGAAACGAATAATGGCTGTGCGTCCGTAAGGCGACGTAAGTGTTGATTTCCAGCTTTGCCGCAATAATTGGACGGCGGCCCGGCAACTGGTTCGCGCTTGCCGCGAGCGCTTCGGTGGGCGGACTCAAGAGGCGGAAATCGTGGCCCCGGAGGATGATAAAACGACCATGCGACGAGCGGAGTTCATCTACGACGGCAGCCAACCTGGATTGGGCGCCGAGGCGTTGCATTGGGACGGTCAGCGGGAGGTCGCTGCGGAACCTTCCATCGTAAAGATTTGACAACTTTAGCGAAACCAAACGCAGGCTCACGCGGCGTTTCCAGGCTTTCTTCAGCATCGCCTGGAGGCGGCCATACACCTCCGTTTCCAGATCCGTCGGTTCCAATAAACTCTCGCTGACCTGTTCTTCCGCACGGTCGTTGTAACGCACCGTCACGGTCAATGTGCGGATTGTGCGTTGTTCGGCCCGCACCTTGGCAAAGAGGTCATCTGCCATGCGTCGAAGGGTGGCCAAGATGTATTCCTCGTCCGTCAGGTCGCCGGCAAACGTCTCCTGATGGCTATAGGTCTTTTGGGGTTCACGAGCCGGGACCAGTGGACGTTCATCAATCCCATGGGCGAATTGCCGGATCGTGACCGCCTGCCGGCCCAGCACCAGTTCCAGCATTTCAACCGGGGTGGCGGCCACGTGGCGGATCTTGGCCAATCCCGCCGCATTCAATCGGGCGCTCGTCTTTGGCCCGATGCCCGGTAGCCAGCGATTCGGCAGCGGTTGGATGAATTGCTTTTCTTGTCCTCCTGGCACGTTTTCAAATGCCGCGGGCTTGTTCAACTTGGACGCGATCTGGCTGATGAGTTTGTTCGAGGCGACCCCCTCGCTGACGGTGATCTTCAGGGACTGCCGGATGGCCTTGCTGATCGTCAGCGCGATTTCGATCGCCGGCTTCTTGTGATTGGCCGTGAGGTCAAAATATCCCTCGTCAATCGAGGTCCGCTCCACATCCGGGGTGAAGTCATAGGCGTAAGCGAACATCCCGTTGGAAAACTCTTCGTAGAGATCATAGTGGCCCGGCAACACGATGAGCTTGGGGCAGAGCCTCCGGGCCAGCGCGGTGGGCATGGGAGTATAGATGCCAAACTTGCGGGCTTCGTAAGATGCCGAGGCGATGATGCCTCGGCTTTCACCCCCAACCGCGACGGGTTTGCCCCGCAACCGGGTGTCGGCGGCTTGTTCGACGGACGCGAAGAAAGCATCGGCGTCCAGATGCACAATGCTTCGGGACATTGGAAGTCATCTGGGTTTCCATCGCTGCAATTCTCGAAGAGCGTCACAGGCAATCCATCGGGCCCCCGGTGAATCCTTTTCTTGAATGCGTTTGGCCATCAGGATGGCTTCCCGGTTCAGGATCGGGTTGCGCTTACCGATTTGGCGCAGTGCCCAGTTAACCCCCTTCTTTACGTTGTGCCGTTCATCGGTTGCCTCCTCCAGAACCCGGCCCAAGTAACTGCGAAAGACTTCGTTACCGGCAGCCTTGTCATGCACGGCCAGCGTGGCCATCATCGTAAAGCCAGCGCGTTTGACCAGTTCCTCTCGGCGACCGCTCCAAGCAACCGCCAGATCGTGGGCAAATGGGGTCTTGCGGAAAAGGTGAATGCACAGGCCGTCACAATCCGCCCAGCATTCGAAATCCTCGGCCCAGACATCGGCTTGCCGCCGGGTTAGCTGTGACGGTTCGGCCACAAACGCCGCGAGGATGCGGGCTTCAAAAATGCCTGAGGCCCACACTTCTTCGGCTAAGGAGTGGTCTCGGCCGGTCCGCTTGACGATGGCTCGCAGTTGGACCACTGAAATGCCCAGCAGGTTCTGCCCGTCTATGCCGAAGCGAGCCATCCCCGCCACATTCGTGGGATTGGCAAGGCGACGCAACTCGGCCAGAACGTTGGCGCTATTGACAGCCATGGATCAGTCCGCTTTTCGAATTAAGGCCTTGAACACACCCTGAATCACCAACTCCTGCGCGGGAATGAGGTTTGGAAACTTCGGGTTCTCGGCTTTCAGATACGGCTTGCCGTTCTTGACCACGTAGGTCTTAAGCGTGCGCTCCCCATCCACCAGGGCGGCGACGACCTGGCCATCGCGAGGGTCGGGTCCTCGCTCCAAAACCACCAGGTCTCCATCGAGGATGTGCCTCCCAATCATCGAAACCCCGCGCACGCGAACGGCGAACGTGTTGCGAGTGGGCGTGAACCCGACGCTGCCAATGTCCACCGAGACGCAACCTTCCGCCTCTGATTCGCCACCTTCAGGAAACCCAGCCGGGATGGCACCCAGGACAGGAATATCGACGATTCGGCTGCGCAGCTTTGCCAGCGGCGTGATAACCCGGAGCGACCGCGTTTTGCCGGAATCCGATGCGAGGCGACCTTTCTGCCGCAGGAGTCGGATGTGGCCAGTGACGGCATTGACGCTGCGAAAACGGAAATGATCCGCGATTTCCTGATAGGTTGGCGCGCTGCTGTGCTCCCGCCGATGACTTTCAATGAAGTCGGCCAGCGCCTGTTGTTTTGCAGTGAGGGCTTGCATAGTGTATGGATACACACTATTGACTATCTGCACCCATGTCAACGCAATCTGTTTACGATGAAAGCGGACAGACTTCCGTTGTCGGACTGACTGGCGTTACATTGACCCGTGCTGGCATCACAAACATTGCTGTTTCCTGATCCGCGGCCGCTCGTCGAGCGGTTGGGCCAGGATTTCTTCCGGAAAATGACCGATCGCCCCGGGGTTTATCTGATGCAGGATGCCGCCGGTTTAGTGCTTTATGTGGGGAAAGCCAAGAACCTGCGGCATCGCCTGGGCTCTTATCGAATAGCCAATCCCGACCGAATGGGACGCCGCCATCTCCGTTTGTTGCGGCAAGTGGTGCGAATTGACTTGCAGGAATGCGCGGATGAGCTCGCCGCGCTCGCCAAGGAAGCAGAACTGCTGCGGGCGCTCAAACCCAAGTTTAATCGCGCCGGTGTCTGGCCCGCCACATGCCGGCTTCTGGTCTGGCGCTGGGCCGGGCGGACGCTGGAGCTGGCTATCTCGGAAAGACCTAGCATCGACTGGCAGGTTTTCGGACCGTTTGGCAGCGGGGCGGTCTTTTTGCGTGCCGCCCTGGTGCGCCTCCTTTGGTATGCGCTGAATCCGACCTCGGGATCAACCACCATGCCGCATGGTTGGCTCCACGGACGACTTGGTGCGATTGCGGCGATCGAAGCGAACCAGAGTGGAATCGATCTGGTTTTGAGGAAGCTGTTTGAGGGCGATACCGACGGGTTTGTCGCCTGGATCGGCGAACAGACAAAATCATTGGTAAAGGCCTACGATTTGGAAATGCGGGATGCCGATCTGGAAACGGTGACCAATTTTATTCAGGCCAAGGCACGTCGCACCTTGCCTTTCGCTGCGCCAGACCAACGCGCCGCAGTGGTAAAGAGGGAACGCGAGGAGATACTCCCATTTGTGAGTGAGGACTGGCAGCAACCGTGAAAGCCTCTCCCGAAAAGCCAATTCACACGGTTTCGGTGCGTGACTTGGTGGAGTTTATTTTGCGGCGGGGTGATCTCGGCGGGGAGCGTGAATTTGTCGGATCGGACCGAGCTCTCGCCGGCATCCGCGGCCACCAGAAAATCCAACGCTCCCGCCCGACGGGTTATCTCACCGAGCTGCCGGTTGAGCACCGGGTGGAGGCCGATGAATTCACGCTGCTCAGCCACGGGATCGCGCCGGGGTCAGACCTGCGCCATGCCCCCATCGACGGCGAGATCCACACCGGTGATAAAAGAACTTTCATCGGAGGCGAGGAACGTGACGGCAGCTGCGATTTCCTCTGGCTTGCCTCTGCGACTCATTGGGATCTGTGTGGCATACTGGGCGGCCGCTTGCTTGGCCTGTGCAGCGGTAAGGCCCGTCGTCTTCTCGAGGGCTGGGGTCTTGATTGGTCCGGGGCTCATCGCATTCACGCGGATCTTGCGGTCTTTCAGCTCCAGAGTCCAGGCGCGCGCGAAGTTGCGCACAGCCGCCTTACTCGCGGCGTAGGCGCTAAATCCTGGGACCCCCAACACGTTCGCGACTGAAGAGGTCAGGATGATCGAGCCACCATCTTTGAAGAGGGAAAGGGCCTTCTGCACCGTAAAGAACAGCCCCTTTACGTTCACGTCGAAGGTCTGGTCAAAATGGGCCTCAGTAGCCACCGCGAGCGGTGCGATTGTTCCCGCGCCCGCGTTCGCGAAGAGAATGTCGATGTGACCATGTTTCTCTTTCACGACGGCATAGAGCCGGTCCAGATCTTCCAAGCGCGACACGTCGCTCACGACCGTCGTAACGTTTCTCTTGATGAAGGCTGCGGCCTGCTTCAGCTCTTTCTCTCGTCGGCCAGTGATCACGACGTGCGCACCTTCTTCCACGAAGCGCTTGGCTGTGGCCAAGCCAATCCCGCTGCTTCCGCCTGTAATGACCGCAACCTTACCTTCTAGTTTTTTCATAGATTTTTATCTTTCGTTGTGTGTTTTGTTTTTTATTTTGTTGAATTTACGCTTTTCCTCCAAAGCTGACATGGTCATCGAGTTCGCCGAATTCGAACCAGGTTGTGACGTCTTCCCGGGCCCGATCAACTGCTGACAAGGCCAAGTTGTTGCTGCATTACGGAAGGCAAATTGTAGCAATTAAAGGATGTGACCTTTCCACTCTCGAGGCGAAAAACATCGACACACGGGACATCTATTGCCTTGCCCGTGGGAGCTAGAGTTTTAGAACCAAGGGCCAGCTCACCTTTATGTGTTCCCCGAATTGCGAGCTCGACGACGACGACGTTCTCCGTGACGTAGATGCTCAATAACTCACGGTGGACATCAGGAAACGCACTTGCGAGGGCGGCAATAGAGTCACCAATGGCCTTCCCGCGAAACTTTGTGCCGGAAGGAACGTCATACATGTATCCTTTCTCCGAGAAAAAGGAGACAAACTTCTCGGTATCCATTCCTGGCCCCTCTGCCGCAGCATAGAGTTCTCTGATGATTTCTTCATTGCCAATGGGGCTCGCGGCCATCTCGGCGGCCCGCGCCAGTGCTTGCGTGTCGATATACTCCCGGATGTTCGTCAGTTTGCCATTTCGAACGGTAATGGCGAAGACCCAATTGTCCTTGAACGTTTTATTCGTGGCTATGATTCTCCCGCTTGCGAAGCCGACGACCAGAACCCGGTCTCCCTGCACTACGAATTCGAGGGGCTCTGTTGAAGTTTCCAGCATCTCGGACTTCTGAAGCAAATCGGCCAATCCCGCGTGCCCGCGGTGCGTGCCGGCCAGCGGCCAGTCCTCGCCCGGAATGATCCATTCAATATCTTCGGCAGACAACGCCAGCAGACCTTGCTTATCGCCGCTGCCCATTGCTGCAAAGAAATCCTTCACAATCTGGACATTTTCTAGTGTGCTCATAAAAACTTCTCCATTTCTTAGAGTTGAGCTAGGCCGCCGTCGACGGCGACCTCGCTGGCGGTCATGAAGCTGCTGTCCGACGACGCGAGAAAGGCGGCCACCGCTCCGATTTCCGCCGGATCGGCCATGCGCTGGAGCGGAGTCATCGCGGCGTAGGCCTTCTGGCCCTCCTCCCCCAGCGATGCCTTCGCGAGTTCGGTCGCCGTCGCCCCGGGCGACAGCACGTTTACCCGGATGCCGGTGCCCTTCAGGTCCGCCGCCCAGGTCCGCGCGAGGTTGCGCACTGCCGCCTTGCTCGCGCTGTAGGCGGTCATTGCTGGGGCGCCCGTGGTGCCGGCGCTCGATCCGGTCAGGATGATCGAACCGCCCTTGCCCATCAGCGGCAGCGCCTTCTGGACCGTGAAGATCGTGCCCTTCACGTTGGTGTCGAAGGTTTCGTCAATGTGCTCGGCGGTGATCTTGCCGAGCGCAAGCGGGCTTCCCGCCCCGGCATTGGCGAGGACGATGTCGAGGGTTCCGCGCTCGGCCTTCACCGCCGCGTAGAGCCGGTCGAGGTCGGCCTCATCCGAGACCGAGCCCTTCACCGCGCGGGCATTGGGCCCGAGGTCGGCCACAGCGGCGTCGAGCGCTTTCTGCCGGCGGCCGAAGATGAAGACGAAGGCGCCCTCCTCGATGAAGCGCTTTGCGGCAGCGAGGCCGATGCCGGTGGCGCCACCAGTGATCACGGCGGTCTTTCCCGCCAATTTTTGTCCATGGTTATTACTCATATGTTTTTTCCTTTTTGTTTTTCATTGTTTTTTATGTTGAATTTACGCTTT
>Ga0182014_10001278_pt1 | contig 33906 bp, 31 predicted proteins | sample 612S2DmetaG_FD_120489 | JGI IMG/M metagenome (GOLD analysis project Ga0182014, IMG submission 120489) | Permafrost microbial communities from Stordalen Mire, Sweden - 612S2D metaG | ecosystem: Environmental > Terrestrial > Soil > Wetlands > Permafrost | place: Sweden: Stordalen | collected... | reverse complement strand
ACTAGATACTGATGGTGTGTGCAGCATCAGCAGTATTTCTCAAACCAATTCATAAGCTCCAGCATCTGCTACAATTTCAAAGCAAAAGATCCAAAAACGTTGAGAAATAATATTTGCTTAGGACTATTAAGAATATTTTTATAGTCCTTTTAGCTATAAAACCCTCTTTTACAATCTTAATGCAGAAGATTGAAGATGACTAAAGAACAAAGCTAAAAAGATAAAGAATTATTTAGATTGAGATTCATAAAACAAAAAATTAGAAAGTTTGTAATAGATATTACAGCGGAGAATTAATGTCACTGGCAGATACATTTCTTAAACGAGCTACTCCCTCAATTCTATTGATAGCTTCTACTATCGATTTTGGAACCAGTTGTTCCCACTTTTCTCCTGCGATCATTCGTCTCCGAATTTCAGTACCTGAGTAGCTTTCTCGAATATAAAGAGGAGATACCTTTACGCAAAAACTGGCTTCTCTAAAAAGTTGAATAACTAAAGGATTATTTGAGTATACGACTTCGAAATTTGGCGTGCGTGATACTACGTGGTGAACCCATATAGAATTATATCTGATGTCTTCGATAGGGACGACGTAATGGCGGATCGGTAAGTTCTCAAGCACATTGTAAAGCATCAGCACCCGCTCACCTGCCGTAAAAGGGTCAGTAGCCTCATGACTTTTTTGCGCGCTTCCGATACCTATGACCAGTTCATCAACCTCTTCAGATATCCGCTTAATTACCGCATGGTGCCCTAAATGATATGGCTGGAAACGTCCAATATAGAAAGCTCTCACCATCAGAATTCCAACCTCCAATTTATAATTATGTTATTTGGGATAAGCTCTGTTTCAAATCGACCTTATTTTAGATCCTTTCATTATGGATTCCTGTTCCAACGTTGAATTTTTTACATACTTCCAGGAAAATGTTTAGCATTGTTCTTGCGCTTAGTTTCAATAAGCTTTCCGACAAGTTCGAGGCCTGGCTTTGGATCTTCCATGATTTTCATAAAATCTTGGTCCATATTGAAGTACTTCTCTCTCGTTCTTTTCGTATAAAGACTGAATTCCATCCTTCAGATGCCCCAATCGAGCTTACTAAATGTCAGCAAAGGCCAAAGTATATTCACAGCAGTTATGGCAAGTATTTCGTGAGTTTTTGGCTACATCTTTATGGGCACTGAGTGAATTTCACCATCATTGGTGTAGGCCCAAAATTTACCTTTGTTGAACTCCCTTTTCTTTACATCTTCAAGCTTGACCTCCATAATCTCAGTGATGATCTTTTCAAGCATGACGTCACGATAGAAACTTTCCATATAGAGTAATCCGATAATTAGCACTATCTTTTCGTTTACATTGTCTCGTATCAGCCGTGTAGAGTGAGCCTGACAGAGAACCACTATAACTGCAATTTTTCCGTATTTTTCAAAAGCCTCACTAAGGCTGTTATCACCGGATCTGATGTGTATTTGGTTCCCCTTGTCCTTTTTACATCTGCAACACTCGTAAGTAAAATTACTTGTGGTTCCTATTTATTGTTTCTTGTAAATCCAACTGTGCAGTCAATTTTGCCTATCTTGAGAAGGATTTCAAGGATACTACTAGCTATTCTCCGTCCTGGCTGCAGATATTGTCCTTGAATTTAGCTGCAAAGAATTTGTGCACATTTTCAAGTTCGTTCTCGATGGAACAATCTGCTACAGGACAGACTCGACTGCATATTAAACAACCTTCACAAACCTGATACCCAGCTCCCTTCTTGTACAAACTCAGCTCGTTGGGATCTCAAATTTCTGCCGCCTTCTTGACAGTCCCAGATCTCATTGGGCACACGTCTTTGCATGCCTACAGGTGTGGACACGTCATGGGCAATGACTTATATAATTTTTGGTGGTAGTTTTACCCCGATCTTTGATGTACTTGCTTAAGACAAGATTTTTTAGGAAATATAACGAGAAAGTTAAAAATATTTATGTCTTATGTAATAAAAATTACATCTTTGCAATGATCTCTTTACCTATAAGCTTTATTGCTTTTTCTTTATCGGGACCTATCGGAGATCCGGCTACAACCTGTGTGACTCCAATTGCCTCGAGGTCATTAATGCTCTTAATGCAGTCATCTGGAGTTCCACAAATAGCAAAAGCTTCTATCATCTGAGAGGTAACAAGCTCACTCATTCGGGTTCTAAAATCTCCCTTGGAGATGGCTGCACTTATTTGGCTCTTTGCTTCAATTGGAATATCATGGCGTTCGAGAACGATGTCATTAGAACCTGCAACTATGAAAGCGACAATCGCTTTTGCAGCATTAACTGCCTTCATAGGATCCTTGTCAACTGAGAAACAAGTGTATGCGGTGATATCGACTTTACTTAGGTCATGGCCGACTTTATCTACCCCTTTTCGGATCTGTTCCACAGCTACCTCAAAATCTTTTGGATTAGAAGCATTGATTAGGACACCATCTGCAATTTCACCGGCAAGTTCGAGCATCTTGGGACCCTGAGCGCCTAAGTAAATCGGGATTTTTCCAGCATTGAAAGCAAGTCTTGCACCTGCGAATTTGATTGTTTCTCCATTCATATAGACCTTTTTGTTCTCATGTAAACTTCTGATTGCTTGTATTGCTTCTTTGGCAGTAATGAGAGGCTTTTTCCATTCAATGCCCATGACATCGAATGTTGACTTATCGCCAGGTCCGAGGCCTAAAACTGCCCTGCCACCTGAAATTTCGGCAATAGAAGCAATGCTAGATGCAGTAATCGCAGGGTTCCTAGTATAGGAGTTAGTAACACCGGAACCGATCTTGATACTATTAGTGTTCAGTGCAATGACGGTGAGATTCGAGTATACATCACGATTGTTGTAATGATCAGTGATCCATACATATTCGAATCCCTGTTGTTCTGCGAGCTTTGCGTAATATGCGATCTTCAAGGCAGGATCGCTTGGCACAAATTCAATTCCAAACTTCATCTTAAAATACTCCTAATTATTCTTTTTGTCCAACTAGATTATCTTCATAACTCTCTTTCCAAAATTCCCATATATCTATGGAAAATTTTGATAAGATTTCAAGCTAATAAATTGTTTGTATAGAGTTTATCAACAACTAGCCAAAGATTAGAGTTTATCGAAAGCCTCTGTAATTAATACTCATTCTGTGACACTAGCAGAAGTGCACATATATATTTTGTTTGCCTATTTGTTCATTATTGATTCATTGAAAGTTATACTAAAATTTAATACTGTAATATTGAGAAAATAGGTGGCATTCGTGTGTACATATGTGAAAGTTGACATCATAAGATACATCAAATATTTATCTGTAACCAGATTCACATAAAAGTAAGTGAACTACTCTCCCTGGTCGGGTTGATACCCCCAAGGAAGGAGCTTCCTTCGAATAATTCCTTCATCTGTTCTAAAATTAAAGATTCATCGGGATTTCTGTATTATCGAAAGGTATCACCAAGTATTTGATAGCCTGTCCACATGACATTTTGTACTAGGAAACGTTACATAACATCATAGCACTATTTCGATCCCTATAAATATAGTTCCCAATACAAATCATAACATTTTGGCAAGGAGACATCTAATGGCGTTTTCCACAATAGCAACATTTCTTAGTTGTGTGTTTTTCTTCAATTCTTATTAAACTTTTACCTACAAATTTTGCTTTATGGTCAAGAATTGAACAAATCTATCTGAGTTTCCTAGACCCTGAGTAGAACGATTTAGCCCTTTCTTTAGTTTGGTTTTCTTTTTCTTTCAAACCACTTTTTACTTTAGGTTGACCCATTGTTGCATACTAAGAACATCTACTTGATAGGGTTAGCTCTGGTATTCTCAACCATAGTTTTAGATAGCTTATACTGGAAGTTCTTGTTTTGATTAGATAACTTTCCACATATTTTTATAACTGGTCTAGCTATTCCTAGGTATGTCTTACTTTTTGTAGAACTTTTTTTAACACCAATATAATGATCTCTTATTGATTTGGATATATAGATTTTAGAATGTCAATAATTATCAGGTATAGGTGATTCTGTGTGGAGTAGTTTTGTAGCAAAATTAGAATATAAATCAGAATGGTCAGAAAAAATCATTCTTATGATAGGTAAATTTGAACCATCGTCTAGACTCTGTCATTTTTGTGGATATCATAACTCTGAGCTAACACTAATAAAGATCGAAAATGGAAATGTCCTGATTGCAAAACAAAAAATGAGAGAAATATTAATGCTGCAATTAACATCAAAAAAGTTGATCTTATTGATCAAAATCTAATTTGAATCTGACATGCTGGCAATGCGGGGAATGTTTTTTGGGACTTGTTCTCAAAAGAGAAAGGACTGAACCAAGAAGCTACTTAGTCTTCAGCTGGATGGTAGTTCACTCTTGAACTATCAGATCATTAGCTCAAACTCAAACCCTACAACTGCATACCAGAGACCGAAGTTGTTTATGACTTCAGTATGTAATTCTCCAAAGACTCCGATCTTTTTTCCTTTTGCATATACATCTGCCCTCCTGCCTTCGAGGAAAGCCATGTCTTTTGATTCTTTTACCTCATAGGGAAGCATCATCTCTCTCATGAGGGCATCTACAACCTCGTAAATCTCGGTGAAGTTTGCTTGCGGGTGAATCGAGACTGCAGCTACATGCTGGGCGGTCTTTTCACTTCTTAAAACCTCCCCGAACTCGAAGATTTTTTGGGGGAGTTCTCTGTGTCGGTTTAAGGCAAGAATTTCAAGAAGTGTAGGAAGCAATGTTGTCCTGAGCATGGTCTGTTCTTCACTTATCGGATGAAGCACGTAAGTTACGTCGTCCGTCCTCTGTCGGCACATATTCTCAAAATTGATCTTTTCGCTAGTAAGCGTAAAAGGCATTACCTCATAATACCCCATCCCCACCATAATTTCATTAACATTGGAACGCAACAAGGAAATTGGATGAGATTTTCCTGCAGTATAGGTCTCAGGAATCCTTACTTTGATGTTTTCATATCCATAACCCTTAGCAATATCTTCGACCAGGTCATAGTTGTGCAGTATGTCTGCTCTGTAGGCCGGCACTTTTACCTCAACTATCTCCTCACCAAGGGCCTGTGCTCCAAAGCGCATCCTTGAAAGCTGCTTAACGATCTCTCCTATGGAAAGTTCCATTCCGAGTAGGTATTTAACCTCACTTTTTGTAAGAAATCTGGTATCTGGCTCCAGATTAGGTAGTACAAATGTTTTGCCATCGTGTGTGATAACCCTTACGAACTCTATCTGGCCACCACGTTCAGCAAGGGCTGTGACAACAATGTTTAAAGTAGTGTATACAGTTTTCCCAAGCCCTGTAACATCAATAAAAATATCAGTTGTGTTTTCGGTCACACTCGTAAGTGTCCCGTTAATGATAGGCGGGAAAGATAGTACATTGTCATTCGCATCCAGTAAGACTGGATATTTTTGAAACCCCTTCACTATATTGGCAAAAGCTTTGCCTTTAGGGTGCTTTTCCAGTATTTCATTCATGCTCATTTTTTCAGTGTAATCAAGAGGCACGAACTTTAAACTTGGATCAACTGCCGTGTAGCTAAAAGGGGGTTTTAAATGTGAAATGTCGTGTACTCCTATAGATACTTTTTTTCTGTTTCTCCCAGGACCCCAGTGTAGATCCTCCTGCAGATCCATAAGGGATTTTATTGAAGAAGATGTAAACTTTATTCCCCTTATGACCGCACACCCCAGAAAAGGCCTGATTTTCAGGATATCCTCACTGATAGATATCGAAACCTTGTAAGGATTTACATTATATTCGGAAAGTCCTACCTCAAGATCCAGAAAACCCCGCATTGCCCTAGCTATTCCTTCGACACTATAAAGGTCAGGTCTGTCCGGAAAGAATTCGATATCTATGTATTCATCTTCAACCCTTTCGATATCTGCTCCTATCATTGGCACTCTTTTGATGATATTTTCCCTATCTGTTCCTGTGAGCTTTTCGAGGTCTTCATACTGCAAGGTGATTACTGGCATTGAAAATTCATCTCATATGTTGCTGGCTAACTTAATCACAAAAATACTCAACTTCAGATTTAATGCTTTTGTTCCAGGAGTCGTTTGAAATGTTCTGGAAAATTAAATTATTTGGAAAAAATAGTATACTTTAATCAAAGTTACGGTAGTGAGAGTATACCAGCTGCATGCAGGGGAGTATGTTCTTGCTAATACTCTGGATATAAATGAATTAGTTGATGTAAAATATTTAATTTGCTTATAACTTTTTCCCTACTGGTTTTTGTAATTATTCGTATAGTTTTTAATTAAATTGGAAGTGTACCATCACCAAAAGTTCCGATATAATCTTCATCATCACACAGTTCACTAAACAATAACTGTTTTTTAATCTCATAGTATTTTTGAATTTTTTTTGCTGTAATACCTTATATATCGTATCACTCTTGAAGGAAAATATTTTGGTTCAAGCCAACGAAAAGATATAATGATGACCATTATTACTGATCACATCAAACTCAAAGCAATGCCTTTTACCAATTTCAAATAGTACATATCTCAAATAGTTGAGGACAGCATTGTCTAAAAGAAATTTTGTACGATACTACCTACAAAGAAACATATGACATTTCATTTTATGGGCACACTGATTTGATTGACGTAGTGCTATTTTTATAGTTAAAAGGTGGCTTAAAAGCAGAGTTATAGACAAGAATTAATTTGGAGATACTTTCAAAGAAACCCTTGTCAAATTATATCAGGAATTTCAAGAGCTATTTGAGAGTCTTACTTAAAATATAGGAATTAAATCTGGGTTATCTCCTGTAATGCACTCTCCACCCCTAGAAGTGACTATAAATGTATTTTCAATCCCCACCATTCCTATTTTTTCAATTCCTTTTTTAGGTTCGAGAGCGAATACCATATTTTCTTGAAGGGGTTCATCAAATCCTTCTTACATATTATGGTATTGTATATTTCGGAAGGGGTGGCTCCAGGTTTTAACATTGTTGCAGCTTCATTTTGTATCTCCACCCTTTATCGTGAATATCTTTAGCATAATTGGGGATGGAAGAATCGAACATGTACGTCGTTGTTTTATCCGTGTTATAGCCTTCAACTGCACATCCAATGTCAACAAAGACCAGATCCCCTTTTTGTAGTCTTCGGTACCTGCTTCCTATAAGGGGCACTGCAGGGCTCATCCCATAATTTCCTCCCGGGCCATTAAAATAAGATGAGTAAATTGAGCTTTCGCCAAAACAAACATTTCCCAGAAACATCTGTATCAAACATTCCAAAACGTCATAATCCATCATGTCCGTTCTCAACCATAACTGAGAAAAGTTCTGTTGACAGATCTACTTCACTCATACCTTCATGCAGCATCTCTGGCAAAATGTCTTCCAGCATGTGTTGATGAATCCTGCCAGCTTTTCTCATCAGAGATAACTCATATTTGCTTTTTACAGCTCTGACAGCAGCAATTTGAGTATCAACGGATTTAACGTTCTTAAAAGGAAAATATTTTTGGAACCTCTGAAATAAAGCCAGAGGGATTACTTCAGTTTCCAGATATACAGTATCTTGTAGCACACTTAATTCCTTCGAAGCATCACGAAAACTGTTCATAGGCTCTATATCAAGAAATAATGATTCGTCCAGAGCTCTTTCATAGCTTCGCCGCACCAGAATGTTGCCTCTCCATTTTTCGGAATGATTAGCATCCCGTCCTGAATAGTGCCAGTAAAGTAATAAATATTGATTTTGCTGAAGATGAAGGCCCTTTCCCATTCAGGATTTGATAGATTCATTCGTTTTTGGAAGTATCTCATGCGTTTTTTCAGCTCAGTTAAAGGTACTTTTTTAATCATATTAATCTTTTTACTAAGTTTATCTGTCATTAATTATAGAAGTTTAACCCATTACTATCGTTTTTCACTATAGTCTTGTACAGGGATAAAAATAACTTCACTTTGCTCATTACTATACTTTCTTTTCTACTGGCTAAAATAATCACATGATCAATGTTATTGAGCTTTCTTTTTAAAGCTCTTTTAACGGCATATACCAGAGCTTAGGCTAATATAATTTAATGATGTAAAAAATGAAAAGAAGTAAAAATAAATGAAGTTTAAAAAGACAATGACTATTTTGTTAATAGCCCTCTTTGTAGCTTCATTTGCGCCTACAGCAGTAAGCACAAGCCACATAGATGGTAGAAGTAGCGACAATGACAGTAGCCGAGGTGTTAGAGCCAATCCTGGCGCCAGCTTCTACATTTCACTCTATTATTTAATATCCGTTTTTCAATTTCGTGTACATCAATCATTTATTATTCGGTTAGTTATTTATTTATATTTAATTGGCATCAAAATATACTTAATATATTTCTGTACCTTAAGAAATATACATCTGAAGCAATAGGCATCTTGTATTATTCTGTGAAAATGAGACATTAGTTAGTCTCAAGCGTGTAAATATAAAAGTAAACTGGAATGAGAATTAACTTATTTTTTAAATAATAAACTGGGCTTTCTTTGTCCTATCCTGTTGAGTTTGTTAGTGTAAGAATATTAGTGGACAAAATGTATTGGAGAGTTTACGTTGAGAATATACATATTTTTTATAGCAAAAAACTATACATCGAAAAGAGTCCAGAAAAAGTTATTATGTCTTTTGATTAGGGCTTGATATTAAGTAAGATAGAGCCTGTCCTAAAGATAATGTATTTTATGATTCTTGACTCCGATTTTTAGATCTCATTTTCCGTGTTAGCAATATATCATTTTTTGTACAAAAATATACTTAAAGAACGGATACGATTTTTTAAAATATTCTTTGAAAAAACATCAACATTGATAGGCAAGACCCAAAACCAAGACTTGAAAGCTAGAGTATCTAATCCGGATTTTTTTTAAATTATAATAGGAATTGGGAAGTAAAAATAGTTCTTTCGTGACTCTAGACAATGAAATTAACAAACTAATGAAACTAATTTAGAAAAAAGTCAAGATTCAGTCAAAAGAAAATAATTGAAACACATAGGTAAAATCAACAAATTACTTAATATCTATTTTATTATGATTATAATGTAGGGTATACATCATTTCTAAACATATGACGAAATTTAGGCTTTTATCAAAATTTCCTATAATTAGAAAAGGATTTAAATAAAAATAACCAAAATACGAGATTGAAAGAAAATGAAAACAAATAACCAAAAAGCAATAGTCTCACTCATTGTAGTTATTCTAATAGCATTTATACCCCTAGGAGCAGCAGCTCCTGCAGAGATATCAGAATCTACGGTAGTAGAAAGTCGCAAGAAATTGGATTGGAGTTGAGTCTATCTACGGAGGCAATGATAGATCAGGCATTGATTGTTCTCACTAGTCTATCAAATATACAAACAACTCGGAGCCAAAAGTATAGTCTTACAAACTGTGCCTAATATGAAAAATAATCCATATTATGTTAACATAAGCTCTCCCACTCCTGGAGACGTAATTTTTTGGGAAAAGGATGTCACTAAGAACGACAAAAAATATTGGCTTTCCGTTCATGTAGGAATATACATCGGAAATGGGCAATTTGTACCCACGTCTTTTGACACAAAAAAAGTTGCCATTGATAATATCAGTGGTACGTATCAAGATGGAATGCCGTACTTTGCAAGATGGTCACATACTTAAGAAGATTCCTATTTACGTCTTATTTTTTTCTTAGCAGGAATCTCATCCAAGTCTTTCCCGCGAATTTGTGTATTTGACCTTATTTATTCTCTTATCTTCGAAATTCTTTGATTTCAAAGATGCTTACACTATCTTATCTGAAATGTAGTATATGAAAGTTTTCAGTGTCATAAATTAATAAGTATAAATAGATTATTATATTAAAACATTATATTTCAATTGGGAATAACCTTTTTATGAATTCGAATCAGATAGTAATTGAGAAAAGTATCAGATTTAATCTTAAAAACTTCTACATCAGTAAAACTATAAATTCTATTTTTCTGGTGATAGGAAAAGGACATAGAGCTATCAGATTTTATAGAACTTTCAGTACACTGCTGAGAAGATAACTTTCTAACGTGCTAATTTCATTCCAATTCACATTTGATATAGACAATATTTTTGTGATAAAGGACAGAGATTATGGATTTAAAAGAAGAACTGACACAACTTCACAAGAATGCAAAGCAGGATGCAAAAGAACTTGATGAGAAAGTAAAACAGCATCTATTAATTGTATATTTTTCATAATTGTAATATGGTTATTAATAGTACTTCCCTAATAACAAGTGCCACCAGATAGAATAACTAACGCTACACAACGAGCCACGCTTGAAAATCAGTATCAAGTTACATTCGCTAAATATTTGGTGGCGTTGCTATTGGGATTGAACTTTACTACACATGGCAGCGAATTTCTATTTCTCAAGAAGGCCAGTTTACCTCACTTGGTAATATCTTAATACTTTCATTTCGCATTTACAATAAATAGTTATTTATTTAATTCTTATTTTATTTCGACTTTCATAGCCTGTAAATATCGGATCTACCCCACAATAGATCAAGCAAAATTAATTCAAGATCATTTTGGTGCATGTAGGTTTGTTTATAATTGGGCTTTGGAACAAAAGATAAATACATATCAACAAATTGGAGAATCAATATCTCAATTTGATCTTTGTAAAAAGCTAACAACTCTTAAACAGGAATATCCCTGGTTAAAAGAAGTAAATGTTCAATCTCTCCAAGAAATGCCTCGAAATTTAGAAACTGCATTTACAAAGTTTTTCAGAGAAAAAACCAGATTCCCAAAATTTAAATCAAAGAAAAATCCACTTCAGTCATTCCCCATTCCCAAAAATTATAAGGTTGATTTTGAGAAAGGAATTATCAAACTTCGCAAGATTGGTGAAGTTAAAGCTATTATTCATAGACGTTTTGAAGGCATTCCAAAAACTGCAACATTATCATTGTCACCTACAGGGAAATACTATATTAGTATACTTATAGATAAATTAGTATACTTATAGATAAAGAAAAAGAATTTCCAGTTAGACAAAAGTTTTCTAAATTAACTACAATAGGAATTGATATAGGGCTCACAGACTTTACAGTTATTTCTACTGGAGAAAAAGTAAAAATCCAAGTATCTCCAAAACGCTCTTCAACGATTGAAATGTTTACAGAAGAGAATGTCAAAAAAAGTTAAAGGTTCTAATAATCGCAATAAATAAACTTGTTAGCGAGAATCAAGCTGTATCATTGGAAACTCTGATTATTAAAGAAATGCAGCGAAATCATTGTCTTGCTCAATCAATTTCCGATCCAGCATGGAGTAGTTTTTTTACAAAATTAACATATAAAGCTGAATGGCTAGGAAAAACGATTCTTAAAATCGGGCAGTTTGAGCCATCATCTAAAATTTGTAATGTTTGCGGATATCACAATTCTAATCTAGCGTTAAAGGATAGGGAATAGATCTGTCCTAATTGTATTACAAAACATTATAGAGATATCAATGCTGCACTTAATATTAAAAAATTCTCACTTCAAGATCAAAATCTAATTGGAGTATGACACCTACGGAATGTGGGGATGAGCTTGGGAACTTGTGCTCGATAGAGAAAGGAATGAACCAAGAAACTCCTTATTTGCAATATGTTATGAATAATATATATATTATTTATTAAAATTAACTGTTTATTGAAATCCTCATCGATCTACACTTTTAGAGCAGTATTTTTAAAATAACATAACTTATGCACCTTTTTTGGTTTAAAATCTGAAATTTCCTAGTTCCATACGAAGTAAGAAAAAGTTACTGGTCTACGACTCGTGGAGCTTTTGGGACTTATAGAGCTCATAGAAAACTTGGAATTAATTAACCTACTTGTTTTCTGTTATCCAGCCTTCATTTATATCAATAAGTATTGAGACTGTTAATCTCAATACTGGTTTCTAGATAGGGGATACCACAACCACTTTGCTTCTTAAATACAATTTTTCATTTTTATGTTGTACAATATATATAACACTCAATAAATAAAACTACAAGTGGCACTTTCAACATATAAATATAAATTAATATGCGCTAATTAATATATTCTACTGATTGTTAATAATAATTCTGAACTTATGTAGTTAAACTGAAAATCACATATAAATGTCTTAATGTCGATAAATGATTAAAAGATAAACAAACTTCGAAAGGAAAATTGCAATTTTGTCAATAGTATGTTTTTCGATTTAACTGCGTAAGTCCTAACAGTATTAAAATTGTATATAACTTAATAAAAAAGGAGTGAAATAAATGTTAAAACAATCATCCAGTAGAATGAAAATAACACTGGCTAGTTTGCTAGTAGTTTTTTTTGTAGTAGCAATGACAGCTCCGGCAATAAGCGCGGTTGAAACCAATCACAGCAAAAGCAGCATAGGCAACAAAGGACTTCAATCATTCAGCACAGAGCAATTAGCCAAACAGCATTGTCCATCCGAGACTGTTGTTTGGCTTAATCTTAACACAGGCGTTTATCATTTCAAAGGTGACCATTGGTACGGGAACACCAAGAATGGCGCATATTTTTGTCAGAAAAAAGCAGATAAGGCAGGAAACCGAGCAACACGGGAACAGAGTACTATAAACAAAACTAAAGTATAGAGAATTTAAAAAATTTCAATTTTTGGCTAGGGGTTTATAAGATAGATATACAATTTGTTAAATCAGATGCCTATCGAAATTATTCATCTTTTAATATGTTACTAATTTGAACAATATAAGGAGCGAAGTAAATGTTGAAACAATCATCTAGTAAATGAAAAAGGTACTGGCAATTTTGTTAATAGTCCTTTTCGTAGTATCTTTGACAGCAGTGACAGCTAGTGCTGCACGCCGTGATGGTGGCGGTGGACATCACGGCTACATGGTGCAGGCTATTTTACAACAGGCCAACTGCCCAACTACTACCATGGCCAGTACTACCTAGCTGTGACTGGGTAATGGAGCCCTCACCAGCAACAATGGATATGGGGCTGTTAATCGTAATAGTGACAAAAATTGCAAAAATTAAAAAATGTAGATGTACCGAAAGTTCTGTAAAAGTGTGGTTGATTTTGTATCTTTTTATTCCCAATAAAAAACAGGAATTGCTCAATCTGTTGGCAGAACGAGTTAAACTGTTAGGGAAAAATAAGCCTTAAAGTATCGGCTTTATTATCTCACTAACTAAACAAACAATATTTTATTGTTGTTAACTTCAAGTTGATAGATGTTATCTCCACGGATAATTTAAAAGGGTTAGTCACCTAATTTTCAGGGAAATAATGACATTCCTTAAGGTTATCTGTATCGCCCTATTTCATTTTGAGTCTCCTGCAGTGCTCATTATTTTGTCCGGCATTACAATCAATGGAAAGCTAATAGTTTTACTTACAAATGTTTTGTTTCTCTTTTTCCCATTGATGTAGAAGTTTTAATGTAAAATATGGGTATATTCCAAACGTTAACCTTCCATCAACGTTTTTTGTATTAGTTTATTAACTCACAAGCTTAGGAGTATAGAGAAACTATACCAATTTAATGTTAAACAATCTTTATTTAAGTCTAATTTGACTTTTTTTATAGGTCTGGCACTAAATTGAACTAAATATTTATATTTTTTTCTTCAGAAGCGCTGATGAACTTTAGAAGAAATTAAATAGATCTTTCCCAACAATAAGTGAGTATGTCCATGTTATCAATTATCGATTCATCTATCCTCACTAGTTAGCAGGTTCATCCCCTGGTTCGTATAATGTTTCCATATCTAGTCACAGTTTTGGTAGTAATAGCCACGGTAGTAGTGGTGAATCCTTGCATCTATTGATTAATAAATTCGGAGAAATCTATTTTCAAACCCGAAGACACTTTCATTATCCAAGCTATTTGCTGTAACTTTGCCGCGTTTGCTTCACCAATCTATGATCATATATTTATCAGTTTTTAGTTATTCATTTCCAAGAAACTTCATGACCATCTTTATATCAGCCTGATCAGAACCAGTTTCTCTTTTAATGGCCATTCCTTTTGCAGCTTTTATCGTTCCATTTGCATTACCTATGTCCACTCCTTTCTGCACTTACTATTGCAGCAGTCACGGACATTAAAAAACAAATTAATAGCAAAATACTAAGTGTCTTTTTAATTAGCAACCGTAACCAGATAGTAACCAGTTCCATCCGGTCAAATGAAAATTAATAACCAGGATAGATATTTTTGACAATAATACTCAATGATATTATATATTTACCCCTACTCATATTCTTCTCTACAGAATATTCAAAGAAGTGCCCCCCTTTTAAAGTATGATTTTCTTCTTTATTACAAAACTTTTCTTTGTATTAATTAGATTCATGAAATCCAGATAATTTTCTATGACAATCCTTTCCATATTGTCTGTAAAGTGGTTACGTTTAGTTACGTTCCATATACCAGTCTAATCACTCGTCGTCCATATTTCTTTTTATCCAACAAAATGTTGTCGGGCAATATTTTTTTCAATGTTCTCAGTACGTCCTTCTTAACTTTTCTGGAATTACTAACATCCCCTACTCTATATTCTGGTTGGATATGATTTGTTAGAAAATCTTTAATTTCCCGATATCCATCAAAATTAATTCTCAAATAAATACCAATTTTCGATATAAATTGACCAATAAATCCAAAAATTAATTCGATTTAATCAGTAAAAATGCCAAAAAATACCGAATTAAATAGATTAATTAGCATAAAAATGTTATGTTAGCGAGAAATAACCAAATGAATCACTACGGCCTATAAATCCAGGAAACCACTTTAGCGACTATGCGATCGATTTTTTGGTGTATAGCATAATGACATGCTATCGAATGAGAACCTTACCTGAACCTGTTATGGGCCCATTTTTTACGATATAAGATCAAATTTTGTTCAGAATAATAGAGGAGTAAGAAGCTAACAAATTTTGTTATTATAAGTCCATAACTGTATCAATTAATATGAAGAGTTAAATATGTCACAGCGCGTAGAACCGTGCAGATGAATATTCCATATCTGCGCAATAATCTTCGAATTTTACTAACTAACGATATAGGAAAGGAATTGAAATACGTGATTAATAAACACAAATTGTATTCGATAGCCTTAATTTCAATAGCTATAGCTTTAATGCTGGTAAGTATTGTAGGTGCGGCGCCATTTGCATATATTTCAACCGGCAGCACTGTCTCTGTAATTGACACAGCAACAAATAAGGTTATAGCCAATGTGCTTGTAGGGGAGTCTCCTTATGGATTTGCAGTCACACCAGATGGAGCGAAGGTATGTGTAAGTGAGCAGTGGCAGTTACAATGCTAAAAGCAATGTTTCTGTGATTAACACGACCACAAACAAGGTTAAAACTAATGTAACTATAGGATCATATCCCGGTGCCTTCGGGCAGTTTACAGGTGGTAATATTCAAAAGGATAAATTGAATGGGGCCAAAGCTATAGCTTCTTTGAGCAAACATAAACAAAAAAACCACTCCAAACATCATAAAGCAGAAAAAAATCACCAACTGTAAAGTAGATCAAAATAGTTGGAGTTCGATTTCCATTAAATGAAAACACTGACTGCAACTACAGACTTAGATTCTTGCTTTCGATGAGATGTAAATTTTGAAACCGAATATAATCAAATATATCTAATGTAGGGTATCTATATTTGAAGCAGTGGGTATCCTGCATTATAATAATGAAATATAGAATCAATTAGAATTTACCGACCAGATCTCTAGGGATGTAGGCATTAGACAGCTAACTCAAAAAAATATTTTAATTTTTAGATAATTACCGATGGTAAACCAATGTGTCACTAACTTGCGCAATAAATATTTACCTTTACTTACTACAATCCTACTATAATTCTTGCTATTAAGTTGATTTTGCTCTTAAAGCTCCAATTTTTGGAAATTGAAATAAACAAACATCTCAAATTTACCTAAGTTCAATCTTAAAACCTTATAGTAGAATACAAGATACTCAAGTAAAAAAATTACTTCTTTCAATAATATCAAGTTACAGAGCTATTATGTGATTTTTATTAAAAATATACACTATCTTAAACATTGTTTTAAATACTAAGTATTTAGAAAGTAGTATCGATACAGAAGTTGCTGTTTTTGGCATTAATATAGAAAAAGAGGTCAACAACTTATCAAAACATTAAATGGTAAAAGAATTTATTGCTAGATTCTAAAATTAGTCCAACCCGTATTCTAAATATGATTGTATTATGAAAAATTTGTAGAATTGGATGAGGCTTGAATAAATATCTGGCGGAACAAATTGACGAGTTAGAATAAGGGAAACGATGATAAAAAAAAGGAATAAAAGCAATTTGGTGAATGCTATAATAAAACTTATAGTTCCATGCAAAAATGGAGGGAACTGTATCAAAAATCCTAAAAATAGAGGAGATATAATTTGCAAAGGATGTGAAAGAGAAATAATAAGGTAAAACATTGCTACCATGGTGTGAGCTTCTTAGACTTATTTTAAATTCAATGCGAGGACATTTCTTCAAAAATTATTTCGTCCTCATAGTATACACTTAGTAACACAGAAACATGATTGACGAATATCAAAAGATACTAAAATTGAGTTTCAATATAATATTTCAACTACCTAAAGTTTCACTGTAAAAACCATCATTTAATATTTTTCTAGATGTGCCTGCAAACTTAAGTATTAGATACCTTATATGAAGAGATTTGTTGGCTTCTGCTAATGGGCTAGTAAATGAAAAAAATATTAAAAAACGCACCAAAATTCAATTAATTTGTTGCTATTGATTTTTAATTTGAATTTATTTGAGAAAAGAAGATACACTGTTTTAAAAAATAATTAATATTAAGGAAATTCACTTAGAAATCAATTTTTAATAGTTCATTTAAAATAATTTAAAAAAAATAATATTTACAATTTGAACTAGATAGATCAAAAAAGTGATGAATAAATCACTTTAGCTTTTCCAGAATTAATAATCAGGCAATAAATTCCTTTCCAAAAGTATAGATTAACGATAGGAGGAGTAATTATATGTCATTGGAAGAGTACAAATATGGAACCACTTTTCCAGGTGTTATCGAACGTATAGTGGACAAGTCCGAACCAGCCTGGCTGGAACCACTGCATGCGAAAGAGAATGCACCTAATATACTGTCCATTGTGCTGGACGACACCGGATTTGTATAGCTTAGGTGCTATGGCAGCCTTATTAAAACACTCCATCTAGATAGCTTCTAATGGTCTTGCTTACAGCAATATGCATTCTACTGCTCTGTGCTCTCCTAGTCGCTCGTGCATAATTACTGGTCGAAATCACCATTCGAACAATATGGCTGCAAGCTTCACTCTGGCGAACACTGCAGGCAACCTATTTCTGGCAATGGTTGTAGATAGAGTTATTCAGAGTTTACAGAACTTTCAATACGCTGCCTAAAAATCACCCTTTTTCCCTATTTCATCTTGATCATCTTGTTTAGGTCAGTTATCATATTTTTCTAAATAGAATCATTGAAGATTCAGTTTTAATCTTTAGGACTAAGCAGTTGAATATAAAAAACAACAACAATCACTTAATTGTCTAAAGCTCGATATTCCTGATGAATCTATTTGTAATTAATTTATCCCACAACCACGTTACTTCTAATTATACGTCTTATTATTCAGCAACTGCACATGCCAAGTGTACTTACTCTTGCACTTGATATCCATTCGTCCTTGCAAGTAACGTCTTTAGATGTCTGGTAAGCTCGAATTCGCATTGAACTGGAATCCTAAATTTGTGAGATATCCGGCCAAAATTGACTGATTAAGCTTGTTATTATTGGTTCGTCAATCTTTCGCAAAAGCTCAAGCTTCTGTTGCATTTGTGATCACATATTTCGGGGATAAATATATCGGTTATCGAAAACAATCGTGCTGCTCAGGAGTAACATTCACGATGTAACGGAGTATTGCGAATACTTCATCTCGAGGCAAATACATGGTGATGCCAAGCCAGCTAAAGAAGCCTTTGACATTTGGGTTATAAGATCATGAACAAGTGAGCGCTTTTACTAGTCTTTCATCTTGAAATCTGTAGGAATGCAGTGCAATTTTGCTGGATGGTCACACCAAATTCAGCAAGTCGATTAAGCTTAAATTCTTATGTGATAGGATGATTAACTTCAAATACTTCTAATTGTTTCATCATTTCCGATCGCTGAAATGCAAAAGTATCCATTCCTGCTCCGAGAATACATACTGCTTTGCTTATTTCTTGACAACTCTCTCCAAAATTTCTTCCGCATACTGTTCACGGCTAGCGAGATTAATAATTCCTTGCATTAAGGATTCTGAGATAATTATCTGGCTGTAGCGGGATTCAGTACATCAGAATCATTTAACTGTTTATCCAAATCAAATATTGATTAACCAAATATTGTTTAACTAGTGCTCTTTTCTTCAGGTATCAAATGATAAGCCAGAAAGAAGCGTGATTAAAACGCTGGCTTGCATAGAGAATTTCGATAAACTTCTTCTTTTCACGAGCCATTTATACACTATTTATAAGTACACGATTAAATATAGGAGTTATCGAAAATTATTCATTCATACGAATTGCTTCGTATTAAGAGAGAACAGCAGATCTACTGGTGTCTAGCAGGATTGAATGCTTCATACGGACTTTCTCTCCCAAAAGTTAATTCGGTTATCAAAAACCCAGCAGTGGACTAATTTTTCTTAAACTTAGAATTCTTCAAAAGTTTAGCTGCTTTTTTAATATGTTCATTGTAGAACTTAACACATTCAATAGCTTGTTTCACGTCAGAGTTTACAGCTCCAAAATTTCCATTATTAAACTCTCCGACTCCAGAATTAGCATAAACTGCTACCTTGTTAGCCTGTACCATTGCTAACCGATATTCATCCTTTGTATCTTGTAAATCAGGAGATACATCGTACAAATCACTATTTTCTATAGCTTTTTGGCTATCTGTATACAAAGTACCTGCATACGTAGAAAGTGACGTAGTATCGTAGTTCTTTGCAGCAGTAGTTAGATATCTCATATCATTATCCACTTGTGTCATATATGATACACACGTAGTCGACCATTTAGAATCTTGATATTTTGTTGTTTCATGTATTGGTGTAGTAGCTGATGTTGTAGATTCTATTGGTGTTGTTGTCGGAGTTGGTGCTGAAGATGGAGTTGGTGTAAGTCTAGATGATACTGCTATTGTACTACCATTAACTTCTGACAGAGGTGACGTTATTACCTTGGCATTATTTTCATTGTTATTTAGTGCAGTAGGGGTCGCAGGGAATGCTGCAATTGCTACTACCACTAGACAAAACACAACCAAAAATCTCACAGCTCCTGGAATTGAAGTATTAAATCTCTTTTTCAATTGATTTGCAGCTAGAGGAATTGTTACCATCGCTGCTAGAATAAAAAGCAGGCCTTCGATATAGCCATGCAAAATCATTGAGCATAAACTCATGACAAAAAAGAAGGCTCCAAAAACATAAAGAATAATACCAGTAAATGGGGCATTTTTCAGCTCTTTTAAAATTCCATCCACTTATCCACCTTCTAGTTACTTTGAGCATTTATCAATTTAAATTCAAACTTGCAATTATTATATATAGTTGAGAAAAGAATGTGTAAAGGATATCATAATTTTATATATATAAATATGGGAGAATCAATGGTCTTTACTTTTATGTTTTTCTCGATGTATCTTCCCTATGTTTCTAAGAACTCGATCATTCCATAGCTTATAGGAATTCATAAGTTTGTATTGATTACATGCTAGCAAATGCAAAAAATAGTGAGAAACACAGATGTAAAATCAATAAATCCACTTGATATCTATTTCATTATGATTATAAGATAGGGAGCATTCATCTGAAATAATAGACTATATACAGTATTTACATTAAATATATGCATTCATGAAAACAATAAAAACAGAAGCTTTGTTATTAAAAATATTGACTCTACTTTCTGCTTTTTGTGATTAAATGAAGTGATACAGAGCTAATCAGAATTTACAGATTTTTAGGTACATTACTATGAGAACGGAGTTGATTTCAGACTTGAATCTATTACAGGTATCAAAACTCACTGATTAGCAGGACCATATCCACTGCTAAGGTATGACGAAGCTAATACAAACCTACACTGAACTTCCTGCTTTCCCTTTCTGGATATTTAGATATGAATCAGTTAGTTTTTTAATTTTTTTCTCTGAACAAAATATCTGCGGGGATTTTCCCATGTTTTAACTTCCACAATTTGATTACGTCTCATACATTATTTACAAAGGTCAAAAATTTTTTTAAAACTATTTTGATTCTTTGCTTTGTGCCAAATGAGTATCTAACGGCCATATGAGCTCTGAAGTATGTATAGAAAAGTATAAAATTTAGATAATCGTAAATCTTATATGTAGTAAATTCTTTTAATTGTCTATCTCAGCACCATTTTCTGAAACGGTAAAATGATAATTCCAACAGCTGCGATTGTTACTTACTTAAGTCCATTTGCTTTATAGTTTCTCAAATCATCCCTTAAGATTTTTGAATATTCATACTAAATTAATTAAATTAATCCTAGATAAAAAATTTAAGTTTTTATGTTAGTTTGCTGTAAACTATGTAGATTTCCACGACATCAAAACGAAAAAAAGATAGAAAGGAGAACAAATAAGAATGAAGAGCCTGTCATTCGCATGGTGAAGTGCAAAAGTAATTATGAATAAAGCAATTAAACTGAATGAAAAAGAATGACATTGAAGGTTAAATACTCGAAAGCATTCCCTCAATCTTGACGCTGAAAAGATGGTGGAACACTGCAAAAACCAAAGTAATATTGGAAAAAGCTCAGGCTTATTAAGGACAAAATTTCAAGGATCTCAGAGACTTAATTAAAGCTACAATTTAACCGCCCAAGGAGTTATCAAGATAACACAAAGTATAGTTGTATAAGTAGATACTTTTCTATCCCAGTTATCCTGGTAGATACACGAATTTTAAATATAAATTTATGAGCTCATTGAGCCCATAAGGCAATTATTTTATCGATAGCTACATGGGTAAATTTTCCCTCGTTATTGAGAGTAAGAACATTATCTGCACAAGCTTCAATGTTTCCCCTGAAAACATCGGGTCCGCCACAGTAAACATCTACAGCCTTGTTGAGATAATGTTCTACTATAAAGGATTGCATCAAGTTCCCTACCCCCGTTTCTTTATCGCCTGGTTATTAACATATTTGTTTTTGCTGACACATCCCAGCTTTAAATCTGCAGGGTTCGTCTAATTGTAACTATTCACTCTTTTCTTATAAATATATTTAAGAATTAAAGCTGATTTTCAGGATGTTATCTGATGATACATGAAAGAAAATTCAATACTTTCTAATCTGGTATCTGCAGTCATATGCAATGTGAAGATCAACATATATTCTTTTCATCATATGATTTTGGATGCAATCACAAAATTGAATCAAAGCCAACAAAATTTATTGATTCTGTTTTACAACCTCTAAAAAACTCTGTAAATATCAAGATCAATGGTTCATTTAATAGTGAGTACATTTCTAGTACCATTGAGAGAATATCAATAAACAAGAATCCAATTCACTTCGCATCAAAAGGGTAACAAGATATAGTGTGCAAAATATCCACGCACCACCAGCTTAAGAAACTAAGCATTGTAAACATTGAAAAATTTGTCCAATAGAATGAAAGGATTCTCATTCAAAGACAAATAATAATTCGGAAAATAAATGAGAGCTATGATTTATCTGCTGATTAATCCGATAATCCTCAGTACGGAACAAAGATCAAGCTTACGAAAAATACACAATGCTTGGACAGGCTAAAAAATCGACACGTTTTTAATACTACTACCTTTCCATTTGTACCACTAGCAAAAACTAAAGGTATAACATGTCTGCCATTTCGGCAGAAAAAAGGCTAATAAAAGTTGAATATTTATTTTTATCACTTAATTGAAGCCTCGGTTTCATAAATAAGCGAATTTCGATAAAACCCTGATTCTCAAGAGTAATTTATTACCAGTAATGTTCACATGAAGAAATTTAGGAGTATCGCAATGCTCTATAACTTAACTATTTTCCTACACTTAGTATAGTGCCATAAGAATATTATGGAATAATATCGTTGCAGACCTCCAAAATCTTTCTAGCAACCCCATTCCAGCTGTGATTCTCAACGACATATTTGCGCCCATTCTCACCCAAGATAGCCCGTGTGCTCTCATCGGAAATTAATCCTAATATGGCGGTTGCAAGTTCTTCCGGATTTTCTGGATTCACCGCGATTCCTCCTCCAGAAAGTTCAATTAAATCTTTAACACCTGGAATACTACTTGCTACCATCGGCTTTCCACAGGCAAGATATTCATATGTTTTCAAGGCTGAAAGCCCTATTTTCGAGTTCCTTCTTTTAATAAAAGGAGCAACACAAATTTCAGATGCATTTATGTATAGAGGAACACTTTCGTAAGGAACCCTCCCGGTGAAGATGAACTTATTGGAAAGCCGTAATTCGGAAGTTATTTTCAGTAATTTATTTTTCATAACCCCATCACCAACAACTAGAAAACGAACTTCAGGGTGCTTTTCTAGAATTAAAGGAGATGCATAAATCAGGAACTCAACACCCTGCCAGGCTGCAAGGTGCCCGACAAAGCATATGTATTTTTTTGAACTTTCTAACCTAAGTTCTTTCTTTACTTGTTCTTGGTCCATAGGCTTGAATAAATCGGTATTTGCCCCATTATTGATAACAAAGATCTTATCCTCAGGAATAGAGTACAAGCTAGCAATTTCGTCCCTGAGTTTATCTGTAACAGAAACTATTCTGTCACAATATTTGTAATTGAGTTTTTCGGAACTGAGTGCAAGATAAGAAAAAACCTTGTACGCAAATGATTTTGAATTCGTATTTACTTCTAACTCATCTAGAACTAGTCCGTTGACTTCCACAACTAAAGGAATTTTCAAAACTTTACATATAAGCATAGGAAAGAACGGGAAAGAATTCTGCCGGAGATAAAGCACATCAGGCCTATTTTTGATACACGAATAAAGAAGGTAAAATAAGAGCATGAGTTCATAAGATGGCTGTATGAAATACTTATTGTCTATTACAGGCACATACTTTATTCCGGAAATTGCACGATTTCCGCCTTTCGGACTAGGAGCGAAAAGGACTATATTAGCATATACTTTTAAATTATTGAGGAGCTCAAGTATATGTATATTTGAACCTGATTTAATATTGAATGATCCATAAAAAACTAAAAAAATATTATTCACTTTTTTGAACATAATTTCCATTACCAGAATAACAAAAGTAGTTAATTAGTTTTATCCCACCATTTTATGGGGTATTTTGATAACTCTTTGAATTCATGGGTTATTTGTATGCTCTATATAAGTATGTGACTAAAATAAGGAGTTTAGCGAAATATATAATATATCATTTTTCTTAAGTTAGGAAAAGTGGTTCAATATCGATCTTGAAAACGATAATTTAATACACTTTTAGGAGATGTATTTATAGGATTAACTCTCTAGTTTTTCTGTTGTTAGCCTGTCCGGAGCGAAAAAAGGTAAAAAGCTATGAAAGTACTGGAAGTATGTCAAGAATTTCCTAACAGATATTATCCTCAACTTGGGACATTCATAAAACAAAGTATTGATTCAATTGCAAAACAGAAAATAAACGTTACTGTTGTTTCCCCAAAACCTGTTGTGATTCCTTTTTCTGCATTTCCATATCATAATTTTTCCAAACTACCGCAGATTGAGCACACCGAAAAATACGATTTGCACTATCCACGCTATTTATACGTAGTTCCGAAAAAATATTTTTACCCCCTAACAGGGATCTCATATGCTCATTTCGTATCCAGATACGCAATTAAAAATATAAAGCCAAAACCTGATCTTCTCCATGCACACTTTTCATACCCTGACGGGTTTGGGATGATAGGGCTTGCAAAGAAATGGAAGGTTCCTTTTGTAATAAGTGCACTAGGCACGTTAGAAAGGAAAATTGCCTATGAGGGATCTTACACCTCAAGGCAAATCTTTGAAGCTATGAATTGTGCGGATAAGGTTCTTTCTGTCAGTGAAGACCTCAAAATTCATATAGTAAATCTTGGAATAAGCGAAGATAAGGTCAGTGTGGTTCCAAATGGCGTTGATATGGAGAAGTTTAAGCCTGCAGGAAAAGAGTATGCAAGAAATATGTTAAATTTACCTCAGGATAAGAAAATTGTTCTGTTTGTGGGAGCCTTAAAAAAAATTAAAGGTGTGGATTACCTTATTGAGGCCGCGAAAAGTTTTCTGGATTCTAATATTAGTCTTTATATGGTTGGTAGGGATGATGGCATGAAAAAAAGCCTAGAAAAAAGAGCACATGAACTCAAAATTGGCAATTACATTAAATTTACCGGACCCTTAAACCATGAGGATATTCCTCTTTGGTTCTCAGCTTCGGATATACTAGTGCTGCCTTCCCTTTCCGAGGGTAGACCAAATGTAGTGCTTGAAGCCTTTGCCTGTGAAGTTCCAGTAGTAGCAACAAATGTAGGTGGGATTCCGGAATTGATGATCAACGGGGAAACAGGATATCTAGTGCCTGCAGAAAATCCTACGGAGTTGTCTGAAAAAGTTAATAAGTTGCTTGGGGATAGAGACCTGAGAATAAAAATGGGCAAATTCGGACGAAGAACCATAATCCAGCGTGGGCTTACCTGGGAAACCCATGCAAAGAGGACTATAAAAATATACTCGAAACTTTTGATGAGTAATTAAAGTGAAGTTTACAGTTTTTGTACTTCTAATGTAACTATTTGTACGTAGTTAAAGACACTCTCTTGAGCATCGCTAGAATTTACTTTGGAACAGACAAAACTATTTTTCCTAGATTGTCGGGATTTCAGGATATTTTTTGACCTAAGAACCTTCCCAAAAATTCCTTGTTTCGAGTTCCTTTTAATTTATCCTCACTGTGGTAATCTTGAATTTTTCATTTTTTTGTATATACGTTTTACTCAATAATTCATGTAAGAAGACATATATATCCGATCTAGAAGCTCTTCAAACAAAACTAATAATCAGATTATAAAAGCCTCGTAAAGTTTTCGTGACGTTAGGCTCCATACCTTTCTGGATCTCATAAAACATCTTGATAATGAAATCGAAAATTTATAGAGATGTATTTTCAATTAAGCTTATGAAAAACATAAAGTAGGGTGGAAATTTCAATGTAGATTCCGGTGATTGGAGAAATTGATGCAGCTATTATATACTGAAACAGGCACTTTCAGTAATTTTCTTCAGAAAATAAGCTCGCTTAATTGCTTGGAGTTATTCCGATGCATACCAATCTGCTGATAAATTCTACAACTAAGAATTACAAAAGGAAAATCAGAGGTATAAAGATGGATTCGGATACAGATTGATTCAGCAGCATCAGGGAAGATAAATGGCAAAAAAGAGTTTCATTGAGAACACAATTGATGGGATCTTAGGCTGTTTTGAGGAAGCTTTTATATCGGAAAATTTTTCTAAGCGAAATGACTTTCTCAGAGCTTGGATCCTAGGGCCAAGTTAATTTCCATTTTGATCGTAATATTCGCAATGAGTTTGACCAAATATCTGAAATTACTGATCTTTGTTTATGTGCTTAAGTTGCTGTTTTCTTATCTCAGCAAGATCAATGTGTTGTTCTTCATAAGCGGGTCTGGCTCTTTATTCCCATCTTTCCAGGCATCGTATTCTTACCTATAATTTTTAACATTTTCTTCCAGGTAGATCCACTATTATGTTGGCTTATTTAGGCCAGAGTGCCCATTTGGGGTCGTTTTCACTTCCAGAAAGCATAATATTACTAGACAAGGTGTCTATGCAGCAAGTATATTTATCATGCGTGTTGTAACGTGTGTTTCTGCCGTAGTCTTACTCTTTCTTACCACACCACAGCAGATCCTTTATAAGTCTTTGCGAACAGTGGGCGTTCCAAAGATATATATTTTCACGCTGGAGATGACAAACAGGTACTTCTTCCTTTTGATGGATTTAGTCCGAGAGATACATTTTGCCAAGAAAGCCAGGACCGTAAAGGCTAGAAGTATGTTCGATGAACAGAAATGTGTTGGCGGACGCATAGGCTACACGCTGATACGATCTATGGATATTAGCGAAAAAGTTCACATGGCTATGATATCCAGAGGCTTCAATGGGGATGTTAAGGTAATGCAGGAATTCATAATGCATAAACGAGATTATATCGCAGGTGCAACGGCGACATCCCTAAGCTAATAATGGTGTTGATATTCCAAAACATCATTAGGTGATCTGAAGGTGGAAATGATTTTTGATTTAATGAATGTATCATATTCATATGTAGGCGGGATAAATGCCTTGAAAGATATCAGCTTCAAAGTGAGCCCCGGTGAGCAGATATCTATAATAGGTTCTAATGGCAGTGGCAAATCTACTCTACTGACTATCTTGGATGGGCTTATATATCCAACAGTTGGAGAATTTTATGCCCTTGACAATAAGATAACTGAAGACGTTTTTGATACCATCAAGGATAATGCATTTAGATCCTATTTTCGGACAAGAGTAAGACTTGTTTTTCAGAATTCAGATGTGCAGCTTTTTTCACCTACGGTATTTGAGGAGATTGCATTTGGACCGCTGCAGCTTAATCTTACTCCGGAAGAAGTAAAAACCAGAGTTTTGGAAGTCATGGAAATGATCGGGATCACTAAGCTTAAAGATAGATCGCCTCATACTCTAAGTGGTGGTGAGAAAAAAAATGTCTGCATAGCCACTGTCCTGGCTAACGACCCCGACGTTCTTCTATTGGATGAACCCACTGCAGAACCTGGACCCGAGAACTCAGCTATGGCTGACAAAGCTATTACAGGAGTTAGGGATAGCGGGAAAAACTATAATTACTGCCACTCATGACTTGGAATTGGTAGATCAGATCAGCAAAAGAGCTTTAGTCATGGGTGAAGACCATCGAATTGCGATGGATGGGAATGTAGAAAAGGTGCTTAATAATCTGGAACTTCTTCTTGTATCAAATCTGATTCATGAGCATATGCACATTCGCGGTAAACTTGTGCATGAACATCTGCATCAAGCTCATGATGAGCACATTCACAGGCATGGGAATTAAGGTTGTAACTGACTGATAAGTATCCAAAATTACCAAAAATCTAGATACTGCCAGTTGTTACCCAACTTCTCGTCTGCTCTGTCTTAGTTATCATTTGTGGGGGGGGTAGAACAAATTCCCAGTTAAACTAAAAGGTAAATAGAAGCTGCTGAGTTACTATTTTTTTTCTAGAAACACAACTGTATTATTAACCGGAAGTGCTGGCTGGGTTCTAAGATATTCTTCAAATCCTGCAGGCAATTCGAAGAGAATGCTGCTATCAAGGATTTTTCTAAGGCCCTTTTCATAGAGACGATAGGAGACTTTACTTCCTTTGGGCAAAACTTTTGCTAGATGCTCAAATATCTCTTTTTTGGGTTCAGCCTGGGCAGCGATCATGTAAAGTTCACATCTAGCTTCGAGAGGCAGGCAAAAGTGATTTCCTTCAATTATCCGAATGTTTTCCGAAAGCCGAAGTCTGGAAATTACTTCTCTTGGGAGACTTGCTCTGTTTCCATCTTGCTCAATTCCAATTCCACGAACACCATGCTCGTGACAGAGCATTGTCAGACTCTGGGGGAGAGGACCGCTGCCAATAAACACAACGCAGTCTTCTGGTTTTAGGTTGGAACCGATATATTCTGTCCTGGCGAGCTGCAGATAGTTCGGGTAAAATGTAACGTTTTTGAAGGTTTTCCACGAATTCTGGCTTTCAAGTATACAGTTTGCTTTTTCGATTTCAAGCTTCAGATTGTATGAAAACCTAAAGTTAGAAATTGCAATAAGCAAGGATTCAAGCCCCAGGCTTTTGAGGATCGTCTCTGTAGATTTTTCATCCATTTCAAGGGCAGCAAGTTCATCCAACCTCTTAAAAGCTACCTGCAGTTCTACCGAGGAGCTCTCCAAAATCTCATCCTCTCCCATATCCTTTACCAGAGCATGAAGCTGTTGAAGTTCTGTAATTAAGTTCAAAGCTTCGACTTGTAAGATTTTATTCACACTCCAGGAAGACTAGAGTGTTGTTTGCTCCACCTGTGGGATATATTTCATTTATTTTCCGAAAACCTCGGGTACACTTCGGCTGAACAGGCCAGTAGAGCAACTGCTTCATGCCGGTACAGTTACGATAGCATACAGAAATAAGTTTTTTTGGCTTTGATTTTCTTTTAAGTATTTTTATGGACGTTCTGAAAAATTCGTGATTTTGCTTCGGCAAGCCCTGCTATGAGTACCGAGTTCCATTCAACTTTTGAAAGTGATGTTTCATTCCCGCAAATAATACTGATGATTTTTTCGAAGCCAAAGTGCTTTACACACTTTTTTGCCAGTGCCGCTGCTTCAGGATCCTTATCTATGCCAATGCAGGGTATGCCATATAATTTACTGAAAAGTAATAGAGTAACAGGAATGGGACCGCAGCCTATAAAAGCCAGTACTTCAATTTTGAGTGAATTCTGAAAATGAACATTGATCAGATTTTCGTATTTAGGATACATGGGAAAAGATTGCAGCATTTTCCAGGGATTCTCATAGTTCAGTATTTTTTGTGCAAGATGAGTTTCATGCACGCTGAAAAAGCTGCTGTAACTGAAATGAATTATAGGAAGTAAGGACTGGATCACTGGATCTTGAAGAATATACTCACACATTTCATTGTCAACATCCAGATGTCCTAGTGCATCCAATTTAGTAAATAATTCATAGAGTTCGACCAGATTTAAATCTTTCATTTTGGTCAAATCAAACTCTGTAATTTTACTGTGAAAAAGTAACAACTGGGCTCTTATATCCTATAGTTGCAATTGCTTCTCTGAAGTTTGAAATAAGGCTGGGAAATTAATATCTTCAGTTAGCTGTACAGTGCTCATGTCGTTCAATCCCCTACTCCTCATAGTTAAATATAATTTATATGATATTTAGCTCATTTTCCACAGATGGACACAAGAATGAATCTATTTTCTCAATATGACAGTAACTCAAAAATTAATCTAAACTTCAATGAATAATAGTGGGCAAATAAGGAAACAAATTATATATCATTTACATCTGTAGAATATTGGATTTATAATACCCCAGTTTCAATAATTCTTTTTTGTAGGGGTCCATATTTAAAGTTTGTGAGTTTTATAGAAAAGTATGTATAAATAAAATATTCGTATCTGACAAATCAAAAATATTATTAGAAATGTCAGAAGGCTTAGCACTAACTTTCAGAATGGTATGAAAATGAAAAAAAGTAATTGTTAATTGCGAGAAATAAGGTATGTTACGGCATTTTCAGGAAGGACCCAACCAACAAAATATCGGTACTAAATGGATTTATTCTATCCTTTTTGCTCCGAGATCAGAAAAATAGAGTTAGTCCCAAGAAATCTCTGCGTGAATGATTGCCTATTTTTTTTAACTTTTTGTATCTCCAAAAGAGGATTAGCTGCAGTGTTTACAAGTCCGTTTTGAGAAAATAAAAATAAACCATTTTCAGGACTTATTTTATCATAGAGAGGCAACAAATCGCGAATTTACCCATAATAATTTTTGAAAATCAAAGAATTATGGTTCTTTTTCACAAGTCTTCCTGTCCACTCAGAAATCTTTCTTTTTATTCTTCGATTTGGTCTGGGATCAAACCAATCTCCATCTATGGCAAAAATCCTGCCTTTTGGTTTAAGGACTCTCTTCCATTCACTAATCGCACAAGAAGGTTTGGGAGGGTCCAGAGCAGGAATTTGCTTACAACTAGGTCGAAAGAACTGCCTTCAAAAGAAAGATTTTCCGCGTCACCATGGAAAAAATCAATTTCAAGCCACAAGTTCTCCGCATCATGCTTTGCTTTCTCGAGCAGGCTCGCAGAAAGATCTATACCTGTTACCTCATGTCCCATCTCAGCAAAAAGGAGGGCAAGAAAACCAGCACCTGTCCAGACATTCAGTATTTTTAAGCGTTCACTAGGAGGCAGAGAATTTTCAAATATTTGTTTCCAGATACAACGTTCTTCTTCATCAAAACCATTTACCCCATTTGTGTATGTCGAAGATCTTATATTCTAATAGTTGGCAATAACTTTCTTGCAGTCTATGCAAATTCCTCCAAGAAATCCAAAAAAGAGAGGTAGTACCTGTCCTTTCTTGGCATAACTTTTTTCTGCTTTCATAGTTTGATTTTTTGAATGTTTTTGGATCCAGTTTTTTCTGTTGGATGGGTAAGCTCACTATTTTCCAAGAGTTAGGGTTTTATAGTCTCTTTTGGCAGCATCGAGAATTTGATGTAAATTTATGCATTGTTATGATTTTACTCGATTGAAAGTAACTTCCTTTAGCGCAAGGTTTTTTATGATAAACGGTTTTGGCGTTATACCCTTTATTTTTAGCCTTTTTGTACGCGTATTTTTGAAGCCAATGATTTTTGTTTTCGCAACTTCATTAGGCATATTTTCATTCCTTTCCTTGCTAAAAAGTGTTTTCTTAGCTTTTGATTCATATTAATGCTAGTTTTTTTAAGATAAATTATTTCCTATTTGTTATTTATTACATACAAAACTAATAAATAATTTCATATAAATAATACCAAAATATAGCTTTAATGTATCCAAAAAGGTAACTGGTTGATGTTCTGAAAAAAATGAATATTTCAAGGACGCCTGTGAAAAGTCAGTTTGGGAATTAAATTATGAGTTTTCTGTTTCTGAGTTCAGAGGATTATAAAAAAGCTACAGCATTATGGGTGATCAAAGAGAACAGAATATATTATAATACATGCAAAAAAGTATTGGGAAATATTTCTCTAAAAAAGATGTAATTGAAGAGGACCGCCGAAAAATTCTTGCATTTTTGATTAAACTAATAGATTAAATTATAGTCCTCACACTAATTATTTGTATTTATTTGCTATTTTTTCAAAAAATTTCAGTGCATTTTTATCATCAAATCTGTTGATACTAATTTTTAGATTTGTAATAATAAGTATCTATTTACTAAGCTATTTTATTATGAATAAATACAAAAATAAAATTTAGTAATACTAACTTCCATAATGTGAGAAAATAAGATGAATTGTAAAGGATGGGTTCTTGTTGCAAGAAATTAGAACAAAAAAGGCTTTGCTGGAGAAAAATAACAGTTTGCAGGTACAGTGGAACAGGGTAAGTTATCCACGGCATCATTACCAACTCTCCTTATTTCTAAATTTTTCTTTCCTGTTTTTTATCCTGCTTCAAACGGCTCATTTTTTTCTTCGCAGGTACTGAAAGTAGATTTATTTTTGTATTTAATCTGCGCATCCTCTATTTTTTAAAGCTCAAACCGAAATCAGAAATTTTAGCCTTAGATCTATCAATTAAGAAAATAGGACTCTTCGTTATTTTATGTGGGTTGTAAATAATTATCCAGTTAAAAAATGGCCTCATCAAAGGTATATAAATCTATCATGACTGTGATTTTTCACAACTAGTCTTTTCAAAATTTACAACATCTGTCTTTAAATGTTGTATTTATTTTTGATAAATATCATAAATTTAAAAAATTGTAATAATAAATGTGACGAATGTTACAAAAAATATAAAATATAATTTAACCATCGATATGTCTATGCGAACAAACGCAGAAATAAAACAGCTTCCTAAATTTGTTACTTGACCGTTCAGCGCTGGATATTCCTCATTTGTAAAAACAAGCTGGTAGGGAATTTAAGTTGCAAGTACATAATGACACATATTTTACTATTAATTTTTTACCGTATTCAATAGAAATCCATGTGCTGAGGTTTAAAATGAATAAAACAATATGGAAAAAAATACAAAAAGAGTATGCAATCATAAAGATATTAGAGATATCGATTATGGCATTTCTAATGCTGATGAGTATCTCAGGCGCAGTGCCATTTGCATATATTACGAACGCTGGCAGCAACACTGTATCTGTAATTGATACTGCTACAAACGAAGTTACAGCCACGATAAATTTAAAAACCCCTCATTTTCCTCTTGAAATTGCAGTCATCCATAGCGGAACAGAGGTATATTTGACAAACCCCATCGACAACATCGTTTCTGTAATTAACACACTTACAAACAGCGTTATAGCCAATGTGCCTGTAGGAGCCCATCCTAGAGGAATTGCAGTCACTCCTGATGGAAAAAAGGTATATATAGCGAACAGCGGCGACAAAACTGTATATGTGATTGATGCAAACACAAAAAAGGTTACAGCTACTGTGAATGTAGGAATATGGCCTCGTGGAGTTTCAGTCAACCCAGCAGGAACAAAGGTATATGTAGTAAACTCTGGTAGCAACAATGTATCTGTAATTGATACAGGCACAAACAAAATTATAGCTACTATAAATGTAGGACAAAAACCCACAGGAGTTGTAGTCACCCCTGATGGAACAAAAGTATATGTGACGAACTTGTAGAGTAGTGATATCTCCGTAATTGATACGGGTACTAATACTGTTACAGCCACTGTGCCTGTTGGAAAGAGGCCGGTAGGAGTTGCAGTCATCCAAAATAAAAAAATGTATAAGTGGAAACTAGTACTATGACAGCGACAATATTTTCTGTCTGAATTTTATCAAATATCTAGATTGTGAAATCGAAACCTTAGGGAAAGAAATTTTTAATTATGCTTATGGAAAAAATAAAAGTTATATGAAAATTTGAATATAGGTTACTAGCATTGAAGAAAGTGGTGCAGAAACTTTAATAGCTGAAATCTGTAATTTTAAGGTTTTTTTTCAGGAGATCAGCTTGTATCATAGCTTGGAATAGTTCCAAATAAGTACCAATCTGTGTTAGAATCTACCTTGCTATCTTTGATCTTCTTTTTGTAATTCTGTCATTGTGAATATTTATTTCCAAGATCTTTAAAAGCATCTTGTCCTTTTTTATGGACTCAATTATTGTTGTAATTCATACTTTGATTCCAAATACAACAAATCTCTTAAAATCTATAAGATTAAAATAAAGCTTTACTTAATAATAAAATTAAAATTTGTCCAAAAAAGTAATATAAAAAGTTATATATGTAACACATAACAATCTGTTATTCTAAAAGCATTATAGAACTTACGCAATTGAACTGAAAAACCAATCGTATTAAATATTTAATTATCCAAAATCCAAACTTCCAAGTTTAGACCAGATAGTCTATTGAATTTGATTTCGTTTCTCAAGTGTGTGAGTCTCATATCCTCTAGAAATAATCAACGAGCAAATTATTAAATATTTTAATAAGCTGCGTCTTTTCCGAAAAACACCCTCATTAGACTCATTTTACGCGTGTGATAATTCTGCTCATAAGGAGAATTTTCAACATCATGACTAATTACTCAGTCTAAATAACAATTTTAGTTTAAAATCATAGGAAATGAGTTGGAGGAAGAGAAAAAATGCACATTCCAGATGGATATTTAGGGCCGCATATATATATTGCGTTTTGGATCATCATGATCCCGATATGGTATTATGCAGGACAGAAATTGACAACGGAGCTCAGGTCCAAACAGGTACCATTGCTAGCACTATCAGCTGCGTTTTCGTTTGTAATAATGATGTTCAATATACCTGTTCCAGGTGGCAGCTCAGGCCATGCCGTGGGAGCTGGAATT
>Ga0182014_10001276_pt1 | contig 33934 bp, 25 predicted proteins | sample 612S2DmetaG_FD_120489 | JGI IMG/M metagenome (GOLD analysis project Ga0182014, IMG submission 120489) | Permafrost microbial communities from Stordalen Mire, Sweden - 612S2D metaG | ecosystem: Environmental > Terrestrial > Soil > Wetlands > Permafrost | place: Sweden: Stordalen | collected... | reverse complement strand
GACCTCGTAGGGGCGGACGGCATACGCGACTTCGTTCAGCACGTCGCCGCAGTTCAGCGCGTTGAGAATGCCCAGGAAGAAGTCCAGGTTCATCTCCAGGCCGGCTTCGGCGTCGGACTGGCTCAAGCCGCCTGACTGTTGGAAAAGCAATACGCGGAAGCCGTCGAAACCCGCGTTGCGGAGCGCCAGGCGGTACTCGGCCTCGTACATGCCGAAGCGGCAGGGGCCGCAGGCGCCCGCGGTGAAGAACACGTAGCGGTCGATGATTTCCTGCTTGCCGAGCCCCTGTTCTTCCAGGTTCTGCAGATACTGCACCAGGTTGCCGACGGTGAAGTAGGTGGGATTGCACTGCCCGTTGTTGCCGTACTCCTTGCCGGTCTGGAAGGCGCGCACGTTGGGCGTGGGAACGGCTTCGGCGATGTAGCCGAGCCCTTCGAGCGCGCCATGCACCAGCTTTTCGTGCTTCCACGTCAGGCCGCCGAACAGCAGCGTGGTGCGCGCGCGCTGCTCACGGGTGAAAGGCCGCTCGGTGGGCCGCTTGAAGTGATGCACCTCGCGCTTGGCGACGCCGGCTTCCCGCTCCAGGCGGGCGCGCTCCTCCGCCAGACGGCTCTGAATGATGTCCTCGACCGAACCGATCTGAACCAAACTGGCAGATGGCTGGATTTTAGGTTCGACAGTCTGAGTGCTCATAGTGTAGTAAAATTCCCCAATTTTAGGTATCTTGCCTCGTTAAGCGATTGAAGGAAATCGGTAAACATCGAATGGCGAGTTTGCTGGCGGAATGGGCAAATTAGGGGGGTGAGTGGGACCCTCAAATGGGTGAGAAATACTTGAAAACCCTGCGATTTCTTACAGTTCAGTGGGGCAGGCCCTCGGCCTGCGGCGGCCTCCCAGGCCGCCCCGCGGTAGCTAGAAAAACACCGCCGGCGAAACGTGGAAGCGCTCGCCAAGCCTGGCGATGTGGCCCTTGGAAAGTCCGCGCCTGCCCTTGAGCACCTCGGAGATTACGCTGGCGGTCCCAAAGACGTCCACCAGGTCCACCTGGCGCAGCCCGTTCGCATCCATCAGGTGACGAAGAATGTCGACCGGCCCGGCGTGCGGCGGACCGTATTCCTTCTGTTCGAACTCCTCAATCAGCAGAGTGAGCAACTCGGCTAGGCGCTTCTCTTCCGGGGACCGGTTTTTCTTGCGCAACAGTTCCTCAAGGATATCGGTGCAGCGCTGATTCTCTTCTTCGGTATGAATGACGTGCGGCAACGCGGAGCGCAAAAGTTCGGCATATTCGCCGGCATTGGTGATTTCGGCGGCAAGGCTCATTTCTTCCAGTCCTCCCTGTCGTATTCCGCGTGGGTCAGGACGTCCCTGAGGAGAATCGTCTGGTCCTCGTTGTATATCTCCGTGATCAGCCTGTACTTATTTCCCGCAATATTGAAGATCGTATAGGTCCTCTCTCCCGCCGGAACGCCGTCGGCGTGAGCGTACGTGCGCCTGACCTCCTCCAGGTTCCTCCATTTAGAAGCCTTCGCCGCCCGGTACCATGCATCGAGCGGCAGGATAGCGTCTCTGTGCTTTCGCCCCGCTTCCGATAGCCTTTTGCGGCTGATGATATGCAACTGGGTTCAACCGGGTACGCCCCAATTTTCGCAAATTGCGAAGTCGCTGTCAAACCGTATGGACGATTTTCAGCGCGGTTCAGCGGAGCTCGCGGTCGTCGACGCCCGCGATGCCCGTCGCAATAGGACGGCCCGCTGGTCTGCGCGGGGCCCCCGGAGCAAGCTCTCAGCCTGCTAGGGGTTCATCCCGGCGTTCCTCCGCCTCGTTTTTCCAGAGAACTTGCACTTCGACATCTACTGTATGATTATGGGGCCGTTGCCCCAGAAACAGGGATGAAAGACCCGCGATGTGATTAAGGCGCTGGAAAAGGACGGCTGGGTGCTCGACCGGACACGTGGCGATCACAGGCAATTCATCAACCCGGGGAAGCTGGCAGCGGGGACAATTACAGTTCCGGGACACCCGGGCGACGACCTGCCCATCGGGACGCTAAACTCGATACTGAGGAAGGCGGGGCTGAGGAAATGAAAAAGTATGCGGTCGTCTTTGAGAGGGCAGCCCACAATTGGGCCGCCTACGTGCCAGACCTCCCTGGGTGCGTGACCACGGGACGCACACTTGAGGAAACGCGCGGACTGATTGCGGAAGCGATCGAATTCCACATCGAAGGCATGCAACTGCGCGGCGAGCCCGTGCCGGAACCAACGACGGTAGCCGAAACCGTCGAGATCCGGGCAGCCTGACTTCTCCCGGCCGAACTGGTCGAGCAGTAGTGGCGGTCGCATCGCCGACTCCCTTACGGCGCAAACACCCGCCGGTCCGGCATCCGCGCCTGGTACGCCGCCGGATCGGCCTTGTCGGTGAAGCAGTCGCTCAAATCGGATGCCACGGCATCGAACAGGTTGAGCGGCGGCAGGCGCAGCAGCTCGAAAATGGTTTTCAGCAAGCCGGGGAAGCTGGAATTGGTGTGTGACACGTAGCTGCGCTTAACTGACGGGCCGGCGACGAGCAGAACAGTCCGGTGGGCGTCGATATGGTCGATGCCATCCTGGGCATCGGCCTCGGTGACGAACACCACCATTTCGCGCCACCAGGGCGTGTGCGAAAGAAACTCGAGAATGCGGCCGAGGGCGTAGTCGTTGTCGGCGATGTAGGAAGCGGTATAAGGATAGGCGGGGGAAGGCTGCGGGTGCGGGGTGAAATCGCCGGGCAGGTAAATGTAGAGAAAGCGCGGCAGCTCGGCTTTCGGCTGCAGGTAGCGGCGCCCGATTTCGCCAATGAACTGACTGGCGCGGAACTGGTCGGAGATTTCGGGATTGAAACCGGGATAATCGCGGGACGTGTTGCGATAGAGGGGTTCCGGCATGGGCATGTCGGTGTAGAAGCGGGCGCCGCTGGGCTGCATATCCGGGCCTTCGCGGACGCCGGCCAGCTCGAATCCTTCGCCGAAATTGAGGAAGCTGACGCCGTGACGCGCCAGGTGGTGCCAGATAGTGCCGGCTTCGGGCTCATCCTCGGGTTGAACCGAGGCAGCCATACCGGCGAAGGACAGGCGTCCGGAGGCGGGCGAGAGTCGAAAGTCCTTTTGGCCTCCGTAGGCGGCGCCGGCGGAGCTTTCCACCCAGGCGTTGGGATAGGCGCCCACCAGCCAGTGGTGGCCATCCACGCTAACTTCGGCATCCGCATAGAAGTTGTCGCTGAAGGCCCATTGACGGGCGATGGCGTGGTGGTTAGGCGATAGATTGGCCTGCTTGATACTGAGGCGCTGGCGCCGCCCGTCGGCCAAGCCCTGTTCTCCGAATAGGGCCAGTTCGGGATCGCCCATCGCCGGTCCGTTGCCAGTAGCGGCGATGTCGCCCAAAATCTCGTCGTAGGCGCGGCTCTCTTTCACGATCAGCACGACGTGGCCGGCTTGGGGCAGCGGCGGAGGCGCGGCGAACCGCGGCGTCAGCCCGGCGGCTTCCAGTGCGGTCCGGGTAAGAGCGGGCAGTTCCTCCGCCGTGGGAAGCTGGAACACCGAGAGCGTCCCCTGGTAGAGATAGCTGGGGAGGAGGAACCGGCCTGCCGGGCCGGGGCGGAGCGACTCCGGGACCCAGTCCGGTGCGTTGGGGCCCACGCCATGGCCGCGGGCGTTGGCGACAAATACAGTGTCGCCCAGCGCTGCCACGCGAGTGGGAAACCAAGCCGCCGGAATATGGCCGAGCAGGCGGCGCTGGAGGACGTCGATCACAGCCACGGCGTTTATGCCGGCCTCGGCCACCAGCAGCCAGCCGGAGCGCTCCTGGTACGCCATGCCGATGGGCAAAACCCCGCGCCATGCTTCGAGCCCGGGGATGCGAATCGGAATTTCCGCTTCGATCCGGCGGGTGTGGGGATCGACCACCGAAACGGAATCGTTGGCGGCGTTGGCAACGAAGACGCGATCGGCGCCCACGGCGATGCCGGAGGGGCTGCTGCCGCCCACAATTTCGCCACCCACGGGAAGGCCGGTGTGGAGAAAAGCCTCGACCTCAGGTGCGGCCGGATGGGCAACATCGACGATAGCGAGCGTTTGGGACGTCTCCGCGTTTGGATCGCCCAGCGCGGCCAGAGCTTCGGCCGAGGGGAAACCGAACGGCGGGAACGGCACCGGACCGCCCGGCAGTCGATGGTATGCGAAAATGCCGAGGTTGGTGACGAACAGGTGACGGCAGTCCGGCGACAGCGCCAGCGCGAAGGGAAGGCACCCCACCTTCACCGAGGCGATCACCTGACGGCTGCGGATATCGACCACGGCGACGCGAAAATTCGCCTGGTCGACGGCGTAGAGGATGCCGCGCCGCGGGTCGATGGCAAGATCGCCCGTGTAGCTATCCTGATAACCCTGACGGTTGAGATCGACGGCGCGGCGGCGTTCACCCGAAGCATCGAACCAGGCGATGCGGCCGGAGTTGCCTTCGGAGGCGAACAACCCGTGGTCGGAGGTGAAGGCCAGACCCATGAATACGCCGCTCCAGCCGGTGCCCCGCGGTTCCATGTCGTCGGGCGCATGGGCCACCAACTGGCGAGCCTGCCAGCGAGCGTCGGCGGCACGCTCGAGGATCGTCAGAGAGTAGCGAACCGGTCCCGAGTTGGCGGTGACGACGGTTCTTCCCGAAGGGCTGATGGCCAGACCGAAGGCGCCCGGTCCGGTCGGGTATTCGTCTCCATACGGCGCAACCACACGGCCGCCGGGAAGAATCGACGCACCGGCGCGGCGAGCGGCCGGCCGAAGTCCGGCGGGAGCGGAATAGACTTCTTGCCGCAAAGTCTCGCCCGGCGGCAGAATCTGCACCGCTGCTGGAACAATGCCGCAGCAGACCGCAATCATGAGATAGCTTGTTGGGCCCGCCCGCACCACCGATTTGGATCGGTGAAATACCCTATGGCATCGTTCTGAGCGCGCAGGGTTTGCGTGTTTGGGTACCGCGCTGGCGAGGAGTGAGGATAATTTGCGCATTGAGCGCATCTAGGCTCTTTTTGCGGGGTTGGGTATATTTTATACGATCTCTTGCACGTCGGCGTAAGGGGAAGGCGGCGAAATGGATGTAAGCATCCTCGGATTTCGGCCAAAAAGGGCCATAGGGAACTCCAAGTGCAATACGTAAAATTGAGTACAGGTGGTTTTGGATTTAGTCGTATCGACCCTGCCAGGCCAGCTGGAAACTGAGTTGGCCCGGAGCATTCTGGGGGTTCGGACTGGGAATTGCTAGCACTTCGGAGCATCCCTCCGGGAAAACAGTTTTCACGGTTTCAGTTGAGAGCAACGCAATTTTCGATTAGGAGTTGAACGTATGGCATCCACTCTTGCAGCAGTCGCGCCAGCACGGGCGCTGGAAGATCCCCTCGCTCATCTGCCGTGTTCCACACAGTTGGAATTCCGCAAAGGACAAACCATCTACAACCATGACCAGCCTTCGCACAATTTGTATCTCGTGATGGAAGGGTCGGTAAAGGTATCCCGGGTAGCGGACAATGGCCACCAGGTCGTCGTGGACATTTATCAACCCAACGAATTTTTTGGCGAATCGGCGCTGCTGAGCCTGCCACGGCGGGCCGAGCAAGCCAGCGCCATGGCGGACGCGAAGCTCATGCTGTGGACTACTGCCGAGATCGAAGATATCGTGCTCCGCCGTCCACGGCTGGCGGTAGCGCTTTTGCAGGTATTGGTGCAGCGGACCGTCGATTTTACGCACCGGATCGAGAGCTTTTCCTGCGACAACATCGCCCGGCGTCTGGCGCGTTCGCTGATCCGTTTCGCGGATCGCCAGGGCACTTGCGACACGGAGGGCGCGATGCACATGGCGCCGCTTACCCACGAGTTGCTGTCGCAATACGTCGGTACATCGCGCGAAATCGTGACCCACTACATGAACCAGTTCCGCAAGCAGGGATATCTGCGCTATTCCCGGAAGGGGATCGTGTTGTATCGCGACGCCTTGCAGGACTGGCTGACCGAGGCCGTGTAGGACAGGCCGTAGCGCCGGCGATCTGTCGCCGGTGCTTCTTTGCTTGCGGTCATGCCGCTCTGCGGGGCTAGCCGATCTTGCGCACCAGAACGGCGGTGACGTTGTCCGGACCGCCGGCCTGTTTGGCGGCTTCTATGAGGTCCCGGCAGCCGTCCTCAAGTGCGCCGCCATGATTAGCGGCTCGCAGAATCCGCTCGATCTCGGGGGCTTCCACTACGCCGTGCAAGCCGTCGCTGCAAATCAGCACGATGGCGCGGGGTTCGAGGGGCACCGAATAGCAGTTGACGGTGAGTGGCGAACTGGCTCCGATGGCCATGGTCAATACGTGGCGCATGGGATGACGGCGGAGGCTCTCCTCGTCCAGCCCGAGCGGCCGGCCCACCTCGTTGATCCAGGTTTGATCGTCGGTGATGGGGCGGAAGCCGTTGCGGTCGAGGAGGTAAGCCCGGCTGTCGCCGACGCTGGCAATGGCCAGAGTGTCGCCGCTTTCGAGAGCCGCTACCAGGGTGGTGCCCATGCCTTCCAGGCTTTCATCGCCCTGCGCGGCTTCCAGAACCTTCTGGTTGGCGGCCTCCACGGCGGACAATAAGACCTGCGAATCGCGCCGTTGTGCCAGAAAGACGGTCTCGGCGACCGTCTCGACGGCCAGGCGCGAAGCGCACTCCCCGGCCCTGGCGCCGCCCATGCCATCGGCAAGAACGTAAAGGCCCAAAGCCGGCTCAATCAGACAGTAGTCTTCGTTATTGGACCGGACACAGCCCTTATCCGATAATGCGCACGCTTCTAACATGGAGGAAGCCCCTAGGCAACTCAGAGCAACCACCGAATGTATCACATGCAGCGCCTCGGGAAGCACAGCGAATTTGCAAAATGGTACGGGGAGAATTGGGCCGGATGCTGATTTGTGAGATCATGTTGCTCGGATGAGCCGCAAAATCCTAATCGTTACGGGCGACGGCGGCGACGGCTACGAAGCCCTTTACGCCTACCAGCGTTTTGAAGAGGCGCACTGGGTTCCGGTGGTGGCAGCGCCCGTGCGGCGCCGGTTGCACATGGTATTTCACGATGAAGAGCCGGGCTGGGAAACTTATGCCGAGCGGTCCGGACCGTCGATCGACGCCGACGTAGTGATTACGGCGGTAGCCGCGCGCGAGTTTGCCGCCGTTCTGATGGTAGGCGGACGGGCGCCGGAGTACCTGCGCAACGATGCCAGCCTGATTTCGCTGCTGCATGAATTCACGGCCCAGAATAAGGGCGTTTTCGCCATCGGGCACGGCGTGCAAGTCCTGGCCGCGGCCGGCATTCTGAAAGGCCGGTCGGTGACCGCTCATCCCCATGTGCGCGTGGAAGTGGAGCGCGGCGGAGGGACCTATCTGCACAAACCGGCGGTTCGCGACGGCAGCCTGGTCACCGGGCAGACATGGCGAGCCCACGCCGAGTTTTATCGCGAAATCTTCGACTGCCTGGAATAAGGTGGCACGGCCTTGAGTCTGTGAAAATGCGGGCCAAAGGCCTGCTCCACTAACGTCCGCAGCAGATCTGGCTGGCGACCAGCGAAGCCGGCGTGAACGGAACCGATGCGCCGAGATACCGGGCTTCATTCAAGCGGCGGTAGACCTCACCGGCGATTCCGGCGGCTAGCGGCCCGCTGGCGGGCCTGCCGCCGGTCAGCAGCACCACCACCACCAGCTTGCGCCCCGAGGAGTCGTTGAACGAGCCAAACCACCCGAGGTGAACGTGGTTCTCGCTGCTGCAGGTACCGGTCTTGCCGGCGATGGGGCCATCTTCGCGGGCGCGGTGCGCCGTGCCGAACTCCACCGCTCCACGCATGCCCGGCAGGATGGCGGAGATCCATTTGCCGATTTCGAGGCGCCGCTTGATCTGCGCAACGAACTGGCCGGCTTCAGCTTCCGTGCGAGGATATTGCAGGTAGTAAAGCGTGCCGCCGTTGGCAATCGCGCTCATCAGCGCCGCCAGTTCGAGCGGCGTCTGCTCGATTTCTTCGCCGAAACTGGTGAGCATGCCCACTCCGCCATTCTTGGGCGGCGCGTACGGGAAACGCCCGGGCTGTTCGCCGGCGACATTCAGCCCGGCCTTTTCGCCATAACCGAACAGGTGAGCGTAGTAGCTGAATTTCTCAAACCCCATTTTTTCGCCCAGGGTGGAGAAATAGAAATTGTTGGAGCGGGCCAGGGCATAGGTGAGGTCCATCCGGCCGACCCCGCCGACACGATACTTGGACGCCGGCTGAATCACCTTTTCGCTGAGGGCTGCCAGCGCCACCGAAACCTTCACGGTGGAGCAGGGCTGAAATCCGGAGCCGAGCGCTACCCGCTGGTTCACCATGCTCAGGATACGTCCGCTGAAGGGATCGACGACTACCACCGAGCCGTTATAAGTACCGAGGGCTTCGGCCGCCGCGCGGCGCACCACCAAGTCTTCGCCATCCACGTTGTCGCCATCGGTGGAATCGGCGAAGGTAGGGCTGGTCCAGGGCCCGCCGCGGATTACCGGCGCGGCCACTGCCGGAGCGGGAGGCGGGATAGTCTTATGAGAAACTTGAGCCAGGGCCGGGTGCGCGGCGGCGGCCGGAGCGCGCCTCACCCGCCGGGTCTTGGCGGAGGCCGTGCCGGTCCGCGCGGTGCTATCGGTGCGGGTGGCGGAACTGGTGGCCCAAAGCGCGACCGGCAAGATCGAAGCGTAAGCGAGCAAAGCCAGCAGGGCACAGTAGTGAAACCGGTTCATAAAAAGCGAAAGAACCCCGCGCGCAATCGAACTATAGGGGTTTCGGCCAGAGCCGGAATCGAAGGTCCGGCCGGAGCAACCGAACGATTCGATGGATTCCGCATCGTCTTGTCAAGACAATTCGTTATCAGTTTACCATGCCGATAAGCTCTACAACACAGTTGGAATTGTTAAGAGATGAAATCGTCCGGTGCCAGCGCTGCCCACGGCTGCGGGAGTACTGCGCGGAAGTGGCTCGGGTGCGGCGAAGAGCCTATTGCGATTGGGAATATTGGGGTAAGCCTGTGCCCTCGTTCGGCGATCCGCGGGCCCGGCTGCTCATTTTGGGCTTGGCTCCAGCGGCGCACGGGGCCAATCGCACCGGTCGAATGTTTACCGGCGACCGCTCCGGCGACTGGCTCTACCGCGCGCTCCATGCCACCGGATTTGCGTCGCAGGCCGAAAGCGTGTCGCGCCAGGACGGCCTGCGGCTGCGTGGCGCCTACATCGCCGCCGCGGCACGCTGCGCCCCGCCCGATAATCGGCCGGCCCGCCAGGAACTGGCCAACTGCCGCTCGTACCTGGAGCGCGAGCTCGATCTGTTGCCCAACCTGAAAGTAGTGGTTGCGCTGGGCAAAATCGCGTTCGACCAGTACCTGGACCTGTGGAAATCGCGCGGCGTCATTTCCAGCCGGACGCCGTTTGCGTTTGGCCACAACCGCCAATTTGTCGTCGGCCAGGGACAGCCGCTACTGGTCAGCTCCTATCATCCCAGCCAGCAGAACACCTCCACCGGCAAGCTCACCGAAGCCATGCTGCTGGCCGTCTTCGAGAAAGCACGCGCCCTCGCGGCGTAAGGCCTGAGTGGACACGGCCGCCTGACAGACGACAAAAAGCGATCTCCCACCCATGGTCTGTCACGCCTCGCCAGGGCACGGCTGCCTGACAAGCCCACTTTCTTCCCCGCCCGGCGCCATCGGGAAGACGCCTTCAATCACCTGTTCGGCCACCTGGCGCATGGGTGCGCGGCGGCGCCGGCTGGCGTTGCGGATGGCGAAATAGGCTTGCTCCTCGCTCATATTGCAAGACGACTGGAGCACTCCTTTGGCACGATCTACCAGTTTGCGGTCGGCCAGCCGCTGGGTCAGCTTGTCCACTTCGCGCTCGAGCGCGGCGCGCGTCAGCGAGGCCGCCAGCAAGCTGCCGATGGGCACGCTCAGGTTGAGCAGAAAGGCCAGATCGCGCGCATGCAGCGGCGTCGCCCGCGAGCGGCAGATGTTCACCATGCCCAGCACCGCGCCGCCATCGAGCAGCGGGAGTGAGACTACTCCTTCGAAGCGGTTCTTACGGAATTCGGGAAAGAACCGGAAGCGCGGATCGGCCTGCGCCCCCTGATGCAAAACGATGGGTGTAGTGCGCGCGAAGTGGCTTCGAGTTTCGGCGCCACCCACCTCCTGCGCTTGCGCAACTGCTTCGATGGACGGCGCCGGACCCTCCCACAGCAGGATTCGGGCCCTCGCCTCGGAGGCCTCGAACCAATAAAGGTACGCACCCTGGGAATGCGTCTCGCTGAGAGCCAGGCCGAGCAGCGGCGCGATTGCCGGATGGCTGCCCTGAGAGTGTGCAATTGGCGGAAAGGGGAACGGTATCACTGCATTTGTCATTGCTTTTGAGTCTCCTGGAATGAAAACGGAAGGCATGACGTTGTCACGGTCTGACAACCGACTTGCGGCCGCGGTTCAAAACTCCAATCGCGCCATCACGGCCGTACCGCCGCCGTGCGGCGCACGCGACAGCTCGGGATTGTAGAGACGCGACCGCGCAACGGTGAAAGGGGATCGACCGTTGCGCGGAAACTGAGAGTCGCGTGCTTGTCCACTTGTTTAGAGAATATAGGAAGTCTGCAGCGCCGTGTCAAGGTCACGATCTCTGCAATCCACTGTATTATTCCCATAAATTATTGATAATAAACAAAATATAAATGTCGATGGATTTTATATAATATTCTTCTTGATCGCGGTTAATAATTCTGTATAATGTCCATATACATAATCTAGAATCTGCTTCAGAAGAGAGGATTTTGGCAATGCAAATCGAACCAGCCAGTGTCTCCGGAGCACCCGCTTTCCCGCCGCAAGGTTGGCAGGTGGGCCGCTGCCGCGGGCTTCCCAAGCGGCTCGTCGCCGCAGTATTTGGGCTGGCGCTCACGTCCGTAGCGGCGTGGGGACAAGCTGCCGCTTCCGGCACGGTGAGCGGGCAGGTGACGGACCCCGGCGGCGCCGTGGTCGCCAGCGCCGCGGTTCAGTTAGTGGATGTGGAGACGAAAGCGGTGCGTTCCACCGTGAGCAACCCGGCCGGACGCTATGATTTCGTCGACGTTCCTCCGGGGCTTTACGATTTGACAGTGGCGCATCCCGGATTCGCCCTGGTGCGGGTACCGGCGCAGAAGGTAGACGTGGGATTGAGCTTGACGCTGAACGTCAGGCTCGAAGTGGGAACCACCACGACCACGGTAGAGGTAACCGCTTCGGCCGGCGCCGAGTTGCAGACCCTGAACGCCACCGTGGGCTCCACGATTGCCGGCGATTCATTGCTGCTGCTGCCCAACCTGAACCGGGATGTGTCCTCCCTATCCGTCCTGCAGGTCGGCGTTACCCCCAGCGGTCAGGTGGCGGGCGTGCAGAGCGATCAGAATTCTTTCCAATTGGATGGCGGCAACGTAAACGACGACATGGCGGGGACCAGCAACACCTACACCACCAGCTTCGCCTCCAACAGCGCGCCAAGTGCGGCTGTTCCAACGCCGATCGAAAGCGTGGAAGAATTTAAGGTCAACCTCAGCAACCAGACCGCCGATTTCAACGGCGCTGCCGGCAGCCAGGTTCAGTTGGTCACCAAGCGCGGCACCAATCAGTTCCACGGCGCCCTTTACGAATACTTTTACGCCAGCAACGTGGGCGCGGCCAACACCTGGAAGGACGATCACACCCCTTCCGGAAGCCTCCCATACACGCCCTTACCAAAGACCCACCGCAACCATTACGGCGCGGCTTTGGGCGGTCCGCTGCTGCCTAATTGGGTTGGCGGAAAAACCTACTTCTTCAGCAATTTCGAAGGCTACGATTACCCCAATGCCACCACCGTCGAAAAGTACGTTCCCACGGCTTTGATGCGGGCCGGAGTGATCCAGCTGCCCAATAGCGCGGGCGTCTATTCGGCCTACAACCTCAATCCCTATCCAGTGATAGTCAATGGGACCACCTTCGCCCCGGCGACCTGCGTCGGCGGGAGCTTATGCGACCCGCGCGGCATCGGCCTCAACCCGGTCGTCAACCAGATCTGGCAGAAGTACATGCCCCTGCCCAACGATCCGCAGTCCGGCGATTTGTACAATACGCAGGGATATCGGTCGAATGTGAACCTGCCGCAAACCCAGCGCTTCGCCGTGGAGCGAATCGACCACGATTTCGGCGCGCGCAACCATTTCACCGTCAGCGATCGATATTACACCTTCAATCAGTTGACTTCGGGGCAGGTGGATATCGGCGGCGCGCTGCCCGGCGACACTTTCGGACAGGCCGCCGCTTCTTTTACGAAGCCCCAAAAGGCGAATTACTTCGTGGCAGGGTTAACCACTAACATCACTCCGACGCTCACCAACGATTTCCATTTCAATTACATCCGCAATTACTGGTCCTGGGCCGACGCCGGCGGCACTCCTCAATTGCCGGGTTTGGGCGCGGCGCTCGAAATCGGCGGCGAATCGTCCAACGCGTTGATTCCGTATAACGTGGACAGTTCCAGCACGCGGCAGCGCGCCTGGGACGGCCACGACCAGAACTATCGCGACGATTTGACCCTGCTTCACGGCAATCACTTCCTGCAATTCGGGGCGTCTTATACCCGTAACTTCGACTTCTACACCCGCAACGACAACGGCATTGCCACCGATTCTTACCCCGTCTACCAGATCGGCAGCGGTTCGGGCCTGGTGACCACCGCTTATCAACCCGCGGGCTTGCCTTCGAGCCAGTCTTCCAATTGGCAGAATCTTTATGCCGAGGTGCTGGGCATTGTCTCGCAGCCGCAGGTCATGTACACGCGCAGCGGTTCTAACCTCACCCTGGACCCGGTTCCCGATCCGATTTCGGTTCACGCCATCGTGCCGAGCTACAACTTCTATGCTTCCGATAGCTGGCACATTCGGCCGACGCTGACCTTGACTTATGGCTTGGGTTACGCCATCGAAATGCCTCCCTACGAATTGAATGGCAAACAGGTGCAGCTCGTCGACCAGGCAGACACCAGCGTCCCCATCAATCTGGTGAGCTACCTGGCCAAGAAGGAGCAGGCCGCGCTGGCGGGCCAGGTATACGATCCGACGGTCGGTTTTGCGACCGTGCGGAATGTCGGCAGCGGAGAGAAATACCCATTCGATCCTTTCTACGGCGAGCTCAGTCCGCGCCTGGCGGCTGCCTGGAATCCCAACTTCGACGACGGCCCGCTGGGCAAGCTATTCGGCCGCGGAAAGACGGTCGTGCGGGGCGGATATAGCCGCATTTACGGCCGCCTGAACGGCGGTCGCGTGGTAGGCAGCCCGGTGCTGGGCGCGGGACTGGAACAAGTCGACCAGTGCATCGGCGCCAGCATAAGCGGACAGTGCCTCGGCATCAACGGCGTGAATCCGACGTCGGCTTTCCGCATTGGCACCGACGGCCTGTCCTTCCCGCTTCCGGTGACGCCGACATTGCCTCAGCCCTATTACTCGGGCGTCAATGGCGCAATTTCCGCCGGCGATGGAGCCGGTGTCGACCCCAAGTTCCGGCCCGACCGCTCCGACGAATTCAACTTCACGCTTCAACGCGCGATCTCCTCCCGATTGACCGTCGAAGCCGGCTATGTCGGGCGCATCATCCGCGACGAGTACAACCTGGTGAACGTCGACGCGGTTCCGACCATGACCACGCTGGGCGGGCAGACGTTCGCCAACGCCTTCGCCAATCTTTACCAGGAAGTCAGCTCCGGTGAAACCATCACCGCACAGCCATTCCTCGAGACGGCGCTCGGGGGCGCCAGCTCGAAGTATTGCGCCGGCTACGCCAGTTGCACGGCGGCGGTGGCCAGTCTGCAGAAAAGCGCAATCGTTTCGACCCAGGTCTACAACCTCTGGAGCGCGCTCAACAATGCGCCTTCGTGGATTCTCGGCCGCACCCTGCTCGCTTCGCCGGCCGTCAATGGCGGGAGCGTGGGCACTCAGCTCACTTCCTACGAAATGGCTTCCAGCGTCGGCTTTGGCAATTACAACGCCGCATTTTTGCGTTTCATTTCGCGCGATTGGCACGGCCTCACGGCACAGTCCAACTTCACCTGGAGCCGCGCGCTGGGCACGGCCGATTCGGCACAGAGCAGCAGCTCGCAGACCGTGGTCGATCCGTGGAACATGCACGATTCCTACGGCCCGCAGGGCTTCGACATCCGGTTTACCTACAACCTGTTGATGCTCTATAAATTGCCGTTCTTCCGAAGTCAGCGCGGTGTGCTGGGCCATGTCCTTGGAGGATGGGCGGTGGCGCCGCTGTTCACCGCCCAGAGCGGCTCGCCGGTGGAGGTTAGCATCGGCACCGGCAGCGCGTCGGATGCCCAGTCGTACGGCGAGGAATACGGCAACAGCAACACTGCCGTCGAAAACGCTCAATTGGCGACCCCCTTCACCGGCGGGAATTCGGCTCACTACAACGTCACTGTGGCCAGCGGCGCGGGCGTGAACGGCAACCCGTCGACAGGCGGATCGGGAATCAACTTGTTCTCGAATCCCAGCGCGGTCTTCTCGGAGTTTCGTCCGCTGATTTTGGGCTACGACAATAACGCCAGCGGAGCCGGGCCGATACGCGGCTTCCCGACATTTAATCTCGATGCCACCGTCTCCAAAGAGATTCGTGCCACCGAAAGAGTTGGCGCCACGCTGTCGATTCAGATCTACAATACGCTGAATCATTTCCAACCTTCCACGCCGAGTCTGAACATCGACAGCCCGCAAACCTGGGGGGTGGTTACGTCCCAGGCAAATACACCGCGCACGATGGAGTTCGGCCTGCGCGTACATTTCTGACCCACCACAGACTAAAGTCTGCGCCACCTTATGGAGTGATGCGTTGCGCGTGCATTTCTAACCAAACACAGACTAAAGTCTGTGCCACCTTATGGAATTCGGCTTGAGGGTGCACTTCTAACTAAACTGAGACTAAAGTCTGTGCCACCTCATGGAGTGACGGTTGCGCGTGCATTTCTAACCAAACACAGACTAAAGTCTGTGCCACCTTATGGAATTCGGCTTAAAGGTGCATTTAAAACTGAGACCAAAGTCTGTGCCACCTTATGGAGTGACAGTTGCGCGTGCATTTCTAACCAAACACAGACTGAAGTCTGTGTCACCTTATGGAATTCGGCTTGAGAGTGCATTTCTAACTAAACTGAGGCTAAAGTCTGTACCACCTATGGAGAAACCTGCTGGCAAATGGTGGCACAGGCTTTAGCCTGTCAATCCCGAAAGGATCCCATGCAAAACACCACACGAAGATCGGGCCCGCAACGATTGGCCGTCCTCATTCTGGCAATCAGCGGCGTCGTGTCTGCCCAGAAAACGATTACGACGCCGAAATTCGGCGAGTACACCGTCGGCGACGACTATTTCCTAGCCAACTACACCCAATTGCTCGACTACTGGAACAGCGTAGCCAAACAGTCGGACCGCATCAAGCTGGTTCCGATCGGCAAGACCGCCGAGGATCGCCCGATCGTAATGGCCATTATCACTTCGCCGGCCAACTTCAAGAATCTGGCGCGGTACAAGGAGATTTCGCAGAAGCTGGCGCGGGCCGAAGGATTGACCGACCGCGACGCCCGCGCGCTGGCCACCGAGGGCAAGGCGGTCGTCTGGATCGACGGCGGCCTCCACGCCACCGAATGTGTCAACGCGCAGGCCCTGTTCACCGAGACTTACGAGTTCCTCACGCGCAACGACGCGGAGACGCTGCGTATCTTGAACGACGACATTCTGCTGCTGGTTCCCATCAACCCGGACGGCATGGAACTGGTCTCGAACTGGTATATGCGGGAGAGCGATCCGAAACTTCGCAATGTCAACTCTATCCCGCGTCTTTACCAGAAGTACGTGGGCCACGACGACAACCGCGACTCCTACATCGCCAATCAGCCCGAAACCGAGGCCGTCAACCGCCAGATGTACGTCGAATGGATCCCCCAGATCATGTACAACCAGCACCAGACGGGGCCGGCCGGCGCGGTGCTCTTCTTTTCTCCATTCCGCGATCCCTTCAATTACAACCAGGATCCTCTGGTTCCCATCGGAATCGACCTGGTATCGGCGGCCGTGCATGAGAGATTTCTGGCCGAAGGCAAACCTGGCGCGGTCATGCGCACCAACGCTCCATACTCCACCTGGTTCAACGGCGGAGACCGCACCACCACGGGCTTCCACAATCAGATCGGCCTGCTTTCGGAAATCATCGGCAATCCCACTCCCATGAGCATTCCACTGATTAGTTCCAAGTTGCTGCCGGACGGAAATCAGCCGGCGCCCATCGGCCCCCGCCAGGAGTGGCACCAGCGCCAAACCATCGACTACCTGCTCACCGCCGACCTGGCCATCCTCGACATCGCGAGCCGGTTTCGGGAAGAGTTCCTTTACCGGATTTATCGCGCCGGTAAGAATTCCATCGAGCGCGGCAGCCGCGATTACTGGACGCTGACGCCCAAGCGCATCGCCGCCATAGAAGCCCAATACGCCAAAGACGAGCCCGCGGCGGGCCGTCGCGGCGGCGCGGATGCGGGCGGCGGCGGCGATACCGGCGCGGGCGGATTCACCCCGGGTTTGCCCCTCAAGTACTGGGACCAGTTGCACACGCTCGAGATGCGCGACCCTCGCGGATACATCATTCCCTCCGATCAGCCCGACTTCCTCACCGCCACTAAGTTCGTGAATGCGCTGATTAAGGCTGGCGTGGTGGTCGATCGGGCCACGCGGGACTTCCAGGTTGCCGGCAAAGCGTATCCGGCCGGCTCCTATGTCGTATTGGCGGCCCAGGCTTTCCGTCCACATCTCCGCGACATGCTGGAACCGCAGGACCACCCCAACGACTTCATATATCCCGGCGGTCCGCCTCGGCCTCCCTACGACATCACCGGCTATACCCTGGCCTTTCAGATGGGCGTCCAGTTCGACCGTATTCTCGATGGCTTCGAGGGCCCGTTCGAAAAGATCCCCGATCTGCTGAAGCCTCCGCCCGGAAAAGTCTCACGCGCGCCCGAGACCGTGGGCTACCTGCTGAGCCATCAGGTCAACGATTCGTTTGTCGGCACCAATCGCCTCCTCGCCGCCGGGGAAGACGTCTACTGGCTGAAGAAGGAATTCACCGCCAACGGCAAGACGTACCCCGCCGGCATCATTTATATCCCCGCCCGGCCGTCAACCGCCGCGCTGCTCGACAAGCTGGCCGCGGAAATAGGCCTGAGCTTCGAGGCGACCGCGGCCAGGCCTTCCGGCGCGGCTCTCAAGCTGCGCCCCGTGCGCGTGGGCCTGTGGGACCGCTATGGCGGGTCGCAGGATTCGGGCCAAATCCGCTGGTTGTTCGAACAAGCCTTCCCGACGACCTATCAACGCGTCTACGCGCCCGCTTTGGATGCCGGCGACCTCAAGAGCAAGTTCGATATATTGATCTTCCCCGGCGGCGGTCTTCCCGGCGGCGAGGGCCGCGGAAATCGCGGCGGCGGTGGTGGCGGCCCGGAAGCGGCCGGTGGGCGCGGCGGCCGGGGTGGTGCCCGGAGAAGCGTGCCGGATGAATTCAAAGACGAGGTTGGCAACGTCACCCTCGCCACTACCGCGCCGCAGCTTCGCCGCTTTGTCGAAGACGGCGGAACGCTGCTGGCCATCGGCAGTTCGGCAAGCTTCGGCTCCGCGCTTGGGCTGCCGGTCACCAGCGCACTCACCGAGTTGGGCCCGGACGGCAACCCCAAGAGGCTCCCCACCTCGAAGTTTTACGTGCCGGGGTCGGTCCTCGAGGCCAGCGTCGATAACACCCTGCCGATCGCTTACGGCGTGCCGCGGAAGCTCGATGTCTTCTACGACAACAACCCCGCTTTTCGCTTGTCGCCGGACGCCGCTCTCCAGGGCACATACCCGATTGCCTGGTTCGCCACGCCGGAACCGCTGCGCAGCGGCTGGGCGTGGGGGCAGCAATACCTGTCCGGCGCCGTCGAAGGCGTAGAAGCGAGTCTGGGCAAAGGGAAAGTATACCTGTTTGGCCCCGAGATCGCGTTCCGCGCGCAACCGCACGGGACCTTCAAGTTCCTCTTCAACGCCATCGATCTGGCCGGAGCTACACCGGTAGATCTCCCGTAGGCAAAGTTCGCGGGTGGGACAGGCCGTCGCCTTCGGTGGTCTGTCACGCCGCGCTTTTTCCTATGGCTTACGCGACACGCCCGCGACGGGCCAGGGAGGCCTGTCCTACGCAAAAACAAACAACCCGGCGGAAGCTTTTCGCTCCCGCCGGGCCGCGTCGTTCCAATTTGACCCTGTATGGATTACTTCTTGGTCCCCTTCACATCGGGGCTTTCTTCACTATATCACTCAACTGTCGCCGTCTTGATGAAATCGAGCATGGGGAAATGGCCCTGGAGGTACTCATTCCCCTGGCCGGTAATCGCCTGCTGGTCGGGGCTTTCCCCGTAGCCGGAATAAAAGCTCATCACCGCTTCCATGCCGGAAATTACCGTGCCCAGCGGAGCGAAGCCCTGCGAATCGAGCCGCGAATTGTCGGCCATGTTGATGAAAAGCTGGGTCGTGCGCGAAGCCGGTCCGGAGGTGGCGTAGACCAGCGTGCCCGCAACGTTGTGCTGCGTCACCGGGTCGTCCGGAATGCGCGCGTTCACCCATTTCTTGGTCACGGCCGGGTCGGCCGCCAGGCCGAACTGCGCCACAAACCCCGGCAACACGCGGAAAAAACGAACCCCGTCGTAGTAGCCGTGCTTCACCAGGTCGTACAGGTGGTCCGCCCCGATCGGCGCCCAGTCGCGGTGAATCTCAATCGCCACCGGCCCCTTCGAGGTGTCGAGCTTGATCTTGAATACCTCCGGCACCTTCGGGCCTGGGATCGCCGCCTCTTTGGCCGGCTCCGATGAGGAACATCCACCTAATGCCAGACACGCGACCGCTGCCGCAAACCATAGGAATCTCATTTTCCCCAGTATGCCACGACCATTGTGGGGCAGGCGTTTTCGCCTGCCCCAAGCGATTTTTCCCACGGCTCCTAACGCAAGCTCACGTTCATCACCGGATTGTTGGACGTCTGCCCCGCGATCGTAATCACCACCGGGTAGGCGCCCGCCGCGGCGAGCGGCGGAACCACGAAGTTGGCTTGATATAATCCGATGGCTCCCGCCGTTAAACCCATGTAATCGACCGTGGCCTTTACGCCGCCCACGGTAATGCCGTTGGCTCCGGTTACTGGGGAGAGCCCGGACGGCGCGGCAGCGCCCGACACGAGCTTGCCGGCTGCCTGCACCGGTCCGCCGCCGGTGAAGTAAACCACCACTTCGTCTCCCACCGCCGCGGGACTGGATGGGCCGTTAACCGTGACGTTATCCTTATTCACCACCACCGCACGATTGTTGCCGTAAACACTGATGCCGGGTGTTCCGGCGGCGGGAACGAAGACGGCCGCGGCGTTGCTCGTCGCAGTCCCGTTCTTGACAATCACGGAAGCCACGGTGTTTCCCGGGATATCCCACGGCATCTGCGCGTCGATCTGGCCGGTATCGGCATAGAACAGCGGTGCATTCTCCCCGTTCACCGTCACCGTCGTGGTGAGCAACGTGGTCGGCAGCGGCACGCTGGTAGCGCTCACCGGCTTGGTCGCCGTATTCACGCCGAAGAGCGCAAAAACGCTTCCCGGCGGTGTGAAATTGACCGCATAACTGGCGACATTTCCTATCGATTGCGTCGGATTCTTAAACGCGGAATGCGCCGAGCCGGTGCGAATGAATTGAGAATTCGCCTCGATCAGGCTGGCGGTCTGTCCGTAGGCGCCAGTGATCACGAAATACAGCGAGTTCGACTTGCCCGCCGAATCGGTCAGCGTGGCGGATGCCAGGCAGGCCGAGGTGACCGTGTAGGTCCCCGTGGCGGTGAGCGCCGCCGGGGAAGTCCCGGACGCGGTAACCGTGTAGGTGGCCGTCAGGTTGCCTTGCCCGTCGAACTGAAACAATCCCGCCTCGTCGGCCACGCCGTTCTGTGCCGTCCCGGAAATCGTGAATCCGGTTGTATCGAAAGAGTAAGGCCCGGACAAGGTAGCCGCCGCGCAAGCGGGGGCAAACGTGCTGCCGCCGCTGGCCGAATAAACATAGGTCGCGTCGGACCCGGTCATGTTGAACGAATCGCCGCTGCCGTAGACGATCAAGGCAAATGCCGCCGTGCTTCCCTGAGTGAGGGTAACGGTCCCGTAGCAATTGGAGGGAAGCGTGTATGTTCCCGAGTAAGTGAAAGCCTTTCCGGTGGCGAGATTGGTATTGTAAGTCCCGCTTAGGGTGACTTTGCTCTGGCCGTCGAAGGTAGCCGTGCCCACGGCCTGGAAGGAACCGGCGAAGCTGCCCGCGGTGGAGATGCCCCGCCCGCTGAGAGTGAGCGAGTACGTTCCACTCAGGTTGGAAGCGCCGCAGCTCCCGCCGCCGATCGTCTGTGCCAGCGCCGGCGTTGCCGCGAGGCAGCAGAGAGAAATCGCTAAAGCCAGGTGTGCCTTTTTCACGCCCATACCCTCCGGCTTGCGAATTCGGACTTCCGGGGTTCGAGCGCCGCGCTCGCCGACGGCTGCCCGTAGGTGGCGTGCGCGCTGCCGCTGATCAGGAATTTCCCGCTTTGCGCCAGGGTCACGTAGACATTCGAGCTGTAAACCTTGGTGGCGCTGTAAACACTGAAGCCCATCGTGTAGGATCCGCCTTTCGAATCGGTGAGGGTCGCCGATCCCAAACAGTTGGAGGACATCGAGTACGATCCCGTGAGGGTGGCCGTGGTGGTGGACGCGCCCTCCGTGACACTCAAGTTCGCGGTCACAACGCTCTGTCCGTCGAGCTGCAATAACCCGGACATCGCCGCGGCTCCGTTCACGGCGGAGGAGGAAAGCGAATATCCCGTTCCGGTGATAGTGTATACCCCCGCGAATGTAGCCGCGGAGCAACCGGCCGGCTGGGTAACTCCGCTGCCGGAATAAGAATAGGTGGCATCGTTGCCGGTGATCAGGAAGTCGCTGCCCGTGGCATAGAGCAACATGTTGAACGTGGCGCTGCCTCCGCTGGTGACGGTCACGGTGCCGGCGCAGTTGGCCTGAACGGTATAGCTGCCGCTCCAGGTCACCGGCGTGCCGGCGAGCGTCCCGGTGTCCTCGGTCAGCGCGATCGTCACCTTGCTCAACCCGTCGAAAGTCGCCGAACCGTTCGACTGAAATACGCTGGTGAAGTTTCCGGACGTCGTGACCTGCCTGCCCGCGATCGTCACGGCATACGTTCCGTTCGCCGTGGCCGAGCTGCAAGTGCCGCCTCCAATGGTGGTCTGCGCCAGCATGGGCGCTGCCAACAGGCAGGGCAATAGAAAGAGCACGGCGATGCGTGCGTGCTTCATGCGTTTTGTTCCTCCGCAGTAAATTATATAACCCGTTCCGGAGTCCGGAGTTGCTGGGTCAGGCTCGTTTGGGGAACGCAATCGATCGTATATTGCCCCCGCGCTTTCCTGGCTCGGCGCAAATCCCGGATAATCGAAAACGAGTGTCCGCCCGCGTTGCTTTTGGTTATCCGAGTTTTCGCAACTACATGATCGCCCGGTTCCTGGCGACCGTCTCCAACGAAATGCAGGCGGTAGCGGTCGGCTGGCAGGTCTATTCATTGACCCATCGGCCGCTCGATTTGGGATTGGTAGGGTTGGCGCAATTTCTGCCGGGCGTGCTGCTGTTCCTGGTGGCCGGGCAGGCTGCCGATCGTTTTCCGCGGCGCAATATTCTGCGCATCTGCTACGGCGTGTTCGGGCTCTGCTCGCTGGCCCTGGCCGGTTACACTGTGGGCGGCTTCGCTTGCGTCCGCCCGATCTACTTCATCCTGCTGGCCAACGGGACGGTGCGAGCCTTTCATCATCCGGCCGGCCAGTCGTTTCTGCCGCTGTTGGTGGCGGAAGAACACTTCGTCAACGCGGTCACCTGGAGTGCCTCGGTCTTCACCACCGCCACCATTTGCGGCCCCATGATCGGCGGCCTGGTGTACGGCCTGAGCGGGAGTCCGCTGCCGGTTTACCTGGGCGCGGCGGCGGCGTACGGCGCCGGACTGGTGCTGCTCGAGCGGGTGCGGACGGCGCGCCCGCAGCAGGCTGCCGCGGTCGGGCCGGCGGCATCGATCGCCGGAGGATTGCGGTTTCTGGGGCGGAATCGCCTGGTGCTGGGCGCCATGTCGCTCGACCTGTTTGCCGTGCTGCTGGGCGGCGCGGTGGCGCTGCTGCCGGTGTATGCGCGCGAGATTCTGGCCATCGGCGCGCCGGGATTGGGGCTGCTGCGCTGCGCGCCCGGCATTGGCGCTACGCTGACGGCCGTGGCCTTGGTCCATCGTCCGCTCGGCCGCCGCGCCGGAGTGGCCATGCTGGCCGCCGTCGCCGGTTTCGGCGCCGCTACGGTGGTGTTCGGACTGTCCCGCAACGTCGGCCTCTCTCTGGCTGCCCTCATGCTGGTGGGCGGGTGCGACATGGTGAGCGTGATTGTTCGCCAGACCATCATCCAGCTCGGCACGCCGGATGAAATGCGCGGCCGCGTCAACGCCGTGAATTCGGTTTTCGTGGGCGCGTCCAACGAGGTCGGCCAATTCGAATCGGGCGTCACCGCCCAGTGGTTCGGCACCGTCCCCGCCGTAGTTCTGGGCGGATTGGGCACCATCACCGTGGTGGCGCTTTGGACTATCCTGTTCCCCGGCCTGCGCCGCTGGAAAGGAACCGCGAAGTAGCCCCGATTTCCCGGATTCTACCGGTGAGGAAAATAGGATGAGCCGACAAACCAGGTGGGACGGACGATCGTTTTTTGTCGTCCGTCAAGCGCGAGGGCATGACAGACCACGAAAGACGATGGTCTGTCCCACCGCTGGATCACCTCTAAACCTGAAGGACGCTGATAAGACGCACCAGACCGGTTCGCTTCAGCGTCGCTAAACAGCTTTGTTTCAGTTGCATATCGACAGAAATGGGTTCGTTCGGTAACGGCGGTTTGGGTTCGCCTTTATGCATTTTTGTGCAGCTTTTTCGGAGCACTGCGCCAGTCGCCGTGGCGCCCCCACGACCGATATGTAACACGACGGCAGACGGGAGACTGGGACCCGGTGAGCTAACCGACTGGGGCTAAAGGGGTTTCTTCCTTGGGAAGCCCGGTGACCCGAAACACGGTTGGTTGGTCCGTGCCAACGGTGATGCGTTGAATGCCGATGAATTCCAAACTTTGCTCCGGCGCGCCTTCCACTTCGAGACACAATTCGATGGCCTCGCGAATGCGCACCGTCACCTCGTCAAGGGATCGCGCCTGCGTGTGACATCCCGAAAGCTGCGGGACCGACGCAACGTAGTAGCCCTCCTCGTCGCGCTCTATGACGACATCGAACTGGCGTGGCAATGGACCGTCCTCGGTCCCTATTTTACGCCATATTTTACGCCATCCCCGGTCACGGCACTTCCAGATTCTCCGTCTCGCTCGTTCCACAGCGCTTGCCAGCCAACACGTCGCATGGGCGGCCAGGCTGTCAGTTACGCCTGACCGCTGAAAGCTTCTCCCTACGTTCCCTGCCGCTTCGCCTTCACGAAATCCATTTCCTGCTGCTTGGGGATTCCCGGCTCGAAGCAGCGGCGGCAGCGGGCTTCGTACATATCCGCGGCGCCCACCACGATCAGGTCGTCGGAGCCGCGCAGGCGCTGGGTGTGCTTGGCGGGGTTGCCGCAGCGCACGCAGATGGCCAGGGTCTTGGTGATGGATTCGGCGTGCGCCAGCAGGTCCGGGATGGGCGCGAAGGGCCGGCCCATGTAATCGGTGTCCAACCCGGCCACGATCACCTGCTTGCCGCTGTCGGCCAGCCGTTGCGCCACCTCGATCAGTTGCGGGCCCATGAAATTGGCTTCATCGATGCCCACTACTTCCGATCGCCAGTCGATGCGCTCCACGATTTCCGCCGCCGATGCCACCACCTGCGAGTGCAAGCGCGAATCGCCATGGGAAACGATTTCGTCGCTGGAGTAGCGGTCGTCGATAACCGGTTTGAACACCTCCACCCGTTTGCGCGCGATCATGGCACGCCGCAAACGGCGGATCAGCTCCTCGCTCTTGCCCGAAAACATGGGCCCGCAGATGACCTCGATCCAGCCGACGTTGCCGGTGATGATGTCCATGAACCGATCAGCATAACAGACTGGGCGCGGCCGCCCCCAAGCCTCGAATTTTTAGTACAATTCGACTCTACCGTGAAGCCCATCGAACAGCAGGATTCCCGCCTGATGCGGGACATGTTTCACACCGTGGCGCCGCGCTACGACTTCATCACCCGCGCCTTCTCTTACGGCATGGATAAGAGCTGGAAGCGGCTGGGAGTGGTGCGCGCCCGCTTGCCGAAAGCGGCGCTGGTGCTCGACCTGGCCGCCGGCACCGGCGATTTTTCGCTGCTGGTGGAAAAACAATGTCCCGGCGCGCGCCCGGTGGCGGTCGACATCACCGAGCGCATGCTGGTGCTGGCGATGGAGCGCGGCGTGGCGTGCGCGGCTTGCGGCGATGCCGGAGCCCTGCCCTTCGCCGACGGCACCTTCGATGGCGTGTTCGTCGGCTACGGCCTGCGTAATTTTCCCAACCTGGCCGCAGCCGTGCGCGAGATCGAGCGCGTCACCCGGCCGGGAGGCCTGCTGGTCAGCCTGGATTTCTTCCTGCCCTCCAACCCCGTGCTCCGCCGCCTGTACCTGGCTTACCTGTACGCTCAAGGCGTGTTCTGGGGCTCCGTACTGCATGGCCGCCCGCGCGTCTATACGTATATTCCCGATTCGCTGGCCAGCTTCCTTTCCATCGACGATTTTTCCTCGCTGCTGCGCCGCAACGGATACGCCAGCGTGGATACGCGCCGTTACCTGATGGGTGGCATCGGTCTCCACTGGGCCGCCAAGGCGTGAGGCCGCCCGCATGAACACACGGTCCAGGTTGCCGATTTCGCTTCTTCCGCCTGGAGCGCCGGTAAACAACCGGCGCGCAGGATGCCATCCTGCCCCGCAACGTGGAAATCGAGACCCATGTTCACTCCCCTGAAAGAGAAACTCCAGCCCCGCGACTATCGCTTCATCGCCATTTGCCTGGCCCTGGCCGCGGCCGCCACCTGGTTTTCCGCCGGCAACTTCTACCGTGCCTTCCCCGAAGCTTCCATCGATTTTCGCGTCGACCGCGATCAGGCCGGCCAGCGCGCCTCCGCCTTTCTGGCGCGCCTGGGCTATCGGCTCGACGGCTATCGAGACGTGGCGGCTTTCCGTTACGACGACGACGCCAAGACCTTTCTCGAACGCGAAGCCGGCCTGGAGCGCGCCAACCAGATCATGGCGAACCGGCTGCGCTTGTGGCGCTGGGCGCATCGCTGGTTCCGGCCGCAGCAGAAGGAGGAGTTCCGCGCCTCGGTTACGGCCGGCGGCGAGCCGGTCGCGTTCGAGCACGTCATCGCCGAAGATGCGCCCCGCGGCGCCATCTCCGCGGACGAGGCACGCACCCGCGCGGAGAGTTTTCTGCTCACCGCGATGGGCCGCGATCCGGCTGCGCTCGAATTCGTCGAGGCCAGCGAGCAGGCGCGCCCCCACCGCGTCGACCGGGTCTTCACCTGGAAGGTCCGCGGTTTCGAGCTGCATGAGGCCACCCACCGCATGGAAGTGACCATGCTGGGCGACGAGGTGGGCGCCTGCCACGACTACCTCAAAATTCCCGAGCAATGGACCCGCGATTACCAGCGCCTGCGCTCGGGCAATGAAACCGCGCAGACCGTGGATGCGGCCGTGATGCTGGCGCTGGTAGCCGGCCTGATCGTGGTCATCGTGCAGCGCGTCCGCCGCCAGGATATCCGCTGGCGCCGCGCCACCTGGGTTGCCGGCATCGGCCTGGTGCTGGCTTTCGGCGCGCAGCTCAACCAGTTTCCGCTGGCTGAGTTCGATTACCCAACCACCGATTCGTTCGGCAGCTTCGCTTCCCGCCAGGTGTTCGAAGCCGTGCTGGCCGCGCTCGGCACCGGCGGCTTGCTTTTCGTGCTGGCGGCCGGCGCCGAACCGGTGTATCGCCAGGCGTTCGGCGGGCAGATCTCGCTGGGCAACCTGTTTAGCCCGCGCGGCCTGCGCACGCGGCGGTTCTTTCTCGGCGCGATCCTCGGCGCCACTCTCTGCACCGTCTTCATCGCCTATCAGACCGCGTTCTACATCATTGCGTATCGCCACGGCGCGTGGTCGCCCGCCGACGTGCCCTACGACAACATGCTGAACACCCGCTTCCCGTGGCTGTTCGTCGCCTTCGGCGGATATTTTCCGGCCGTCTCCGAAGAATTTCTCTTCCGCATGTTCGCCATTCCCTTCCTGCGCAAGCTGGTGCGATGGCTGCCGCTGGCGGTGGTGCTGGCCGCGTTTCTATGGGGCTTCGGGCATGCCGGATATCCGCAACAGCCGTTCTATATTCGCGGCGTGGAAGTGGGCGTCGGCGGCGTGGCGCTGGGAATCGTGATGCTGCGCTGGGGCATTCTGCCGACCCTGGTCTGGCACTACTCGGTGGACGCCATGTACAGCGCCATGCTGCTGGTGCGTTCGCACAACCTTTATCTGCGGCTCTCCGGCGCGGCGGCCGCGGGGTTGGTGGTGTTGCCGGTGGCCGTGGCTCTGGTGGCGTACCTCCGCCGCGGAGGATTCGAGCCGGTTACCGGACTGCTCAATGCCGATGAGCCCGCGCCGGTGGAAGCCGAACCGGCAGCCGCCGCGCCATCCGCGGCCGAGGTCTCCGCCTACCGCCCCCTGACGAGAAATATGCGGTTGGCGGCGGCCGCGCTGCTGCTCGCCGGCCTGGCGTGCCTGGCCATTCCCGTGGCTCATTTCGGCGACTCACCGGCCTACAAGCTCACCGGCGAGCAGGCCCGCGCGGCCGCCGATGGCTTCCTGCGGGCGCAACAGCTCGATCCCATGCGCTTCCGCACCGTCACCTCTCCCGACGTGCATTGGGACGATGCCGACAGCCTGGCGGCCAAGTTTTTCCTGGAACACGAACCGGTCGCCAGCGCCGCCGCGCGCTTCGACCGCTATCGCCCCATCCAGCACTGGGTCACGCGCTATTACCGCCCGCTCGATCAGGAAGAGCTGCTGGTGTCGGTGCACCCCGAAACCGGGCGCCCGCTGGGCTTTCAGCACGTCATTCCCGAGGACCGCCCTGGCGCCGACCTGGGCGACGATGCCGCCCGCGCCATCGCCCGGAATTTCGTGGCCTCCGAGGGTTTCGACACCGGCTCCATGGACATGAAAGAGAGCATCTCGGAAAAGAAGAAGGCCCGCCGCGACCACACCATCGTCTGGGAAGCCCGCGGCGGCGACCCGCGCAACCTCGCCGGCGTCCGCTTCCGCCTGGAAGTGTCGGTTGGCGGCGACCGCGTTGCCGCATGGCGGGTCTACTGGCACGTCCCCGAAAGCTATGTGCGCGCCCGCTCGCAAAAGAATTGGATCGCGATTGCCCTCGGCATCTTGCGCATCGGCGTGCCGGTGGCGCTGATCGTGGCAGGCATCTGGCTGCTGGTCGAAAATACCCGCCGCAGCCTGGTAGCCTGGGGATCGGTGATGCGCATCGCGCTGCCCGCAACCTTGCTCATGGCGGTTTCTTCGCTGCTCATGCTCGGCCAGGCCTACCGCAACTATCCCACTTCGGTTTCGCTCCAGGTCTTTCAGGCGATGACCGTTACCGGACTGGTGATCGCCGTCATCGGAGCATTTCTCGGGCTGGGCGCGGCGGTCGCCCTGGTAACATCCTCCTTCCCCGAATGCCTCGATTCCCTGGGACGCTCGGCGCGGCGCTGGCTCGGCACGGATGCGCTGTCCGCTCTCGCCGCCGCGGTGGGACTAGCGCTTCTGGTGGCGCGCGCCGTGGCTCTGCTCCAGGATCGCTTTCACGCGCAGGCCCTCTTCGATCCCGTCGCGCCGGCATTGATCGCGAGCGCCGCACCCGCCGTCAGCGCGCTCGCGAGCGCACTGGTTTCCACGCTGATGCGCTCGGCCGCTGTCGCCATTATCGTGCTGCTCATTCGCCGCTGGCGCCGATACTGGCCGGCCTTCGCCATGCTCCTGGTCTTCGCCGCCCTGCCCGAAGAAGTGCGCACTCCCGGCGAACTTGCGCTCTCTTACGCCGCCGGTCTGCTTACCGCCGCCGCCGCCGCGCTCTTCTGCTTCCGCATCGCGCGCGGCAACCCGCTGGCTTATGCCCTGGCACTGTGGACCCTGGCTCTCCGCGGCCCGCTCACGGAGCTGTTCTCCAGCCCGGCGCACGGATTCGCCGCGCAGGGGGCGATCGTCGCTTTGGTCCTGGCTGCATCTCTGGTCTTCGTCGCCGCACCTGGATTACTGAACGCGAAGCCGGAAGCCGGGAGCCAGCAGCCGGAATGAACGGCGTGTGGCGAAAGATTCGTACCCCTACGAAGCGCAGACGAAACATGAGTGTGACGTTGTAAACAAAAATAAATTGTTTATTATGTGTTAATTACATAAAAATCCTGTCACTCTACCGTGATATGTGCTAATAATAAACAACAGGAGGCCGGTAGCATTAGGTTACCGCCTCAGTTGCGAAGCCGTAGACCGCTTTCGCACAACAACAACAACATTGGAGGCGTAGTTTCATGAAGATTCGTCCGCTCTACGACCGCATTGTGGTCAAGAGAATCGAGCAAACCGAGCAGATGCAGGGTGGGTTGTACATTCCCGACACTGCCAAAGAAAAGCCGCAGGAAGGTGAAGTGGTGGCGGTGGGTAAAGGCAAGCGTCTGGAGAATGGCAGCCTGGTGTCACTGGATGTCCAGGCGGGCGACCGTATCCTGTTCGGCAAATATTCTGGCAGCGATATCAAGTTGGATGGCGAGGAGTACCTGATCATGCGCGAGGACGAGGTCCTCGGTATTCTGGACGCCAAGCCGGTAGAAGCCAAGAAGGCTTCCTAAAGGAATTCCGTAAGGAGCAATAACGACAATGGCGAAACAAATCGTATATTCGGAAACTTCGCGACAGGCGATTTTGCGCGGCGTCAACCAGTTGGCGGACGCGGTAAAGGTAACCCTCGGTCCCAAGGGCCGGAACGTGGTTCTGGAGAAGAAGTTCGGCGGTCCGACCATCACCAAGGACGGGGTGACGGTTGCCAAGGAAGTGGAGTTGAAGGATCCGCTCGAGAACATGGGCGCGCAGATGGTGCGGGAAGTGGCGTCGAAGACGTCCGACGTGGCCGGCGACGGCACCACCACGGCGACCATTCTGGCGCAGGCCATCTTCCGCGAAGGCGTGAAGGCGGTAGCGGCGGGCGCCAATCCGATGGCTCTGAAGCGCGGCATTGAAAAGGCCGTGGAAGTGGCCACCGAAGAAGTCAAGAAACTGTCCCAAAAGGTCAGCGACAACGCCAAGATCGCCCAGGTCGGCACGATTTCGGCCAACAGCGATCCGGAGATCGGCAGAATCATTGCCGAGGCGATGACGAAGGTCGGCAAAGACGGCGTCATCACCGTGGAAGAGTCCAAGACCATGATCACCGAGCTGGATACGGTGGAAGGCATGCAGTTCGACCGCGGTTATCTGTCGCCCTACTTCGTGACCGACGCGGACCGCATGGAAGCGGTGATAGAGGATCCTTACATCCTGATCCACGAGAAGAAGATCAGCAACATGAAGGACCTGCTGCCGCTGCTCGAGCAGATCGCCCGCGCCGGCCGTCCGCTGCTGATTATCGCCGAAGAAGTGGAAGGCGAAGCGCTGGCTACGCTGGTGGTGAACAAGTTGCGCGGCACGCTGAACGCTTGCGCGGTGAAGGCCCCGGGCTTCGGCGATCGCCGCAAGGCGATGCTCGAAGACATCGCTATCCTCACCGGCGGCAAGGCGCTGATGGAAGAAACCGGCATTAAGCTGGAAGGCGTACGCCTGGAGGACTTGGGCAAGGCCAAGCGCGTTACGGTGGACAAGGACAACACTACCATCGTCGATGGCGCAGGCAACCCGAAGGCCATCGAAGGCCGCATCAAGCAACTCCGCGCGCAGATCGACGAGACCACCTCCGATTACGATCGCGAGAAGCTGCAGGAGCGGCTGGCCAAGCTGGCCGGCGGCGTGGCGGTGGTGCGCGTGGGCGCAGCTACCGAAACCGAAATGAAGGAAAAGAAGGCCCGCGTGGAAGACGCTCTGCATGCCACTCGCGCCGCGGTGGAAGAAGGCATCGTGCCGGGCGGCGGTGTGGCCCTGCTGCGCGCCTCCAAGGCGCTGGCCGCCTTGAACCTTGGCGGTGACGAGCAGATCGGTGTCAACATCGTGAAGCGCGCCGTGGAAGAGCCGCTGCGCCAGATCGTGCTCAATTCCGGCACGGAAGGCGCCATCGTGGTGGAAAAAGTCCGCGCCAGCGACAACCCCAATTTCGGCTACAATGCCGCCACCGACACTTACGAAGACCTGGTGGCTGCGGGTGTGATCGATCCGACCAAGGTCACCCGTACGGCGTTGCAGAACGCGGCATCCATTGCTTCGCTCATGCTGACGACCGAAGCCATGATCGCCGAGATTCCGGAAAAGAAGCAGGCTCCGGCCGGTCCGGGCGGTCACGGTCCGGAAATGGACTACTAAGAGAGTCCGGAACCCTATCCGTACTCAAGCCGCGCGGCGCCTGCCTGGCGTTGCGCGGCTTTTTTTCTGGCGCCTGCCCCGGCGGCGTTTTTCGGGCCAAGCCGCGGAATTCCCGGCGGCGCTCAACGCCAGCACCGCCAGGCAGATCGTAATGGCAATCGGTCCCCCGACTTCGCTCACGGTACGTAAGGCAGCGGGCAAACGCAGGGCCGGCGCGGTTACCACAGCCGTTCCCGAAACCCACAGTGGCCGCGGCGCTTCGCGCGGGTCCAGGTACGCGCCGGCGGAAGCTTGCGCTACCGGGTTACTGAAGTCTTCCTCCTCCGCCGGCAGCAACTCAAACGTGCCGCTATCGGCTCCCGCTTCCCGGCCGAATGCGGCCTCACCGCAGGCGACGGCCGCGAGCGGTATGTTTCCGCACGGGCAGTCCACCAGCGGCAGCGAGAACTCCACCGTGATCCCTTCCGCAAGTTTGTTGCAACCGAGCAAAATCAGGACGGCGATTCCCCCGGTTCCGATAATCTCTTTTCCCGCCACTACCGTAAAAGTGCCAAGTCCAGGACAATTGTCTTGCGGATTTTGTAATTGTGGAAGCTGGCTGCCGGGGGGCTGGCGGGACAATGGACGGCGATTCCCTTGCGTCTGCTGTAGAAAAACACCACAGTCCTGCCGCCCAATAGCTCCAAAGGCCGAGGTACTAGCCAAGTACCCGATTCCAGCCATGGCCCGTTCTAGTGCTGATTTTCACCTACCCTATTGGGGTATCCTGTATATCAGCAGGGAAACTACGTCAGCAAGAATCCAGCTTGGAAAACACTGCATAAACGATCCTGGAGGAGGTTCGTAAATGGAGGACATGCGAGAAGGTTTTGTGCCGTGCCGTGAACTTGGAGCCGCACAAAATGCCATTCAGGCCGATTGGTATGCCGTGCGGGTGCGATCCAATTCTGAGGAGATTGCCGCCAACGGTTTAACGGCCAGGGGCCATACGGTTTTTCTGCCGACATACAAGGACCGCAGAAGATGGTCCGATCGAATCAAGGAGATCCAGGTTCCGCTTTTCAGCGGTTATGTCTTTTGCCAGTTGCAACCCTTCAATACGCTGCCTGTGCTGATGACGCCGGGTGTAATCGACATCGTTTCCTTTGGCAGGGAACTGGCTGTGGTCAACGAAAGAGAGCTGGAGGCGGTACGAGCGATTCTGCTGGCCAGTTTGGGGGCAAAGCCCTGGCCGTATCTGGAAAGCGGCCGCAAGGTGTTGATACGGGAAGGTCCGTTGCGAGGGGTGGAGGGCATTGTGCTCGAGACGCAGGACGGCCTGACGCTGGTGGTTTCGGTCAGCTTGCTGTGCCGTTCGGTTTCGGTCAAGCTAGATCGGAGCTGGGTGGAACCGCTCAGCGGGTTTGTGGCCGGCGCCAGCCCCGTTCTGAATCTGGCAAAATAGGGTCTGGCGCGGATTTCGGCGCTGCGGTGACGGAGCAAGTGTGCCTGTCCCGGATTGCTGGAGGTGCCACGCACTTGGAACGTCGACGGTTTCTGGAAGGTTGCCTCGGAGCCGCGGTTGCCGCTTCGCGGCCTCCCTCGCTTGCCGCTCAAGGGCCAGCCCCCGCGAAAATGCGCCTGGGACTGATCGTGAGTGTGGCGCGGGATGCGGACGCCGCTATCCGCCGGGTGCATGAGCTCGGTTTGCCAACTTGCCAGGTCGGGGCGGGCGCCACCGACGCCGCGGCTGCGGGCAGGCTGCGGGCGGCTCTCGATCGTTACGGCATCGAGGCCACCTCCGCGGTATCCACCGGCCCAGGGCCGGAAATTTACGATTTCGTTCACGGTCCCGCCACCATCGGACTGGTGCCGCGGCTCTACCGCACCGCCCGTATCGCGCGAATGAAGGCGGTTTCGGATTTTGCCCGTCTGGCCGGCATTCCAGCGGTACAGGGTCATTGCGGATTCATTCCCGAAAACCCGGGGGATCCGCTCTACGCCGAAACCGTCGTGGCCATTCGCGAAGTGGCCGCTTACTGCCGCGAGCGCGGCCAGAAGTTTCGCTGCGAAACCGGCCAGGAGACTCCCATTACTTTGTTGCGAGCCATCCGCGATGTGGGACTGGACAACCTTGGCGTCAACTTCGATTGCGGCAACCTGGTGCTGTACGGCAAAGCCAACCCGGTGGACGCGGCCGATACGCTCGGCCCCTACATTCAAGGCGTGCATGCCAAGGACGGCCTCTATCCCACCGATCCCGCCAAACTGGGCCAGGAAGTTCCGATCGGCCAGGGCAAGGTGGACTTCCCGGCTCTGATCTCGAAGCTCGGGCGAATCGGATATCGAAATCCGCTCACCATCGAGCGCGAAGCTACCGAAGGCGCCAGACAGACGGCGGATATTCTGGCCGCCAAGGCATACCTGGAGAAACTGATTGGTTCAAATAAACAGGGATGAAGAAAACAAGGGATTTATCTGTGTGTATCCGTGTTTATCTGTGGCTCAAATTTGATTTTTCACTGCTTCAAAGGGATCGGTTTTTTACCAAGGCTGTGGGGTAAACGGGGAGCAAAAAATGTCCACGACAACGGTAACTTTGCCGCCAGTGCCTTATCGCCGCAGGGACCTGCTGCGGGCCGGAGCGGTGGGTACATTCGCCATTATTGCGCCGCGCCTCGTGCGCGGTACGGAGGCGAATTCGGCGGTACGGGTGGGATTGCTGGGTTGCGGGAGGCGCGGCAGCACGGACGCCACCAGCATTGCCCAACATACCCCGGCGCGCGTGGTGGCTCTGGCGGACCTGTTCCCGGACGCCCTCGAGAAAGGCAAGCAGCGTTTCGACAAGCTGGCTGAATCGAAAGGCTACGCGGGGGTCGCGCGGACTTTCGTCGGCCCGGACGCCTATCGCCAGATTGCCGAATCGGCCGATGTGGACGCCGTCGTGATCGCCACCCCGGCCTATTACCATCCCGAACACCTGGCAGCCGTGGTCGCAGGGGGCAAACACGTCTATTGCGAAAAGCCGGTGGCGGTGGACGTAGCCGGCGCCAAGCGAGTCCTGGAGATTGGCCGGAATGCCGCCAAGGTCAGCCTGGACGTAGGTTTTCAGATCCGGTCCGCGCCGCCGTTTGTCGAGCTGGTGCGGCGCATCCATGCGGGCGCGCTGGGAGACATCCGCAGCGGCACGGCCCACTACTTCTGCCCGTTGCCCGATTATCCGCCGTGGCCGGGAGTCAGTGCCGCCCAGGCGCGCTTG
>Ga0182014_10001275_pt1 | contig 33951 bp, 28 predicted proteins | sample 612S2DmetaG_FD_120489 | JGI IMG/M metagenome (GOLD analysis project Ga0182014, IMG submission 120489) | Permafrost microbial communities from Stordalen Mire, Sweden - 612S2D metaG | ecosystem: Environmental > Terrestrial > Soil > Wetlands > Permafrost | place: Sweden: Stordalen | collected... | reverse complement strand
CTCTTCGTCCTTGATCTCCTTCAACGCGACCCGGTACTTGCGCGCTTCCTTCTCGATCAGCTTGCGGCCGATTTCGACGGCGCGCTCGCGCTGATGAATGTTGAGCCAGTGCTTGATCTTGTTGCGGGCGCGCGACGACTTGACAATAGCCAGCCAATCGCGGCTCGGCTTGTGCCCCGGCTGAGTGAGAATCTCCACGATGTCTCCGCTGTGCAGTTTGTGACGCAGCGGCACCATGCGCCCGTTGACCTTGGCGCCCACGCAACTGTGACCGACTTCGGTGTGAATGGTGTAGGCAAAATCGATGGGCGTGGACTCCCTCGGCAGCACCACAACCTTGCCCTTGGGCGTGAAGGTGTACACCTCTTCCGGATACAGGTCGATCTTAAGGGTGGAAAGGAATTCGGTAGGATCAGATACGTCGCGCTGCCACTCGACCACCTGCCGCAGCCAGGCCAGTCGCTGTTCGTCCTGGGCCGAGACTGGGCCATCTTTGTACTTCCAGTGCGCCGCGATGCCTTCTTCGGCCATGCGGTGCATTTCCTCGGTTCGAATCTGCACTTCGAACGGGGTGCCATCCTCGGTGATCACCGAGGTATGCAGCGACTGATAAAAATTTGGCCGCGGCATGGCGATGAAATCCTTGATTCGTCCGGGGACGGGGCGCCACAGGTTGTGCACGATCCCCAGTACGGCGTAGCAGTCCGGCAATGACTTGGTGATCACACGCATGGCGTAGAGGTCGTAAACCTGGTCCACGGTGATTTTCTGCCGCACCAGTTTCTTGTGGATGCTGAACAGGCGCTTGATGCGGCTTTCCACTTCGGCGGTGATGGCTGCCTCTTTCAGCTTGTCGCGGAGGGTCAACTCGACCCGTGCCAGAAACTGCTGGCCCTGCTTACGGCGAGCTTCGACGGCGTCGTGCACTTGGCGGTGAGTGAGGGGATCGAGATAGCGGAATCCCAGGTCCTCGAGTTCGCCGCGAATCTTGCCCATGCCGAGCCGGTGGGCGATGGGGCCGTAAATCTCAAGCGTCTCTTTTGCAATCTTCTGCTGGCGATCGGGGGGAAGATGTTCGAGAGTGCGCATGTTGTGCAAACGGTCCGCAAGCTTAATCAGGACGACGCGAATGTCATCGACCATGGCCAGCATCATCTTGCGAAGGTTCTCGGCCTGCTCCTCCTCGCGAGTGGCGAAGTCGATCTGGCTGATCTTGGTCACTCCTTCGACGATGTGGGCCACCTGCTCGCCAAACTCTTTGCGGATGTCGACAATGGTGACAGAAGTGTCTTCGACCGAGTCGTGCAGCAAACCGGCGGCAATGGCCACCGCATCCATCTTCATCTCCGCCAAAACCTGCGCGACTCCGAGGGGATGAACCAAATAGGGTTCGCCGGAGGCGCGGGTCTGGCCGGCATGATGTTTCTGGGAGAACTCGTAGGCTTTGCGCACCAGTTCCAGATCGTCGCCGGGCCGGTTGGCGCGAAGAGTGCGCAACAATTCCCGGAACTTGGTCACCGTGAGGGCGGTGGTCGCGATCTGTTCGCGCAGCGTCGCCATGCTGGATTATAGCCGGGGGAAGAGGCTAGAAGGCCTCGAGTGAAACGGCTTCGATCTAATTATACCGTTTGGAATCTCGGCCCCCAGATGCTTTACGTTTGCGGACAAGAGAACAAAACCCAAACGAATGAGCTGAAACTGATAAAGTTGAGACGTCGTTCGTCCTATGCCAGGCAAGATTCTAGTGAGCGGGTCTTCCGGTCTGATTGGCACGGCCTTGCTGCGGGCATTGCAGACAAGCGGGTACGAGGTCACTTGCCTGACTCGCGAAGCGGCATCGGGCAAAGGACGAATTGGATGGGATCCGGCGCGGCCGCTCTCGCCCGCACCAGTATCCGGTTTTGACGCGGTTGTCCATCTCGCCGGCGAATCCATTGTTGGCCGTTGGACGGAAGCCAAGAAGCGTCGCATTCTGGAAAGCCGGGTACAGGGCACGCGGAATCTGGCCGAGGCGCTTGCCGCTGCGCCCCAGCGGCCGCGTTTGCTGATTACGGCTTCGGCAATCGGATACTACGGGGATCGCGGCGATGAGATATTGCGCGAAGACAGTTCGCCGGGAAACGGGTTTCTTCCGGAAGTATGCCGGGAGTGGGAGGCTGCCGCTGAACCCGCAACTAAAGCCGGAATCCGTGCGGCTCAAATGCGGTTTGGTTTGGTTCTGAGTGCGTCCGGCGGAGCGCTGCAAAAGATGCTGCTGCCTTTTCGGATGGGAGTCGGCGGGAATATGGGCAACGGGCGGCAGTGGTGGAGTTGGGTTGATATCGACGATCTGATCGGCGCGATTCTCCACGTTATCAAAGCCAACACGCTGCAGGGCCCGGTCAATGTGGTTGCTCCGCATCCGGTGCGGAATGCCGAGTTCACCGAGACGCTGGCTTCGGTCCTGTCGCGTCCGGCGATTTTTCCCATGCCAGCTTTCGCGGCTCGCCTTGTATTTGGACAAATGGGCGACGAACTTTTGCTGGCCAGTCAGCGGGTGGAACCTGCCAACTTGATGGCCAGTGGTTTTGTTTTCCAGAAGCCGGACTTGGAGGGCGCATTGTCGGCGATCCTAATAAAATGAGCCACACCTCCATGTGATGTCGATCACTGACCAAAGCCCAGCAACTTGAGAAACTAAATTGTTGCGCATGGTCTTACGGTGAAGAACCGCTGGATTGCCGGGATCGTATTATGCTCCACGCTCGTTTGGGCGGAATGCCCCGCCTGGGCGCATGAGAAGCTCCCAGCACACACGCCCATTGCGGCAGAATTGCCATCGGTCCATCATGCGGGCTCTGCACACCATTCGTGCTGTCCAGAGTTCAAGCCAAGCACTGTGCTGGAAATGTCCCCTGGGCCAAGCCGATGCGGCGGGCGACATCGTTGCTGTTTTTCGCAAGGCCCTGCGATTCCTCCGAGCCTGCCCGTGAGTTCGGATGGGGTGTTCGCCGGGAAGGCGATTTCTGCAATCGATGGTGCGACGATATTCATCGCGCCAGTTCGGGACGCTGCGCGTGTCGATATTTCCCTTCCATACTCCGCCTTAAGCATGGTTCTGCGAGTGTGATCCGGTTCATCTTTCCCCAAGCAATCAATTTGATTGAAACCAAATAGCTGTTTAGCAGAGGCAATGCCTCAGCAGCAGATTCGCAGAATTCAAATAGGAGATTCATCATGAAATTCAGAATGACCGCCATTATCATCTTTGCCCTTGCAGCGTTTTCCTGGGCTCAAACCGCAACTCCAACCAAACCCGATGCAACGCAGCCTTCGACTGCTACCGTTCCAGCCGCGACCAAGCCTGATTGTCCATGCTGCCAAAAAAAGGCGGAAGGCAAGCCTACCGAATCTTGCTGCGCTCGTCATCAGGACGCATCCGCCAAGTCCGAGGCGTCCTGCTGCAAAGGCAAAGACGGCAAAGCTGCCATGTCCTGCATGAAAGGGGACAAGGACAAATCCGCGGATGCTTGCTGCTCGAACGGGAAGTGTGGTGGTGATGGAAAAGAAGGCTGCTGCTCAAAGTCCGACAAAACCACCGCGCAGGTTGCTATGGCGTGTTGCGGTGCAAATGGTGAACACTGCGGCATGGCTCATCATGACCATGCTGACATCAACAAGTAAGGGTCGCGAAACACAAACCCCGGCGTGCGGCGCCGGGGTTTTCTCATTACGCTATAAAATGCGTGCCTTGGCGAACTCTTCTACTCGCTCGCGTACGCTGAGCACGTGCTTGGGCAGATGCAGATGGCTGCCGGCTTCGAGGATGGGGATCAGCCGGTCGAAATCTGGCCCGGAATGTGAGCCGGTAATCATGATGCGAATGGGATGAAACAGTTCCTTGCCTTTGACTCCGGTTTCCGCTTTCACTTCATTGACGATTTTCTTGAACTGCTCCGGCGCCAGTTGGCCTGCGCTCGCCGATTCGTTTGCCAGAATCTTGACGGTAAATCTGGCGAATACTGCGGCGGTGTTGGGCCAGGCGAGGACTTCGGCATTGTCGGACGCGGCCAATGCCGCTTTCGCGTCGTAGTTGAAAATTGGCGACGCGCGTTCGGGCAACTGCTCCAGGCGATCCACGTAAGGGGCAAGCAGTCCGACGATCTGGGCGGACCAATCCCGCAAATCGTTGTCCACCTGGACAATCGGAATTCTATGGGAACACAGCCAGGCGGCATCGCTCGATTCGATGAGTCCAGCCTTGGCAAAAAACCAGACGCCAATGGCGCTGAGCTGATCCCCCGGCCAGGTCTTGATATATTGCCGGTTCAACCAATACAGTTTCTCCATGTCGAAGACGGCGGCAGACGGCGTGATCCGCTCCAGGGAAAATTCTTTTACCAATTCCTGAAGGCTGAAGATTTCCCGGGTGCCTCCGCTCGGAGCCCAGCCCAGCAGCGCCAGATAATTCACCAGCGCTTCTGGCAAGACGCCCATGTCGCGGAAGTTGGCAATCGAAGTGGCGCCGTGGCGTTTCGAGAGCCGCTCGCGGTCGGCGCCGAGAATCGTGGAAAGGTGGGCAAACTCCGGCACTGGCCAGCCCAGCGCCTCGTAGAGCGCCACTTGTTTCGGCGTATTGGAGAGATGGTCGTCGCCGCGAATTACGTGTGTGATCTTCATGAGCGCGTCGTCAATCACGACTACGTAGTTGTAGACCGGCATGCCGTTCGAACGCAGAATGATAGGATCGCTTACAACTTCGTTGGAGAACTCAACCTCGCCGTGAACAATGTCGTGAAAGCGAATGGGATGCTCGGGAATCTGCAGCCGGATGGCGCAGGCCTCACCCGCGGAGCGGCGGCGCATGGCTTCCTCCGGATCAATCGCGCGGCACTTTCCCGAATAAATTGGCTGGCCGCCCTCGGCTAGCGCTTTGTCTCGTTCCTTTTGAAGATCATCTTCAGTGCAGAAGCACAAATACGCTTTGCGCTCGTTCAGCAGACGCTCCGCCTGTTCGCGATAGAGTTCCAGCCGGTCGGATTGACGATAGGGAACGTAGGGGCCGCCGACATCCGGGCCTTCATCCCAGTCGAGCCCCAGCCACTTCAGGTCCGCGATGAGTTGGTCTTCAAAGCGCGACTCACTGCGCTCGACGTCGGTATCCTCGATGCGTAGGATCATCGTGCCGCGCTTCTGGCGAGCAAAGAGCCAGTTGAACAGGGCCGTGCGGGCGTTGCCCACGTGCAAATGCCCGGTGGGGGAAGGCGCGAAGCGCACACGGACTGGAGAATTTGGGTTCAAGAAACGATGTTAACAGGAGAGCGGGAAACACATCATCAAGGACCAGGGTCGAAATCAGGCGGAGGTCGAGTTCTCCGACCTTGGGGGCTGAGGCGCCATATACGTTCGGGTGATGCGATCGTGCCAGCAAAGCTGGTCCTCGTCGAGGAAGCACCACGCATAGCCTAGCGCGAGCGATAACCCAGACAACATGGAAGCCAGTACGCGCCAGCGGCGGATTTTCCTGGGGACCGCGGTGCCATCAAACCGGCTCAATCGCAGGCGCGCCACTTTCAATCCCGGAGTTGTTCCCGTATAGATCAGCAAGAGGTATTGATAGGCGATCCAGAGCACACTGATCAGAATCGCCGAAATCCCTGCTGCTTGCTGCAGGGGCGGCACAATCGAGGCGATCCTGAAAAAGATGTATGCGAAAAGCGCAAATGCCGACACCACCAGCAGGCTGTCGATGGCGCCGGCCAAGAGGCGCATTGACAAAGGAGCAGCCTGTAGAGGAAGTTCGAATCCAGGACGCCGTTGCTCCGCCGGTTCTTCCACCGGCTCCATCAGAATGCCGCCGAGGGCCGGTGGCGGAGGCATAAACTCGGGCGCTTCCAGGATGCGCGGCCGGGCCACGACCGGCTCGGCGAGTTCGTCGAGAACTGGCGGAGGCGCCGCCGCGGAGCGAGGAAACTCAAGAATCTTCGCGGTTTCCGCTGCGTTTAAATACTCGCGGGTGTCATCCGTTCCCGGCGAGGCAGGATGTTGCTCCGGAGAAACAGGGAGAGCGTCCTGCGTCGCAAGCGCCAGCCGACTCGGGGCAGGAATGGTCGCCTGCTGGCTGGTGGCCGCGCAAACGGTCCGCGATGACTCGGGAGGGTCGAACTTTAGCTGCAGCGACGGGTACCGCGGCGACCGGGGACGCCGGCGCGCCCGGTAATTGGTCACTCGATCCGCTACCTCGCGACGCCATGCACCGGAGTCCTGCGGTCCCAGCAGTTCAGCCTGCAGCGACATAGCGCCCGGCTCGACGTCGCCGGGATTTTCCGGGCCGCTTGCTTGGGTTGGGTCAGGAGCCGGAGGGCAGTTCTCGCGGTCCCCGCTGGACTTATGATCGTCACTCTCCGCTCGGGATGCGCCATTTCCTGCGGTCGCGTTGCCTGATGGTTCCTGCACTGCGTCCGGCACAAACCTCGGAGGCGCAGGCTTTTGTTCAACGCTGGCGGCAAAACGTTGCTCGCTCGCATCGTATGCTTCAGGATCGATGAGCCGAACCGTCGGAGGCAGCCTCACGCTGGAATCAACATCGGGTCTAAATTTAGATTTCATGTCCACAGGTCTTCGGCTGGACGGATTCCGGGATACAACGGCAGATAACGCCGCGGAGCGGGCAACACACGCAAGGGTGTTCCAACATCAACCAGCAAGATCAACCAAGCCCGAACCAAGCCAGACTCCTAGAAATAATCGCGGCTGTCGCAATGCCCGCCACTTTGCCTCGCGGGCCAGCGCCGTGCTAACTTCACGATACCCCAGCGTGGACTCCACACTCGGGGAGTTCGTGCGCTTTCCGATGACTTCCCGCACTCGATTCCTTATCACGGCGGCGTTCGTTTGTCATCTGCTACTCGCGCCTTCCCTAGTTACCAGCCAGTTGCTTTCTTCCGCGAGTGCGGCGGGACAGGTTCAGGGTTTGCCCAACACGCCCTCTGCGCCTCAAGAGGAAGACGTGACCATAAGCGCGATTACGCAGGAGAAGATCGGCTCGATTTATAAGTTGCATGGCAAAGCGGAGATTCATTACGGCGTTTACATTCTCCATGGCGACGAAGTCACTTACGACGCCGACACCGGCCAGTCCACCGCCGATGGCCATGTGGTGCTCGAGGGCGGTCCCAATGACGAGCGTATCCAGGCCAGCCATGGAACTTACAACGTCCGCGCGGAAAGCGGACGGTTCGAAAACGTAACCGGCAGCATTGGCGTGCGCGTGAGGGGAAACCGGCTCATGTTGACGTCGTCGAATCCCTTTTTTTTCACCGGAAAGATAGTGGAGAAAACCGGGCCCGATCATTACATGGTTTATGACGGCACAGTGACTACCTGTGAGTTGCCGCGCCCCAGGTGGCAATTCAATGCCAACAAGGTTGTGGTGAATGTCGGCGGCACGGCCAAGATCTACCACAGCACGTTCGGCATAAAAGGTATCCCGATTTTGTATTTTCCATTCGCCACACTGCCGGCGGAGCGTATCCCGCGGCAGTCTGGATTTCTCATCCCCAATTTCGGGACCTCGTCGGTAAAAGGAAAGATCCTGGGTGAATCGCTCTTCTGGGCCATCAATCGCAGCATGGATGCTCACATTGGCGCGGAGTATTTCTCCGCTAGGGGATGGGCGCCGCAGGGTGAATTCCGGGCTCAGCCCAGCGATACTTCTTTTGTCGATGTCAATTATTTTGGCGTGCTTGACCGCGGTACCGGCAACCCGCCGGTGAATCAGGGCGGTGAAGAAGTGCGTCTGACGGGGGAAGGCGCGTTTGGTCACAACTTCCGCGGTGTCGCCAACATCGATTACCTCAGCTCGTACGTCTTTCGTCTGGCCTTTAATGATGTCTTTGCCCAGGCGGTCGACTCCGAAGTAAAGTCGAGCGCCTTTCTCTCGAACACAACGGACGGCTTTTTCTATAACTCCTCAATGCAGCGCTATCAGGATTTCGAAAGCACGAACGGCGGCGACGTGATCACCATCCTCCATGCCCCGAGCTTTGAAGTATCGAGCGTCGATCGCCAACTGGGCCGCTCGCCCTTCGACTGGTCGTATGAGGCTGCGGCCGAGGGAGTCTCCCGCAGTGAACCCGGTCTCAGCACCGCTGATCTGGTCGGGCGCTTCGACCTGGAGCCCAGCCTGTCTTTGCCGCTAAGCTTTGGCGGATGGTCGTTCCGACCGGAGTTTTCGCTTCGTGACACCGTTTATACCGAGCAACTTGCTACCACCAGCAGCGGGGCCCGAGCGGTGAAGCCTGATTCTATCAATCGTCGCGCTTTGGAAACCTCGGTCGAGGTGCGGGCTCCTGCCGTAAGCCGCATCTTTGCTCACGAGTTTCTGGGACGCAAGTGGAAACACGTCATTGAACCTCGCGTGGTTTACAACTATGTGACCGGCGTGAACAATTTCGCTAACATTCTGCGTTTTGATGAGCGCGACATTCTCACCAATACGAATGAAGTGGGATATGGGTTGGTGAATCGACTCTATGCGAAGCGCGCGTCCGGGCAACCGGAAGACTGCGGGAAACCGGGAATGCCTTCTTTGTTTATCGGCGGAGCGGCAGCGCCTACCCACATCCCATGGGAGCGGCAGCCCGCAACAGTCGAGGCGCCCTGCAATACGGGACCGGAAGTGCGAGAGATTGTAACCTGGGAACTGGCACAGAAATACTTTATCAATCCGACTTTCGGGGGCGCGTTGGTATCTGGACGAAGCAGTGTTTTTAGCAGTACCGTGGGTTTGTCCGGGAATTCGTTCTTAACTGAGCCTCGTCACCTTTCGCCGCTTATTTCGCGCCTGCGCGTCCAAGCCAGCGGGCGTACCGATCTCGAGTGGGATGCCGACTACGATTTCGTCCGGGGTGGCGTCAATGCGAGTACGATTCTGGCCAATTATCGCCTCGGCCCGTTTACCGTGGGCGGCGGCGATGCCTATCTGCAAGTTCCGGGTGAATGCGCGCAGAGCAGTTGCAGGTTCAACACCACCAGGGATCCGAATATTATTTTCTGGCCGCAGCTTTTCAACCAGTTCCGGCTTTTGCTGGGCTACGGTCACTCCGGCAAAGAAGGTTTCAGTGCGGCAACCAATGTTGGTTTCGATGCCAAGTTGGGGGTTCTGCAATACGCCGCGGCGCAAGCCACGTATAACTGGGATTGCTGCGGCGTGAGCATGGAATTCCGCCGCTTCGCGCTGGGCTCGGTGCGGAATGAGAATCAATATCGCTTCACATTCGCTCTGGCGAATCTTGGATCGCTCGGCAATCTGCGACGGACGGAGAGGCTGTTCTAAGTCGGAACTTCAGGCGATGACTGCTTTTCGCGATTGCGTTTTCGCGTACTTTTTCGCGTACCATGGACCTCCATCGTGAAAATTGGAGACGCCAGCGCTGCCGGTGACTCAATAGCTCCGGGATCCGCTACCCCTCGCTCGCCACAGAGAACCTCATCGCCCCTGGGATTCGGCTTGCTTGCTCTCATCGCCGCCGTGGCGGCCGTGCTTCGCTTCCATTCGCTGGCCGCGAAGTCCTTTTGGTTCGACGAGGGAGTCAGCGTCGCCATCGCTCGCCTCGATTGGTACAACTTCGCGCGCATTCTGTGGCGGCGTGAAGCCAACATGTCTTTGTACTATTTTCTTCTTCATTATTGGGTGCACTTTGGCGGCAGTGAATTTTTCATTCGCTCCCTTTCGGTCTTTTTTGCCATTGCATCTGTCCCCGTCATCTTCCTGTTGGGGGGCCGTCTGTTGGACTCGCGAATTGGTCTGATTGCAGCCGCGCTCCTCGCAGTCAACGCTTACCACGTTCAGTATTCGCAGGAGGCGCGCAGCTATTCGCTGATGGTGCTCCTTTGCTCGCTTTCGAGTCTGTATTTTCTGAAGTGTCTGAGCCATCCAACGCGCCGCAACCGCGCAGCTTATGTGGTCAGCAGCGCGCTGGCGGTTTATGCCCAATTCTTTTCAGGACTGCTGGTGATCGCGCAGTGGATTTCTCTGAGTTTTCTGGACAGGGAAAACGCCGATCCGCAGACGAATGCGAAAACCACAAGCGGCTGGCGCTGGATCGCGCTCCTGGTGTCACCAGTCGTGGCTTTCGTCGCCACCACCGGGACAGGACCGCTGCGCTGGGTACAACGCCCAGGGTTGAACGATCTTTGGATATTCGGGCTCCATCTTGCCGGAAACGGTGGGCCATGGTTGCTGTTCGCGTACGCGGCGGCGTGCCTGGCGGCGCTGCGTCCGGTTTGGCGCACGCATAGACTGCGGCGCGTACCCTGGGAATTTTGGCGTTACCGTTTCCTGATGTGTTGGCTGCTCTTTCCGCTTCTGCTTACTTTGGGGCTGTCATTGGTCAAGCCACTGTTCGTCCCGCGTTATCTCATTTTCTGCTTGCCGGCTCTTCTGCTGCTGGTGGCTTGCGGAGTTACCCGCCTTCGCTCCGCCTGGCTGATAGCGCTCGCGGTTTCGGTTTTGTTTGTTTTTTCACTTCGGGGAACGGATCGGTATTACGAGCAGGATCTGGACATTCCTCGCGACGATTGGCGATCGGCGACCCGCTACTTGCTGGACCACTACCAGACTGGCGATGCCCTGCTGTTTCATGTTCCCATGGGCCGCATGCCCTACGAGTTTTATCGTTCCCTGGCGCCCGCGTCAGCCGCTCCGGCCGTGCTTTATCCCTATCACAGTGATCGCCTTACATTCCTCGATTTCGTCGAGAAGCCTGACTCCGCGGAGCTCGCGCGCTCGCTTCCCCAACATCCACGGGCCTGGCTCGTCCTCACTTACGCGGAGACGCAATCGGGACAGCCGGATGCGAGGTCAATGGAACTTACCAAATTGCTGGAGAATTTCTATCCCACCGTCGGGCGGCGCGATTTCCCTGGGATCGAGATTTTTCTCTACAGTAAAAGCAATGCCGGCGGAGGTTTGGTCGCGCCGCTACCAGCCGGGCATCCGCCGTATTAAAATGCAGTATGCGGGTTGCTCCTGAACTTGCCTCCAAGCGTGACGCACTCGACGCCAAAATCCGCGCCTTGGGTCGAACTCTCGTCGCCTATTCCGGCGGCGTGGATTCGGCTTTCCTCGCCTGGGTCGCACATGAGGCGCTCGGGGCGAATATGCTTGCCGTGATCGCGGATTCTCCCAGCCTCGCCCGCACCCACCTCCACGATGCTATCGCTTTTGCTGGCGAGCAAGCCATTCCGCTCGAAATCATTGCCACCAGCGAGCTGGATCGGGCGGATTATGTACGCAATGACGGCTCTCGCTGTTTTCATTGCAAGGACGAGCTTTTCACGGTGATGGAAGATTTTCGCGCTGCGCACGGATTCGACTCCCTTGCTTACGGCGTCAACGTTGACGATCAGGGCGACTTTCGCCCCGGTCAAATGGCCGCCCTCCAGCACCATGTCGCGGCTCCTCTGCTTGAAGCCGGGTTAACCAAGCAGGAGATTAGAGAACTGGCGCACAGCGCCGGCCTGCGCGTCTGGGATAAGCCCGCTTCGGCTTGCTTGTCCTCGCGCATCGAGTATGGGCGCCCGGTGACGCGCGAGACCCTCGACACGGTCGAGCAAGGCGAAGAAGCGCTGCGTCAACTCGGCTTCCGGCAGTTCCGCGTGCGCCACCACGGTGAAATTGTCCGCATCGAGATTGCCGAGCACGAACTGCCTAGCGCCCTCAGTTCCGACATGGCAGCGGAGTTCACCCGCATTTTCAAGGCTCTTGGCTTCAAGTTTGTGACGCTGGACCTCGAAGGCTTTCGCTCCGGTTCGATGAACTCTCTATTGCCGGTGGACCAAATCTCCTCCCGGCGTTGATCGGCGCCGCCCGCCATTCGGATAGGATGATCGCACAACCCGCTTCACTGGCTCCTCCCGTCCGCCTTCTATGAGATAATCTTGCTTACTTCAAATGTACAGGCGGTTTCTAGTGAGGCTATTGCGACGTTCCATCCTTGTTCTCGTGCTGGTTTGCCTGGGCTGCTCAGCTCAGTCCGCGCCTTCTGATCTCGTTCAGAAAATCGAGCGCCAAGTGCGTGCAACTTACAGCGTTCCCGCAAGCGTGAAGATCATCGTTGGCCCTCCCCGGCCCAGTGAATTCCCAAATTATGACCTCGTCACGATCGGCATGGAGGGCGACGATAAGAAACAGAGTTACGACTTCCTGCTTTCCAAGGACGGAACGACCCTGCTTCGCATGACCAAACTGGACCTGACTAAAGATCCCTATGTCGAGATCATGAAGAAGATCAATGTGAGCGGGCGCCCCACGCGCGGCGCCAAGGACGCCAAAGTGGTGGTGGTCAACTTCGACGATTTCGAATGTCCATTCTGCTCGCGCATGCACCAGACGCTGTTCCCCGAACTGCTGAAAGAATATGGTGACCGCGTAGAATTCATCTACAAAGACTATCCCTTGACGGAGATTCATCCGTGGGCTACACACGCTGCGGTGGACGCGAACTGCCTGGCCGCGCAAGACAACGACGCTTACTGGGATTTCGCTGACCATATTCATGCCAACCAGCAGGAAGTCAATTCGGAAAAGGGGCACGACGCTCAGTTCGCCGCGCTGGACCGCTTGACCCTTGATCAAGGGAAAAAACATGACCTCGACCAGGCCAAACTACAGTCCTGTATCAAGGCGCAGAATGAAGACGGAATCAAAGCTTCCAGGCACGATGCCGAAAGCGTGGGCGTCACCGCCACACCGACCCTGTTTGTCAACGGCCAGGAAATGGATGGGGCGGTTGCGGCCAGCGAAGTGCGTGCAGCCCTCAACGAGGCTTTGCAGCAGGCCGGAGTGTCGTTGCCGCCGCACGCCGAGGCTTCGCCTTCAGTCAAGCCAGAACTGCCCAGCAAGTAGTGCCGAGAGGATCAATTGAACACTAATTCGCCATTTCGCCTCATCCTGCCAGTGCTCTTGCTGGTTTCACTTCTCGCATTTGGTATCGGTTGCGGTACCAGGTTGGCAGGCGACGACGTTGCCGCTACGGTCGACGGCCGCAAGATCTACCGCGCGGACGTGGAAAAATATTACGAGAACCAGACCGCGGGTTCGCAGCAGCAGCCAGCCGGAGAACAAGCCACCAGCCTGCGTCTCAGCATCTTGCGCGAGTTAATCGAGAACGAAATCCTGATGCGGCGGGCCGAAAAACTCGGGCTTCTGGCTACCGACGATGAAGTTGACCGCAAGCTCAACGAGATCAAGTCGCCTTACACAAAAGAGGAATTCGATGCCCGCCTGAAAGATAAGAAACTCACCCTAGACGACTTCAAACGCGATTTGCGGCGGTCCCTTACGGTTGACAAGGTTCTGAACAAAGAGGTGACGTCGAAGATCAACATTTCCGACCAGGACATCTCAAGTTATTACAACGCGCATAAATCGGAATTTAACCTGGTCGAGCCCCAGTACCATCTGGCCCAGATTTTCGTCACCACCGCGCCCAATCCTCAAGTCCACAATTTGAAGAATGACAAGGCACAAAACGAGGCCGACGCACGCAAAAAAATTCAGATGCTGGTCAACCGCCTGGATAGTGGTGATGACTTCGGCACACTCGCCATGAATTATTCCGAGGACACGGAGACTTCGGGCAACGGCGGAGACCTGGGCTTTACGCCGGAATCGTCCCTGAAAAATACCGACCCGGTTACTCGCGATACAGTGACCAAGCTTAAGCCGGGCCAGTACAGCCCGATCATCACTGTCGTCAATCCAATGACCAAGCAGTTAATTGGGTTTCGTATCGTGAAACTTATCGCTAAAGAAAGCGCGGGACAGCGCGAATTGTCAGACCCTCGGGTGCAGGAAGCGATTCGCTCCCAACTCCGCGACCGGCGTGAACAGCTGCTGAAGGCCGCTTACTACGAAGTTCTGCGCGATCAGGCCAAGGTGGAAAACTATTACGCCGAGAGAGTGCTGGAAGGCAACGGCGCCCCGAAATAACACAAGCTGAAAGCCACCCTACTCCACAATCGCCAACACGTCCCCGGCATTCACGTTTGCGCCTTCCGCGGCCACGATTTTTTGTACGATCCCCTTCTTGGGCGACTTGATTTCGTTCTGCATTTTCATGGCTTCCACAACCAGGATGCTTTGCCCGGCCTCAACCGCCTGCTGCTCGCCAATCAGCACGCGCACCACTTTGCCGGGCATGGGCGCTAGCAATTTTTTCGGGCCTTTTTCCTCTGCGTCCGCACCTCTGCGGCTGCGCAGTGATCTTGGATCCCGCAATTCCGCGAGGTAGCGAACGCTGCCGACCCACAGATGCATATCCGTCGTGGTCCACTCCCGCTTAATCTCATAGGCTTTCCCCCCAATCAAAACCGAAAGCACGTCTCGCCGGGCCAGCACTGCGTTCAGTTGCATTTCGCGACCATCCAAACGGCATCGCCAGCCTGCTTCTGCCCGCTCCAAGTCGAGCCGGTAATCTTTGCCATCGATGGTGACGTCGTAGACCATAAGAGATCGTACAGTCCGGTTAGCTCAGCCCGTCTATCCTTGCTGCCCTCTTCCAACCCAACGCGGCGGTTCCGTGATCGGTTCTCTTTCCAGGATTCGGAAACGCGTTTCCATTGCTGGCGATGGGCGATGCCGGTTCCAGGATCGCGAATAGCCCCGCGGCAATGGCTGCAACTTCAGCATCTTCACCTCGCATTTCCCTAGGCTTTGACTTCAGCAATCGATCCAAATACCCAGTGTCCAGTTTTCCTGCCTGAAAATCCGCATCGGTCAGAATGCGGCGGAATAGCGAAATGTTGGTCTTGATGCCGCCCACAAAATACTCGTGCAGCGCGCGAGTTAACCGCGAGATCGCCTGCGTCCGGTCCGTGCCATAACCAATCAGCTTGGCCAGCAGCGGATCGTAATCGATAGGCACCGTCCAGCCTTCGTACATGCCGCTATCCCGGCGAATTCCCGGTCCTGAAGGCTGCAGCAACAACGTGATCTTCCCCGGGCTGGGGAAATAATTGTTGTCAGGATCTTCCGCGTAAATCCGGCATTCGATGGCATGCCCCCGGATGCGAATGTCTTCTTGCCGAAACGGCAGGCTCTCGCCGGCGGCGATCCGAATCTGCAGATGGACAAGGTCTAATCCGGTGATTAGCTCAGTTACCGGATGTTCCACCTGCAGCCGCGTGTTCATTTCGAGGAAATAGAAATTCCTATCCTGGTCAGCCAAAAATTCGACCGTCCCTGCGTTGGTATAGCCCGCCGCCCTGGCGACTCGGACAGCAACCTCGCCCATGCGCTGCCGCATTTCCGCGTCCACGATCGGAGACGGGGACTCCTCCATCACCTTCTGATGCCGCCGTTGGATGGAACACTCGCGCTCGCCCAGATAAACCGTGTTGCCATGCTCGTCCGCCAGCACCTGCATCTCGATGTGGCGCGGATTGATGATCGCCTTTTCGACGTAAACCTCACCATCACCAAATGCCCGCTCGGCTTCGCTCTGTGCTGCCTCCAGAGCGGGCTTGAGTTCTTCCCGCGTACGCACCAGGCGCATGCCTTTCCCGCCCCCGCCCGCGGCCGCCTTCAGCATCACCGGATAGCCAATCTTCGCGGCCACCTGTTCGGCCTGCCCGGGCGACTCCAGCCCTCTCGAAGTCCCTGGCACGAACGGTACTCCGGCTTTTTCCATTTCCTGCCGCGCCCGCGTTTTCGATCCCATCATTTCCATCGAGGCCGCAGTGGGGCCTATGAACTTCACCCCGGCATCCGCGCACGCCTGGGCAAACTTCGCGTTCTCGGAGAGAAACCCGTACCCCGGATGGATTGCATCCGCGCCGCTTCGTTTCGCAACGTCTAAGATCTTGGTCACGTTCAGGTAGGATTCTGCGGCCGCCGGGAGTCCGATGTGATAGGCCTCGTCCGCTTTGCGAACATGGAGCGAGGCACGGTCGACGTCTGAATAAACCGCAACCGAAGGAATTTGCAATTCGCGGCAGGCGCGAATCACCCGGACTGCAATCTCTCCCCGGTTGGCGATTAGAATTTTCTTGAACATGTCGTACTTCTCGTGCGACTCGCGGTTGTCGGCCAGACCACGGCCAGTCTCGCGGTTCCCGCGTAAAACTTCAATTGTACGTTAATGAGCTCAAAGTTTTACGCCGGCTCCCGACTCGGTAGTGTCCTATGAGTGCGTTGATTGCCTAATGGTCAATCGTGTGCGGGAGGCGCGACGGGAGGTGGTTTTAGGACACTACCCCCGACTCGGTAGTGGGCTTTTTCGAATTTCAGTACGACAGAAACAGGTCTGTCAACTATCGCGCGTTTGTCACGTTTCATGCTTTCTGCCCCACGGGTGTAGCATTTCCTTAACTGGAGGTGCGTCATGGGCCCTGTTAAGGAAACCACCATCGAGCGCATTTACCGTGAAGTCTCTGGCCGAAAGATGCCGTTATCTGTTAAGCGCATCTTGCTATCCAGGCGCAAACCACTCAAGAAAATATAATTTCACATTTGGCGGACTGCACTCCAACCAGTAATTGAGGGCCTCAGGAATGAAGTCCAGAGGCTGGAGAAAATCGCCGCTCGTTTCAGTAAACCGCATTCTATGCACTTCAAGACTGTGCGAGATCTGATCGTTTCCATCAAGAAGCAAATCAAAAGACTGGAATCTGGACACCTATAAAACGCAACGTATCCAAAACAGCCCACTACCCCCGACTCTGAATCCTCGGCTTGGGTATACTCATCTCTTTGACACGGAATGAACTTTATCTCATGTCCTTTTTCTGGCGATGTCGCGCGGTCGTCGTCCTATTGGCAGTCGCGCCCCTGACGGGCTGTTTGTTCCGCTCGCGCAAGGTCGAGCAGCCGATCAATGCCGTCCAATTGAAGAGCGCGACGCAACCGGAGCTCATCGACTACATCAACACTCAGGCAGCGGCGATTCAGTCGATGCAGGCGACGGTAGATATTGATACGACCGTCGGAGGAGTTAAGAAGGGCAAAGTCACGGATTACCAGGAAATTCGGGGGTACGTGCTGGCGCGCAAGCCGGCCATGCTGCGGATGATCGGATTGATGCCGATTGTGCGCAACAAAGCCTTCGACATGGTGAGCGACGGAGAGCGCTTCAAACTCTGGATTCCACCGAAGAACCGCGTTGTGGTGGGCCGCAACGATGTCGAACTCCACAACCCGGCGCAACCGCTGGAGAATCTGCGCCCGCAACATATCTACGATGCTATATTGCTGCGGCGTATCGATCCCGCGAATGAGATTGCGGTGATGGAAAACGATACCGAACTGGTAACCGACGCCAAGAGTCGCAAGGTATCGCGCGCTGATTACGTGATTGACGTGATCCGCAAGGGCGAGCACGGGTGGTCACTCTCGCGGAAGATCATTTTCAGCCGCACCGACCTGCTACCTCATCGTCAGCTTCTGTATGACACCCAGGGGAATATCGAGACCAACGCGCTTTATGGCAACTACAAGGATGACAACGGTATAAACTTTCCCTGGCAAATCGAGATCGCGCGGCCGCGGGAGGAGTACGACATTACCCTGAATATCGTGAAGCTGGAACTGAACCAACCGCTTCCGGATGACAAATTCATGCTCGAGCAGCCGGCGGGGGCCGAAGTCGTCGATTTGGACAAGCCAAAGGTTCACACGTCCGCGGGACCTCAAACCGATAGCAGCAGGTAGAATGAGCAGTTGGCAATTGGCACTTAGCATTTGGCCGTGGGGCTTTGCTCGGATGTTCGGTGGACCTCGATTCCTGGGAGACGCTTTGCCTCAGGGGCTAAAGCCCGTATTTTTTCAGGCTCGGTCGGCACGGCTGAAGCCGTGCCCTCCCGAATTAGGCTAATGGCTAAGGGCTAATTGCTAAAAGCTTCCTATGATGAACAAGATGATTATCGCCAACTTGATATACCGGCCGCTCCGTTCCCTGATCAGCATCATTGCGATTGCGATGGAGGTAACGCTGATTCTGCTGATCGTTGGGCTATCGCTGGGCATGCTGAACGATTCGAGAGCGCGCCAACACGGCATTGGAGCAGATGTAATTGTGATGCCTCCGGGCTCATCGTTCATCGTGGGGCTGACCGGTGCGCCGATGTCGATCAAAGTCGCTGACGTTCTAGCGAAGCTCCCACACGTTGCAGTGGTTGCCCCGGTCGTGACCCATGTTTCCACCAGCGGGGCGCTGGAGGTGATCGCGGGGATCGATTTGAAAAGTTACGAGCGGCTGTCCGAGCCTTTTCGTTACCTGAAAGGCGGCGCGTTCCGCGGACCGAACGACGTCCTGGTCGATGATCTGTATGCCCGCTCCAAGCACGTGAAGGTCGGCGACACGATTGAGGTGCTCAACAATAATTTCCGCGTGGCCGGCATTGTGGAACAGGGCAAAGGGGCGCGAGTGTTTTTGCAGATTGGCGCCCTGCAAGACCTGATCGGGGCCAAAGACAAGGCGTCGATCGTTTACCTGAAGCTGGACGATCCTAACCATGCCGATGCGGTGGTGGGGGAGATCAAGAAAGTTCCAGGCATGGAGAAATATGTCGCGACTTCGATGGCTTACTACCTGTCGATGATGACTCCGAGCAACTATCCGGGTCTGTCGACATTCATTGATGTGGTGATCGGCATTTCCGTTATCATCGGGTTCATCGTCATCTTCCAGTCCATGTATACCGCGGTGATGGAGCGGACGCGCGAGATTGGAATCCTGAAGTCGCTGGGTGCCTCGAAGCTCTATATTGTGAATGTGATTTTGCGGGAGACCCTGCTGCTGGCGATCGGAGGCATCGTCGCGGGCATCGTATTCAGTCTGCTGGCGCGACTGGGGATCGTTCATCGGTTGCCAACGCTGCCGGTGGTGGTGACCGGCGGTTGGATGCTGCGCGCGACGATTATCGCCATTGTGGGAGCGATTGCCGGGGCAGTGTATCCGGCCTACAAGGCGGCGCAGAAAGATCCCATCGACGCGCTGGCGTATGAATGATTGAGGCCGCAACAGTTAGGATTCTGTAACGCCCAGACGCTTCGCCATCTCTTCGTACAGGAAGCCTTCGCCGGTCCGGTAGGGTTGGACCCATTCGCCATCAATCACGAATTGCGGGATGGCACGCTTGCCGGTCTGCTTGACCACTTCCTCCGCCGCTCCAGGCGTATGTTCGATATCGATGTCTTGGAAAGAAAGATTGTGCCGTTGCAGGAAGCGCTTGGCTTCGCGGCAATCGGGGCACCAAAATGCGGAATAGACGACGATCTCCATGCACGGATTTAGATGCGGACAGAAGTGCGAAGGACGCAGCTGGAATGGGCACGACCCTTCGTGTTGTTCCAATTTCCGAACAATTCCGAGGAGGACTGACATTTTTGGCCGTGAAGTGTGAAAATGATTTTGGCCCCAATGGATCAAAACCAACAATCCGCGCGCCCGACCCACACACGCCGTTATCAAAGATACGAACTTGAAACCGAACTGAGAGCGGCAGTTCTCGGAGTGGACCATCGCGAAATGCGCGGCCGGTCCCTGAATATCAACGAGGGCGGAATCGGAGGGGTATTTGTCGCGGGATGGGAGGTCGGCACGTCCGTCAGCCTGCAATTCTCAGTTCCGATTGCCACGACTCCGGTTCGCGTCAAAGGCATTGTCCGGAACTGCACCGGCTACCGCTACGGATTTGAGTTCGCGGATCTTACCGCCGAAGAGCGCGAGACCATCAGCCGAACCTGCAGAACCCTCGACCTGCTGCAATAAACTCGGGCTCTCCAAGCAGGCAAGTGGAATACCCGCGGGAATACGGGGCGCCTCATCCTTCGTTGCTTGCAAGGGTGAATGGGCAAGACAAAGAAGGATCACTGAATCCTGGCTATTCCCGGCGCGGAATTGGGGAACTTTGTCATGACCGCGGGATCGTGTCCGGGGATGATCAGCGCGGAACTGGCCGCGATTTGCTTCATGCGGTCCTGCGCATGCAGGTTTGACACCGCATCGAGTGTGGCTGCGATTGGCACGTGCTTCTCCAGATTTTCGTAGAGATACATGTTGTCGCTGGCCAGCACCACCGTTCCCGCGCTGGTATTCACCCCCACGTATTGCGAGGCGTAGGTGTGGCGGCCACCGGTGTAGCAGGCGATGCCGGGGATGATTTCCTGCGCGTCGCCATTGACCAGACCGACATGGCCCTCGGTATTCAACTTCACCAGCGTGAGCACATCGTCGGGATCGATGCCGCCGTGCGTGTCCTTCGATTGCCACGCCTCTCCGGCGTAGTATTGCAACTCATCTTTCTGAATCCAGATGCGGGCATTGGGGAACAGGTCCATGCCGTCGGCGTGGTCCCAGTGCATGTGAGTGATGATGACGTCGGTGATGTCTTCGGGCTTGAGGCCCAGAGGCTTCAGGGTGTCGGAAGGCTTGATGAAATCGTTGACCTGCCATTCCTTGAAGAAGCGGTCGTGATAGAAGCCGGAGTCGACGAGGATGTTGCGGCCATTGCCGCGGACCAGCCAGATCATCATGGCGATGTCGAGCTTACGCGCAGGATCGGCGCCGGCAACCAGCTCGGATACAGGAAAGCCGGGCAGCGTGGCGTAACGGATCGCGTAGACCTCGTATTGCGGTTTCGATTGGGCCGCTAGGGAAGTGATCGCGAGCGCGACCATGACTAGCGGTAGCAAGAGTCGGACAGATTTCATAAACACCCCTCAGCGTGACTGAGACTCGCTATTTTCGCATAAGCCGGTAGTGCAAGGGAGGTATTGGAAATAAGGGGTAGTGGTGCAGTTTGAAGGAAACTTCTTGCCGGATTAGATGGACGCTCTTTCTCCTTAACCTTGATTCGACAATGGTAGATCATCTTGGCGCGATTGTTTCTTTGCCTTCTTCTGGGCCGCGATGAGTTTCTTGATTGGTTCTTCCTGGGGTAGGTTTTCTGGCATTGTTCCACCGATACGCCTGATGGCTTCCCTGACTTCGCTGCCTACAGCGCGATGGGTGTTAATCGCGGCACTTTCACCTTGGATGCGCTCACGCTCAAGTTTTTGCTGTGTTTGGGTCACTCGAAATTCATTCGCTGCAAGTTCTGCCCTGCCCGCACAGTCGAGCAGGTCTTCCCTGGAAGGAATGTTCTTTCGCTTCTTAATGTCGGCCAATCCCATCCCATACAAGCCGCGATAGCCAGCATCGTTGAACAAACCGAATCGTGTAACTCCAGCGCCGCGTGCCGTGCCATGTAATATCTTGTAGCCCTTGCGTACTCTGTCGCGCAGTGCGATGCGCTTCTCCTGATCGCTGATCTCTTGACGGCGCGTTTGGACGGCGAAGTAAGTTTGAGCAGTCGCCACTTCAGGTTTACTTGATTCGCCATTCATGGCGATGAGATAACACGCATACCTCGTAAGGTAGCAATCTGCCCTCTCCAGTTTTGCGCCCTTCCCGCTCTCGATCACTTTGTTGGTATCAACAAAGTGATGGACGGATTTCACTCCTGCTGCGTCGCACGCAAGTCGTGCTTTCTCGATTACGCCGTGAAAATTTCGCCATTCCGTATATCCGAGAATATGCTGGATATCACGGGCCATCCAGTAGTATTCGCCATTTGGCGCCTCGCGTTTCTTTTCGTCGAGCGCCTTCATCACAAGATCCAAAGCTTCCACGACTGCAACCTCCTGCGCTACCGCATTATAGCGTCGACATGGGAAACTGTGACATTCTTTTTCATACTTGTTTTGCGATTCCACTCCGCGTATATTCCAAACTGGGAAGGAAACATGGGAATAAGGGAAAACGTGCAAAAACTGGTCGCCAAGAAGCTAGAGGAAAATATGGCCCTGGAGCATCAAATCATGTCCAACAAAGCTTATATCCAAGGGCTGCAAGATTCGATGAAGTTTCTACCTCGAGATGGCAATGGCGCCGCCGAGTACGTCTTGCGCGAGGGCAGTGCTTTAGCCAAAACGCGCGATGTGCTCAGAGCTGCGGGTGCTCCGTTGCCGATAGCAGAGATCCTCAAAGCCATGGGAAAGCCGCAGGACAAGGAGCATCGTACTTCGCTGGCAGGCACCCTGTCGGGATATGCCCGCGACGGCAAGGTCTTCACTAAAACGGCGCCGAATACATTTGGTCTCCTTGAGTTTAGAACCATTCATCCGGACGACAATGAGATTCCAGAAGACTTTGGCAGCATGGAGAAAGGAAGTTAAGAATAGGTCAGCAATTTGAAACTGGTGCCCCCAGGCGTCACGGTATTCCGGGGCAGACCCGCTTCCGACCTGCGATTACACCCGTCCGAGTTCATGGTGCGTGCGCTCGTTCACGACGTTGCCGGTGTTCAGCGTGGAGGCGGGTTCAAAGAGCAGAAACCAGCATTCCTCCTCCGCCACCGGGCGATGTTCCACACCTCGCGGCACAACCAGGAATTCACCCTCTTCCAGCCAAATATTGCGCTCGCGCAGCTCCATGCAAAAGCGGCCTTTGACCACGAGAAACATCTCATCTTCATTTTCATGATGGTGCCAGACAAACTCGCCTTTGATTTTGTCGAGCTTGACGTGCTGACCGTTCAGTTCGGCCGCAATGTAGGGTTTCCAGTATTCGTGGATGTGGGCGAATTTCTGGGTGATGTTGACTTTTTCCATGATGCTCCCTCGGAAAGATTTTCTGGCTGCCAGCCCGTGTAGGATTACCGTTTGGGGGCGAAGGTCGCAAAAGAAAAAAGCCGCTAGCATTTTAGCTGACGGCTGAAAGCTGACAGCTAGTTTTCGCTTAGCACGATGGAACTCTGCTGACCGCTGCAGTTCTTTGCCGGATCGTAGATCGCCGATCCTTCGCGCTTCCCTTGCGATGCGCGGAACATCAGCGTCCCGCCTTTTACCTTTTCCGGCAACCCTTTGAATTGTGTCTTGCCATCGACATTGGTGGCCGCTTCGAGATCAAGCCGCCGGACGCCCGCGAATCCGTAAGCGATGTGAACTCGGATGCGCGCGTAGTAAACCGGCGCGCCTTTGACATCGGTAACGGTAAAGGCGATTGAACACGGGCCGGCGTCTCCGTCCATCACCGGAACCTGGTGCGGATCTGGAGTTTGCTGCGCATGCGCGGGAACAAAGGCTACAGCGCTCACGAAAACTGCGACACAAAAGAACAAGTATCTGGCGAGGTCAGATAGTGGCGTCATGAGTTCACCTCCTTACCGATTAGACCACAACTGGCGCGAGGAATCTGTTTTTCTCTTCTAACCTAAGCGCTTAGGATTGTGATACCATCAAGCTCGTGCCAACGGTTCTTCGGTTTGAGGGATTTCGGGTTGCAATTTATCCCAACGATCATCGGCCAGCTCACGTTCACGTGATCGGAAGTGAGTGCGAAGCGGTTTTCCGGCTGAACTGTCCAGACGGTCCTGTCGAGCTTCGGGAAGATTACGGCGCTGCGCGACGTCAGATCAAGAGCTTCGAGCACGAATTGATGAAGAACCTCAGTCAGTTATGTGGGGCATGGGAGAAAATTCATGGCGTTGCATGACCAGTTTGAGGAAGCAAGGAAACGTGCCCGCGGATTGCAGGACTCGCTTCCCCGAGCAATGCGTGCTTATTACGACCGCACAAGCCATAAGCTCGTCATCGATCTCACCTCAAAGCTGACGCTCAGCTTCTCACCTCATGATGCGCAAGGATTAGAACAGGCGACACCTTCGCAACTGGAAAAAGTTGAGATTAGTCCATCCGGATTCGGAATCCACTTTCCACGACTCGACGCGGATTTATATGTGCCGGGATTGCTCGAGGGCTTTCTTGGGTCGAAGAAGTGGATGGCATCGCGGCTGGGTCAACTTGGCGGCCAATCGCGTAGCCGTGCTAAGAAAGCTTCTTCGCGAGCAAACGGCAAGTTAGGTGGTAGACCCAGGAAAGCGGCCAAAGGATAAGCGAAGCAAAAGCCGTCAGCTTTTGGCTGACGGCTGTCGAGACGAAGCTGGCTACCCTGACCTCTAGTTCCCGTATAGCAGCACGCCTTCGGTTTCTTTCGAGTCCACGGGACGGTAGAACAGCTTGTTGTCGCCGAGGAAAACCTCGATGAACGCCGGCCGGGTAGCGATGGTGCCCTGGATCAAGGCCTCCGAAAGCGGGTCTTCGATGTACTTTTGCAACGCCCTGCGCAGCGGTCGCGCGCCATAGCTGCGATCCACCAGCGTCTGGCTGAGGATCCATTTCTTGGCTTCGTCCGTAACCGTGACGGTAATTGCCTTCTGCGCCAGGTTCTGATTCAGCAGGCTGACCATGAGCTCCAGAATCTGGATCAGATCGCCTTCACTCAAGGCGCTGAACAGGATGATTTCGTCCAGGCGGTTGAGGAACTCAGGGTTGAAGGTGCGCTTCACTTCGTTCTTGACCAGATCCTCGACTTTTTCCGAAATCATGTCTTCCTTGCTCGACTGGAAGCCCAGACCTTCGCGGCGTTGCAAGTGGCGCGCCCCAATGTTCGAGGTCATGATCAGAATCGTGTTCTTGAAGTCCACCGTGTTGCCCAAACCGTCGGTGAGCTGACCATCCTCAAACACCTGCAACAGAATGTTGAAAACATCGGGATGCGCTTTCTCAATTTCATCCAGCAGCACCACTGAATAGGGCGCACGCTTCACCCGCTCGGTGAGCTGGCCACCCTCTTCGTATCCGACATATCCCGGAGGCGAGCCGATCAGTTTCGACACCGAGTGCTTCTCCATGAATTCCGACATGTCGAAACGGACTAAAGCTTTCTCGGTTCCGAACATGAACTGCGCCAGGGTGCGAGCAACTTCTGTTTTGCCGACGCCTGTGGGGCCGAGGAAAAGGAACGATCCAATAGGCCGGTTGGGGCTCTTTAATCCGGCGCGGCTGCGGCGGATGGCGCGGGCCAGGGCGCTGATGGCTTTGTCCTGCGAGATGATGCGCTTGTGCAACTCTTCCTCGATGCGGAGGAGCTTCTGGGTTTCTTCTTCCTTGATGGAGGTGACGGGAACGCCGGTCCAGCGCGAGACCACGTCTTCGATGTCTTCGCGGCCGACCACGCCGGTGGAAGATTCATCCAGATGATATTTTTCGCGAAGAGCGCGCAGGTTCTCGCGCTCTTTGCGTTCCTCATCACTGTAGAAACGCGCCTTCTCGAACTCGTGGTTCGCGATGGCGTTTTCCATGCGGTGAACGATGAACTTGATGCGCTTCTGCACCTCGGTGAGTTCCTCGGGCAGCGAAGTCTGGCGCAGCTTCACGCGGGCGCCGGCTTCGTCGACCAGGTCGATCGCCTTGTCGGGCAGGAAGCGGTCGGGAATGTATCGGTTGGAGTGCGAAACCGCGAAGTTAATGGCGTCATCGGTGTAGGTGACGGCGTGAAACTTCTCGTAGCGGTCTTTGATCCCGAACAAAATCTTGGTGGCGTCAGCCTCATTCGGTGGCGGAACCTTCACCGCCTGGAAGCGGCGTTCGAGCGAGCGGTCTTTTTCGATCGACTTGCGGTATTCACCCGGCGTGGTGGCGCCGATGCACTGGATTTCTCCGCGCGACAACGCGGGCTTCAGAATGTTGGCGGCATCGAGCGACCCTTCTGCCGAGCCTGCGCCCACCAGCGTGTGCAGCTCATCGATGAAGATGATCGAGTTTTGCGACTCCATCAATTCTTTCATGATGGTTTTGAGACGCTCTTCGAATTGGCCGCGGTACTTGGTGCCAGCGACAATCAATGAAAGATCAAGAGCCAGGATGCGCTTGTCCGCGAGGAACGATGGCACTTCGCCATCGGCAATGCGCTGCGCCAGGCCTTCGACGATGGCGGTCTTGCCCACGCCGGGTTCGCCGATGAGTACCGGATTATTCTTGGTGCGGCGGCACAGAATCTGAACCACGCGTTCCAACTCGCCATCACGCCCGACCAGAGGATCGAGCTGGGAATCCATTGCGGCCTGGGTAAGGTCGCGCGAGAACTCGCTTAGCAGGGAAGACTCACGCTGCCGCTGGGGCTGGCTTTTTTCCTGGCTGGTGCGAGCCAATTCCTCGCGAATGGTCGAAAGCCTCAACCCACGCTCGTGCAGAATCTCGGCTGCGAAGCACTTCTCTTCCCGCAGCAGACCCAAAAGCAAATGCTCGGTACCAATGTGTTTGTGGGAGAGGCGTTCCGCTTCTTCCGCAGCATAGGCGAGCACACGCTTGCATTCGTTGCTCAGCGGCAAGTCGACGGAAGTCGAAACCTTTTCGCGGATGGTGGTGTGCCCCTCGATCTGTTTGCGAATCGATTCCACCGAAGCGTGCGAACGCAGAAAGCGGTTGGTCAGGGCTTTATCTTCGCGCAAAAGTCCAAGCAGAAGATGTTCCGTCTCAATATAAGGAGACCCGAACTGGCTGGCTTCGTAACGCGCAAAAAAGATGACGCGCCTCGCCTTCTCCGTATAACGTTCAAACATAAGACCCTTTCCACTGAGCTCTCGGGGAGCTTTGCGGGTCAACCTGGTGGCCCATGCTCCTCGGATCTCCCTCACCCTAAGTTAATGGTGCAATCAACGTGCCAACCGCACCACTCTTTATATCGCAGATTTGGCTCGTGCCGTTCAGTTACCAAAGAAACCTTACTCGTCGTTTCTCCGCAAGCGGTTGCAACTTCTTGCACGTTAACCGCTGGCGGCACTTTGGTATTACCGTCCCCACTTATCATTCCGACACGTCGTGGGAGAAAAGTCAATTGCCGTGATGTGCTATACCGGTAGCGTTTCCGGTGCCACCTCCTCAATCCTCCCTTGCTGTAACCGCAACACGCGCTGGCAGCGACGGGCAAACGCGAAGTTGTGGGTGGCAATGAGGGAAGTCAACTGGTAGTCGCGATGCAGTCTGGCGATCAGCTCAAACACCGAATCCGCCGTACGGCTATCGAGATCCCCGGTCGGCTCATCCGCCAGCAAAAGCTTAGGCTGCGTGATGAGGGCCCGAGCCAACGCTACCCGCTGTTGTTCACCTCCGGAAAGTTCTCCCGAACGATGATGCGAACGTTGGTCCAATCCGACTTCGCGGAGCCACCGCGACGCTTCTCCCTGTGCCTTTTGCCAGGGACGACCGCGTAGCAGCAGCGGCATGGCCACGTTTTCCAGCGCCGTGAATTCCGGCAGCAGGTAGTGAAATTGCCACACAAAGCCGATTTCGCGGTTGCGAAATTCGGCCGCAACCTCCTCCGAAAACGAACTCAATCGCAGGTTCGCGAAGTGTACGTCGCCGGCGGAAGCTCGATCCAGAGTCCCGACGATGTGCAGCAAGGTGCTTTTCCCGGATCCCGATTCACCCACAATGGCAAGCATCTCGCCCTTGGCCACCTGAAACGACAAGTTTTCAAAGAGCACTAAATCCGACTTCCCGGACCGGAAGACTTTCTTGAGCCCCGCGACCCGTAATATGAACTCGTTTATTAGATGCACCCGCGATGCTCCCCGTCTCACGAACCCCAGAGTGGCGAGCCCACCGAATACTCGATTCACCCGAGGCAGGCTGCCATTCCCATTTAAACACGGGTCCGGCCAAAACGTTCCTGCGCACTCTTCGGGAACATCTGCAACAAACTTTACTGCAAAGGCCACAGCCCAGGATGTGACCTCGGTCACCGATGTGCGAACCCACGGAGCGGACCCAAAGTCACGTTCTCGGGCCGCACGAGGACAGGATGACAGAAAGGGTCATGGCTGATGTCACAAAAGGGTCAAAAGTGGGTCATGAGATCACGCATTCTTCCGATCACTCATAGCGCAAGGCCTCGGCAGGCAGAATTCGGGCGGCCGACCACGAAGGATACACGGTTGCGATTAGCGAGATACCAATTGCCACCAGAGCAACCAGCACGCCATCCGTTGCCCGCGGGGCAAAAGGCACGTAATCGATGGAGTAGACCTCAGGAGCCAGCGATAGCAGATGGTAGTGCCCGCCCGCCCAGGAAAGCGCGTAGCCGAGTACCAGCCCGATCGCCGTTCCGACCACTCCGATCAGCACACCCTGCGCGATGAAGATGCGGCGCACCTGCGACTTTCGCGTGCCCATCGAAATGAGCACGGCGATGTCGCGCGTCTTTTCCATCACCATCATCGTGAGCGAGATCAGAATGTTGAGCGCCGCCACAAAAACGATCAGGCCGATGGTAATAAATGTCACCAAACGTTCCAATCGCAGAGCGCGGAAGAGCGCTTTGTTCTGCTCCATCCAGTTCGTGGCCATGAAACCTTTGCCGGCCGCCTGCTCCAGTTGCCTGGAGATTTGATTGGCCTGGTAAATGTCGTCCACCTTGAATTCGATTACGGAAACCAGATTGCCCAGGCCGAACAGTTGTTGCGCATCGCTGAGGCGGGTGAATGCCCAGGAACTGTCGTAATCGTAGAACCCGGAGTTGAAAATTCCGACCACGCGGAAGCGGTCGTACTTGGGCACCATGCCGAATGGAGTGAGTTCGCCTTGCGGGCTCGTGACCAATACGATGGAGCCGACCTCAGCCCCTAACTCCTCGGCCATGTCTTTGCCGAGGATAATGGGAGGCATGGCGGCGACCCGGTTTTCTACACCCTGCAGGTCAGTGGGAGATTGGTTTGCTTGTGTAGTCTGTGTGGCGCGGGCGCCCTCGCCCGCGTTTTGCGAATTTTCCGCGAGCGCATCCGCCGATCCGCTGGTAACGGTTTTCAGCAGATCGCTCACTCTTTGTTCTTCCGCGGGGATCATTCCTTTCAGCACGGCGCCGCGAGCCCGTGGTCCGCGCGAGACTAGAACCTGTTCGTAGATTGCAGGGGCAGCGGCGATGATGTGCGGCTCTTTCGACAGCCGATCCATGAGCGAACGCCAGTCCTTGATTCCGTCGCTCTGGATGCGCAGCAGGTTGATGTGCGAAGTCGAGCCCAGCAGACGATCCTGGAGATCCTGGCGAAATCCGTTGTTAATAGCGAGCGCGACAACAAGGGAAGCAACGCCGGCAGCGACTCCGGCAATAGAAATTCCGGTGATGACGCCAATGACTGCCTGGCGCCGTTTGGCGCGAAGATAGCGCGAGGCGACGAATAGTTCAAAGCGCATGAAAGCTTTCAGCTGTCAGCGATCAGTGACCAGCCTTCAGCCCAGCTAAATTATAGCCAGATACGGCGGCGATCCCGGAAGCTCTACGAATTAGCCGGAGGAGGCTAGCAAACTGCGCCTCGGACTGCCGCTCCCGGCGCTACTTCCCGCGGATCACGGTTTTCGCTGAACTCATATTGTCGTCGCGGTCGTAGACGCGGACGACGACTACGTGCTCGAGTTGTCCCGCGGTTTTGACGGCTGCGGCCGCAGGGCTGAGCGCCGGCAACGTGACTCGAAAATCATAGTTTTCTGTCTTCGAATCCGACAACTGCCCGACCGGTTCGACGAACTGCCATTCCCCTGCATCGATCGAATATTCGGCGCGCTTGATATTCGAAAAACCATCCATGGCGCGAAGGCTTACGTGGATCTTGTCGTCTTCCACGGAAGCAGCGAGGTTTTCGATCTGCGGCGGGGTGGTATCCACTTCGAATCGCGCGCTTTCCTTTTCCGCGGTCAGAGCCTGTCCGGGCGAATGCGAAGGCGCGTCGGAAGCCATGACTTTGATGGTGTATCCGCCATCGGGAAGCAGCGAGGCGTCGAAGGAGTAGAACTTGTCCGTCAGGTTGTCTTTGAGCAAGAGCCATCGCGTGTCGCCATCGCCGCGGTAGTAGACGGAGTAGACCATTTGATCGTCGTTGTCATCGTGAACATTCCACTTCACTCCGATGGCATCGCGGTCGTGCGTGGCTGGAGGCGGCGCGTCAAAGTGGGGTTGCGCAACCCCGCCAGCACCCAGATCCACGGCTGAAGGCTTGGGCAGCGATTGGTAACGCACGCCCACCTGCACCGTCACGTCGTCGAAATCAGGGGCCACGTTCTTGGGCAGGTAATAGAGCATGACGCTCTCCACGCGCGGCGCCGGGTCTCCTGAGCGCAGCACGGCTTTCCACTGGATGAAGCGCGCCGGAGGAACCGCAACCGCGCCATCTTTCCTCATATCGATTTTTTCCCACGGACTCCAGTTGCGGTCAGGATTATCCACATTGCCACTGCGGGCGAAAAGTTCAACGTTGCCGGCGCCACGAAATTCGGCGCGTCCCCAGCGCGAGAAAATATGAGCGTCAAAGACGTCGCTCTCGTAACTGCCCTCGAGTTCGGGCGTAGCGCTCAGTAGAAACACTTTGCCGAGGTTGCTCGTCGATGCGAAGAGGCCGCCTTGGGCGCTGGCGAAGGCAGTGACCTGAGTCGCGCTGGCTTTGAGCAGGTCGGTGAATTCATCAATTCCCGTGATGGCGAAAACGTGTCCGCGATTTCCTGTACCCGCCAGCAGGCGGCCGCGCTGATCGAAAGCGAGCGCGTAGACGATGTCCTCGTGAGAACTCCACAGACGGCTGGGCGAACTGTCGGGTGCGATGCGATAAATCTCCGAGCCGCCCGCGGCTCCGGCACCGGGGACAGGGAAGCTGATCGATGCCGGCGAAGCGCTGGGCGAAGCTGTGATCACGATCCCGCTCTGCGCCCCGGCGCTCGAAATAGATGGAGAGGCCGGAATCGAGACCGGAGCGGAGGGAAAACTTGGTGCGGTTGTTCCACCACGTTTTTCTCCTACGCCTGCAGCGTAAATGTCGCCGGCCTTGTCGATGGCGAGCGCGGTGATTTCTTTCTTCGGCGCGCTGTAGAGTACAAAGCCTTCTCCGTTGGGCGAGATTCGATAGACCAGGCCGCTGCCGTCAGAACCTGCGATCAGATTGCCTTTCGTATCGAAGGCCATCACGCGGATATGAGTTTCATCGCTCTTGAAAAAAACGGAGTGATCGCCTTTCGGGGTAACACGGAATATCTGTCCGTGATCCCCGGTGGCTACGTAGAGGTTGCCGGCATCGTCGAGCACGAGGTCCCAAATGTATTTGGTGTCGGGTTCGAAATAAACCGACGAACTCCACGCGGCCTCAGCGAGTGACTTTTCCGCCGACTTCTTATCCCGGGAGCCTTTGTCTGCTGAAACGGCGCGATGCTCGATCTTGTAAACTTTGCCATCGGGGTTTGTAGCCGCATAGAGGGCCCCACTCTTATCCACGACCAGCGCCTGCACCTGGAGTTCCTGCGGCTCAAGAATCACAGTGGATTTGCCATCGGGAGTAATCCGATACACCCGCGCGGGCGAGCCTGCGGCGGCATACAGATTGCCCTCACGGTCCGCCGCGATTGACCAGATGTAAGTCGATGGAGTCGTAGACAATGCAGTGAAAGCCGGAGCCAGTTCCAGGCCGCCGGTGCTGCGGATGGCCACGCCTTCGGTCGTCCCCTTAATCAGTTCTTCAAATTTCGATTGTTCCCAGGTGCGCGTGCCTTCGGCAAAGACGAAAGACTGCAGCAGAAGAACGGCAAAAATCACAACTAGCCAACGCAAACGGATCAAGTTCATACCTCAATGGAAAATTGGGGAGGAAAAGTTCAGGTTACCACGTCGCACATTTAGATATTATTCAGATGCACCCTCGAACGCCGTAACGTGTAGGGCGGACACTCCTGTCCGCCGCCGTTGACTTCGATTTTTGGAAGTTGATTCTGAACTTTCGACCTCGAAACCAGCGTCAAAAGCAGCGAACAAGAGTGTCCGCTCTTAATGGAACAAAATGCTAATCAATCAGCGTGGGCACGAAGCTATTTTCCCCCGTAGGTTCGCGGGGAACCGACTCCGGCGCACTCGTCCCAGCCGACTACACATTGCGAATCGCCCTGCGTGATGTCGAAGAAATACGCCTTATGCTCTTTCTTATTCGCGTACTCTTTGTAAATCATGTCGAGTTCGTCGCGCGACGACTTCTTCAGCAGACCCGCGGCATTCACGATCCCGGCGAAAGTTGGGGAAGCCCAACTCGTGCCCCCGACCTCACCCCAGCCTTGAAGGTAGATTGCAGCGCAGCAGTAATCGGAGGCCACGTCGGGGAATCCACGTTGGGTTCCAACGATTGATTTGATAATGTTCTGGTAACTGGGTCTGGGCTCGTACGGGCTAATGCCGCCGCCACCGCCGCCGGTGTAGTACTGTTCGTAGGTGAAATTACCGTTGCTATCCCGGTTGAAGTAGGTGCCACCAACCGCGACCACATTCGGAGACGCGGCAGGGTGGAACGGATAATTCAAACCCCAATCGCCGGCCCCGGCGAAATAGACCACTCCCGGGGTGGTCATGTAGTGGTCGTAGTTGCGCTCCTGCGCCCACTCCGGGTCCCCCCAACTCATGCTGATCACGCCGCCGCCATTCTTGGCCACCAACTCACTCGCCACCTTCACGGCCTGCCAAGTGGGATCCGTGTTGCAACGGTCGGTCGTGCACAGCACCGACTCCACCAGAAACAATTTGGCCTTGGGCGCCATCGCGTGAGCCCACTCGATATCCAGGGATTCCTCGACCTCCCAATCTGAATAGACCGGAGGCTTGTGGCCGTTGGCGTAGACGACTTGAAAGTCCCCGTCGGGAATGCCAAAGTAGCTCGAAAACGCATGCAAGTCTTCCTTCGCAGTTGGGTAGTCTCCCGCATCCACAATGGCAATGGCACCGACGCCGCCGGTTGGCACATTCGTGCTAGTGGCGATGGGGCAGCCGGTTGGCCCCGACACTAATTCGTACACGCAGGCGACCGACCCAGGCGTCTCTGCGTCGGGCGGAGGCTGAGGCAGCCGCTGCTTGGAGCCGACCCAAAAGTAGTTCGTATTGATGTGGCCAGGTCGCGGAATGCTGGATTTCGGAACGATGATCGGTTTTCCGTTCACGGTTGATCCAGCGATCTGAGCAAAACATGGCAAGAGGCACGCGCCCAGCAAGAACGTAACTGCGGCGATCATGGAAAGTGCAAAAAAACGTTTCATTTTCACTGCTCCCGGTCCATCATGAAAGTAGGTCGAATCTCTGTGTTGACCTCAAAAGCGCCCTCTATTTTACACCGACTGCGCCAGCCCAGGGCGAGTTGTTTAGACGAGGGGTCGGGGCAAGCGTATCTGCACACGCTGTAAATCAAAGTTTCAGGGCATCGCCTCGGCGCTTTTCCAACAGGCGGCGGGGGCGATTGCGATGCGGCGCAACTAGTGTGATGGCGTGGGAAAATCCGGGCGAAGTGGAGTGCGGCGGTCGCCGCCGAGGATTCGCGGCGCTGGCTACGGCTTGAATCTGCGGAATGATTTGCTCTGATTCCTCTCCGGCCTCGGCTCGGCCTTCGATGTCGTCGACGGGTACTTCTGCGTACCATTCTTCGTCGCGGCCGACGTCTTCAGTTTTAGCCTGGGCTGGCTCGCACGCCTCGGCTTCTTCCGCTTGTTCTTCCTCGAAATCTTCGCGGCGCCAAGGGTCTTCGCCGAGCGGGGTTTGATCGACCGTGCGGGGATCAATGACGACGTGGGTTTTCACCGTGGGCTCGAAGTTGATGCGGCTGAGGTTCGAGGATGCGGTCTGCAGGGCGTAGAGCAGGAGGCCGGCGGTTTTGGGATCGACTTGGCCGCTGAGGATGAGGCGCATGACTTGCATGAGCGAGACTTGGATGGAGTTGGCGTCCTCGAGCACGGGCAGATCGAGGGCGGCGCGGCCGCGACGGGCGCGGTTGGCGTTGAGGACGACGCGGGTTTCGCGCCAGCGTTTGTGGAAATAGCAGAAGTGGTTGCGTCTCAGGGCGGGCGATCCGCACTGGGTGCCGTTGATTTTGAGGTGCTGGCAACGGGGAATGCTATTGGGATATAACGACATGATTAGTCTCCACCCCCCTCCCCCCTGATCTATTGCAATCAGAAGGATAGCGGGGAACTACGGTTGAAATCTTTGAGTTAAAAGGAGTTGCAGGGAAAATCTTGAAAGCAAACGGGTTGTGAGTGGGGGAAGGCATTTCGGCGGATGAGCTATATACTGGTTATCGTTT
>Ga0182014_10001273_pt1 | contig 33992 bp, 30 predicted proteins | sample 612S2DmetaG_FD_120489 | JGI IMG/M metagenome (GOLD analysis project Ga0182014, IMG submission 120489) | Permafrost microbial communities from Stordalen Mire, Sweden - 612S2D metaG | ecosystem: Environmental > Terrestrial > Soil > Wetlands > Permafrost | place: Sweden: Stordalen | collected... | reverse complement strand
GCCTTCTGCAGCGCCGCCACCGCGTTGGCATCGCTGTCGAACGCCGTCACCCGCGACTTCGCCGCCAGCCTCAGGGCGAACGGTCCGACCCCGCAGAACAGGTCGGCGATATGTTTGGCGCGCCTGCAGTGATCGATGGCCAGCGCCGCCAGCGTTTCCTCGCCGGCGATCGTCGCCTGCAGGAACGAGCCCGGCGGCAAGGTGACACGCGCGGTGCCGATCGTGATGACGGGGGGAATGCGCATCAGCACCAGTTCGCCGTGGCGCGTCAGTCGTGCCAGGCGGTGTTTTTCGGCGAGGCGCGACAGTGTCGCGATCATGGCCGATGGCAGCGGTCCGGAACCGCGGACGTCGACATCGAGGCCGGTCTCGCTCGCCGTGATCTGGATATCGAGCGGCTTCCCGGTCGGCAGCAGCGGCTCGGCCAGCGCCCAGGCCGCGTCGAGCGCGCCGTCGAGGGCGGGATCGAGCACCGGGCAGCGATCGACGGGAATGATGTCGTGCGAATTGGCCGCCGCAAAACCCACCTTGAGCACGTCGTGGGTGCCCATCCGTGCGTGCAGGGTGATCCGCCGCCGGCCCAGCCCGTGGGCGTCGATCAGCGGCGCCACCTCGCAGGCTAGATTGGTCTGCGCCAGCGTCTCGACCACGAGATTGCGCTTCCACGCGCGATAGCTTTCCGGTTCCCAGTGCTGGATCGCGCAGCCGCCGCAAATACCAAAATGCTGGCAGAACGGCGCGACGCGCTCGGGGCTCGCGGCTTCGACCGCGAGCAGCCGCCGGCGGTCGGGATGGCCGTGAACGGTAGCGACCTCGACGGTCTCGCCGCCGAGCGTGTAGGGCACATAGACGTTCCGTCCGTCGACCACGGCGACGCCGTCGCCGAAATGGCCGACGTGATCGATGTCGAGGCGTTCAACCACGGCGCGCGCCGATGAAGAATTCGAGGTTGCCGTCGCCGCCCGCAATCGGCGAGGGAAACAGCTTGATGTCGGTGCAGCCCAGCGTGGCGGCGAAGGCGGCGATGTCGTCGCAGACTTCCCTGTGTACCGCGGCGTCGCGGATGATGCCGCGCTTGGAGTGCTTTCGCGCCGCCTCGAATTGCGGCTTTATCAATGCCAGCAGATGCATCGGCGAGGCCGCCAGCGACAGCGCCACCGGCAGCACGGCCTTCAGCGAGATGAAACTGACGTCGATGACGACGACGTCCGGCCGCGCCGGCAGGCGCTTGCCTTCGAAACTGCGGATGTCGGTCTCCTCCATCGAAACGATCCTGGAATGGCCGTGCAGCGACGGATGCAGCTGGCCGCGCCCGACGTCGATCGAAAACACCAGGTCGGCGCCATTGGCGAGCAATACCTCGGTGAAGCCGCCGGTGGAGGCGCCGACGTCGAGGCAGACATGACCTTCGATCTCGATCGGGTATTGCTCCAGCGCGCCCGAAAGCTTGACGCCGCCCCGCGACACGAAGGGATGGGCGGGCTGCGCCTGCAACACGGCGTCGGCATCGACGGTCTCGGACGGTTTTGCCACCTGCTTGTCGTTGGCGAACACCAGGCCGGCTTCGATCGCCGCCCGCGCCCGCGCCCGGCTCTCGAACAAGCCGCGCTCCACCAGCAGGACGTCGGCGCGCTTGCGGGGAGGGGACATGGGGGGAGGGGACATGGCCGCTTCGTCCTGGGCCGGGTTCAATGCGAGGCCTGCGAGGCCGCCGCCAGCCGCTCCGCGGCCAGGCGCACGCAGGTCTCGAAGGCCCCGAGATCATGCCAGAGGTCCGCGGGCGGCTGCCGCGGGGTTATCAGCGCGCAGCCATGCAGCTCGAGCGCATGAATCATCATCAGATTGTCGCACAATCCGAAATCCTCCACCGTCAGTCCGGCGGCATCGACCAGGCGGCCGTCGCGCGACACCACGTCGGTGAATTGGCGCACACGATCGGCATAGGTCGAGGCGTCGTTGGAATAGCCGAGGCAGAGCTTGCCGCGGCCGGCCATATAGCCGAGTTCGTAGACGGTGCCTGGGTCCGCGCCCGGCCCGCGAAACGGCGTCAGATTGGCGATCACGGCGCAGGCCTCGATCATCATGGCCTCGTTGCCGCGAAATATCTGCAAAGAGGCGTCCCTGGCCGCGGCGTCGATGGCATTGTCCAGCGGATAGAGCCCGGTCAGGCCATGACGCGCGCAGATCTCGACCTTGCGCCGCCCGATCTCGACGGCGTCGGGCAGGAACACGTCGGGGCCGGCCAGATAAATCTTCATTTTCGCTTCGGATTGCCTTAGTGTGTTCACGTGGTTTACCACCAGAGGTTAGACATGCCGGACTTCACCAATTCCGAACGTCTCGCTCTCTACACACATCTGCGCACCTTCGAAAGCGACTTCGACAAGTCGCAGAGCCAGATTCGGACGATTTGTTCGGCGTGGAGCGCTGCGGTCCTGGGGGCCGTCGGCCTGATCGCCATCAACGCGTTCACGCCGTCCGCGGGCGTGCCCGATTTGCCCGGCCGCGAAGCGCACCTCGCTTACCTGCGCGCTCTGATCTGCATGATCGGCAGCGCCGGCGTTTTCGCCTTCTGGTTCATCGATCAGCGCGTCTATCAGAAATTGCTGCATTCGATTTTCGCCTATGGGCTGTTTGTCGAGTTGAAGCACGCGGATTTGCCGCAGATCAGGTCGGGCCTGTTCATCGCGCATCTTGATATCACCAATGGACTTGCGTGGTTTTACCGGATGCAGTTCTGGATATTCCTGCTGATCGCGGCCGTTTTCGTGCTGCGGCCGTTTTCGATTGATCTCGGTCCGGTGCCGAAAGGCATCAAGTCGTTGACCGAAGTGCACTTGCTCGGCGTCATTATCGGGGAATTCTACAGCCGGCGCTGGTCGTCGCTACGGACGATCATCAGGGAACTCTATCCGGAACTCTGGAACGTGCTGCCGGATCGCGCCCCGTGCGCGTTGCTGGATCCCGGTCGGCTCTTCGGCGTCGGGCGACTGCCCGAGGACGTCAACGCGGCACGGCGGACGGCCTGGAAGGACCGGGTAAAGTCGATGCCGGTGCCGGTAGCCCCAGCCTAGCGCCTTTCCCGTTTCGATTGAATCGAAACAGGGCTCTGGATTCCCGATTTGACGCGTTTTCTTGACGCGAACCGGCTTCCGCCCTCGGGTCAAGTCCGAGGGCATGCTTCGCTTGAAAACGCTCTGGCGACGGCCTCAGGCCAGCTTCACCGTTTCGACCTTGAAGTCCTTGCCGAGCGTCTCGAACACCTTGGCGACGATGCCCTTGGCGTCGAGGCCGGCGCGGCCGTACATCGCGGCCGGCGAGTCGTGGTCGAGGAACACGTCGGGCAGCACCATCGCGCGCATCCGCAGGCCGCCGTCGAGCATGCCGTGCTCCGCCAGCGTCTGCATCACGTGGGAGCCGAACCCGCCGATCGAGCCTTCCTCAATGGTGAGCAGGATTTCGTGATCGCGCGCCAGCTTCAGGACCATGTCGACGTCGAGCGGCTTCATGAAGCGCGCGTCGGCGATGGTGGTGGACAGTCCATGCGCCGCCAGTTCGTCGGCCGCCTTCTCGCATTCGGCCAGACGGGTGCCGAACGACAGCAGCGCGATCTTGGTACCTTCACGGACGATGCGACCCTTGCCGATCTCCAGGGCCACGCCGACCTCGGGCATCTCCACGCCGCGGCCTTCGCCGCGGGGATAACGCACCGCGCTCGGCCGGTCGTTGATCGCGACCTGGGTCGCAACCATGTGCACCAGTTCGGATTCGTCGGAGGCCGCCATGATGACGAAATTGGGCAGGCAGCCGAGATAGGCGTTGTCGAACGAACCGGCATGGGTGGCGCCGTCGGCGCCGACGAGGCCGGCGCGGTCGATCGCGAAACGCACCGGCAGGCTCTGGATCGCCACGTCGTGCACGACCTGGTCATAGCCGCGCTGCAGGAAGGTCGAATAGATCGCGCAGAACGGCTTGAAGCCCTCGGTGGCCAGACCGGCGGCGAACGTCACCGCGTGCTGCTCGGCGATGCCGACGTCGAAGGTGCGCTTGGGGAAGGCCTTGGCGAAAATGTCGATCCCGGTGCCCGACGGCATCGCCGCGGTGATGCCGATGATCTTGTCGTCCTTCTCGGCCTCCTTGACGAGGCTCTGGCCGAACACGTTCTGATAGGAGGGCGCGTTCGGTTTCGATTTTGCCTGGGTGCCGGTGGCGACGTCGAACTTGGCCACGGCATGGTACTTGTCAGAGGAGGCTTCCGCCGGGCCGTAGCCTTTGCCCTTTTGCGTCACGACGTGGACCAGGATCGGGCCGGTCTCCATGTCGCGGACGTTTTTCAGCACCGGCAACAGATGGTCGAGGTTGTGGCCGTCGATCGGGCCGACGTAATAGAAGCCGAGTTCCTCGAACAGCGTGCCGCCGTCCATCATGAAGGCGCGGGAATATTCCTCGACGCGGTTGGCGCGGTTGGAGATGATCTTCGGCAGATGCTTGCCGAGCTGTTTCGCCGCCTCGCGCAGGGTGCGATAGGTCTTGCCCGAATACAGCCGCGACAGATAGGCCGACATCGCGCCGACCGGCGGCGCGATCGACATGTCGTTGTCGTTGAGGATGACGATCAGCCGGGAATTCATCGCACCCGCATTGTTCATGGCCTCATAGGCCATGCCGGCGGACATCGCGCCGTCGCCGATCACGGCGATGACGTTGTTCTTGCCGCCGGAGAGGTCGCGCGCCACCGCCATGCCGAGGCCGGCGGAGATCGAGGTCGAGGAGTGGGCGGCGCCGAACGGATCGTAATCGCTCTCGGTCCGCTTGGTGAAGCCGCTCAACCCGCCGCCGGTGCGCAGGGTGCGAATCCGGTCGCGGCGGCCGGTCAGGATCTTGTGCGGATAGGCCTGGTGGCCGACGTCCCAGATCAGGCGGTCGCGCGGGGTGTCGAAGATGTAATGGATGGCGGTGGTCAGCTCGACCACGCCGAGACCGGCGCCGAAATGGCCGCCGGTCACCGAGACGGCGTCGATCGTCTCCTGGCGCAATTCGTCGGCGACCTGCCGCACCTGCTCCACCTTGAGCCGGCGCAGATCGTCCGGGGTCCGGATCGTGTCGAGAAGCGGCGTCTTACTGAATACGGTCACAGCGATATTCCAATTTTGCATGTCGGGACGAACTGCCCGACGTGAGATGGGTTGCGCGGTTTCAGCGCAGCGAAAACCCAGACGTCGGACGCCACCTGAGGTGGCCGAAGCCTGATTTATAAGCCTAAATGCGCTATGGGTCGGTCAACGTGATGTACATCACCTTAGGCGACTTCACCCTTCCCAGTCATTTTTGTGAGCTAATTGAAGCATTTACCGTCGTCTTAGGCCAGCGGCCGGTCGCTTTCGACAGCCCATAGTGACCGAAGCTTTACACCAAACCGGCGGTTAAAGCCAACCCGCAGGCACTGTTGTATGCAAACGGGATTGGGCGGCGGGTTTCAAAGGTTCCCTGTCGCCTAAATCGGTGGCACCGGGGCGGTCGGGGCGGTGGTTTCGAGCCTTTTAAAGGCCCATTCGCGCACCGAGGCGTCCCCGGTCGCGACCGCCAGTGCCGAGTCGGGAGCAGCCATGCGCTCGCGGAGGGGACAGGCCGTTAATATTCCCAGTTGCAGCCGGCGAGTGACGAGGGATGGCGGCTGGCCGTCATTGCACGTCCAGGGGTTCGGTGCCGGTCACCTGACCGGACGCGTCGGTGGTGATCTTGTCGACCCGCGCCTCGGCCTGCCGCAGTAGCTCCTCGCAGCGCCGCTTCAGGGATTCGCCGCGCTCGTAGATGGCAACCGATTCCTCGAGCGGCACCTTGCCGTCCTCGAGCCGTTTGACGATCGATTCGAGTTCCTCGAGCGCGCGCTCGAAGCTCAGCTTCTTGACGTCCAGTTGGGTGTTTTCGGCCATGTTGCTTTCCCGGATGCGCGGTTTCGCCAGGCGCAAACCTGATTGAATTTATGCGGACGTATTATGGCGGGAATCCACACCCATCAATGCGGTGACATGGGCAGCGACCGATTCCTGCAGGCCCTGCAAATCATAGCCGCCCTCGAGCACCGAGACAATTCGCCCCGAAGCGGTGCTGTCGGCGAGGTCCATCAGCTGCTGCGTGACCCAGCTGAAATCCTCCGCCCTGAGATTGAGCGACGCCAGCGGATCCCGATAATGACCGTCGAAGCCGGCGGAGATCATGATCAGTTCGGGGCTGAATTTGCGCAACTGCGGCAGGATGATGTTTTCGAAGGCGGCGCGGAACTTGGGCCCGCCGTCTTCCGAGGCCAGCGGCGCATTGACGATGGTGTCGTGCTCACCGCGCTCGCTCGCAGCGCCGGTGCCGGGAAACAGCGGCATCTGGTGCGTCGAGCAATACATCACGGTCGGATCGGCCCAGAAGATGTCCTGCGTGCCGTTGCCGTGATGGACGTCGAAATCGACGATCGCCGCGCGGGCGATGCCGTATTTACGCTGGGCATGACGGGCGGCGATGGCGACGTTGTCGAAGAAGCAGAAGCCCATCGACTTGTTGATTTCGGCGTGATGGCCCGGCGGGCGCACCGCCACGAAGGCGTTATGATGGGTACCCGACATGACCGCGTCGGTGGCGGCCACCGCGCCGCCGACGCCACGCATCACCGCCTCCCAGGTGCCGGGCGACATCGAGGTGTCGCCGTCGATGTAGATCAGGCCGCTGGTGGGCGCGATGTGCCGGAGCTCCCCGACATATTCCTCGTTGTGGCAGAGCGTGACCAGATCCAGATTGCCCTCCGGCGCCTCGCCGCGCACCAGCGGGCTGAAGCGGTCCGCCGCCAGCACCTCATTGACCGCACGCAGCCGGTCGGCGCGCTCGGGGTGTCCGGGCGGGGTGGCATGGTCGAGGCAGGCAGGGTGGGTGAGAAACAGCGTCATGCAGGGCCCTGGCGCGCCGGGGCGCCTTTCGAGAAGAGGCTAACTTAAGGGGTCGCCGGCCGCTCGGAAAGAGCCACGCGGCGCATTTGCCCCGTGCTTTTAGCTCAATCTAGTTCGATCGCGCGATGCGACTTCCGGCCGGGGGGGCGACCGGGCTGTTGGCCTGGAAATAGCCGTAGAGGGCATCGACGTCGTAGACGCCGAAACGCTGCTCGGTTCCCTGTTTCAGCACCGTGAAGCCGTCGCCGCCGAGCGCGAGATAATTGTTCACGGTGACGCGGTAGCTGGCCGCGGGATCGATGCGCTGTCCGTTCAGCGTCATCCGCTCGGCGATCACCCGCTCGCCATAGGGTCTTGCGCCGTCCCAGGCGTAGCTGAAGCCGCTCGAGACCTGCAGGATCCGTGGCCGTTTCGGATCGAGCCATTGCTGCTCCAGCATGTCCTTGATCTCTGCACCCGTCAGCGTCAGCGTGACCAGCTGATTGCGGAACGGCTGGCTGGCGAACAGGTCGGCATAGGTGACGTTGCCTTCCTTCTTCAAAAGATCGGTGCGGACGCCGCCCGGATTGGTGAAGGCGGCGGCGGCCGCGCCATCGCCTTGCGCGCGGGTTGCCGCCAGCTGGGCATCGGCGATGACGTCGCCGAGCGGACTCTCGCCGGCCTCGTTGGGCACGCGCGACAGCGTTTCGGTGATCGATCCCGCCGGGCGGTTGGCGATCGGTGCCGCCACCTGGTCGTAGGATTCGAGCAGCGCGGTCTGCGCGGGATCCTTCGCCAGCGTCCCGGTGCGGACGATGACATTGTCGGCCCTGGCGCTGACGACGTCGCGCGTGACGGGATCGAGCTTGAGATCGATCGCGGTGACGAGGGTGCCGAACTTGTCGCCCGAGGTGACCAGCCGGCCGTCGATCTCGCAGACATAGGCCTGGTGGGTATGGCCGGAGATCACCACGTCGACCGCGCGGTCGAACTTCCTGACGATGTCGACGATGGGTCCGGAGATACCCGGGCATTCATTGTAGTCGCCGGTGGGAAGTCCGCCTTCGTGGATCAGCACCACGATGGCTTCGACCCCGCGCGTTTTCAATTCCGGCACCAGCGCGTTCACGGTATCGGCCTCGTCCCTGAATTCGAGGTCGGCGACGCCGTCGGGCGAGACGATCCTGGGCGTGTCCTTCAAGGTGAGGCCGATGAAGGCGATCGGGATGCCGCCGAACTCCCGGATCTCGTAAGCCGGGAAGATGGTCTTGCCGGTGCTCTTCTCGAAGGTGGAGGCGGCGAGATAGTGGAATTTGGCGCCGAGAAACGGATGCGGCCCCCGGCATTTGTCGACGGGATGGCAGCCGCCATTCTGCATCCGCAAGAGTTCGTCCTTGCCCTCGTCGAATTCGTGATTGCCGACCGAGGAGATCGCCAGCCCCATCATCGACATCGACTCGATCGTCGGCTCGTCGTGGAACATCGCCGACAACAGCGGGCTGGCGCCGATCAGGTCGCCGGCCGCGACGAAGATATTGTTGGGGTGATCCTGGCGCAGCTGGCTGACCAGGGTCGCCATATATTCCGCGCCGCCGGCCAGCACCGCGATCTTCCTGGTGCTGTCGGCGGGGTCGGCGATCCGGATGCCACCCGGCGGCGGCCGCAGATTGCCGTGGAAATCATTGATGGCGAGAATGCGCACGTCGACGGGTGCGGAGGTCTGCGCAAGGGCGCTGGGAGCCGGCCCGAGGGTGAGCAGCCAAGCGGCGAAGATCGAGGAGAGCGAAAATTTCATGAGGTTGATGCCTCGTCATTGCGAGGAGTGAAACGACGAAGCAATCCATCGAGAGTCATACGCGGTACCATGGATTGCTTCGCGGAGTTTATCATCGGGCGCGCATTCGCGCGACCCGTTGGCTCGCAATGACGGCCTTAATGCATTGAGGGCTTTTCGATCCTACCCTAACGAGGGCGCATAACGATTTCACGAACGCTTCCGCCCTCACGCCCGCTTGCGTGTGAAAAACGCCGTGAACGCGGCGACGGCCTCCTTCGAGCGCATGCGTTCGCCGAACAGATGGCCCTCCTGGTCGATCCGGCGGGTCATCTCCTCGGGCGGCAGTTTCAGCAGTTTGCGCGAGATCGCGACCGCTTCCGCCGGCAAGGCGGCGATTTCGCGCGCCACCTTGCGCGCCTCGGCCTCGGCCTCGCCGGGCGGCACCACCGTATTGACGAAGCCGGCGGCCTGCGCCTCGTCGGCGCTCAGCGTGCGTCCCATCACCAGCATCGAAAACGCCCGGTGGTGACCCATGGCGCGCGGCGCCAGCAGGCTGGAGGCGCCTTCCGGCACCAGGCCGAGGTAGATGAACGGGGTGGAGAAGGTCGCGGTCTTGCCGGCCACCACCTGATCGCAATGGAACAGAAGCGTGGTGCCGATGCCGATCGCGATGCCCTCGACGGCGGCGACCAGCGGCTTGGTATTGTGGGCCAGTGAATACAGGAATTTCGCCGCGGCGGAGGCCCGCGGCGCGTCCGGACTGGAGGTGCCGTCTTTCAGAAAATCCTCCAGATCATTGCCGGCCGTGAACATGGCGGCGCCGCCGGTGATGACGATGCAGCGGATCTGCGGATTGTCCTGCGCGGTATCGATGGCCTCGCTCATGGCGCGATACATGTCTTGCGTGATCGCGTTCTTCTTGTCCGGCCGTCGCAGCGCGATCACCCGGGTCGCGTCCTCGTCGGTGACAATCAAATGGCCGGGCATGATACAGTCCTTCAATTGGGCGGCGATGGTTGCCGCTGGCGAGTTTTCACGCCGTATCCTACATCATCTCAATGGCGTCTCGAAACCGGGCGGGCCGGCTTTCGATACGCGACGCCGGGCGCAGATGATCGAGGCGGGGCTGAAGCCGATCGGGCGAGGCAAGGGTTGCTTAGCGACAGCGCAACCCGCCGCTTTGGCACCGCGCCCGGGCTCGAAATGACCCGTTTGAACCTTTTTCGCGGTGACACGGACCAATACTCGGAGATTCCTGAATCTCGAGCCTGCGCGTCACCAGAGCGAACCAATATGACGAAGCCGAAGTCAAAACTGGAAATCGACAGATATATTGGCGTTCGAATACGCGAGGGGCGGCTTGCGCTGAACCTCAGTCAGGAACAGCTGGCCAGGGCCCTGGGTGTCTCGTTTCAGCAAGTCCAGAATTACGAGAGCGGCGTCAATGGCGTCAGCGCGGTCCGCCTGTTCGATATCTGCAAGACCTTGAATGTCCCCCTGGCGTCGATGTTTCCGCGCGAAACAACCGATCCCTTTGCCCAGCCGATACCCGATCGTCCGATGGACCGGCCGGCGGTGCCACACCCCGGACGCGTTCCGGCGAGTCCGCTAGGGTCGCGCATCTAGCCCGGACGCGGAACCCGAGCCGGGTATCGACCCAAGGGGATCGATGGCGGATCAACGGCGTCACGCCCAGGCCACGCCGTAAATGGGTCCGTCGCCGTCGTCGTCCGTTTTGGCTCGGCCGAACAACCGCCCCGGCTTCCGCGCGCCGCCGGTTCGCCGGTGACGGGAATCCGGACGACGCAATCTCATGCGCGCCCAATGCAGCAGCCCAAGCACTTGTTCGGCGGCATGCCGGACGGCGTACAAGATCGCCGCTGCGCGCCCCACGAGGCTGAGCAACAAGATGATCGAGAAAATGTCGATGTAGGCCAGCACATCCCCGACCAGAATCAATTCCGGGGGAATCGGGATGCTGTGCGCGTAAGCCACGACCAGAATGACGACAGGGATGAACGCGATCACTTCTCTTAAGGTCAACCGGTCGAGGAAAGCGGCCAGCTCAACGACAAACACTTCCCAAAGCCAGTCGCCAAAGGCCGCCGGCTTGTCGAGCGTCCAGGTCCTCCAGAACCGTTTCCACATAGGGCGCCTTACCACCAGCCCTGTTGCACCTGACGATCGTACTGGCCGCCGCGCCGCCGCGCATTGCCAGCTGGCGGGTCCGGATTGCGCCGGAAAAAGAAACCGAAGCCGTCGTCGCCCCAGGAGTTGCCGCTCGCAACGGGAACATCGACCGTAGGCCGGCGCGTCACGAAGCCGCCCTGGGGCTGGTTGTTCAGCACCGCGACGAACTCGGTGCGATAGTTGGTCTCGCTGCTCAGCGGCTCGTCCGAGATGATGATCGAGGATCGCGGCGCTGCGGTCGGCGCGATGCGATCGAGCACATCCTGCGGGATGGTGATGCGGTCGAGCGCGTCCTTGGCGTCGTCCCCGTTGTCGATCGTGACCACGCTCCAGCGCAGGCCCGGGTCGTTGCGCGCCATCGCCGTGAACACGTGCGTGCCGATCGGCCTGTCGGGATTGCGGATCGTGACCGGAACCTCGATGGTCGCATCGAACACCTCGCCCCCGTCCGCCCACGGCTTGTGCGTGTTGCGCCGTACGTAAAGCTTCTGCGTCGCGCGGCTGATGTAGACCGAGACCGGCTCGAGCGCGAGTTTGGCCTCGTTCGCCGCCTTGGCGGCGTCGGTCTTCCTGGTCGCGGCCGCCTTGGCGGCGTCCTTTGCGGCGGCGGCGTCGGGCTTCGACGCAGCGTCGGCCCTGGCGGCGTCGAGTTGCGTCGCGGCTTCCGCAGCCTTGGCCGCGGCCTTCTGCTTCAGATCCCCGGCCCGCGCCCTGGCCTGGTCCGTCTTTGCGGCGGCGAGCGCCTTTTCGGCGTAAGCGAGCTCGGCGTCGGCACGGGTCTTGAGCCCTCCCAGCTTGCGCAGCGACGCCGTGAGCGATGCCGTCTCGCGCGCGGCCGTCGCGGCGACTTTCTTCGTCTCGTCGGCCGTCTGGGTAGCCTCGGCGGCCTCGCGGGCGAGCGTCTCGGCACGCGCGGGAGCCGCCGCGACGGCCGCCGCGTTCGGGACGAACAACGCCGGGTGGGAAAATTCGACCGGGGCCGCGTCGTTCGGCGAGATGATCACCCGCATCCCGATCCGCGTCTTGTCGAACAGCTTCTCCGCAAAGCCGTAGGGCATCCGCACGCAGCCGTGCGAGGCCGCATACCCGGGCAGCGGGCCGCCGTGCAGCGCGATGCCGTTCCAGGTGATGCGCTGCATGTTCGGCATCCAGGCATCGTCATAGAGGCTCGAATGGTGGTCCACGTCCTTTTCGAGGACGGCGAAGACGCCGGCTGGCGTCTCGCGTCCCGTGGTGCCGGTCGACACCGGCGCGCGCAGGATCCAGCCGTCGGCGTCGTAGAAGGTGACCTGCTGGGTCTTGATCGACACGATCGCCATGATCGGCTCGCCTGCATCGCGCGGCGCCGTCGCCTCGGTGGGTGGCGCGGGGCGCGGCTGTTTCGCGGCGGCGTCGGCGGTCAGCGCCGTCAACGCGGCCATCGTCGCCAGCGTCACCATGGCGGGAGGCCCCCAACGCCGCATCGCCACGGTGGATCGCGCCGTCGTAAATCGATTTACCATGCCATGCCCCGGTTGAAATGCCTGTCCGCGCTTGAGTCGATCCAGTGAAGATTGCGATTTTTGGATTAACTAACCGTCGCCACCATCTACGCCGCCAATTCGCTCCCGGGGACTATCGACACGTTCCGGTGACAATTCTATCTCATATACGACAGCCCGCGCAGGAGGAAGGGTGCCGCTTAAATCGGCACAATCCGGAAGTGGCGTAACGTCCGACCCGAGTCCGGAACGCGCCCCCAAGCGGACATCCGTCGAGCGTTCTGAATTCATGGGTCCACGCCCTGAAAACTATCTTCCATGAGCCAGACGACCTATATTTGGTCGAGCTGATTTCATGTGAGAGCGTCCGGCCTTGGACCCGCTGACCCAGACGATTGCGCTGCTGCGGCCGCGCGGGCTGCTGTGGAAGCAGGCCGAGGCCCGTGGCGACTGGGCGGTTCGTTATCCCGCCAACAAGGGGGCGGTGTTCTGTCTGATCGCGAGCGGAAGCTGCGTGTTCCAGCTGCCGGGCCGTGAGCCCAGCAAGCTCCAGGAAGGCGATTTCCTGCTGCTGACGGCGCCGCCGGCGTGGACGCTCGGCTCGAGCGCCGCCGTGGCGCCTGTCGACTTCGTCAAGGCGCATACGCGCGGGGGCGTGGTCAGGCGGACCCTGGGCAACCGCAAGACGGGTCCCGTGGTGCGGCTGTTCGGCGGACATTTCGGATTTGACGACGCCAATGCGCCATTGCTGGCGGGCTTGTTGCCCGCGATCGTGGAGATCAGGTCGTCGGACGCCGATGCGGCGCGGCTGCGCGGCGTGCTCGATCTGATCGGCAGCGAGGCCTCATCCGACCGTCCGGGCCGCGGCCTCGTGCTCGATCGTCTGTTGGAAATTCTCCTGATCGAGGCCGTCCGCAGCGGGGCGATGCCCGATGCCCAAAAGGATCGCCGCGGGTTGCTGGCCGGCCTCGCCGAGCCGCGAATATCGGCGGCGTTGCGCGCGCTGCATGCCGACATCAGGCAAGGCTGGACGGTTGCAAGATTGGCCGAGGTGGCGGGCATGTCGCGCTCGGTCTTCGCCGAGCGGTTTTGCCGCGTCGTCGGCCTGCCGCCACTTGACTACCTGCGGCGCTGGCGCATGGCGGTGGCGAAGGATGCGTTGGTCTCCGGCAACCGGCGTCTGGCCGAGGTCGCCTTCGCCTGCGGTTACGAATCGGTCAGCGCGTTCAGCACCGCCTTTACGCGAACGGTCGGTTGTCCGCCGTCGCGCTATGAGCGATTTGTCCACGGCCGGCGCGGGTTCCCGAACCCGGCGCCACAACCGGCCCCAACCTCTCCACCGTATCGCCTTGCTTTGGTCAAACCGCAATGAAGGCTTGGGCAGGACGTCTCGATCACGTCATCCGCCTCCGGGTGATCGTGGACCGGGCAAGGAGCGCCCATGCATTCCACGCTGACCGCCAAGCCAGGCGACGACCCGCACGACATGCTCGTGGTGGCGCCCGATGCCGTGCGCGTTGCGCCGTCCGATGAAGAAGAGCTTTCCAGCCTGTTGCAGCAGGCCGCGCGGCATCGTTCGCACACCCGCGCGGCGTCGGACATTGCCGTCGGCCGGGTTCCACCGGTCGATACGACGTTTCGCCCCGGTTCCGTCAACGACGTCCGTGTGCCCGGAGGTCGTCGGTCGACGGCCGGGCGGGCGTTGCGCGGCTTCATGGCGTTGCTGCTGGCCGCGTGCATCGGTGTCGCGGCCGTTGGCTGGAAAGCCTATGGCGAGGTGGCGAAGCGGCAGATCGCCAAATGGACCACGCAATTCGCCCTGACCTCCTCGCTGACATCGGAACAACCGGCGCCCGAGGCGCCACCGGCTCCGCTTGCCGGCCCGCCCGCTGCGGCGAATGAAGCGTCGCCGCCGTCCACTGCCCAGGCCGCAGCGGAAACCGTCGCGCCTGCCGCCGCTCCATCCGCCGACCCGGCGCAGTCGCTGCAATCGATGGCACGCGATCTCGCCAGCGTGACGCAGCAGGTCGAGCAGCTCAAGGCCAGCATCGCTGAGCTCAAGGCCAGCCAGCAGCAAATGTCGCGTGATCTTGCCAAAGCTTCCGAGGTGAGGGCTTCCGAGGTCAAACCCAGCGAGGCAAGCCCGCGGCCGAGGATAATAGCGGCAGCCCCGCCGCGCGCGGTCGTCGCGCACGCCCGCAAGCCAGTGACGTCCTATCCGCCGCCGCAAGTGCTGGTCCCTCCCGTGCCGCAGCAAGCCGCGGCACCCTACGTGCCGCGCCAGCCTGAGCCGCAGCCGCAATTCGCAGCCGAGCCGCCGCAGGCTGACCCTGAATTGTCGTCGGTGCCGCGGCCGCCGATGCCGCTGCGCTAGCGCGCGTCGAATTGACCACGTCAGATCCACCGCTCCCCGCAAGGGTTTTCCCGACAGGCGTCACGGCGTCGCGATGAGCGCAAGCGCTCACGCGGGGGCCCCGGCCTTCGCCGGGGCGACGATAGGGGTTGCGTCGGCCTTCGCCGGGACGACGAAGGCGAAAGCGGACGTAGCGTTACCCCAGCAGCACGGCATCCGCGCCGTTCACCGCTTCGGCGCCGTCGGTCACGGTGCGCTCCAGCGAGGGGGCTTGCACCGAGATGTTTTCGGCGAAGAAGCGCGCCAGCGTGACGTAGCGCGCGGCGTCGCCGGTGCTTTCGCCGGGATCGCGCGCCGCCAGCGCTTCGTCGGCCAGCATGCAGCCGCCGAGCGTCGCGCCGAACAATCGCAAATAGGGCGTCGCACCCGCCAGCGCCTCGTTCGGCGCGGAGGCGACGCGCTCCAGCAGCCAGCGGCTGGCGCGGTCGAGCGAGGCAAGGGCCTCGCGCAGTTTTGCACCTGTGGTGCCGAAGGCGGGATCGTTCGAGCTTTCGACCTTGCCGACGATATCGGAGAGTTCGTCGAGCAGCGCCCACACCGAGGCGCCGCCATTGGCGGCGAGCTTGCGCGTCACCAGATCGATCGACTGGATGCCGTTGGTGCCCTCGTAGATCGGCGTGATGCGGGCATCGCGCAGATGCTGCGCGGCGCCGGTTTCCTCGATAAAACCCATGCCGCCATGGATCTGCACGCCGAGCGAAGCCACCTCGTTGCCGATGTCGGTGGAGAACGCCTTGGCGATCGGCGTCAGCAGCGCGCCGCGCGCGGCGGCGTGGGCGCGCACTTTGGGATCCTTGGCGCGTACCGAGATATCCAGCGCGACCGCGGTGGCGTAGCAGATGGTGCGGGCGGCAGCGGTGAGCGAACGCATCTGCATCAGCATGCGTTTGACGTCGGGATGCACGATGATGGGATCGGAGCCGCTGGCGGGCTTGCCGACCGCGCGGCCCTGGCGGCGTTCCTGCGCGAAGGCCAGCGCCTGCTGATAGGCGCGGTCGGCGATGCCGACGCCCTCGAGGCCGACGCCGAGCCGGGCCTGGTTCATCATCGTGAACATGCAGTGCATGCCGCGGTTTTCCTCGCCGATCAGGTAACCGATCGCGCCGCCCTGATCGCCCATGGTCATGGTGCAGGTGGGCGCGGCATGCATGCCGAGCTTGTGCTCGATGCCGCTGGCGTAGATGTCGTTGCGCGCGCCCAGCGAGCCGTCAGCGTTGACCAGGAATTTCGGAATCAAAAACAGCGAAATGCCCTTGGTGCCCGCAGGGGCATCGGGCAGTCGCGCGAGCACGAAATGCACGATGTTGTCGCTCATGTCGTGGTCGCCATAGGTGATGAAAATCTTTGTGCCCTTGATGCGATAGCTGCCGTCGGGCGCGCGCTCGGCGCGGCTGCGCAGCGCGCCGACGTCGGAGCCGGCCTGCGGCTCGGTGAGCTGCATGGTGCCGGGCCATTCGCCGGAGATCAGCTTTTCCAGGTAGATCTTCTTCAGCTCGTCGCTGCCATGGGCTTCCAGCGCCTCGATCGCGCTCAAGGTCAAAAGCGGGCAGAGGCCGAAGGCGATGTTGGAGGCACTCCAGATTTCGGTGCAGGCAGCATTGATCGCCAGCGGCAGGCCCTGGCCGCCGAATGCTTCGGAGCCGGACACCGCGTTCCAGCCCGCCGCGGTCCAGCGCCGATAGGCGTCGGGCCAGCCGGGCGCGGTGGTGACCTTGCCGTTATCGAGCTTGATGCCGTGCTCGTCGCCGATCACGTTCAGCGGCGCCAGCACGTCGGAGGCGAACTTGCCGGCTTCCTCCAGCACCGCGGCAACGATGTCGGCGTCGAAATCGCCGTAGTGCCCGGCTTCCACGGCGGCCTTGAGGCCGGCGCCATGGTTGAGGGCCAGCAGCATGTCGTTGATCGGCGCGCGATAGGTCATGGCAAGGTCTCGCATCTGGCGGGGGAACAGGCCGCCGTCTTCCCACGAAACCGCCGATCTCTCAACACTCCGATGGCCGGAATCGCGCCCCGCCGGACCGAAAGCCCGGGCGTTTCCCGGCCAAGGCGAGCGTCGTTCACGCCAACGGCCGCCACAATATCAAGGGATCAATCGACGGGATCGGTTCGGCCTCCGAATTCGTCCCTCTCGGCTGTTGAAATGGCGCAACTCCCTCTATAGACCGGCGGTGCCGGAGGGAATCCGCGGGACGCCAGTTCCGCGGTTTTTCGGCCTAATTGGGGCGTCGCCAAGTGGTAAGGCAGGGGATTTTGATTCCCCCATGCGGAGGTTCGAATCCTCCCGCCCCAGCCAAAAAAGATACTGATAAATCAAGCAAGTAGAGTACGAATTGCGACGCATTCTCACGGATTCCATGTCGCGTCATGTCGCAAAAATTTCCGTTTGTTTTCAAGGCTTCCCAAATTTTGCCGGCGGCTCCACGCGACATGGACGCAACATGAAACGAGAGAAATCTTGGCCCTTCGACCCGCAATAAGATGCCTATATCCCTATGCTGACAACAGATGAACTCCTCAATGGCCTGCCTCCAGAAGCTACCCTCCGCTTCTTTGCGACGTTTGCCCGGTTCGAGTTTGCGATGAAGCAATGCGGCTATCTCCGCAGGACCGAGCATGGGAGGGTCGCCCAAGCGTGTCGCGAAAGTCTGTGCGCCGATTTGCCTGCCGACTTCTTCGAAAGCGTCCGCGACGCCCACATTGCGACGACACTTGTCGAGCGGCCGCCCAAAAACCTTTTCGTGCAAGACGACGCGCAGCCCCAGTTCGGCAATCAGGCACCCCCAATAACCACGACGATGCAACTGCTGGATGCCGTCTGGCGGGTCCGAAATAATCTCTTTCACGGAAATAAAATGTACCCTGCCGACCGAGCGCGCGATGCAGACCTGATGGACAACGCCGTCGCCGTTATCGACGCGATCATGCAACGAATGCAAAACCTGTCGTCGGCATTCCACGATCCACAACAATACTTCTGACGTCATTTGTTCAGAAGCTGCCATTTGCCATTGCGTCCGAAAGCTGCATTCTGCTTCTGGCAACTCTTTGGAATTGACGAATTTCCCTGCGAGAGCGCTATGCTTCCATAATAAGAATCAGGAGGGATGATGACGGCGGCCAGTAACGATCAGGATGGCGACAACCCGCTCAAGGCTATTTTCCGCACCATCCGGGCCAAGTGCGAGAATTACGAGCGCGACACGCTGATCAGCCTACTAATTTCGTAAAATGGTTACACCTTCTCTGAACCATCAACTTGCCGCCCTGATGCCTAAAACGATCGATGCTTTTTCGCAGAGCACGATCAGGGGGGCCCAACATGCGTTAGCCGACGTCTTCAATCCGTTGCGGCTTAACTTCTTCTGCACGGCGATGCGGATCTTGTTCGAGCACATGATCGGTGCGCTCGCCCCTGTTGACCAGGTAGTTCAAGCGGGATGGTTCGTCTCAGAACGTCAGGATAAGCGAGTTGCACGCCGTATTGAGCTAAACGGTTCGCGCCTTGATCCTGGCGCCAGTCGATAGTGCCTTGGCCAAAGCCGCCGCTGTTTCGTTCAGCGCAGCAAGTCGCTCTGGCAGTTGTTTGTTCATGATTCTCTCGAGCGGGCCCGTCATGCCCACCGAATGGAGCACGGCGCCTCCCGGGAGGGTAACGGGAACGGCTATGGCCGCCAGACCCTCGTCGATTTCGCCAATGCAGGTCGCATAGCCAAGCTTCCGCACCTTGGCGAATTCCTGCTCGATCCATTTGCGACTGTTGCGCGAATTGACTGTCGGCTTTGGAAGTTCCTGCGACAGCGCCTCTGCGATCAGCGCCTTGCTCTGATAGGCCATGACGGCCTTTCCGGTCGCCGCGATGTTGACCGGCATCTCGATCCCCGGCTGCACGTAGCCGCGCCATCGCACGTCCGGCGACTGCGACATCGCTACGACGACACGCGATCCGACGAGCCGGGCCAGGTAGCATGTTTCCGTCGATGTCTCGGTCAAGGCTCTCAGGTGCGGACCGGCGAGCGAGGCGAACCATCCTTCGTCGGCGCTGGCGTGAAGCAGACGGGTGAGCCGATCTCCGGCATGGTAGGTGCGGCCGCCTTCGCCTTCGGCGGCGAGGCCGGAGCGCACCAGCCCCTTCAGCAGCCGATGCGCCGTGGTTTTCGGTAGTTCCAGAATCGACGACACGTCGGCGAGCGTGAGCGATCCGGAAAACGCGACGATGATTTCGAGAACGTCGATGTAGCGGGCGAGCGGGCCGGGGGATGCGTCTTCTCTCGCCATGGTGCCGCTTCTATCACTGATTAATTCTTGAGCGTGAGCCGCCATTTTCTGCGGCTTGACTCGAAGGGAGGCCGATATTACCGTTTTCATATTCCGGAATTATGTTCTGGAAAACGGAACGAATGTCAAGGCCCTGGCGCAGCCCGCCGGCACGGCAGGATCGAACCGGACCGCCTTGCGAAGGGGATGCGACATGAGGATGACGAGAAAGGATTTCTTGAAGTCGATGCTGGCGGCAACCGCGCTTCCGGCGGTCGGTTCGGCCGCTGCGCAGCAGACCGGTCCGATCCTGATCGGCGCGACGGTGCCGATCACCGGACCGCTGTCGCTGACCGGCAAGCAGTATTTCAATTCCCTGACGATGGTGGAAGAAGACATCAACAAGGCCGGTGGCATCAACGGGCGCAACATCAAGATCGTGTTCGAGGATACGCAGGCCTCCAACAGCACAGCGGTCAACGCCTTCGTGAAGCTGGCGCAGGAAACCAAGCCGGCGTTCTTCTTCCTGTCGAGCTACTCGACCCAGAACCTCGCGATCGCCCCCGAGCTGAGCAAGGTGCAGATCCCCGCAATGTATGCCGGCGGCGCCGACGCGGTGGCGGAGGGCGGCAACGAATGGATGTTCCGGATCCGCCCGGCCGACAGTGTTTCGGCGGCAGGCATGGTGCAATGCGCGTTGGAGGTGCTTAAGGCCAAGAAGCCCGGTATCCTCTATATCCAGAACGACTTCGGTCAGGGCGGCGCGCAGACCGCCGCCAAGCGCTTCGAAGCCGCCGGAATCCCGGTGGTCGGCATGGAGGCCTATGGCCAGAACGACAAGGACTTTTCCGCCCAGCTCTTGAGCTTGCGCGGCAAGGATGCCGACGTCATCCTGATCTTCGACTATCCGCAGGACGGCGCCCTGGTGCTGCGCCAGGCCAAGTTGCTTGGCTTCAAGATGCCGCTGGTGACCTCGTCGGCGGCCCTGGTGCCGGCGGCGCTGCAGTTGCTGTCGCCGGAAGATCTGGAAGGCGTGTGGGGCGTCGTCGATACCTTCATGGACGCGAGCGCCGGCGGCCGCATGCAGGATTACGTCGAGCGCTTCAAGGCAAAGTTCGGCACCGATCCCGATCCGTATGGGTTGGCCTATTACGACGGCGCGCTGCTGATGGCGGAAGCCATGCGCAAGGTCGGCACCGACCCGAAGGCGCTGCGGGACTGGCTGGCCGCGGTCAGGGATTGGCGCGGTATCGGTCACGTCTATTCCTACGACGCCAAGGGCAACGGCGTGCGGGACTTGTCGGTCGTGAAGGCCAAATCCGGCACCAAGACCCTGGAATTCATTCAGACCGTCAGTCTGCATTGATCCGGCCGGACCACCTTTAGGCTAACGCGGGCGCACGTTCGCCCGTGGCTCGAAGCACCGGCGGGAACCCATGGCGGACTTCATCCAGCTTCTCGTCAACGGACTGGCGATTGGCAGCGTCTATGCGCTGGCGGCGATCGGTTTCGTCATCGTCTACTCGGCGACCGGCGTGGTGAATTTCGCCGCCGGCCAGTTCGTCATGTTCGGCACCTTTGCCGGAGTCGCCATGCTGGTCAACGCGCGGTTGCCGTGGCCGTTCGCCTACGGCGCGGCGCTCGCCGTGATGGCGCTGTTCGGTGCGCTGTTCTTCCTCGTGGTCTATCTGCCGCTGCGCCGCAGTTCGGTGGTGACCATCATCATCGGCACCGTTGCCATCAGCATCACGATGCAGAATGCCGCGCTTCTCACCTTCGGCTCGTGGCCGTTCCGCCTGCCGTCCCCGGTCGAGGGCAAAACCGTGGCGCTTGGCGCCGCGATCATTTCGACGCATGCGCTGGCAGTGGTCGGCGTCACCGCGACCATGGTCGCGGGGCTGTGGCTGCTTTTCAACAGAACCACCGTCGGCATAGGCATGCGGGCCGTGGCGCAGGATATCCAGGCCGCGCGGCTGATGGGGCTGAAGGTCAACCGGCTGCTGGCGCTGTCGTGGGTGCTTGCCGCGCTGCTGGCCGGTGTCGCCGGGTTGATGCTGGGGCCGATGTGGTTTGCCGATGTCAGCATGGGTGACCCGATCGCGCTGAAGGCCTTCGCCGCCACCATCATCGGCGGGTTCGGAAGCCTGCCCGGCGCGATCGTCGGCGGCCTGCTCGTCGGCCTCAGCGAGGTGCTGGGCGCCTCCTACATTTCCTCGGCCTATAAGGACCTGATCTCTTTCGGCATCATGATCGTGTTCCTGCTGGTGCGCCCGCAAGGCGTGTTCGGCGAGAAGATCCAGGACAGGGGCTGACCGGATGGCGATGCGCATCCCGCTGGCTCTTTTTGCGGTCATTATGGTTGCCGGCGTGCTGCTGTCGCTGGTGCTGCCGGAATATCACCTTCGGCTGCTCAACCTATCGGTGATTTCCGCGGTGGCGGTGATCGGACTCAACTTTGCATTCGGCTATGCCGGCCTGATCTCGCTCGGCCACGCCGCCTTCGTCGGCATGGGGGCCTATGGGCTGGCGATCCTGACCACGCGGTACGGCTGGTCGCCATGGTCGGCGATGCCGGTGGCGGTCGCGGCCACGGCTGTGTTCGCCGGACTGATCGGGTTTCCGCTGCTGCGCCTGAAGGGACACTATCTCGCGCTGGCGACGCTCGGACTGAATGTCTCGTTCTATATCGTGGCGTCGAACTGGATCGCGCTTACCGGTGGCACCAACGGAATCGCGCGGATTCCCGAACTTCACATCGCCGGCCGGGCGCTGTCCGGCGAGCGCGAGTTTCTCTGGTTCGGGCTGTTGGTGCTGGCCGCGGTGGCCGCCGTCGCCTCGATCCTGCATGTCTCGCGCCATGGCCGCGCCATGATCGCGGTGCGCGACGATGAAATCGCCGCCGAGATGACCGGCATCGACGCCACGGCGGTGAAGATCGCAGCCTTCGTGCTGTCGGCGATCTGCGCCGCCATCGCCGGCTGCCTGTTCGCCTGTCATATGCGGTTCATCGCGCCCGAGGATTTCAGCTACGCGCATTCGATTACCTACCTGGCGATGCTGATTGTCGGCGGTGAAAGCAGCATCGCCGGCGCGATCCTCGGATCGGTGCTGCTGACGTTTCTTCCGGAATGGCTGCGCTTTCTCGGCCCCGCCTATCTGGTCCTCTTCGGAATCCTGGTGCTCGGAATTCTGGTATTCCTGCCCAAGGGCATCGTCGGCCTTGCTCGCTTCACGCCCAAACCCCCGAAGCTGGCGGCTCCGACGCCGGTCCCCACGCCGGAGGCCGGCTCATGAATGTTCTGGAAGCCCGCGGCATCTCGAAGCGCTATGGCGGACTGGCGGCGCTGTCGGACATCGACCTGAAAGTCGGCGCCGGCGAATTCGTCGCGGTGATCGGTCCCAACGGTGCCGGCAAATCGACCCTTCTCAATGTCCTCACCGGGCTGGTTATGCCGGACGACGGCCAGGTTCTGCTCGACGGCCGGGTTGTGACGCGGACGGCCACTCACCAGCGCATCCGCGCCGGCCTCGGCCGAACTTTCCAGCAAGGCCGAACGTTCAACCGATTGACGGTTCTGGAAAACGTCATGACCGGCGCCGCGATCCGCCGCGACCTCGGTGAGGCGGCGCTGCGCCGCACCGCGATGGCGATTCTCGAGCAGATGGGGCTTTCGGCCGAAGCCGACGAGGCGATCGGTTCATTGTCTTACGGTCGCCGCCGCATGGTCGAGTTGTCGCGGGCACTGGCCTGCGGACCGCGCATCCTGTTGCTCGACGAGCCCGCCGCCGGGTTGAATTCCGGCGAGGTCGATCAGCTGGCCGACCGGCTTTCCGAGCTTCGTGCGAAACACGGGCTCGCGGTGGTGCTGATCGAGCACAATATGAGCATGGTGATGCGCCTCGCCGAGCGCATCATGGTGCTCAACTTCGGATGCCGGATCGCGGAAGGCGCGCCGTCCGCAATCCAGGCGGACCCGGCGGTGCTGTCGGCCTATCTCGGCGAGGGGTACGTCCATGCTGGCATGTAACGATCTGATCGTCGCGCATGACGACGTCGTGGCCCTGCAGGGCGTCACGCTGTCGGTGCAGGCGGGAGAGACCGTCGCGCTGATCGGCGCCAACGGCGCCGGCAAGACCACGCTGCTGCACACGATCTCCGGGCTCAATCCGGTTGCGTCCGGCGATATTCTATATGATGGCGTGACGATTTCGAAGGCGTCGACCGACCGGCGGGTGGCGCTGGGAATTGCGCAGGCGCCGGAAGGCCGCCGGATTTTCCCGGGATTGACCGTCGAGGAAAACCTGTCGCTCGCCACCGTGAGCTGGCGGCGCTGGCGGCAATCCATTGCGGACGACCTCGATCGCGTCTTCGCGCTGTTTCCGCGGCTGAAGGAGCGGCGACAGCAGCTTGGCTGGTCGCTGTCGGGCGGCGAGCAGCAAATGCTGGCGATCGGGCGCGCCCTGATGGCGCGTCCGCGGCTGCTGCTGCTGGATGAGCCGTCGCTCGGGCTCGCGCCCAGGCTGGCCGAAGAAGTCTATGAGCGGGTCAGGCTGATCAGCGAAACCGGGCTGACCATTCTGGTGGTGGAGCAGAACACCGTGCTGGCGCTTGCTGTCGCCGACCGGGCTTACGTGCTGGAGGCCGGCCGCATCGTGCTCGAGGGGGCCGCCAGCGAGCTGAAACACAATGCGCGGGTGCGCGAGGCCTATCTGGGTCGTTGAAATACCATGCGAGGAGAGAACATGTATCCCGATTCACATCCGCGTTCGCGCCGGCTCTACGATCGCGCCGTGCGCAGCCTGCCGGGCGGCAACACCCGCACCACGGTGTTCATGAAGCCGTTCCCGATCTATGGCGCGCGCGGTGAAGGCTGCCGGGTCTGGGACGTCGACGGCAACGAATATATCGACTGCATCAACAATTTCACCTCGCTGATTCACGGTCACGCCCACCCGTTGCTGGTCGAGGCCGCGGCCCGGCAGCTTGCGCTGGGATCCGCATTCGGCCTGCCGACGGAATCTGAAATCGAGCTGGCCGAACTCCTGGTCTCGCGGCTGCCTTCGGCCGACCAGATCAGGTTCGCCAATTCCGGCACCGAGGCGGTGATGATGGCGCTGAAGGCGGCGCGCGCCTTCACCGGGCGGCCGAAGATCGCGAAATGCGAGGGCGCCTATCACGGTTCCTATGACTACGCCGAGGTTAGCCTGGATCCGACGCCGGAAGCGTGGGGCGGCAATGCGCCGGTCTCCGTCGCCTATGCCAGGGGAACGCCGGAAAATGTACTGGCCGATGTGGTCACGATTCCGTTCAACGACATCGAAGCCGCGGTCAGCCTGATCCGCGAACATGGCAGCGAGCTGGCCTGCGTTCTGGTCGATCCGATGCCGAACCGCGCCGGACTGGCGCCGGCCGACAAGTCCTATCTGGAGGCGCTGCGCCAGGTCACAAGCGAGGTCGGCGCGCTGCTGATCTTCGACGAGGTCATCACGTTCCGTCTCGGCTATCACGGCGCGCAGGGCATCTGGGGGATCGATCCCGACCTCACCACGCTCGGCAAGATCATGGGCGGCGGCTTTCCGGTCGGCGCGATCGCCGGCGCCAGGGAATTCATGGCGGTGTTCGATCCCAGCCTCGGCAAGCCGGCGCTGCCGCATGGCGGAACCTTCTCGGCCAATCCCGTCACCATGCGCGCCGGCCTCGCGGCGATGGAATTGCTCGACGAGGCCGCCTTCGCCCGGCTCGATGCGATCGGCGATGCGGTGCGCAACGGTATCAACGACGCCTTCGGCAAAAGCGGCGTGCCCGGCGGTACCGTTGGTCTCGGCTCGCTGCTGAAAATCCATTTTGCCGATCGCCCGATCCGCGACTACCGGTCGGCCTACATGACCGCGCCGGAAGCCAGACGGCAGGCGGTATTCAACATGGGCCTGCTCAATCGCGGGATATTGGCCGCGGGTTACGGATTGATGGCGCTGTCGACCCCGATGACCGACGCCGACGTCGATGCGATCGTTGCGGCGGCGGCCGGCGCGCTGGCGGAGGTATCGGCGCTGGCCTGATCGGCTGACGTTCGCGGTTTTCAATATTCCGGCCGGTCCGCAGTGGATCGACCGGGCTCCCTTTCTCTTCAGACAGGTCGACAATGTCCATCCAGATAGATCCCATCACGCGCTCCGTCGTTCAGTACCGGCTGAGCTCGATCGTGACGGAAATGGGCGAGGCGATGCTTCGCACCTCCTACTCGCAGATCCTAAACTCCAGCCGCGATTTTTCGCTCGGCATCTGCGACACCGGCGGCCGGCTGATCGCGCAGGCCGATCACATCCCGGTGCATGTCGGCGCGCTGCCGTGGGCGACGCGGGCCGTGGAGCAGCGGTTCAGCGACGTCCGCCCCGGCGACGTCTTCCTGCTCAACGACCCCTATCATGGCGGCAGCCATCTGCCCGATCTGACGGCCTTCGTGCCGATCTTCGACGGCGACCGGCGCCTGTACTGGACCATCGTGCGCGCGCACCAGAGCGATATCGGCGGCGCCACCCATGGCGGCTATAATCCGGGCGCCACCGAAATCTGGCAGGAAGGCCTGCGCGTCCCGCCGATCCGGCTCTATGAAGCGGGCAGGCTGCGCGACGACCTGCTCGATCTCCTGGCGCTGAACGTCCGTAACCCCCGCGATTTTCGCGGCGACCTCGCGGCGATGGTCGGTGCGGCGCATCTGGGGCAGCGCCGGCTGGCGCGGTTGTTCGCGGAAGTCGGCGCGCCCCTGGTCGAGGCCGCGGTGGAAGCCATTTTCGACGCCGCCGAGCAGCAGACCCGCGCGGTGGTGTCGACCTGGAAGGACGGGGTGTTCCACGGCGAGGCGTTTCTGGATGACGATGGTCACGGCCGTAGCGACATCAGGATCGCCGCCAAGGTCACCAAGAGCGGCAGCAATATCGAAGTCGACCTGTCCGGCTCCGATCCGCAGTCCACCAGCTTCGTCAATTCCTCGCATGCCAACATGCAGGCCGCCGCGGTGATGGCGTTCGCCTATCTGATCGACGCCGACATCCCGAAGAACGCCGGCGCACTGCGGCCGCTCACCGTGATCGCAAAGCAGGGCACCATCGTCTGGGCCGATCCCGGACGCCCAGTGACGCTCTGCACCAGCCATCCGTCCAACGAAATCGTCGAGGCCATCGTCAAGGCGCTGTCGGCGTCCTGTCCCGATCGCGCCATGGCCGGATGGAGCCGGCGTTTCCGCATTGCGATCCAGGGCGAGGACCCGCGCACCGGCCGGCCGTTCATCTGGCACATGTTTCAGGCGCGCCCGGGCGGCGGCGCATCGTCCGGCGGCGACGGCTGGTCGTCGATCGGCGAATGGCACACCGTCGGCGGCATCAAGTTCGGCAGCATCGAGGTCGCCGAGGTGCGCTTTCCGCTACATTTCCGGCATCACGAATTCCGCTCGGACTCCGGTGGCAAAGGGCGGTTCCGTGGCGGCCTTGGCGTCGCGCTCGACCTCGTGGTCGAAACCACCAGGCCGGCGCTGGCGAATACCGCTGGCGATGGCGCCCGGCATGGCGCCTGCGGGATGCTCGGCGGCGAGGACGGCGCGCCGCATCTCTACAGGCTGATCTCCGCCAACCGCCCGCCGCGCGTGTTGCGCACCAAGGAGGTCGGGATCGAGGTGCTGCCGGGCGATTGCTTCGAGGTCCGTTCGTCCGGCGGCGGCGGCTGGGGGCCGCCCGAGCAGCGGCGGCCGGAGGCGCATCGGCGCGATGTGGAGCAGGGCCTGGTCACGGAAAGCCCAACGACAGAGCGAGTGTCCTGACGATGTTTACGATCGGAATTGACGTCGGAGGTACCTACACGGATCTGGTCGCGATCGACCAGACTGGACGAACCGTTTTCGCCAAATCGCCGTCGACGCCGGCGGACCAGTCCATCGGCGTGATGGCCGGGCTGGACGAACTAGCGCGCCGGCTGGGCCTGACGCGCGCCGAACTGCTCGGCAGCGCCGATCGGGTGGTGCACGGCACCACGGTCGCCACCAATGCGCTGCTGGAGCGCAAGGGTGCCAAAGTGGCGCTGCTGACGACGCAGGGCCACCGCGACGTCCTCGAAATGCGCGAGGGTCTCAAGGGCAACCGCTACGATTTGCGTTCGCCGCCGCCGGAACCGCTGGTGCCGCGCGAGCTGCGCTTCGGCGTGCGCGAGCGGATCCGCCCCAGTGGCGAGGTGCTGATTCCGCTCGACGAGCAATCGATGGGAGAAGCCATCGCGGCCATCCGCTGTTCCGGCGCGACGTCGGTTGCGGTCTGCTTCCTGCATTCTTACCGCAATCCCACCCACGAGATCGCCGCGGCGGAGCGGCTGGCGCGCGAATTGCCCGGCATCAGCCTGTCGCGGTCGAGCGACGTGCTGCCGCAGATCAAGGAATATGAACGGGTCTCGACCACCATCGTCAATGCCTATGTGGGGCCTTTGGTGCGGCTGTATCTGACCAACCTCGAGAAACGTCTCAAGGAAGCTGGGCTGAAGAGCAGCCTGTTCATCATCCTGTCCCATGGCGGCATGGCGCCGGTCGAGGAGGCGTCGCGCCTGGCCGCCGCCACCGTGCTGTCCGGCCCGGCCGGCGGGATCTCCGGATGCCGGCGCTGCGCCGATCTGTTGGGAATTCCCGACCTCGTTCCGTTCGACATGGGCGGCACCAGCACCGATATTTCGCTGATCACCGCCGGCCGCGCGTCTTTGTCGGCGGATGGCGGCCTAGCCGGGCAGCGGATCGCGCTGCGCAGCCTCGACATTGCCAGCATCGCGGCGGGCGGCGGATCAATCGGCTGCGTCGACGTCGGCGGCAGCTTCCGCGTCGGCCCGGAGAGCGCGGGCTCCGTGCCCGGGCCGGCCTGCTACGGCAATGGCGGCACCGCGGCGACGGTCACCGACGCCAACGTCATACTCGGCTATCTCGACGCCGATGCGTTCATGGGCGGGCAGCGCCCGCTCAACCGCGCAGCAGCCGAGGCCGCACTCGACCGGCTGGCGGCGTCGCTCAATCTCTCCCGCGAGCAGGCCGCCGCCGGCATCTATCGGATGATCAACCTGAAGATGGCGGACGGCATCCGGCTGATGACGCTGCGCCGCGGCGTCGATCCGCGGCGGTTCGCACTGTTGAGTTTCGGCGGCGCGGCGGGCCTACATGCGGCGGAAGTCGCGCGGGAACTGAATATCAAGCGCATCATCGTGCCGACGGCGGCTTCCGTGCTGTCGGCATGGGGCATGCTGACCAGCGATCTGCGCTACGAAATCGGCCGCACCCATATCGGCGCGTCCCTGCGGATCTCGCCGGCGGAGGTGCGAACGATCTTCAACGATCTGGAGCAGCAGGCCGCGGGCCGGCTGAAGGCCTGGTTCGGTGGCCCGATATCCGTCGAGCGTTCCGCCGAGATGCGCTACGGCGAGCAGATCTTCGAGATCGACGTGCCGCTGGACCATCTCGACTGGGCGTCCGAGAAGATCATCGACCAGATCGAGGAGCGCTTTCATGGCCGCCATGAAGAGCTCTACACCTATGCGTCGCGCGACCAGGAGGTGGTGTTCGTCAACGCGCGCGTCGCCGCCGTCGGCCAGGTACCCCAGGGTGCTTCGATCGCCAGGATGGCGTCATCCGCTGCGCCCTGCCTTCCCGCCAAAACGCGCAAGGCGTTGTTCGGCGAATGGCGCGAGGTCCCGGTCTATTCGGCCCAATCGCTGTTTCCGGGCCATTGCATCGACGGTCCCGCCATCGTGGAGGCCGAGACCACGACGGTCGTCATCAACAAGGGCGATCGTATCACCGTCAACGATCTGGGCTGGCTCGATATCAAACTGGCTTGATTTTTCCCTCCGGCCCGATGGTCCGCCTGTATTTCTGGATCGCGTTCACAACACCCGGCTTTTTCCTCGCGCGGAGCCGCGTTTTTGGCCCCCATTCTAGCGGCCCCGAAGATAGTCTTTTGAGGCACCGGGGCTGTAGTGGGGGGCAGTTCCAAAGAGAGGCCGATGGAATATACTCCCACCGGCCTTTTTCATTTGGTGTGTCACGTCGTCACGCATGGACCAGACGTGCTTCGGCTCGAGAGGTTTCTTCTGGCCGATGAGTAGTCCCTTGTTCCAAGGTCGTTTGCCTCGGTCGACAGGACGTGCGGACATCGGGGGTCCTCCGCCACCCCGCCCTCCGCGTCGCTCTATCGCGAGCGTAGCATTTATACTCGTGACCGACCCCTTTTGGCGCGAAGCCGTCGTCATGCTTAGAACGGGCATCCAAGCCCTTAACGGATGACGACACCTTGTCTTTCTAAAGGCCCGGAATGCCGGGATCAAATTTCAAGAGGCTCTCGATCCATTTCGCCGCGCGAAGCATTCGTTCGTCCTGCCGATATGCGCCGACGATCTGGAGACCAAGCGGCAGGCCGCGTTTTCCAAATCCGGCCGGCAACGTTAGAGCGGGTACGCCAAGCAAAGTCCACGGCGCGCAGAACTCCGCATTCCCGGTGAAGCTCAGGCCTTCCGGCGCTTCGCCAAAGGCCGGCAGGGTGAGTATGGCGTCGAAGCCGGAGATCTCAGTTGCAAACGCGGACCGCTGCGTTTCCTGAAATGCCTTGGCGGCAAGGTATTCCGACGCGGAATGGGTCTTTCCGGTCTGAACGAGCGATTTCAGATGATCGCTGGTGCGATCGGGAAACCGCTCGACGTGGCCTTCGAAAATCAGCGCGGCCTCGCTGGCAAGAATAGTATTGATAGCTTTCCAGTTGGTCTGATCGAGGTCGCTTAACTCAATCTCTTCCAGAATGGCGCCTGCCTTGCGCGATTTCGTGACTGCCGCCTCGAACAACTTTTGCTGTTCGGGTTCGGCCTTTGACCATTTCTCGAAACGCACGATGCCAAAGCGCGGCTTCTCCAGCGGCGGCATGCCATGGCCGGCATCTTCCTGAAACCCTGGAAGGGGGCGCCCATGCAGATCGCTATCGCTCGAGGCGGCAAGCAGCGATAGCGCAAAGGCCACGTCGTCGACCCGTCGCGCGAACAAGCCGACGTGGTCGAGCGAAGGGCTCAGGGGATGCACCTCTGTGCGAGGGATCGCGCCAAAACTCGGTTTGAGGCCGACGACGCCATTGAATGCTGCCGGTCTGATAACAGAGCCGAGGGTCTGCGTGCCCAACGCAAGCGGGACAATACCGGCCGCCACTGCCGCTGCGGAACCTGACGACGAGCCGCCTGGCGTATGCGCGGGGTTCCAAGGGTTGGTTGTCGGCCCCGGATGTCGCCAGGCAAATTCCGTCGAAACCGTCTTGCCGAAGATCGTGGCGCCAAGATTACGCAGACGTTCTACCACCCAGGCATCGTGTTCGGGAACGCGGTTCCGGTAGATGAGCGACCCGTTAGTAGTCGGCATGTCCGATGTCGCGATGATATCCTTGATCGCGACAGGAATGCCCGACAACGGACCCGGCCGGCGCGCAATGTCCTGGGGAAGATATTCAAACGCCTTGAGCCGGGTCTCGGCGGCCTTCGCCTTCTCAAGGCAAGTTGCGGCGTATTCATCCGCAGCCGCCGGATCGTGCTTGAACTCCCGCAGAAGCTCAAGCACCCCTGCGCCAGAACGAAGTGCGGATTGCACGGTCGGATCGGTCATGCCGGTAAATCCCAGACAAATGGGTCCAAAAAGCAGAACCGCTTGGAACCCGAGCCCGTTCGGCCTACTTCATCGCCAAGGCCGGTTCGATGAACTTCTTGACCACAAAGGTCTTGTAGTCTGGTTGAGCAGCGAGGTTGCCAAGCGCGATCTGGGTATCCATCGACACTTTCAGTGCATCCGCCGTGATGTCCACGCTCGGGGGATAGACGCCGTCCGCGAGCATCCGCTTCACGGCGGCATCCACCACGACCGGATCGAGCGTCGGAAATTCCTTCTTGGCGATCTCGACGGTCTTGGCCTCGTTGCTGGCCATGAAGCGCATCGCCATTTCCATTCCGTTGACCAGGCGCTGGGCGATGTCGGGATCGACATCGTTCCGCGCGGTCACGGCCGAGAATGCGTAGGCGCCATAGAGTTTCGGAAATCCGAGAACCACCTTCATGCCCTTGGCGACGGCTTGGTCGAGGCCGGGTTCATACATCACGGCAATGTCGGCCTGCTTGGCGACGAAGGGGCCGGGTTCGGAGCCGATCGCGACCTGTATCATGTCGACGTCGGTCTTGGCGTCCATGCCGTTTTCCTTGAGCAGCTTCATGAACAGCGACGTGCTGGTGGTCGGCATCAGGCCGGTGACGACCTTCTGGCCCTTGACGTCCTTGATGCCGTCAAATTTGAAGTCCGGCGAGGTCGCGATCCAGACCGCTGCGCCATTGACGACATTGGCGATGATGTTGACCGGAGCTCCCTTGGACGCCGCTATCGCAGTCCATTCGGGGCCGTGGATCGAAAACTGCGCGCTACCGGAAATCACAGCCGAGAGTGCCACGGTCGGCGCGCCGGCGGTCTCCTTGGTGAGGTCAAGGCCCTGCTGGGTGAAGAATCCCTCGTCGATCGCGACGTAGAGCGGCAGATACAGCATCGATTGGAACGCTTGCGACAGCGTGACCTTCTTGTTTTCCGCAAGCGCCGGCGTGGCGAGCAGTATCGCGATCAGCGCGGCGGCACGGGAAATACGCGTAAGCAACGGCATTTGAAGTCTCCGTATGGGCGGCATTTGGGTTTTAGACCTGAACCTGGTGGGTGGTGTTCGACTGCTTCCATGGCAGAATCGTTCGCTCGATGATGTCGATCACGTAATAGAGGACGAATCCCATGATCATCAGCGTGAACAGTCCGACCCAGACGGTGTCGAGATCGTAGAGGCTCGACGCCGTATAGATCAGGTGGCCAAGCCCGCGCTGCGATGAGATGAATTCGCCGACCACGGCACCGACCAGTCCGAAGCCGATATTGATCCGGAAGGTCGCGATGATCGACGGCAAGGTCGACGGCACCACGGCCTTGAAGAAAACCTGGTGTTTGTCCGCGCCCATCGAGATCAACAGCGACTGCAGATCGACGTCGGCGTCCTTTGCTGCCTGATAGGCGGCGATCAACGCCACGATCGCGGTCAGCGATACCGATAACGCGACCTTGGATACCAGTCCGGTACCGAACCAGAGTACGACGATTGGCGCGAGCGCGATCTTCGGCACGCTGTTGATGGCGACGATGAAGGGCTCGACCAGCCGCGCCACGAACACCGAGTACCACAGCGCCAGTCCGAGCAGCGATCCAAAGATGGTGCCGATGACAAAGCCCAAAATGGCTTCGAAAAAGGTGTACCATGTATCCGAAAGGAGTTCGCCGCTCGCGATCATCTTGGCGGCAAAACTGAAGATGCCGGTCGGCGATCCCACCAGAAAGGCGGAAATCCAGCCGATGCGGACGCCGATCTCCCACAGTGCAAAGAACAGCACCACCGCCAATGCCTGCAGCATCGCGCGGCGCAGCGGCGTGTCGAAACTGAAAGAACGCCGGCGGCGGCGCGCTTTCCGCTTCGGCAGTTGATCTGCGCCGGGCATGGTAAGGGTCACGCGGTTTTCTCGGTCTGGATGTCGAGTTCGGCGCAAAGCGCATGGAAATAGCCCGAAAACCGGGCGTCGCTGCGGGCCGCGATTGGCGAGGGGGTGTCGATTTCGATGTCGTGCACGATTTTGACACGGGCCGGACGCCCGCTGAGTACGACGACCCGCTTCGACAGCGCGACCGCCTCATCGATGTCGTGCGTCACCAGGATGACCGTCTTGTGATAGGTTTCCACCGCGTCCTTCAACACGCCCTCGAGATAGAGGCGGGTCTGGTAGTCCAGCGCGGAAAATGGCTCATCGAGCAGCAGGATATCCGGATCCATGATAAGTGTGCGGATCAAGGCCACGCGCTGGCGCATGCCGCCGGACAAGGTTTTGGGATAGGCATTCTCGAAGCCGGCGAGACCGAAGTCCTTGAGGTATTCGCGCGCTTTGCCTTCGGCCTCGACCCGATCGACGCCGCGGGTCTCCAGACCCAGCAGCACGTTGCCGAGTACGGTGCGCCAGGGGAACAGCAGGTCCTTCTGCATCATGTAACCAACGCGGCCACGCAGGCTCTCGATCTCCTCACCGCGATAATGCAGGGAGCCGGAATCGGGTTCGAGCAGGCCGGCGATGATGTTGAAGATCGTGGTCTTGCCGCAGCCCGAGGGACCGATGATGCTGACGAAGTCGCGCTCTTTGATCACAAATGAGAGGTCGTCGAGCACCCGGACCTCACCGGTTTTGCCGGCGAAGGATTTTCGGACGTTGCGAACGCTGAGCTGGATGGGGGCTGGCTGCATCGCTCAATTACAGGCAACTTGTATGCCACACCACCGATCGTAAAAGTGTCTTGATATCAGTTAATTAGCGCGACGAGGCTGATCTGTCCGGACTTGGTGCTGCCTGTTTAAGCAGCAGTTCGATCCGCTGCGGGCCGCGCCCTCAGCCGCACCCGGTGGGAAGCGGACGTACGACTGATCAGGCTAGGTCAGCTAATCGGCCAAGATAGTGGGAGTTTAGACTGGAGCGCCGTTCTTCTGGTCCATGGCTGGAGCGTTGGTTTGCCACCCAGCCAATTCAGTCCAGCACCACCCGATCGCCACAGCGCACCGGACCCGGGGCCAACACGGTTGCGTAGGCGCCAAGGCACGGGAAGGTTCCAGGTCCGAGCATCGGAAATTCGACGTGATTCAGTTTGTTCACCCCGGCAACGGCCTCGCGACTGTAGACCCAGCGATGCACCAGCCGGGCATATTGACGGGTAGATATGTGAGGGCTTGCATGAAGCCGACTTGGGAAGAGATATCGAGAACCGGTAGCCCGAAGTATTGGTAGCCAAGCCTCAACGGAACTCCTTGACTGGTCCGTGATCTCGAACTGGACAGGTCGACCTGTCTTCTTTTGGACGATT
>Ga0182014_10001271_pt1 | contig 34029 bp, 32 predicted proteins | sample 612S2DmetaG_FD_120489 | JGI IMG/M metagenome (GOLD analysis project Ga0182014, IMG submission 120489) | Permafrost microbial communities from Stordalen Mire, Sweden - 612S2D metaG | ecosystem: Environmental > Terrestrial > Soil > Wetlands > Permafrost | place: Sweden: Stordalen | collected... | reverse complement strand
GGCGGGATGGTTGCGGCGGCATTTGCGTTTCCACCCCCCACCCAGCCACCGGCACGGGGGCGGGCGCGCCAGAAGCACGTGCAGCTTGCCGCGGCGCCACCGCGGGCGGCGCCTCAACTTCCGAGAGCCCCGCCACAGCCGCGCCGGGCCGGAACAGCAATGGCGGTGGCGCGAGCACGGCCCGCCCGCGCGGCGCCTGCGGCAGGATTTGCGCGAAATAGGAGGCGGCAGCGGGCTTCATGACACGTAACCCCCCTGCCGCGCCCGCTCCGCATACTGCACCCGCCGCGCATACGGCAGGCCAAGAATCTCGCGCTCCGGCCAATGGTAGCGCCCGGCCAGCACATCGACATCGTCGTAGATAAACCGCGCCTGGTCGCTAAGCTCTCGGAGGCAATAAATCCGCGCCTGGAACAGCGGCGCCACCGCCGCCCCGCACTCCGGGCAGGCCCCCTGCAACGTGCCGGAGAGCGGCGGCGCCATCGCAGCCATCGCCGCCTCAACCCGCGCCCGCACCCGCGCCGGCAATTTTACCGGCGCGATGCATTGGCGCGCCAGCCATTCCGCCGCATCCGCCCGTAACCCCGCTTCAATCTGGTCCGCCAGCACCGGCAACCGGAAACGCGCCTGCAACACACTATCTGTTTGCAAACCATACCAGCCGTCCGCATCCGGCGGGCTCACTTCCCACCCTCTGCCGCGCGGTAGCGCGGCGGGCCACCCCCGCCCGCGCGGCCGTGCAACAGGTTTATGGTGCGCCAGATAATCCTCAATGCGGAACGAGATTTCAATGCGGCTCCCACAGCCCTCCGCCTGGCATAGCAGGCTGGCACTGATCTGCTCACCCACCACCATCTGCCGCAGGCGCAGGATTATGGTGTCGATATCCGTAACGCTCAGCCCAGCCCAATCCGGCGCGGGCACCGCGCGAGCCAAGCTTTGCACCAGCGCCAAAGCCAGACGCGGATCGTCCGGCCTCGCCTCCGCCAGCAGCAATTCCTCCGCCCCCGTGGGCATCGCCAGCGTCACCGCAATGCCGCTCACCGGCAACACGCAACCGCGCCCCGGTCCGTGCAACATAAGCGCGCCGGCCTGCATGTTTAGGTTTCCTTCGGCTCTACGATCGTGGCATCGACCTCCCAACCCTCGTTCTCAAGCTTGATATGTTCGAGCGCGATGGCGTTGGCACCAGCATCGAGATCCGGCAGCGCCTGAAACTCCGAAACCCAGCAACGATGAATGATATAACCATGCACCGGCTGACCTTCCTCGTTGAGCAACTGCAACCGGATTTCCCGGCGCAAATTGGCAAGCGAGGTCGTCGGGTGCCCGCTATCAAGCTTCTGCGCCGCATCCGCCCAGGTGATGAAATCCTGATCCTGCGTCACGCCGCGTTCCAGCGTAATCGGGTCATATTTCGTGCGCCCGAGCCCTTTGAGGATGATATTGTAACCACCCTCCTTGTACTCGATCACATCCGACGAACGTTTCAGCGCCGTGACCTTGCTCATCGCGGCGACCGGGGTTGTACTGGTCCCGAAATAGACCAGAAACCTGTAGGATTTATATGGATCATAGCGAGCCGTGTTGACCGGAAAGATGGGCACGGGTTATCCTTTCCTGAACAATACTGGTTAACTGGTTTGCGTCTGCCCGGCGAGCTGCGCGATGGTGATAACCACGAACTCAGCCGGCTTGAGCGGCGCGAACCCAATGACGATGTTGACAATGCCGCTGTCGATATCCGCCTGCGTCGTCGTCTGGCTGCCGCATTGCACCGAGAACGCCTGCGACGGCGTGGTGCCCTGGAACGCGCCCTGCTTGAACAGACCAAGCATGAACGCGGAAATGCTCATGGTAATCGCAGTCCAGAGCGGCTCCGCATTCGGCTCAAAAATCACCCATTTCAAATTCGCCAAAAATGTCTGCTCCAGGAACAGCGCCATACGGCGCACCGGCACATACGTCCATTGCTGGTCATAAGTGGAAGCCAGCGTGCGTGAACCAAACACCACGGTGCCAACATTGGCGAAGTCGCGCAAGCAGTTGACGCTGATCGGATTGAGCACGCCCTGCCGCGCATCCGTCATACGGCCGCGCTCGACCACGCCTGTGGTATTGTTAGTGTTAGCCTGAAACCCGGCCGGCGCTTTCCACACACCGCGCGACACATCCGTCGCGGCGAAAATCCCCGCCACGGTCGGGGCGGGCGGAATTTCGTTGATCAGCCCGGTCACCGGATTTGTCGTATTGCCGGTAATCGGGTCCGACGATTGCAGATATGGAAAATACAGTGCCGCATTCTTGCTGCGATCCATGGTCGCGGCGGAATCCTGCACCAGATTAGGATAACCGGTCAGCGTACCATCCGCGGAATCCGTAATAATTGGATCGAGAATGAGGAACGCAAGCTTGCGTTCGCAAAAGGAAATAGCCGTGCTGACAACCAGGCTGTCGGTCACGCCAGGCAGCACCACAAGGTTTACCAGCGGCACCTTATCGAGGCTCGTATCCTCCTGCAGTACGGCCGTAAAATCCCCCGCCGAGAAAAAATCCGTTGAGCCGCTCAGGAAAGCTGGAAAATTTCCAGACGCGGCAACAAAATCCGCCGGCGGCGGCGAGCTGACCGACACAGTAACCAACGCCGAGACCGGCGAGGTTGGCGTACCGATGCGCGTGACGATGTAATTCGCACTTGTCGGGTCCAGCGAAACCCGCCGGTACGTTTCCGTTACGGTTCCCGGCGCGCCGTTATTCGGCCCGTAGGTGATAATAACATCCGCCAGCGCCCCGCTGGGCGGTGACACAGGTGTGGTGACGATGGGCTTGATACTAACGGACATTGTATAAATTTCGTCCGTAATCTCGGTCGCGGTGAACACCAACCCGCCCAAAGTGAGCGTAGCGGGCGTCTGCTGCAACTGGCCATTGCTGAGCGCCACAATATACGTCGTGGCGCCGCCGTTGAGAAAGAACTGGTTGACAGCAACAGCCATATCCCCGGCATTATTATCAGGCGTAGTCTGATTATTCGCCAGCGCATTGAACGCGGCGCTGCGTACAAAGCCGCCAAACTGGCGCTGATAATCCATGAAACTAAATATCTGGACCGCCTTGCCATAATACGCGGGAGTGGTTTTCAGCGGATGCGTATAGCCGATAAAGGCCGCTATATTCGTTTCGGATGCAACGATTGTGTGTGAAGAACTGGGCGCTTCCTGAATATAAATACCAGGATAGGTTGGCGACACCGGCATGGTTATCTCCCTGCAATAACGTTACATAAGGCGAAATTCTCCGGCGCGGGGCGGATTCACATCCTCGCCGTTGCATTTGGCACGAAACGAATATTATTTAGCCTGACCTGACAAAGACGCTGGCGTTTCTATTACAATTTAATTGTTAACTACGCTGAACGACAATCACACGCTGTGCATCAACTAATCGGATCCACAACGAAACACAAGAAAAATTTCTTTACGACATCTAACTTTTTCGTAATTATACCTCCCCATAGCTACAATTATTATTTAGAATGAAATACATACCCGCCAGTATGCGTAGAGCTACCACGACACCGCTCTGCTTGCATTTCGTTGCATACCCACGCAGCGGCAAGGGCCGCACGGCAGTTCTAATATTTTATATAGCGTAATATTATTTTTGACGCACACTAAGCCGAATACGGAGCGTGGGGAACTAATTTTAGACATGGCGCCGCGCGCTCCCTCACGCGGAATGCCGGTCGGCAATTTCCGGCCCGAATAAATACTTATAAAAAGCATCGCAATGCCGCTTAACCACGGCTAGTCGAAAGACAAAATGATGGACAATTCGCGCCCTCTTTCCGGCCAAAATACATCCACGTTACAGGCCGCCGGCAAAACCCTTCTCGCAGAGCGGCCACCACCCGTATTTAGTGGCGGAAGAGGTGGGATTCGAACCCACGGTACGCTTTCACGCACGGCGGTTTTCAAGACCGCTGCCTTAAACCACTCGGCCACCCTTCCGGCTTAAGGCCGCTTCCTGCCCTCTCCGCGCCAAACAATCAAGTCAGCCCCCGCTACCGGCTCCGCGTCTGGTAGTACGCAATCCGCCGGCTCATCGCCTCCCGGCGCTCCTCCACGCCAATCCGCGCGGTATCCGCCGGCAGGCACGCCGCCAAATCCGCCAGCTTCACCTTGCGCACCGCAGGTAACGGATAGCTATCGGCATAGCTCCACCGCCACAGCAGCCCACCCGCCTTCCACGCGCCTGTATCCAGCCAGTTCGCCACGCCCGGATCGCTCCCGCATACCACCAGCCGCGCCCGCCCATCCGCATCCACCCGCACATTCACCCCATTCAGCGAGCTTTGCCGGAAAACGTAATCAATCCCGCTGAAATGCGCGTCATAAAGCTGCACACTCCAGTACCGCACCTCGCGCGGCAACTCCGTCTCCAATATCAGCGCCTCACCCGGCGCCAGCTCAAACAAATGCATCAACGTGCGCTGGTTGGTCACCGAGCCATAACCGGACTGGTCATCAAAAATGAACCCCTCCGCCCCGCCGCGCGCCCGCACGCCGTTCAAATACCCCAGCACCAACTCATTCTGCCGCGCCGCATAACTCGCCAGCATCGCAATCTTATGCGCGCTCGCCTCCGGCCCCAGCATCGCCGCATCTGGCAGCCTGTCCAGCCGCTCAATGGTGCATACCGGGTCGCTCTGCCCCGGCCCGCTGGTGCGGCTGCGGTATAATAGTGACTGCGTTTCCCCATGCGTCTCATACCACGCCCCCGCGTACCCTTCCGGCCGCACGGCACTCAGCACAAAACTATACCGCCCCTCCCCATCCGCCTCGATGGTGGTCAGATCAATCTCTCCCAGCGTCCGCCCGTTAATCTGCCCCAGATGCGCGCCACCCTTGCGCATGGTAATCAACGCCACCGGCGCCGTGCCCTTCACCCCGGCAAACCTGTAGCTTCCACCAGCATCCATCGGCACAAACCGGTAAATATCATCCGGATTCGGCGACCCCCACGGAAAATAAAACGAAATATGCGGCACCCAGTCCGGCGCCTCCAAACTCGTGCCAAACACCTCCACATACGCCAGCGAGAGCAGCATCAGCACCTGCTTGTCATACGCCGCCCCCATTGCGGGATCCTTATACCCAAGCCGCTTCGCCGTAGCCCGCGCCTGCGCCAGATACTCAATCACCGGGCCAAATGCCGGATCGTTTGCCGTGCTTTCCATGCTTAATTTTCTCCCCATCCGCGTAAATTGACGCTACGCCGGTACAATTGTAACCTACCTTACAATAACCGGGACGGAAAACTCAAAAATGAAAAACCGCAAAAACCGCCTGGGGAACCGCGCATGAACCCGCCGTCCAACCTCGACCTCGCCGAAATCATCCAATCCAGCACCGCCGCCGCCGGGCTGCCCAACGTCCCGCCGGACATGCTGGAAGCCCTACGCATCCTCACCGAATCGTGGAACCAGGAGGGTCACCTAACCACTGCGGGTGCCGCCGGAAAACGCGCCGGCCTCATCCGCGCGCTCACCAACCGCATGCGCCTGGAAGACACGCTCGCCCGCCACCCGGAAATCACTGCAGAGCCCATCGCCGGCCCCATCGTCATCATCGGCCTGCCCCGCTCCGGCACCACCAAGCTGCACCGCATCATCGCCGCCGACCCCGAAATGCAAAAGCTCCTGCTCTGGCAACTGCTCAACCCCGTCCCTCTGCCCAACACCCCGCCCAAGGGGCCGGACCCGCGCATCGCCATGGCCGACGCCTACACCCATGCCCTGCGCACCAACGCGCCAGACCTCTACGCCGCCCACCCCATGGCCACCTTCGAGCCCGATGAAGATGTTTTCGCCTTAGAGGTCACCGGCTACAACTACATCAACTGCTCCACCGTCCCTGCCCCTTCGTACAAAGCCTGGCTCGACCAGCAATCCTTCGCCGGCGTCTACCGCTGGCTGAAACTCTTCCTGCAAGTGCAACAATATTCCGGCCACGCGCAAGGCCGCCCCTGGGTGCTCAAAGCGCCGCAGCACATGGGCTTTCTGCCAGACCTGTTCAGCGTCTTCCCCAACGCCACCATCGTCCACTGCCACCGCGCGCCGGAAATCACCGTCGCCTCCTACATCGCCATGATCTCTTCCGCGCGCCGCGCCAGCTGCAGCATCGCCGACCCGGCGGACGTCGGCCGCTACGCAATCAATTTCTGGGGCGGCCTCACCCGCCGCTACCTAACCGACCGCGCCGCCCTCGCCGCCAATCACAATTTTATCGACCTCGCCTACAATACCATCGTCGAAGACAGCATCGGCTGCGCGGACCGCATCTACGCCGCCGCCAACCTCCCCCTCAGCCAGTCCAGCCGCGACACCATGCTCGCCTGGGAACAATCCAACACCCAGCACAAACACGGCAAACACACCTACAACCTCACCGACGCCAACCTCACCACCGCCGACATCGCCCGTGAGTTCGAAGGCTACATCCGCATGTTTGGAGACTATTTTTAGGCCCGAGGCACAGGAAACGGGCCGGTTCGAGTTGCCACACCAGGCAAAGAACGGGCGTAAGACACCCTGCCCCTCGATGGCTACTTTAGCCTAAAACACCTCTCTCTTGAGAGAGGCAATTGCGGTTGCGATGTTCCCTGAAGAACGCCTCGCGTGGCAGCGCCTGCCTGCAATCGATAGCTTTATAAATTTCACTCGCCGGCGGGATTATTGTTGCGAACTCAGTAGCTTTAACAAACGATTTATGTTACAAGGCGATACATAAATTTTGCATGATGAAGAACAGCACGATCATGACCAAATCTTTCTGATTTTGGAGGTAGTTCGATGTCAAGACGTTCTTTTCTGGTTTCAAGCACTTTGTTCGCAGTCGCAGCCGCTACGAAAGTCCAGGCTGACACTGCGTCTTCCGGTTTCAAAGTAGATGGCCATGTTGTCCTCAATGCTTATCAGGCGTTGGTGGAGGAGCATCTGACAAACGCGCTAAGCGCTATCCGGGCGTTGGCGGCGACATCGGATGCACAAACCGCTAGTTGGACTTCAATAGGACCTGCGCTCAACCGCCTGAGCCAGGACTGGAAGACGGACGCCGCGATCTGGTTTGCCCAGCCTGACGGCAGCTATTTTTCAACCGCAGGCGGCAAATCGAGCAGCACGCTCCTGGATCGCGATTATTTTCCAAATCTCACGAGCGGGCATGATGTTTTGGGTAGTTTGGTCGTCAGCAAATCCACCGGTCAACCATCAATCATCGTGGCAACCCCCGTTATCCACGAGGGGCATGTTGTCGCGGCGATCGGCATCTCGGTAAGCAGTTTACTAATGTCAAAGCTTGTTGCCAAAGAGTTTGGGTTTCCCGATGATCTGATTTTTTATGCGATGAACTCTAAAGGGCAGACAGCAATCCACGCGGATGCGAGTAAAATATTCCAATTTCCCGCCACCCTGGGTCAAACGTCATTGCAGTCGGCTGTCGCCACCATTCTTTCTCAACCGCAAGGAACCGTCGAATACAGTTTTAGCGGGACACAACGGACCGCCATCTTCAGCAAGTCGGAAGCCATCCCCGGCTGGCATTTTGTTCTCGTTCAAATAGCCAAGTCATGAAATAAGTGTCCACGCCCGGCCCATCTCCGCTGGCCTGGGCGTGGGCACGGCTTATCCGCCCCCAACCTACCCCCGCGGTATCAACCCGCTCGCCTCGGCAACCGCCCGGCTCCGCGCAATCGCCTCGCTCACCGCCAGCGCCGCCGCCAGCGCCCGAGTGCCCGCCTGCGCATCCACCAGCACCGGCGCGCCATCCAGCACCGAGGCAAAAAACGCCTCATGCTCGGCCAGCAGCGCGTCATGGTCCTGCCAGCCCGCCTGCTCCACGCCAAATTCCTCGAACCCCGGCAGCTTCATCCCAATCCCGCGCCCCACCAGGGTGAGTTTGCGCGCGGCAAAATCCACCGTCAGATACCCGGTCTGCGAAAATATCCGCATCTTCCGCTCGGTCTTCAACGAAATCCGGCTCGCCGTAATCGTCGCCACCGCGCCGTTCTCAAACCGTATCCGCGCATTGGCGATGTCATCATGCTCGCTCGCCACCGGCGCGCCCACGGCATCCACGCTCGCCACCGGCGAATCGGTCAGCGCCAGAATCAGGTCCAAATCATGGATCATCAAATCCAGAATCACCGACACATCCGTCCCGCGCGGCTTGAACGGCGCAATCCGCACCGCCTCAATATACAGCGGCTTGCCCATCCGCGCAGAGAGCGCCCCATGCGCCGCGGAAAACCGCTCCAAATGCCCCACCTGCAACACCAGCCCGGCCCCGCGCGCCAATGCCCCCAACTCGGCGGCCTGCTCCAGCGTCGCCGCAATCGGCTTTTCCACCAGCACATGCTTGCCCGCGCGCAAGGCTTTTGCAGCTAAATCAAAGTGATACTCAGCAGGCGCCGCAATAATCACCGCCTGCGCCAACTCCAAAATCTCGTCCACGCTCTTCACCGGGCAGCCCGCTTCCCACGCCACGGTCTTCGCCCGCTCCGGGTTGGCATCAGCCAGCCCCACCAACTTGGCCCGCTTCGCCCCGGCCAGTTTCAACGCATGGTAGCGGCCAAAATGCCCCGCCCCGATCAGCCCAACGTTCAAGCGTTCACTCATGCAAAACGTGGTATCGCCGGCCGGGGTTGCGCGCAACCGGGAGCAACGTCATACCCCCTGCGATAAAAGGATTTTCGGACCAGAAATGCTGTATTTTACCCGCGCCAAGACTTATGGAATTCTGCTCCTCTGCGCGCTCGGCGTATTGCTGAGCCTGCCCAACCTATGGCCCCGCCCGGCCTTCCTCCCCAGCTTCGTGCCCTGGAGCCAGGTGCACCTGGGCCTGGATCTGCGCGGCGGCAGCTATCTGCTGCTGCAAATTGACTTCGACGCCGTCGAAAAACAGGACCTGAACGGCCTGGTCGACCAGACCCGCCAAACCATGCGCACCGCCGGCCTCGGCTACACCGGCCTGCACGCGAACATTCCCAACCACCAGGTCGTCCTGCACATTCTCAACGAGTCGGACACCCCGGCCGTCATGGCGGCACTCAACAAGCTCGTCACCTACGCCCCCAACGCCAGCTCCCCCAACGTCGCCATCGCCCAGGCGCCGGACGGAAGCATCACCATCAGCATCCCGCACCAGACCCTCATCGCCCGCGAAGCCCAGGCCGTTGCACAATCCATCACCATCATCCAGCGCCGTATTGACGGCTCAGGCGTGCTCAACCCCACCATCGCCCGCCAGGGCACTGACGAGATCGTCGTCCAGCTCCCCGGCGTCTCCGACCCGGACCGCGTGAAAACCCTCATCGGCACCACCGCACACATGACCTTCCAAATGGTCGACTCCAACGCCACGCCCGGCGCCATCGCCCCCCTGGGCGACACGCAACTCCCCATGGCCGGCAACCCGCAGCAGAGCATGGACGTGTTCTCCTCCGTCGCGGTCGACGGCGCCGACCTCAACAACGCCCAGGCCTCCACCGACCCGCAAAGCGGCCAATGGGTGGTCAATTTCTCCCTCAACTCCGTCGGCGCGCGTGAGTTCGGCGACGTCACCACCGCTAACGTCGGCAAACTCTTCGCCATCATCCTCGACGGCAAAATCATCGAGGCTCCGGTCATCCGCGAGCCCATCACCGGCGGCTCTGGCCAGATTTCCGGCAATTTCACCCCACAATCGGCGACTGACCTGGCGCTCCTGCTGCGCGCCGGCGCCCTGCCCGCCCCGCTCAACATCGTCGAGGAACAAAGTGTGGGCCCCGAACTTGGCGCCGACGCCATCCGCGACGGCGCCCTCTCGCTGGCCGCCGGCTTCGTCTTCGTGCTCGCCTTCATGGCGGTGTTCTACGGCCTGTTCGGCTGGTTCGCGAACGCCGCCCTGGTGATGAACCTCGTCATCATGCTCGCCATCCTCTCCTTCATGGGTGCCACCCTCACCCTGCCCGGCATGGCCGGCATCCTGCTCACCCTGGGCATGGCGGTGGACGCCAACGTGCTCATCAACGAGCGCGTGCGCGAGGAAGTAAAATCCGGCCGCAAGCCCCTGGCAGCACTTGAGGCCGGCTACAAACGCGCCTACGGCACCATTATCGACAGTAACGTGACCACCCTGCTCGCCCACGTCACCCTGTTCATCTTCGGCTCCCCCCCGGTGCGCGGCTTCGCCGTCACCATCTGCGTGGGCATCATCACCACCATGTTCACCGCCACCGTGCTGGTGCGCCTCATCACCTCGCGCTGGTACATCTCGCGCCGCCCGGCCTCCTTGCCGGTTTAAGGGAGCAAACAAATGCTTATGAAACCAATGCTCCGCTTCGTCCCGGACGGCACCAAAATCCGCTTCATGAACGGCCGCTTCGCCGGCCTCATCGTCTCGGCCGTGCTCTCCTCCGCCTCCATCTTCCTGTTCTTCTACCCCGGCCTCAACCTCGGCCTGGACTTCAAGGGCGGCGTCGTGCTGCAGGTGGAAACCCCGCAAGCCGCCAACTTCCCCGCCTTGCGCGCCGCCCTCGCCCAGGCCGGCCTGTCGGGCGCCTCGCTGCAAAGCTTCGGCTCCGGCGGCACCGGCGTGCTCATCAGCCTGGAGAGCAAAGCCAACGCCGCCGCCACGCAAACCTCCATCACCGAGGCGCAAACCGCCCTCGCCAGCGCCGCCCCCGGTTCCAAAATCCTCAGCACCCAGGCCATCGGCGCCTCAGTCTCTGCCCAACTCTTCGCCCAAGGGCTCGAAGCCCTGGGCCTCAGCTTCGTGATGATCCTGGCCTACATCTGGTTCCGCTTCGAATGGCAATTCGCCGTCGGCGCCGTCACCACGCTCATCCTCGACACCACCAAAACCATCGGCTTCATGGTCATCACCCGCATCCCGTTCGACCTCGTGACCATCGCCGCCATCCTCACCATCATCGGCTACTCCACCAACGACAAAGTGGTGGTCTACGACCGCGTGCGCGAAAACCTCCGCAAATACAAAACCATGCCGCTGCGCAACCTCATTGACCAATCAATCAACGAGACCCTGAACCGCACCCTCGGGACCTCCGGCACCGTCTTCCTCGCCGCCTTGCCGCTGGCTTTGTTCGGCGGCTCGGCGCTCTCCGGCTTCGCCTGGATCATGCTGTTCGGCATCGTGGTCGGCACCTCGTCCTCCATCTTCATCGCCGCCCCCATCCTGCTCTTCCTCGGCGAGCACCGCCTCCGCCGCAGCGGCACCCTGCCCAAACCCAACAAGTAGCAGCACCTCTCCCCAACACCACCCCCGCCCCCATCGTCATGCCAGCGCAGGCTGGCATCTCCCCCGCCCGCGCCACAACGCAGCGCGGCACAACCCGTTTGTTTTCCGCCCGCCTAACCATTCCTTAATTAACGGCAACATCACAAAAATTCGTGTGAATTCACTCGTATTGTTTCCGTTAACTTGCTATTAACTTAATATAAACAATTTTTTCTATTAGGTTGTAATTTTTAGACAATGTACGATGCAATCCCCGATCAGGCGCTCATGGCGTCGATCCGCATCTTCTACCAGCCAATCATCCGGCTGGCGGATCTACGCCCGGATTACGTCGAAGTCCTCGCCCGCACCGCCGACACCAACGGCACCGTCAACGGCGCCGAAACCGTCGTTGAAGCCATGACCGGGCCGGAGCGTTCCATGTGTCTCACCGCCTGCATCATGCAGCGCGCGCTCGATGAATACACCGCCCGTGGTTTCGCCGCGCACAACCTCTGCATCGCCATCAACCTGCCGCTGGACGCCATGCTCCACCCCGAGCTGGTCACCCGTATCGAGCGGATCCGGGCCAGGTCCGGCCTGCCCCAGCAAAACATCCGCTTTGAGCTAACCGAGCGCCACCCGGTCCACGACCTCCAAGCCGCATGCACCGTCATCACCGCCCTGCGCGCCGCCGGCTACGGCCTGGCGCTGGACGACATCACCCCCAACATGCCCTATCTTCCCGCCCTCATGGACATGCCAATCCGCGCCATCAAGCTCGACCGCAGCGTTGTCATCAGCGATCACTCCTCAGACCACGACTTCATCCGCGACATGGTGGCCCAGGCCACCGCAAACGGTCAGGACATTATCGCCGAGGGCATCGAAACCACCGAACTGCGCGACAATTTGCGCGCCCGCGGCGTCACCCACGGCCAAGGCTTCCTCTTCTCCCGCCCGCTCCCGGCAGACGGGCTGCAAGCCTACCTCGCCGCCTCTACCTAAACGCCAGCTTAATCCCGACCTGCCGCGCCGCAATTTTCCGGCGAACCTCCGCCAGCACCGGCCCACCCAGACATAACGGCGCACATCCCTCCGCCTCCCGGCGCTGCTGCATCTCCGCCGGATGCGCAATCACGCTTTCATCCGCATTATCAAAAATCCCCCGGTGCCCGGTATCGAGATACGTCTCCACCGGCGTCCCCTCGGCAAAAATCACATCATGCTTCGCCAGCTCCACATGATAATAAATCACTCGCTCAGCCGCGTTGTCCTGCCGAATCGAGTTCCAGTTCAACAATTCCTTCGCCGGCACCAGCACGCCATCCAGCAGCAACGCATGGTCGGGCGACACCACCAGCCTGCGCACCGGCACGCCATCCCCCAGCGCATCCGCCTCAATCACCACCGGCCGCACCGTCTCCGGGCGCACCTGCGCCACAATATCCACCGTCCGCCGCCCGATCCACACCACCGGCTGCTCCTCGCCGGCATGGGTAATCAGCACATCCCCCACCGCCAGCGCCTCCACGGCCACCTCGCCGCCCACCGTCAAAATCCGTGTCCCGGCGGCAAAGCACGGGTTTATCGCCACGTTGGTGGCAAAAATCGCATCCACAAACGGCGTATTGCTGTTCGGATTGGTCCGCTCGCCAAAACTTATATCCAGCGTCGCCCCGTCCGCGCTGGCCGCCGTGCCAAACAGCGCACTCGCCACCTCGCCGATCACCAGCTCCTGCCCCGCATCCAGCGTAAACGGATTAATGAACGTCAACCCGTTCACAATCCCGCCCGGCAGCACCTCTATATGCCCGCCGCTCTGCGCTGCCTCGGTAATATCCCCCACCAGCCCGGCATAATCCGGGTTCGCGGTGCCGCCCACAAACAGCTCGGCAAACAAATCCTTCACCGCCTGAATGGTAATCTGGTCCCCCGGAATCCCATAAGACCCCGGCTGAAAATTCAGAATCCCGCCGCCGATATTCGCGCCATAGCCGGTAATGCTCCCAGCCGTTATCTGCGTGGTAATGTTGAACGCGCTGCCCTGCGCATTATCGGTGAGAATCAGCACCCCGCCCACCGTCCCGCCTTCATTCAGGAAGTCGACATTCGTGCCGTTGGTGAGCGGCGACGACAATACGTAGGTGCCGCTCGAAGTAATACTAACGTTGGTCATTCAATTTCCTGCCGTTACAACGCAGTATCCGGGAATGCTCGGCAGCCTACAACATAAAAGTTGCGCCGTCGCCCCTTCATATTACCTTAGATTGTATTCCAACCGGTTAACTTCGAGTCTGCCTCGAAACTTGCTCTGGTGAGTCAGTCGGCGTGGTTTTCGAGAACCGGCGCGCAGCGTACGTTAAGTACGTGAGCACCGGAAGCGCAGAAAACCGCGCCGAATGGCCACCAGAGTAGAGTTTTCAAACAGACTCTTAAACAATAAACCCGCCGCCCAGTATCCGCGACCCATCATAAAACACCGCCGCCTGCCCCGGTGCCGCCAACGCCGGCTCCTCCAACAGCAGCACCGCCCCACTACCCTGCGGCGTAATACGCACCGGATGCACCGAATCGCGCGCCCGCATCTTCACCCCAGCCGAAAAACCCGCTTCCGGTGCATCAATCAGCCAGTTCACATCGCGCAACCGCACCTCAACGCTCTCCACCCGGCGCGGCCCCACCACAATCCGCCGCGTCCCCGGCTCAATCTTCTTCACCACCATATGCGCCGCCGCATTCGGCAACCTTTTGGCCTGTCCCACGGTGTAGCGCGCAATGCCCTGGTGCAACCCCAGCACCGCCCCATCCTCGCCCACAATCTCGCCCTCGGCCAACGCATCCGGGCGGAACTTCTCCACAATCCCGGCATAGGAGCCGCTCGGCACAAAGCAGATATCCTGACTATCCGCCTTCTCCGCCACCACCAGGCCCATATCCGCGGCAATCGCCCGCACCTCCGCCTTGCTGGCATAATCGCCCAACGGAAACCGGCAAAACTCCAACTGGTCGCGCGTGGTCGCCGCCAAAAACCAGCTCTGGTCCCGGCTTTCGTCCACCGCCTTATGCATTTCGGCACCGGCCGCGCCCTCAAGCCGCCGCACATAATGCCCGGTCGCCATCGCCTCGCCGCCCAAATCGCGCGCCATGCCCAGCAAATCGCCAAATTTCAAATGCTGGTTACAGGCAATGCACGGCACCGGCGTCTGCCCGTTGGCATAGCTATCGGCAAACGCCGACATCACACTGTCCCGGAATCTCGCCTCGGCATCCACCACGTAATGCGCAATGCCCAGCGTATCGGCCACCCGCTTGGCATCCCGAATATCCTGCCCCGCGCAGCAAGCGCCCTTGCGCCCCACCGCCGCGCCATGGTCGTACAACTGCAACGTCACGCCGATCACCTCATGCCCGGCACGCGCCATCAACCCGGCCACCACCGAGCTATCGACCCCCCCAGACATGGCGACCACAACGCGCATTAGCCGGCCGCGTTTCGTGTAGCGGCCGGCAGTTTCACCACCAGCCCATCCAGCGCCTCGGAAATCACAATCTGGCAGCCCAGCCGCGAGGTCTTTTCCAGCCCGAACGCCAAATCCAGCATGTCCTCTTCATCCTCGGTCGGCTTGCTCAGTCTGGCAAACCACGCCGGGTCCACAATCACATGGCAGGTCGAACACGCCAGCGACCCCTCGCACGCGCCCTCAATATCCACCCCATGCTTATGCGCCACTTCCAGCACGGAAAGCCCGACCGGCGCATCAACCTCGCGCGCAATCCCGTTGCGCTCAACAAATGTCATTTTCGGCATCACAAAACCTCAGAAAATCCAGCGCCCTTCAAGCGCAACGCGCACGGCCGTGCAAGGCACGCTCGGCCATGGCCTCATATGCGTTACAGAATGCTGGCACCACGTCCGCGCTCACATTCCACGGCAGCGACACCCGTATCGCCTGCCCCGCCAGCTCCCCGGCGCCCATCGCCAGCAACACATGGCTCTCCACCACCTTGCCGGACGAACACGCCGCCCCGGCGGAAACCGCGAAGCCAGCCATATCCAGCGCAATCACCTGCATCTGCGCCTTCACCCCCGGCAGCGCCAAACACATGGTATTCGCCATCCGCGCCGCCCCCGCCCCCATCGCCACGGCGCCGACACCCGCACAAAATGCTTCAATTTCATCGCGGTACATTGCAATCTTCACCGCGTCATAAGCCCCGCCCAGCGCCGCCGCCATGCCCGCGATGGCCGGCAACGCAGGCGTCCCGCCACGCCGCCCCATCTCCTGCCCGCCGCCGCGCAGATCCGCCTTAATCTCCCGCCCGGCGCTCACCACCAGCGCCCCGGCCCCCATCGGCCCGCCCGCCTTGTGCCCGGAAACAACAACACTCGCCGCCCCCATGCCCAGCCAATCCTGCTTGCAACGCCCCACCGCCTGCACCGCATCCACATGCAGCAACGCCCCATGCCGCGCGCACACCGCCGCCGCCGCCGCAATGTCATGCAGCACTCCCGTTTCGTTATTCGCCGCCATCAAGCACACCAGCGCCCCAGGCTCCGCGATCAGCAATGCCTCCAGCCCCGCCAAATCCACCGTCCCATCACGCAGCACCGGGATAATCCCAACCCCAGCCACCGCCCCCAGCACGGAATCATGCTCCGTCGCGCCCACCAGAATACGCTGCCCCTCGCCCAGCGCATGCATCGCCAGCAAATTCGCCTCGGTCGCGCCGGAGCAGAAAATCACATCCGCCGGCTTCGCGTTCAAACACCGCGCCACCGCATCGCGCGCATCCTCCAGCACCCGCCGCGCCGCCCGCCCCATGGCGTGGATGGCATACGGATTAGCCAACGCCATCGCCGCACGTGTCGCCTCATACGCCTCCGGCCGCACCGGCTCCGTCGCATTGGCGTCCAGGTAAATCATGGCCTCAGATGACGTAGTCGTCGTAAACGCTCGTCTCTTCCCGTTTAAACTGCTTGCCGATCCGGTTTTCCAGATCCGTCAACTCGCTGCGCAGCAGATCAACCTCATGCAGCAGCGGGTCCAGGCACGGGTCGCACGGCGTGCCATAGGCATCGAACCGCGGCTTGCTGCCCTCGCGGTCCACCGGCCGCGCCGGTATCCCCACCACGGTCGTCCCCGCCGGCACCGTTGCCACCACCACGGCGTTGGCGCCAATCCGCGCCCCGTCGCCGATCGCAATCGCGCCCAGCACCTTCGCGCCAGCACCGATAATCACATTATTACCCACCGTCGGGTGTCGCTTGATATGTTCGGAGCTCGTGCCCCCCAGCGTCACCTGATGGTAAATATATACATCATCACCCACCACCGCGGTCTCGCCGATCACCACCCCCATGCCATGGTCGATAATGAATCGCCGTCCCAGTTTCGCGCCAGGGTGGATTTCGATCCCGGTCAGAAACCGCCCGATATGCGAGATAAACCGCCCGGTTGTGTAAAGCCCGTGCCGCCAGAAGAAGCTCGAAATCCGGTGAATCCCAGTCGCGTGCAACCCAGGATAGCACAGCAAAACCTCAAGGTTTGACCGCGCCGCGGGGTCACGCTCCCTGTAAGCCCGAACCGTCTCCGTTAAAAACATAAGGGCCATGCGACATTTCCGTGGATAATCTGACCATAAGCAGTCTATATTAGCAGCTCTGAGGGGAAACCCAAACGGTAAACCAATCGGAATGCCACCCAGAAGCCTTGAGGAGACTTAAGTATCCGGACCTCACAGGTCAACATTCGGATGGAAAAACGACGGCCCGTAGCTAGGAAATACTCCATAGCGAAGTTTTGCAGTTACACGGTAATTATGAAAGACGAGTTAGAGAATGCCTGAAGTGATGTTTGCCGGGCCGGAAGGCCGCCTGGAAGGACGTTACCACCATGCCAAGGAACGCGGCGCCCCGCTGGCGCTAGTCCTGCACCCGCACCCGCTGCATGGCGGTACCATGAATAACCGCATTACCTATTCAATGTATCAGGTGTTTCAACGCCTGGGCTTTTCCGTCATGCGCTTTAATTTCCGCGGCGTCGGCCGCAGCCAAAGCAAGTTTGACGGCGGCATGGGCGAAATCAACGACGCCGCCGCCGCGCTGGATTGGATGCAGGCCCTCAACCCCGGCCACGGCGGTCTGTGGATCTCCGGCTACTCTTTCGGCGCCTTCGTCGGCATGCAGCTCCTCATGCGCCGTCCGGAAGTCTCCGGCTGGGTCTCCGTCGCCCCGCCCGCCGCGCATTACGACTTCGGCTTCCTGGCCCCCTGCCCGTGCAGCGGCCTGATGATCCATGGCGATTCCGACGAAATGGTGCCGGAAATCTCGGTGCGTAAACTCGTCGACAAGCTCAACCTGCAAAAGGGCGTCGCCATCGACTACCGCGTGTTCGAGGGCGCCGACCATGTCTTCGCCAACCAGGCCGACAAAATCGCCGAAGCCGTGGAGGGCTACGTCGCCCAATCCCTGGCCCGCAAGCAAATGGCCCTGGCAGCCGACTAACCCCGCCATGCCGGGCGGAAAGGGCGCAAGCCACCTGCCTCCCGGCACATAAGGCCGCCCAACAAAAAGGGCCCCGCGAGTTCACCCTCGCCGGGCCCTTTTTCATGCGCCCGCTTCATGCGCCCATGTTAAAACCAACACATTCCCCGTAATTTTTTCCGAAAAGCCCAAAAATTTTTAGGCATACAGCAAAATTTTTCCATATTAACTTTATTCCTATTGCATCAATAGGATACAAAGCTATATAGCCCATGAGCCGAGACAATCGGGTAACACTATCAGGGATGCTCACAATGCCGACAGCCTTCACACGCCGCCACACGCTCGCCCTCGCCGGCGCGGCCTCCGCCGCCGCCCTCACCGGCCATGCCGCCAAGGCTGATACGCAAACATTGCTGAACGTCTCCTTCGACCCCACCGCCCAGCTCTACGCCGACTACGACAAAGCCTTCGCCGCCTACTGGACGCAAAAAACCGGCACCACCCCCACCCTGCATTTCTCCCACGGCGGCTCCGGCGCCCAGGCCCGCGCGGTCATCGAGGGCCTGCCCGCTGACGTCGTCACCCTCGCCCTCGCCTACGACATCGACGCCATCGCCAAAAAAGGCCTCATCGCCGCCAACTGGCAGTCCCGGCTTCCTTACAATTCCACGCCCTATACCAGCACCATCGTGTTCCTGGTCCGCGCCGGCAACCCCAAAGGCATTAAGGACTGGGGCGACCTCATCAAGCCCGGCGTGCAGATCGTCGCCCCCAACCCCCACACCTCCGGCGGCGCCCGCTGGAACGTCCTCGCCGCATGGGCCTGGGCGCTGCAAGCCAACCACGGCGACACCACCGCCGCGCTGGCCTATCTCAAAGCCTTCTTCGCCAACGTCCCGGTGCTGGACACCGGCGCCCACGGCTCCACCCTCACCTTCACCCAGCGCGGCATCGGCGACGTTCTGGTCGGCTGGGAATCAGACGCCTTCCTCTCCATCAAGCAGTCCGGCCCCGGCTCGTACGAGATCGTCGTCCCCTCCCTGTCCATCCTCGCTGAACCCCCGGTCGCCGTCGTCGATAAAAACGCCGACGCACACGGAACCCGCGCTCTGGCCACCGCCTACCTCGAATATCTCTACTCCCCTGAAGGGCAAGACATCATCGGCCGCAACTTCTACCGCCCGCGTGACCCGGTGGCTAAAGCCAAATACGCCCACCAATTCCCCGACGTTAAAACCGTCACCGTGGAGGACGCTTTCGGCGGCTGGGAAAAGGCGCAGCCCAAGTTCTTCGGCTTCGGCGGCATCTTCGACCAAGCCTACGGCCAGACCGGCCAAGACTTCTTTGCCCCTCACTAAAGCATCCGCATGAGCGCCTCCGCCTCCGTTGGCATCGCTGGCCGCCGCTTCCAGTGGCGCCAGCCCTCCATCCTGCCCGGCTTCGCGCCCAGCCTGACCATCACCTTGGTCTGGCTGGTGCTCATCGTGCTCGCCCCGCTGGGCGTCATGCTCTGGTTCACCGCGGGCCTCGGCTGGCGCGGTTTCTTCAACGTCATCCTCGAACCCCGCGTGCTGGGTGACCTTCGCGTCAGCCTCTCCACCGCGCTATACGCCAGCGTCGTCAACGCCGGCTTCGGCCTGCTGGTCGCCTGGGTGCTCGCCCGCTACCGCTTCCCCGGCCGCCGCCTGGCCGACGCCCTTATCGACCTCCCCTTCGCTTTGCCCACCGCCGTCGCCGGCATCGCGCTCTCCACCCTCTACGCCCCCAACGGCTGGCTCGGCGCCCTCCTTGCCCCGCTCGGCATCCACATCGCCTTCAACCCATCGGGCATCGTCGTCGCCATGATGTTCATCTCCCTCCCGTTCATCGTCCGCACCGTGCAGCCGGTCATCGAGGACCTGGAGCCCGAGCAGGAGGAAGCCGCCTCCCTCATGGGCGCCACCCCGCTGCAAATCTTCCTGCGCATCAGTTTCCCCGCCATCCTGCCCTCGCTGCTCACCGGCTTCGCGCTCGCCTTCGCCCGCTGCCTCGGCGAGTACGGCTCCATCATCTTCATCGCCGGCAACAAACCGATGGTCTCCGAGATCGTCCCCCTCCTCATCGTCGCCCGGCTCGACGAATTCGACTACCAGGGCGCCACCGCCATCGGCACCCTCATGCTCGGCGTCTCCTTCCTCCTCCTGCTCACCATCAATCTTTTACAGGCGTGGGTAAGGCGCCGTCACGGTGGTTAAAAACATCCTCATCGGCATCGCGCTCGCCTTCATGGGCCTGTTCCTGGTCATGCCCCTGCTCGTCGTCTTCACCGAGGCCTTCTCGGCCGGCATCGCCGACTATTTCACCGCCATCACCGACCCCAACGTCGGCTCCGCCATCACCCTCACCCTCATCATTGCCCTCGTCGTCGTCCCGGCCAACCTCATCTTCGGCATCTGCGCCAGCTGGTGCATCGCCCGCTTCAACTTCATCGGGCGAGACCTGCTCATCACCCTCATAGACCTTCCCTTCTCCATCTCCCCGGTCATCGCCGGCCTGCTGGAAGTCCTGCTGTTCGGCCTCAACGGCCTGTTCGGCACCTGGCTCGCCAACCACAACATCCAGATCATCTTCGCCCTCCCCGGCATGATCCTCGCCACCATCTTCGTCACCTTCCCCTTCGTCGCGCGGGAAATCATTCCCCTCGCGCAGGAACAGGGTAACGACGAAGAAGAAGCCGCCGTCACGCTGGGCGCCAGCGGCCTGCAAATCTTCTTCCGCGTCTCGCTCCCCAAACTCCGCTGGGGCCTGTTCTACGGCGTGCTGCTCTGCAACGCCCGCGCCATGGGTGAGTTCGGCGCCGTCTCTGTCGTTTCCGGCAAAATATTCGGCTCCACCGACACACTCTCCCTGGCCGTCGAATCCCTCTACGAGAGCTACGAAATCCAGGCCGCCTTCGCCTGCGCCTCCCTGCTGGCCATGCTCGCCCTCGTCACCCTCATCCTGAAATCCGCCCTCGAATGGTGGCACCGCGACGAAATCCACGCCGTGCGACGCAAGAAAGCTGCCTAAATATGTCCACTGAAATCGCCATCTCCCACGTCTCCCGCGCCTTCGGCGGCCACACGGTGCTTAACGACGTCTCCCTCACCGTAAAACCCGGTGAGCTGCTGGCCCTGCTCGGCCCGTCGGGCTCCGGAAAAACCACTTTGCTGCGCCTCATCGCCGGGCTGGACCAGCCCGATCGCGGCAAAATCAACATCGGCGACCTCGACGCCACCGCCCGCCACCCCAAAGAGCGCGGCGTCGGCTTCGTCTTCCAGCATTACGCGCTGTTCCGCCACATGACCGTGTTCGAGAACATCGCTTTTTCACTCCGCATCCGCAAAGTGCCCAAGGCCGAGGTAAAAACCCGTGTCGCCGCGTTGTTAAAACTCATCCAACTGGAAACCCTCGCCTCGCGCTACCCCGCCCAGCTCTCCGGCGGCCAGCGCCAGCGCGTTGCTTTGGCCCGCGCGCTCGCCAGCCAGCCCCGCGTCCTCCTCCTCGACGAACCTTTCGGCGCGCTCGACGCCGTAGTCCGCCGCGACCTGCGCCGCTGGCTGCGCCAACTGCATGACGAGATGCACATCACCACCATTTTCGTCACCCACGACCAAGAGGAAGCTTTCGACCTCGCCGACCGCGTCGTCATCATGAACGCCGGCAAAATCTGCCAGCAAGGCACGCCGATCGACATCTACCAGCACCCCACCAGCATTTTCGTCCACGAGTTCCTGGGCGAGAGCAACCACATCCCCAGCCGCGTGCACAACGGCACCGTCATCGCGCAAGCCGGCTTCTACCTGGGCGAAGCCGCGGCACCCGAAGGCCCAGTGCAAACCTTCATCCGCCCCCACCACGTCATCCCCCGCCCCAACCCGCGCGGCGCCTGGAGCATCACCCGCATCGCCGCCACCGGCGCCCACGCCCGCATCAGCGTCACCAACACCGGCACCACCCTGCAAGCCGCCATGACCGCCGACGCCCTGCTCGACTCCAGCCTCACCCCCGGCCAGCAAGTCGACATCTTCTTCTCCGGCGGCACCATCTTCACCGAGGCCAAACCCGGCCCAACCAAACTAACCCCCCTAAAACCCACCAGCGCCATCCACGCAATTTCCTAACCCCGCCCCCACTCCCCCACCGTCATCACCTCAAAACGTAGGGCGGGTAAGCGCAAGCGTAACCCGCCGATGGCTCGTGAAACACCATCATTGCGCCACCACCCCCGCCCTTTTCTCGTCATGCCAGCGCGGGCTGACATCTCTCCCCCGCCCTCACCCTGTCATGGCCCGGCTCGACCGTGCCATCCACGCCTTTCCCCGCCCGCGAACTCCCCCGCCCCATCCACGACTTCTGGTCTAGATAACGCGATTATGCGCTACTCGACGAGAAGATCGACATATGTGATCATCCCGCGAAGCAGCAGGTTGGATGCCAATGTTCACGTCGGTCAAGCGAACGCGCCTGTTCAGCGCGTATCTTAAGGTCATTTCTTGGCTTAGAGATATACTTCGATGGGAGGTCTCTGGAGGCGTCGTCGCTATGATCGGCGGCATCGTTGGCGGAACCTTAACCTCCGTAGAAGATTTTTCGGGCGCGGATATTTGCTTCATTGTATCGGCGGTCTTTGCTGCGCTTTGGTTGCTCAGTTTAAACTACTCTATACTGCTCCGTTTCGCGGGTATTTTGGGCTTAATTGGACTAACGTGGTTTCTCGTTGACCATATAAACTCATATTCAAGCCAAGTTTATTTGTCCGAAAATCCTACCGGCCTTGTACCTGATGACTTACCCTCTCCGTCCAATATATGTCCGGGCGGCAACACAATCACGCTTTTGCTAGGCAATAACAGTTTTGGTAGTTCTGTGTTTCCTTATACCGCCGTCCAGGTCGCAAATGAGCCTGTAATAACTATCGATCGGGGTACGGATAATACAATTTATGTGAGCGCAAATGTTAGAAGCCCAGAAGGCTATCTCCTTGCCCGCATAACTGACAACAAAATTCTGATTTTACCGCAGCATGCGACGTTGTCACCACGGTTGAACTTACATGAACTATCGGTACTTGATGAATACGGAAATGTCGTTTTGGATGTATACTATATGAACAAAAATACCATCCGAATTACTGGAATAATAAACTCAAATGGCCATGCAATTACAGTAACTTCCGACGGCATGAGTGTGGATAACACAGGAGATGAATTTGACTCTAATACCATTTGCGGTGGGCACATTGGACTTGAAATCCAGTGATTTTAAGATTTTCTGTATAAGCACGATTTCACCGCCAAGCCAAAATATCTTGGTTTTTCCGGTTGTTATATCCCGCGTAGAGCGGATAAGCGCAGCGCAATCCGCCACCCCCCGCCAACTCATTCCTTTTCCGACACAAACCCGCACAAATTGGGGTGCAAGCAAAAAATTAAACCACACTAACAGTATGTTATAACCACTTCCTCACAAGTGCTCCACGTGGAGCACCCCCTCACTTCGCCCGCATCTTCCTCCCCCGCACCAGCTCGCTCACCACCCCATGCAGCGTATTCAACTCCTGCCGCGTAATCTCCCCCCGCGTGAAAAAATGCCGCAAATTACGCACCATCGTCGGCCGCTTCTGCTCATTCTTCAAAAACCCCGATTCATCGCACTCATGAATCAGATGCTTCATGAAATGGTCCAGATCAGCCTTCGTCGCCGGCACCGTCTCATTCGTCTGCAACTCGCGCACCGGCAATTCCCCCTGCCGCGCCAGCCACCATTCATAGCCAAACACCATCACCGCCTGCGCCAAATTCAAGGACATAAATCCCGGATTCAAATCATACCGAATCAGGCTATCCGCGCAGGCAATATCATCATTATCCAACCCCGCCCGCTCCGGCCCAAACAGCACCCCACACCGCAACCCGCGTTGCCCAATCGCCACAATCTCCGCCGCCCCGCCGCGCGCCGTCAACACGGGTTTAATAATATGCCGAGGCCGCGGACACGTCGCAAAAACCCGATGCAAATCCCCCACCGCATCCGCCACGCTGTCAAAAACCACAGCAGAATCCAATATCCGATGCGCCCCAGACCCCGTCCGCCACGCCCGCTCCTGCGGCCAGCCATCACGCGGCGCCACAATGCGCAAATGAAACAACCCGCCATTGCCCATCGCCCGCGCCACCGAACCAATATTCTCCGCCAACTGCGGCCGCACCAATATCACCACCGGCGACGGCTCAATCGGCTCCAGCTCCGCGCCGCCATTCCGCCCGGTCATTTGCGCCGCCAGATCGTGCCCTGCGGACCATCCTCCAGAACAACCCCATCCGCCTCAAGTTCTTTACGAATCTCATCAGCCCGCGCAAAATTCTTCGCCGCCCGCGCCGCCTTGCGTTCAGCAATCAGCCCGTCGATCTTCGCCGCATCCCCGCCGCCCTGAAACCATGTCTCCGGCGACACATTAAACAGCCCCAGCACCTGCCCCGCCGCCAGCAACCCCGCCGCCGCCGTGGCATCCCCCGCCAACGCCGCATCCGCCAGGCTATGCAAACCCGCAATCGCCCCCGGCGTATTCAAATCATCCAGCAACGGCTCCAGCACACATTCCGGCACCACGCCGGCCGCCTTCACGCCCGGATGCGAGGCAATCGCCCGGTAAAACCGATCCAACTCCTTACGCGCCTCCACCAACCCAGCTTGCGAAAAATCCAGCGTCGCGCGGTAATGTGTCCGCATCAACAAATATCGCACCGCCTCGCCCGGTGCCGTCTGCAACACATCATGCAGCACCAAAAAATTCCCAAGCGACTTGCTCATCTTCTCGCCGTTCACCAGCAGCATGCGGTTATGCACCCACACATTGGCAAAATGCGATCCCGGAAACGCACAGCATGACTGCGCAATCTCGTTCTCATGATGCGGAAAAATCAAATCATCCCCACCACCATGAATATCAAAATTCTCGCCCAGATGGCGCCATGACATCGCCGAGCACTCAATATGCCACCCCGGCCGCCCCCGCCCCCAAGGGCTCGGCCAGCCCGGCAAATCCGGCGTGGAAGGCTTCCACAACACAAAATCCCCCGGATCACGCTTATACGGCGCGACATCCACCCGCGCCCCCGCAATCAAATCCTCCGGCGAGCGCCCGGAAAATTTCCCGTAATCAGGGTCGGAAGCCACGGCAAACAACACATGCCCCTCGGCCTCATATGCATGCCCATTGGCAATCAGCCGCTGGATAATCTCGATAATCTCGCCCAAATGCTCCGTCGCCCGCGGCTCGATATCCGGCGGCAACGCATACAGCGCCCCCATATCCTCATGGTAATAATGGATCGGCCCCTCCGTCACCTCGGCAATGCTGAGCCCCCGCTCCTTCGCCCGCGTGTTGATCTTGTCGTCGATGTCCGTGATGTTCCGCACATACGTCACTTTAGGATACAGCCGCCGCAGCAGCCGGATCAGCACGTCAAAAATCACCACATTGCGCGCGTTGCCGATATGCGCCCGGTCATACACCGTCGGCCCACACAAATAAGCCCGCACATTGGCGGGATCGATCGGCTTGAAAATTTCCTTGGCCCGGGTCCGGGTATTATGCAGCAAAAGTTCGGTCATACCGCGCTCTTCGGCGAGTTTTTACTCCAAATCAAGCCGCATTGATCTTTTACCCCTCCGCCCCCCAAATAGACGCATGAAACAAATCCTCTCGCACATCGACGCCACGCTCGAAACCTCACTGCAACGGCTGTTTTCCCTGCTGCGCATCCCCAGCATCAGCGCCCAGCCGGCCCATGCCGCGGACTGCCGCCAAGCCGCCGAGTGGGCGCGCGACACCCTGGCCGAAATGGGCTTTACCGCCCGCCTTTCGGAAACCACCGGCCTGCCCGGCGTCATCGCCACCCATCACGGGGCCGGCCCCACCGCCCCGCACGTGCTCTTCTACGGCCATTACGACGTCCAACCCGCCGACCCGCTAAACCTCTGGCACTCCGACCCGTTCGATCCGCAACTCGTTGACGGCCCGCGCGGCAAACGCATCGTCGCCCGGGGAGCTGTGGACGACAAAGGCCAGGTCGTCAGCTTTTTCGAGGCCTGTCGCGCTCACCTCACCATGACCGGCAAACTCCCGGTCCGCCTCACCATATTGCTGGAAGGCGAGGAAGAATGCGGCAGCCCCTCGCTCGCCGAACTCCTCACCAAGGAGCGCGACAATTTGCGCGCCGATTTCGTCATGGTCGCCGACACCAACATGTGGAATTTCACCACCCCCGCCATCACCACCTCGCTGCGCGGCCTGGCGGCGGTGGAAGTCACCATCAAAGGCCCGTCCCGCGACCTGCATTCCGGCCTGTTCGGCGGCATCGCGCTCAACCCCATCAACGCCCTCACCCGCATCCTGGGTGACCTGCACGACGGCACCGGCCGCATCCAGATCCCCGGTTTTTATGACGGCATCGCCCCGGTGCCCGAAGCCTTGCTCGCCTCCTGGGCCCAACTCGGCTTCAACCCGCAGGAATTCCTCGGCGACGTCGGCCTGCACACCCCCGCCGGCGAACAAGGCCAAGTCCCTCTAGCCCAGCTCTGGGCGCGCCCCACCGCCGACATCAATGGCATTTACGGCGGCTACCAGGGCGAGGGCACCAAAACCGTCATCCCGGCCCAGGCCACGGCCAAACTCACCTTCCGCCTCGTCCCCGGCCAGGACCCGCAAAAGATCGTGAAAAACTTCGAGCATTTCGTCACCGCCCGCCTATCCCCCGACGCCAAAGCCGAGTTCAAGCATTTCGGCGCCGCCCCCGGCTTCGCCATGGACCTCAACGCCCCCTTCATGCGCGCCGCCCGCGATGCCCTGGCCGCCGAATTCGGCAAACCGGCCGCCCTTGTCGGCTGCGGCGCCTCAATCCCCGTGGTGGAAGCTTTCAAAACCCATCTGGGGCTGGAAACCCTGCTGGCCGGCTTTGGCCTGGATGACGACTGCATCCATTCCCCCAACGAGAAATTCGAACTTGCCTGTTTCCATCGCGGCACCCGCGCGCACGCCCGCCTGCTGGCTGCCTTCGCGACTTAATTATACCGGATCGCATCCTCAATGTGTTCAATGCCGCCAGCATAGACCAGCGCCACGTCAAAACGGACACCAGGACGCTCCCAGTGGGAATGAGTAGCCAACGCCAGGCTGGCCGCTTCCAGCAACCGCGCCTGCTGCCGCGGAGACACTGCATAAGCCGCCTCGGCCATCGTTTTGCGGGCTTTCACCTCAACAAACACCAGCACGCCCGCATTGGCTACAACGAGGTCGATTTCTCCCGCACCGGTCCGCAACCGCTGGGCCAGAATGGCAAAACCTTTGCTTTGCCAAAACAGCGCCACCTCGTCCTCCGCAATCCGGCCGAGACTTTCAGCGGCGCGGCGCTTAACCAGGGATGAAGCTTGCTGATACATGCCATCCCTATCCCACAAACTAGTTAATTTTTAATTAACATCCCGCTCATGGCTGGCGCCACGCCCCGCGCGGCTGCCCGGCGAACTCTTCCGCCACCGCCAGCCCAAGTGCGAGCAGCACCGGCCCCAAAAAAATACCCAGCGCGCCAAAAGCAATCGCGCCACCCAGCACACCGATAAGCGTCAACGCATAAGGCAGCGACGCCCCTCTTGAGATCAGCCAGGGCCGCACGATCGAGTCCGCGCCGCCGACAACAACAAAACAATACACCAGCAGCATCAACGCGATAACAGGGTGACCTTCGGCTAAAAGATAGAGGCACAGCGGCACGTAGACGATAATGGCGCCCGCCGGGATGATGGAGATCAGCCCGGCAAGGGAAGCCAGCAGCAACGCCTGCGGCGCGCGCGCCAACTCGAAACCGATGGTATAAAGCACGCCCTGCAACGCCGCCGTGCCGACAATGCCAAACACCACGCCCCGCACCGTACCGGCAACCAGCGTGAACAAATCCGTCACCCGATTTTCGTTCATGATCCGCACCAGCAGCAGCCGGATACGCGCAATGATCTGCGCCCCGCCGAGGAAAAAGAAATACGCAATGAACAGCGCCACCACGGTCCCGATCAACCCATGCGCGATCTTGGCCAGCAGCATGATGCCCGAATGCGCAATGCTTTCCAGCTCCGGCTGCAATGTAGCGGCGGTGCCGCCCAGGTCATCGGCCGAATTATTCCAGAAATCTGTCAGAATGCCGCCAACCAATGGGATTTTCGACAAAAACGCCGGTGCCGGCGGCATCCCGTTCTGCATGGCATCCTGCACCCAGGCTTGGCTGTGCCGCGCTTCCTTGGCCACAACCAGGGCGAGGTGCACCAGCGGGACGAGCACAATGCCCGCCACCACCAGCGTAATGACAAACGCCGCGATTGAGGGCCGGACGTAGCGGCTGAAACCCATGTAAGCAGGCCACAGGCAGTAAACCAGAATCGCCGCCCACAACATGGCTGGTAGAAATGGCAGAAGAATCAGGAAGCAACCCAGGCCCAGGGCAACCGCCAGCGCAAGCAGCAGTATTCGTTCAGATTTCATGCCGTGGTAGATGCACGAAAACGCGGCCCGCACCAAGAGTTGCGTCACGCCCGCTACACCGCGCGTGTGCCCGTTATACGTCGCTTTTTCAGGGCCAAGATTAAATTCTCACCACAAGTAACATTTTTTTGTATTTTTCGACAGTTCCTGTATAAATGGCTTGGGTGTCAATTTTCGTTTCATCGCTGGAGCGGATGACATGATCTGGACGCGGCTTCGCTTTGAAAATGCGTAAATAAAGGAATAAAACGATGCGTTTCAATGAAATTGGCCAGCAATTGCGCGCCTATCGCATGGAATCCGGGCTGAAAGCGGAAGAAATTTCTGCTCGCCTGGGTGTCTCGCGCGCCGCTTTATACCGCTACGAAAAGGGCGAGGTGATCAAACTCGACACCGTGAACCGCTTGGCCGAGCTGCTGAAAATCTCGCCGCTGACCCTGCTCGGCATTGGCGTCGAATATTACGCCAAACCGGTCGGCTACACGGAGCGCATCCGCCAGATCGAGGAAACCTCCGACCAGATTTTACAGGTGTTCGGGCCGGTTTGCTACCTGATCTCCTCCGACCAGTACGATTCCACCCTGGCGCAGATGTTCGACGAAGCCGCCGAGACACAAGGCGCCGACCGCGCTTCGGCCCGTGCCGCCGTTGAACAATTGATGAGCGTGATGATTGCCCGCAAACGCATGTACGCGGCGCGCAAGCCCTCGATCATCGGCATTTTCACCCCCGCCTCGATCCAAAAATTCCTCGCCGAGGGCGTGGCCGGCAGCACCGTGGTCAGCGACCAGCTGCGCGCTGCCGCGCGTGAGACCGCCCTGCGCGAGATGGAACTGGTGGCAAATTTAATGGAGAGCGAGCCGATCGGCCTGCAGCTTGGCCTGATGGCCCATGGCGAGCCGAACGGGCCGTTCACCCTGCTGCGCTCGCGTGAGCGCGCGACGCTCGCCGTCAATCCTTTCCCGGCCGATGCGCCACCCGGCATGCAGTCCGGCGTGGCGATGATCACCGGTGCGGAAGACGCGGTGGCGGCGCATCAGCGCGTCGCCGAAATCGCCTGGCGCGAGGCCGTGAAGGGTTCCGCCGCCGCCGACCGGGTGCGTGCCCTCGTCGCCGCCGCGCGCGGGTAATGCTCCCGCTCGTAGCGGCATCCTGGCTGGCCGGCGCGCGGGGCTTGCCCGGCGTGCGCGTGCTGGATGCCACCTATTACCTGCCCAACGAGGCGAAGGACGCCCACGCGCTGTTCCTGGATGCGCATATTCCCGGCGCGCGGTTTTTTGACCTCGATGCGGTGTGCGGCCATGACACGCCGCTACCGCACATGCTCCCCGCCCCGGCCGCGTTTGCCGCCGCCGTGGCCGCTCTTGGGGTAAGTTCCACCGGCCAGGTGATCGTCTACGACCAGCGCGGGCTGTTTTCCGCCGCGCGGCTGTGGTGGATGTTCCGCGTGTTCGGGCATAACAATGTTGCCGTGCTGGACGGCGGACTGCCCGGCTGGGTGGCCGCGGGCCAAGCGGTCGAATCCGGCGAACCTGCCACCGCCCCATCCGGCCATTTCACCGCCACCTTCCGCGGCAACATGGTGCGCGGGCTGGACGATATGCGCCGCAACCTGGAAACCCACGAAGCCCTGGTGCTCGATGCACGCGCCGCCGGGCGGTTCAACGCCTCGGTGCCCGAACCGCGCGCCGGCATGCGCGGCGGGCATATTCCGGGTGCCAAATCGCTGCCTTTTGCCGCCTTGCTGGACAACGGCTTGATGCTCCCGCCTGAGCGGCTGCGCGAAAAATTCGCCGCCGCCGGGGTGGGGCCGGAAACCAAAGTGGTGACCAGCTGCGGCTCTGGCATCACCGCCGCCGTACTCACTTTGGGACTGGTGGTTGCGGGCCTGCCCGAGGGCGCGCTTTATGATGGATCTTGGGTAGAATGGGGCGCGCGGGATGATACGCCTGTTGAGGTTTGAATGACGAAGAAAATTGAAACGGCGCTGGTGCAGGGCGGGCGTAACCCGACCAAGGCCTATGGCTTTGTAAACCCGAAACTGGTGCGCGGCTCCACCGTGCTCTACCCGGACATGGCAACCAAGCTGGACACCGGCCGGCACGTGCTGGAGCCGGTGGATATTTACGGCCTATGCGGCAACGAGACGCATTTCGCGCTGGAGGCCATGATCGCGCAGGTCGAGGGCGGCACGCGCTGCCAGGTGGTAGGTTCCGGCCTGGCCGCTATTACCGTACCGCTGCTGGCGTACCTTAAAGCCGGGGACCATCTGCTGGTGCCCGATTCGGTCTACGGCCCGACTCGTACCTTCTGCGACGGGCTGCTGCGCCGCTATGGCGTGGAAACAAATTATTACGACCCGATGCTCAGCGAGGATGCCGCGCGCGCCGCGTTGCGCCCCAACACAAGCGTGCTGTTCACCGAAAGCCCCGGCAGCCACACGTTCGAGGTCCAGGACATCCCGATGCTCGCCCGCGTCGCGCATACGGCCGGCGTAAAACTGTTCATGGACAACACCTGGGGCATCCAGAATTTCCAGCCGTTCACGCATGGGGTGGATGTCTCCATCCAGGCCCTGACCAAATACGCCGGCGGACATTCTGACATCATCCTTGGCGCGGTAACGGTAAATTGCGACGAGGACTGGCGCTGGCTGCGCTTCGGCGCGCTGGAGCTCGGCTCCTATGCCTCGCCCGATGACTGCTGGCTGGCGCTGCGCGGTTTGCGCACGCTGAACCTACGCCTGAAAGCGCAAGGTGGGGCAGCATTGCACCTCGCCCACTGGTTCGCCGCCCGGCCGGAGGTCGCGCGCGTGCTGCACCCGGCCCTGCCCTCCTGTCCCGGCCATGAGTTTTTCGTGCGTGACTTCACCGGCGCCTGCGGCCTGTTCGGCGTGGTGTTCAAGCCGGAATATTCGCCCGAGGCGGTGGTGGCGATGATCGACGCCCTGCAACTGTTTGGCATCGGCGCCAGCTGGGGTGGGTATGAGAGCCTGGTGCTGCCGACCACCGGGACCATCCGTCGCTCGGCGGGCACGGGCGAATTCGAGGGTAAAATGGCGCGCTTCCAGATTGGCTTAGAGAACATGGACGACCTGATCGCAGACCTGGAACAGGGGTTGGCGGCGTTGCGCGCCGCATGACCAGTTTCATCCCCCCGCTGCTCGGCGCCTTCCTCGGCACCATCGCGCTGGCGTTCCTCATTGGGCTGGAACTGCACGCCTACCGCCGGCGCGGCAACGGGCTGGAAGTCCCCGTCGCCCTGGGGTTTGGCACCACTCGCACCATCACTTTGGTGGCCGCCCTTGGCTATGTGCTCTGGGTCGTGGCCCCCATAGTGCCGTTCTGCGTGGGCTTCGCGGTGGCGGGCGGGCTGCTGATGCTGGAATACTGGAAACGGGTGGAGGCGGGCGACCCGGCGCTGCTGCCGACGATGATCGCCTTGCTGGCCTTTGCGTTGGGGCCGGTGGTGCTGGTGGCTCCCATCGTACTCACGGCGGCGCTGGTCATCGTGACCCTGCTGGCACTGGGCGAGCAGAAGGAAATCCGCAAATTCTCCGATGCCTTCCCCGCGGAGGAAGGTGTCACTCTCGCGAAGTTCTTCATCCTCGCCGGGCTGATATTGCCACTGCTGCCGGATGCGGAAATTCCCGGCCTCTCCGGCATCACCTACACCAAGGTGTGGATGGCCGTGCTGGTCATCTCCGGAATTTCCTATCTCGCCTACCTCGCGCACCGCTACTTGTTCCCACGCGCCGGCACGCTGCTCACCGGGCTGCTGGGCGGCATGTATTCCTCCACCGCCGCCACCGTGGTGCTGGCGCGCGCCGCGCGGGCGGAACCGGCTCAGGCGGCGCTAGCCCCCGCCGCCGTGCTCATCGCCACCGCCATGATGTACGCGCGGCTGTTCGTGGTAATTATCCTGCTGGGCCATGCCAACGCGGCCCGTGCCCTGGCGCTGCCGTTTGCCGTACTGTTTGTAATACCGCTGGGGATTGCCGCGTTTCTGGCGTACCGCGCCAAGGATCGCACAACGGCGGAACATGCCGCGGTGAGTGCTAATCCGCTGGACCTGCCGGTAGCGTTTCTGTTCGCCCTGTTGTTCGTGGTGTTTGCTGCGATCACCGACTACGTGACCAGCCATTTTGGCGCCAACGGCCTGCACGTGCTCAGTTTCGCGGTCGGGTTTTCCGACATCGACCCGTTCATCTTCTCGCTGTTGGACGGCAAGTTCCAGGTCAGCGAAGCCGCGATTGTCAGCGCCGTGCTGATCGCCAGCGGCAGCAACAATCTGCTGAAGGCGGGTTACGCGATGGGGTTATCGCGCAGCTGGAAAATGCTGCCGGCGGCGGCTTGGCTGGCGGTGTCGCTCGGGTTATCCGTGGCCTATGCGGCGATAATGTAGCCGCCTACAGCTTCAGCGACCTGGCCATCAGCTTGATATGCAGCAGGTGGATGCCTACGAAAGTGAGCGAGAGAAACAGCACCGGAAACAGGCCAAGGCCCGTGTCGCCAAGCAAGGCTGCCGTTGGCAGCAGCACAAATGCGGAGAGGATGGGCGTGAACGAGAGCCCTAGCGCGCGCGGCGCGGTCCAGCCGGGGGTGCCGTCCAACTGTATCTGCATGGGCAGGCGCGCCACGCCTTGGAAGCGCTGGTTGGCCAGCAGCGAGATCAATCCCAGCAGCGCCAGGGTCGCCAGAATGATCGCATAGGATTTCAGCATGATTTCCCGTGGCGGGTTCAGGAGGTTTCGCGGTTATAGGCAATGATGGAAAGGTAAGTCATAGGCTGCACCAGGAGTTTTTCCGGCCCGTGCGGGGCCGCGGAATCGAACAGCAGCGCGTCGCCGGGGGTGAGGTGGTAGGACTGGTCACCGTGGCGGTACAACACCTCGCCGGTGATCATGTAGATAAACTCCGTGCCCTCATGCTGAAAAGCCGTGTAGGGGGCGGCATCCTTGTGGAGCGTAATGAGATACGGCTCCAGAATCAGCGTGCCGCCCAGCGCCGCGCCCAGCAGGCTGTACTGGTGCCCGGCCTTGGTGCCCCGGCGCTCGATCACCACGCCAGTACCGGCTTTAACGAAGGAACAGTCGCGCTTTTCCTCGAATGATGAGAAAAAATTGGTGATCGGCACGTTCAGCGCCGAGGCCAGCGCCTGCAACGTGGCGAGCGAGGGGGAAATCTGCCCGTTTTCGATTTTTGAGAGCATGCCGCCGGAAAGACCGGAAGCCGTGGCGAGTTCGGCGACCGTGATGCCGATCCGCCGGCGCAGGTAGCGCACCTGCACGCCAATGGCCTGTTCCAGGGTTTTCTCCGAGACCGCGGCCGCGGTGGAGCCGGTGGCATAGGGTTCAGCAATCGCCTGCTCAGACGCCGCCTTAAGTGGCTTGGCCTTGGCGGTCCCTGGCTTGGCGGGCACTCGTGAGGTTGTAACCTTTTGCTTCATACTCGGGTCATATGACGCGGAGGTTGAAATTACCAGTGTTCTTTACGTTTCAGTGACGACTCCCCACGCAAACGTGACTCCGTCAACCTGCCTCGATGCGTTTTGCCGCCGTGAGCGTGTTGCGGAGCAGGCACGCGATCGTCATGGGGCCGACGCCGCCGGGAACCGGGGTGATGAGACCTGCTTTGGCGGCCGCTTCGGCGAAAGCGACGTCGCCGACCAGTCTGGTTTTACCCGGCGCGGCGGCGGGGACGCGG
>Ga0182014_10001269_pt1 | contig 34106 bp, 30 predicted proteins | sample 612S2DmetaG_FD_120489 | JGI IMG/M metagenome (GOLD analysis project Ga0182014, IMG submission 120489) | Permafrost microbial communities from Stordalen Mire, Sweden - 612S2D metaG | ecosystem: Environmental > Terrestrial > Soil > Wetlands > Permafrost | place: Sweden: Stordalen | collected... | reverse complement strand
GTATTTCACCGGCGGTGCATTCATCGCGGCGGGCGTGGCGGTGATCATCGGTGTGTATGCACGGCTGGCGGCCGCGCTCTCGGCGTTGCAGATGGGCATGTTCACGCTGCTGGTGTGGGTACCTATCGTGGCGGCGGCAGGCCCCAAGAGCGCCTTTCAATGGAGCGAGACCGTGCTCTCTTGGGCGCTGACGACCGGCGCCTGGGTGGTGGCGGATTCCTACCGCGGCATGCCCTGGCTCGCCGTGAACAAGCGCTAGCACCGTCACTTTCGATGCGTGCGCCCAACCGAGTTCGCATTTAGTTTCTGCGTGGAACAGAACAGGGAAAAAAAGTAGTTCCCGGGCGGATAGTCGGCAAACAGGAAGTGATCCAGAAACCGGCTTCGGGGACCACAAGAAGACTTAGGAGCGCGGGGCCCGCAGGCCGTCCCACACCCATGACTTCGGTGTGCCCGCGACCCGGAAATAGTTGCCAAAAGATGTGAGGGAACTTAACAACTGATTTGCGTTATCCCTGATTGTTATAATCGCGGGTAGTTCTGCAATCGGCACTGGGATAGAGAAATGAGTGGCACAAGAATCCACTGGGGGCGAATTCTGATCGGCGGGCTGCTTGCGGAAGTGGCTCTCATCCTCGCGATTGTTCCTCTTGGCTTGCGTTTCGGCGACAATTTCCTGCATTACACTGCTCCTCCCGGATCCTTCGTCATGTGCTTCATCGGAGCGCTCTGGGTGTGTCGGCGGATCGAATCCCATTTCATTCTCCATGGGACACTGGTCGGAGTGGTGGCGGCCCTTCTCTACGTCGCCTTGACACGCGCGCAGCCCGAACCTTTCGCATACATTGTGGCCCACGTACTGAAGCTCGTGGGCGGTGCATGCGGGGGCTTTGTCGCCCAAGGGCGCCGATCAGCGTCTCCGGCGGAAACCGTTCACGATTGATTCACTGTCTCACCGGTTCCGGTTTACTGCCAAGTGATCGGCCAATCGGAAGTTGGTTCCAGAAATGGGCATGTGGAAAATCCGACGTTTGGCGCGACGAAGTACAAAGTCAAGAGGCTCGCTTGCGCACAGCGGCATACACGATTACATTGACTTTGAGGGAAAGCAGAATGCACTCTTCCATGCTTAGCCGTCTTCCCTTAGTGGTTGGTTTCGTGGCCACGGCTCTGGTCGCGCTTACCTTGCTTCCACGTTCCTTTGGCGCAGAAGGTCCAAAACTCGTACAAAAGGACGGCCGTTACGCCCTCATGGTTGACGGGCGGCCGTACTTGATTCTCGGCGGCCAGATTCACAACTCTAGCGCGTGGCCGAGCGAACTGCCGCAAGTATGGGAATCGATGGCCGCGCTCCACGCCAACACAATAGAAGCACCCGTGTACTGGGAACAGTTGGAGCCCCAGGAAGCGCACTTTGACTTCGCCAACGTCGACCAGATTGTGGAAGGCGCTCGCTCCCACCAACTGCGCGTGGTGCTGCTGTGGTTTGGCACCTGGAAAAACGGCAACATGCACTATGTGCCGGCGTGGGTGAAGACTGACACAAAGCGCTTTCCGCGCGTCATCCGTCCCGATGGAGAGCCGATCGATGTCCTTTCACCGCTTTCGCGCAACACTCTGGAGGCGGACAAGTCTGCTTTCGTGAAATTGATGCAGCACCTGAAACAGACGGACGGCGAACAACATACCGTTCTTCTCATCCAGGTTGAAAACGAGTCGGGGAACATCGGGAGTGTCCGGGACAATTCCGCGGAGGCCAATCGCGAGTTTGCCGGCGCAGTTCCTTCCGACCTCCTGGCGGCAGCGCACAAACAGCCAGGAACATGGAGTCAGGTTTTCGGTGCGGACGCCGATGAAATGTTCCAGTTCTACCATCAGGCAAGGTACATCAACGAAATCGCCGCCGCAGGCAAGGCCGAGTTCCCGATTCCCTGCTACATCAACGTTTGGATTGATTATCCCGCAGCCGAGTTGCCGGAACGCCAGTTGGAGATGCCGGGTATCGCGTATCCCAGCGGCGGTGCAGTGCAAAAAATGGTGGGATTGTGGCGCGTGCTGGCTCCCTCGATCGACATGATCGGTCCCGACATCTATGCCGACGACTCCCCGTTCTACCGTGACACCATGCACGCCTATCACCGCACGGACAATCCCCTCTGGATCCCGGAGACTGGCCGCAGTGACAGCTTTGGCAAGTTCTTCTTTTACGCGCTGGGGGATGGAGCAATCGGCTTCTCCCCATTCGGAGTGGACCAGTCAGGCTGGAACATCCTGGGCGATGAGCCATGGAAGGCACACGCGCGCAACTTTGCTCTGATCGCTCCCATGAGCCGTGAGATTGCGGGATTCGAGTTTGAAGGCAAACTCAAGACTGCCGTCGAAGAGCCCGGGCAAACCGCGCAGGAACTGGATTTTGGAACATGGCAGGCGACCGTGGCGTATGGGTTTCCGCAGCCCGATGGCCGCAGGGCTCCCGGCACCAAAGACGCCCATGGCGCCGCGTTGATCGCTCAATTGGGTCCGGATGAATTTCTGGTCACCGGGGTCGACGCCAGCGTTAATTTCCATCTGACTGGAAAACTGCCGTGGATGCGCAGCCAGATCATCACGGCGGAGCAGGGTGTCTATGATAACGGTCTGTGGAGGCCGCAGAAGCTATGGAATGGCGACGAGACGGACCGCGGCCTTTGCTTCTATGACAAACCCACAGTCATCCGCGTGCACCTAGGACGCTTTTAGCCGATAGCTCGTTCAATCCGGTCAGCATTACGTTGTGGGGGCTGTAAGTAAACGTTCTCTCATGGAGAAGAGGGCCAGCAAGGGGCAGACAAAATGCAGATCTCGGGTGCGTTTGAGCAAGGTCCTTGGACGTTTCGGCAACATATGAGGAATTCATTAGCGCGAGTGTTTGGCGCGGCGTTCGCCGCACTCTTGGTCGCGGCGGTCGCAGGGGCCCAATCGGATCCGCTGGTGCTGGAGCGTAAAGGGCGAGTGATCTCGCTGGAGCCCTACGCTCCGAACATTCTCCGCGTAACGATGAGCGTGGACAAGGCCACCGCGACGAGCGCTCCAGGTTATGGTTTCGTGGCAAAGCCGTCGGCGGACGGATGGACCCATGAGCGCGACACCGAAGGCGGCGATGTCTTCCGGTCTTCCCGGATGCTTGTGCATTTGGCGCCAGGAGATCTTTCCGCTGAGAAGCTGCCGCAGAGCCTGCCGCTCGATGCATTGAATCGTCAGCTACGTGAAATCTACTTTGGCGGAGGCGGCAGCCAAGGTCCATACAACGATGCGCTTCTGGTGACAACGCCAAACGGCAAGACGCTGTTACACATGAATACCTGGACGATGGCTCCGGAACGACCGGAAGTTGCTCAGCAAGACGTCGGCGCGAAGGGCTACTCGGTTGGTGCAGTGTTCGATTCGCCTTCGGACGAGCATTATTACGGCTTGGGGCAGCAGCAAAAGGGTTGGATGGACCTGCGCAATCACGAGATCCGCTGCTGGCACGACTACGGCGCGGTTGGCGGTGAAGACGTTTGTGTGCCGTTCCTGGTGACCAGCCGCGGCTACGGCCTGGTGTGGGATAACCCGTCCAAGACGACAGTGATCCTCGGTGTCAATGGACGAAACACATGGTCCTCGGACGTGGGAGATCGCGTTTCGTACTTCATCATTGCGGGCGACACGACCGACGAAATTTACCAAGGCTACCGTCTCCTGACCGGTGTGACGCACCTGCTGCCAAGATCAGCGTACGGATACATCCAAAGCAAGGCGATCTATCCAACGCAAGAACAGATTCTGGATGTGGCCCAGGAATATCGCGAGAAGAAGTTGCCGCTGGATGTGATCGTCGTGGACTTCCTCAACATGACCAGGCAGGGCGAACTCGATCTCGACCCGAAACGCTGGCCCGACCCGGCAGGGATGAATCACACCCTGCACGAGATGGGCGTGAGTACGCTTTTGAGCGTGTGGCCGCACTTTGCGCGCGGCACTCAGTTCTACGACATGCTCCTGAGCAAAGGCTGGCTGATCCACACCCCGGACGGCAAACCGGATCCGGGATGGACCAAGGAAGTCATCGGACCGAATCTCGATACGACCAACCCTGAAGCGGCGAAGTGGTTCTGGGAGAAGATTCGCGACCGCTACATCAAGCCTTACGGATTCGATTACCTGTGGCTCGATGAGACCGAGCCCGATATCGATCCCGCAAATGACGTCTTCTCGATCGGTTCCGGCATACGCTACTACAACGTCTATCCGCTGTTTCACACGTCCTTGGCCTACGAGGGCTCCCGCAGAGATTTTGGAGACAGCCGGCGCGTGATGACTCTGGCCCGGGCTGCGTATCTGGGGGCGCAGCGTAACGGCACAGTCTTTTGGTCGAGCGATATTTATGCGACATGGGATATGCTTCGCCGTTCCATTCCCGCCGGGCTGAATTTTACAGCCACAGGTCTGCCGTACTGGGACACGGACATCGCCGGATTTTTCTCGCCCTCGATTCCCGCCAACTACCACGCCGAGCACAAGCCGCTGATCGACGGCTCGGACGCGCGCGACACGATCGCCAATTACGAAGACTATTCCGAGCTGTTTGTCCGCTGGTTCGAATGGGGATCTTTTCACCCAATCATGCGAGCCCACGGCGAGAGAGCTCACAACGAAGTCTGGTCCTACGGCAAGCAGGCGGAGCCGATTCTGGAGAAGTACCTGAAACTGCGCTACCAGCTTCTGCCGTACACCTACTCGTTGGCGTATCGCAGCTATCAGACGGGCGCTCCCTACATGCGGGCCCTGTTCATGGACTTCCCATCAGACCCGAAGGCCGCCGACATTCCCGATGAATATATGTATGGACCGGCGTTCCTCGTCGCTCCGGTCACCGAGCAAGGCGAAACGCACCGCACAGTCTACTTGCCGGCCGGCAGTGACTGGTACAACTATTGGACGAACGAGCGTCTACACGGCGGCCAGACCATTGTCGCGGACGCTCCTATCGAAACACTGCCACTGTTCGTGAAGGCGGGAAGCATCATACCGCTCGGGTCGGAGGTGCTGAGCACCGTCCAACCGCAAACCATCGCCTCTGTAAGGGTCTATCCCGGAGCCGATGCCAGCTTCACGATCTTTCAAGACGACGGGAAGACCTATGAATATGAGAAAGGCGCAGGTTCCATCACGACGGTGACCTGGAACGACGCCACACATCGACTGAAGCACGAAGGCGCACCAGCCTGGAGCCGAACGGATGAGTCAGTGGTGAAAGTTATAGGCAAATAAGCCCAGCAGGCTTCCTCCTTGAACCGGCAATACTTCATTGTTCCCAGCTGATTGACAGTTTGGACAAAACTCTCTACGTCCTGAACCCGTGTCGCGCCTTAACAGTGCGTTCAAGTGGCAGAAATTGTCGCAAGTCCGGATATCCATGCCTTCTTGCAATCTTCTGTTGAGTTCCGGGTGGATGCTCTACGTCATGCGCCCGCGGACAGGGGGAGGATCAGCACCGAGGAATGCCACTATCTCAACCGGACACATCATGTGCTAACGACATATAGCGATTATTTGATTGACATCTCAAGGGCGGAGGAATACCTTCTATCCGATTTCGGCAAGCGGAAGAGTGGATCTGACAGAGTTTACATCTGAGTGGGCTTCCGCATACCGACCTTCCCAACTTCATCCTACATTCGTTGCGTCAAGTCATTTATCAGACGCAAGGGTGTACATCTCTTTTTGCGCGAGGTCGTTTAGAGAGAAATAAGTGGAAGGGAACGATCACTTATTTGCGCTCACACACTTGAGAGAGAGTTGCCTCTGCGAGTTCTGTGGCGCGAGAGTTCGGGTGGCGAAAACTTCAGTCAGGCAGCCTAGGTGCGGTGATCGGCCTTCGCGGCCACAATACAAGCCTTGGCTAAGTGAGGGGTAATCGTGTCCGCAAAAAGCAAGTCCAATTGCCCTGTCTTGCGTTCCGGCAGCGCACCCGATCCCCGAATTAGACACCTCATCGTTCTCATGCTTGAGAACCGGTCCTTCGACCACATGCTCGGCTACTCTCAGATTAAAGGAGTGGACGGGGTATGGGACAAGGAGTGTTCCAACCTGGACAAGAATGGAAAGAAATGGCCGACTACGAGTAATGCGGAACCAGCCGGAGAACTGCCCGATCCGGGGCACGATTTTGCCGATGTAGTAACCCAGTTATACCACCCGCACGAACAAGGCGACGTAACTGATCTCGATCCGACGATGCAGGGTTTCGTCATCTCCTACGACACTTATAACAAAGCCCAGCCGCAAAATGTGATGAACTGTTTTCGGCCGGACTCGGTGCGAGTGCTGACCACTCTTGCCGAGAACTTTGCCGTTTGCAACCGTTGGTTCTCCTCGATTCCGGGGCCAACGCTACCCAATCGTCTGTTCGCTCATGCGGGAACATCCAAGGGGCGGCTCGATCTTTCCGCTGAAGAATTCAACATTTCGCCCACTATTTACGAAGTGCTTGATTGCGCTAATGTGCCATCCACGATTTATGCGGACGGATGGACAGCCGCTGCTACGTTCTGGAACCTGATGGAATATCAGGACGCATACTTCGGTACCCTCGATGACTTCTATCAGGATTGCTACGACAACAACCTTCCCGGCTACTGTTTCCTCGAGCCTCGTTACAGTTCGGGGATTGTGGACGGCACATACCGTCCCCAGAACGATCAACATCCGGACAGCGATGTTACCGAAGGCGAACAGCTGATTTACAGCATTTACAAGGCGATTCGGAGCAACCGGAAGGTATGGGAATCGTCGATGCTGGTGATTGTCTATGACGAGCACGGCGGCCTATACGATCACGTACCCCCGCCGAAGGCCATTCCTCCAAGACCCGAAGATGTTTCCACTGATCCTAAGTTTGGGTTCGACCGATACGGAGTTCGAGTGCCCGCCGTCATTGTCTCGGCATACACAAAAAATGTTGTGTGCAATGATCTGCTGGACCACACTTCATTGATCGCAACCGCACGGAAGCTTCTGACAGGATCTTATCAGGACAATTTTCTCGGCAACCGTGCAATGCACGCGAACACATTTGACAGCGTTCTCAACCTGACTACGCCACGGACGGAGCACATCGAGTTTGCGCCCAACCCTTCTACTGGCAAAGTGTATGAGGCAAAGTGCCTGAATCACTTGCAAATTAAACACTTGCAGCAAGCTTTTCTCTTGGACGAACAGTTGCCGGCAGGTTTGCGGGTCCGCGCGTCGTCGCCTTTCAAGAACCTCGACGACAAGAACAACAATGCGTTCTGCAACATCAAAGCGGTGGATGCTGAGCGATACATTCAAACCGTCCTCACCACCGCTCGCCACTTAGGCCCAAAGCTGCAGCTCAAACGCCTGGAGACAAAATGATACGGCGATTCTGCGCAGTCGCGATCCTTTTGCTGCTAGGGGCGTCCGCCGCTCGCGGGGACAGCTTGGAGGACATGAAGCGTGCCTGTCTCGAGCGCGCAAATTTCCATAAGGGCATTCACTGGCTGGAAGAATGCGTCCAGGAGACGTTTACCGCTGAACCGTTTCACATCGCACTGACTTCCATCGCGCCGGGAGCTGGAACAGCGGCGCTGGGACCGGGGTTTGGAATGGTTCCAAGAATCAACCACCTTGAATTCCTGCTGGCTGGAACAGCGGCGGTATCGGCCGACGGATCGAACATCGAGCAGGCACAAGCGACATTCGCATTTCCCAGCCGCGCCCTCACGCGCCTGGACGATACTGCTCCTTCCGCGGTAGACAAGTACGGCCTCCACGCTCTTGATCGAAGGCGCCAGGGTAATCCCATTGACACAAAATTGTCCTTTACCTTGCGGATAAAGCGGTTCGATGCCCGGGAACAGGATTTCTACGGTCTGGGCCCGAATACTCTGCGGTCGGGCCTGGCCAGCTACGGGCTTATGCTCACCGAGACCTATGCTGGAGTAAACAATCCGCTCACATCATGGAGTTCTCTCGGATTCGATTTCTCTTTTTTGCAGCCGCGTGTAACCTCTTCGATCAACACCCTCCCCGCCATTAAGGCTGTTTACAGTGAAGCGACAGCGCCGGGCTTAACCGCTCATGATGACTTCCTGCACTACGAGCCGTACCTAATATTCCGAATTCCGCCGCAGCGCTCGTATTACACCACCTTGCGGGCGGGATACGCGTTCTACCAGGCCATGGGGGACTCACGGCTTTCCTTCCAGCGTTTATCGGGCGCGAGCGCGACTGCCATACCGTTGTGGATCCCGTCGCACAATACTCCCAGCCACCGGTCGCGGTTTGCGAATGCTATGTGCCCGACCTTGCGGAGCGCTACGCGCTGCTCGCTGGGCGACCTATCTCTGCTCGCTACCGTCGTGGCTTCTTATACACGGGCCGGCGGAGCGGTTCCATTCTATTTCGACCAGACGCTCGGCGGCAGCAATATCAGCGGAGATGACACGCTGCGCGGCTATGCCGATTACCGTTTCCGCGCGCCCAGCAGCGTTCTTTTCCAGGTCGAGTATCGCCGTTCTCTTTGGGGTCCGATCGGCCTTTTGTCGTTTTACGACACCGGCAAGGTCGCATTACTGCCATCCGAGATTAGCCTCGGCCAGTTGCGGCACGACATCGGCTTTGGACTGTACTTGCGTGCTGGCAACCATGAGGTGGCACGGCTGTACATTGCCTTCGGAACAGGGGAAGGAACACAAGTGAAACCGAAGTTCGCGAATTCTTTCTGATTTGCGAAATACCGAACTGCTACTCGAAGAACGTACCCGCACGGGGCGCGTCTGAGGCACGAACTTAGGTTAAAAGGGCGGCAAGTAGCTGCCGGCAGCCTGGAGATTCTCTATGTCCATCAGCCGTCGTGTATTTCTTCGTAACGGCGCTCTTGCAGTCGTCGGGACTGCCGCGCTGCCATTTTTCCTGACCCGAGCTGCCTGTGGCGCGGTCATGCTAGGCGCGAATCATCGCCTGATTGTAGTTTTCCAGCGGGGAGCAGCCGACGGGCTGAACATGGTTGTCCCTCATGGCGAGGACTCGTACTATGCCATGCGACCTTCGATCAATATTCCGCGAAATTCTCTATTCGATCTCGATGGCTTCTTCGGCCTGCATCCTTCATTGTCGGCGCTTCAGCCGCTTTGGGAACAACATCAGCTTGCGATTGTGCATGCAGTCGGCTCTCCGCACCCGACACGATCTCACTTCGACGCGCAAGACTTCATGGAGTCTGGCATGCCGGGGGTCAAAGCAACCGAGGACGGATGGCTGAATCGAGCACTGCGCTTCTCCCATCCGCATGCGCAGGAATTAGCATTCCGTGCAATCGCCCTGGGCCCTTCACTGCCGCGAAGCCTCTCCGGCAGCGAGCCAACCGTTGCCATCAACAACACGCATCGCGTCGGCGCAGGCGATAGCAATCTGGATGCTGTCGCGTATTCGAGGGCAGCCGACTGTGTGCCGCACAGAACCGTGCAGGAAATGATCGACGCCGTGAAGATGCTGAAATCATACGACCCGAGGAAGTACACACCGATTGCCGGTACGCATTATCCGCAAAGTCGCTTCGGAGATAGCATGAAACAACTTGCTCAGGTGATTAAGAGCAATCTAGAGGTGCGAGTCTGCTTTGCCGACATCGGCGGCTGGGATCACCACGTCAATGAGGGTAACACGCAAGGGCAACTCGCCACTCTTTTGCGCGATTTTTCACAGTCGCTCGCCGCTTTTTGGACGGACTTAGGAGATCTGGCTGAGAATACGATTCTGGTCACAATGTCGGAGTTCGGCCGCACGGCCCGCGAAAACCGGAATTGCGGCACCGACCACGGCCATGGCAACGTGATGTTTGTGATAGGCGGAGCTGTGAAAGGCGGCAAGGTTTATGGACGGTGGCCAGGACTGGATCAGTCGCAGCTTTATGAAGGCCGAGATCTCGCGGTCACTACCGATTTCAGGAGCGTCCTGGGGGAGGCTGTCTTTCAACAGCTAGGAAGTGAGGCGCTGATTCATGCATTCCCGGGGTTTGAGAATGGTGCAGGATTTCCCGGAATATTTGGCGCCCAGGCGCTTTGACAGCGATTCGGTCTTCCTCACAGCGCGGAATTAGGGGTCTTGAAGATGCTTGTTCCTGTCACGACGCCCCTCACAGACCCGACAATGGTCACATTCCGGACCGACGCGTTGTTTCTGGTTGCGTAAAATCGCAGACATGCGAGTCGCAAAGCTTCCTTTGCCGGGTAAGCGTCCGAACTAAGTCATTCATCGGCGAGCCGCCGGCACTAATGCTTTCGTGCTGCTCCTGAACGCCACCCAGTCCGCCGCATCGCTTTCCCAGCCGTTTCATCCAATCCACCATGGGCAACGGATTAGCGGTTTCAGTTCTTGACCTCGTGGGTATGCGAGCAGGCGAGTCCGCAGGCAGCGCAATCGCCCGGTCGGTGGATTTGGCGCAACATGTCGAGCAATGGAGATACAAGCGCTACTGGCTAGCAGAACACCACTCCATCTCAGGGCTCGCTTGTTCCGCTACACCGGTATTGATTGGGCATATAGCAGGGGCGACGAAGACGATTCGCGTGGGCAGCGGCGGAGTGATGCTGCCGAACCATGCGCCTCTGGTGGTGGCGGAACAATTTGGCACGCTGGAGGCGCTCTATCCAGGACGAATTGATCTCGGACTGGGACGCGCTCCTGGTGGCGACTTTCAAACCATGCGGGCGCTGCGAAGGGATTTGCAGCAGAGCGGGGACGATTTCCCGTTGTTGTTGGAGGAACTACAGACCTACTTGGGACCCGAGAAACCGGGGCAAGTGGTGAATGCAATTCCAGGACAGGGGAGCAATGTACCCATCACCTTATTGGGATCAAGCGGCTTCAGCGCGCAGCTGGCAGGAAGGCTGGGGTTGCCATTTGCATTCGCTGCACATTTCGCTCCTGAGTTCCTGCATGCAGCGGCTCAGCTCTACCGCGAGCACTTTCGGCCAAGCGAGACACTGCGGAAACCGTTCTTCATGTTGGCGGTGCAGGTGATTGCGGCTGAGACGGATGCGACAGCGCAGCGATTGTTCACGACCTCGCAGCAGCGATTTCTGCGACTGATTCGAAACCAGCCAGTGGAGCTGTTGCCCCCAGTGGATTCCATGCAGCCGCTATGGCAAGACTGGGAGCGCGCGGCAGTGCGGAGCAAACTGGGCGCGGCGATCGTGGGATCGAACGCAACAGTGAAGGCGGGGCTGGAGAAGTTGGTCGGTGACACGGGAACCGACGAGGTGATCGTTGTGACTGACACCTATGAGCATGAGGACAGGCTGCAGTCCTACGAGCGGGTGGCGGGCATTGCGGCGATGATCGAGGCGAATCCAAGCGTGGCTGTTGGAAGCTGGAAGGATAGCGAAACCATTCACCAGTAAAATGGACTGAATGGCTGTCTCCCTCGAACTGCACAACACAGGCGATTCTGGCGCCGGCGCTGAAGTTCGGGCACTGATGGAACACGCTCTGAGCGACCGACCGGGAGAATGGCCGTTGCGCTTTTCCGGTGTATTCCTTCACACCATCGCCTGTCACGAGTTGTCCCGCGTGCCAACTGAACTTTTCCAAGTCGGTCCGCAACGAACTAATTCTGACTGGCAACGAATGTTCGGATGTACTTGACCAGATCATGAATCTGCTGTTCCGTCAGCCCTTTATGCAAGAAAGCGTGAGGGTAGGATGTGTGGCCCTTCCCCTGAGCAGTGGCTGCGTAGAGGTCCTCATCGCTCGTCTGCCTTACACGCTTCGAACGGAAGTCCGGCACCGCCATCTTGCTGGCTGCAACCGTGTGCCCACTGCCATCAGCCGCATGACAGGTGGCGCACTTCTCCAAATACAACCGCTCAGCATTCTCCGCGGCACTCATTCCGGAGAGTGCCACACAGAAGGCCGCAGCGACAACGATTCCTACCGTCTTCATAGACTCAATCATACTGACCTCCCCCTGACCTCCCCGAAGTATACTTGCTGTGCCATGCCGACCGATCCACCGCGCCGCATTGCGATAGACCACGATGATTACTATGCCAATCGAGTCGGTCGCACGAAGGATGGATTCCAAGTGTTCGTGACGACACCATTCATTCCGGCTTTGGGCGATGAGATCGGACGGGAGTTTCTAGCGGTCTATGTCTTCGAACGCGACGGCAAACTGAAGGAAGCGCGAATAGACGACCTTGGCCCACGATCCGAGTTGGAGCATGACCGGGCTCGCCGACTGCTCGAAGAGCGAACAGCAGAACTTGGGCCAATTGACTATGGCCGCATCGTGGTGCAGCCCTTTGCTATAGAACGCTTCGGCACGAGCTTCGGTCTAGTGCCCCGTGCGTCCGGAGACGAAGAGGACGGCTGGTGGGTTGAAGTGCAACCTGGAAACTATATGGCTTTTCACGAACCGTGGGATAGCGGCGAGTACGATACCTAATCGCAGGCGAAGCCAAGGTGGAACCGCCCAAAGTGAAGTTCCGTCAGGGCGGCAGGGCTGGATTTTGGTCAGTCGTGTGCGGGGCGAGTATGCCCGTCGCTCACGGTCGATGGGTGGTTTTGCCTGGCTAGGACTTGGCAAGCGTCGTCAAGGTTCTGGATTTCCTGATCTCCCGCACACTCGTCGGACGGGACGCCAGATGGGTTACGCAATACTTACGGCCTTGTTCGGAGGCAATCTCGCACCGCTGGATTCCTTCGGCAAATTCGCAGCGCCACGCCTCGCAAGCGCACCGGAACCCTCCGGCGAGACTCCTGTACCAGTGGTGGATATGCATCCGACGCGAGGAGACTGGCATAAACCGCACCTTCTACCGCATTCTACTTCTGTGCCCTCTTTCACGAATGTGCAATTGTGACCACGCCGCTCCGTTTTCTGTGGCAAAAAAAAGATCGTGGTGGCACAGCGGGAATGGCGGGCGAAGGTGAAAGCGGGGAAAAGAAGGCTGCGTAGAACCATCGGAGCCTGCTGCCGTCCGAGATTACGATCATTTGTCTCGGGTACGACGGTACAAGAGGGCTTTCTTGGCAGTCGAGGACTCGCGTCACTGATGTCAGGCGATTGTCAGAGATTGTTCAATAGCAAGGTCTCGGCAAGTGCGACGGATGACTAGGTGCAATGACGCTGAGTCAGCGAATTCGAAGCCATAGCGAAAGGCGTTCCTTTGCCGAACCATCGCTAGAATCGTCACAGGTCCGGACCGAAGGGTGAAATTCAACTCCACCATCTGGCGCAAGGGAACTTCAATGGTCAGCATGGCAGCGATCCCGGACTCGCTAATGTCCACGGTACGGCCCTTCAGCACCCCGCAAGTCCGGGACTTGATCGTGATATCAGTCTCCATTTTGAAGCGGGGCTGGCGACGAGCGTCGGCAACTGTTCGACCGGAGCTAGCAGCGAACTGATTCTCAGCTTCCATTTTCGGCTTTCTCCGATCTACACCCGGACAAGGTTGGGATTCTTTCCTGAGAGGTGAGTGATTCTGAACAGTGGCCACTGTTCGATTAGTTCACACTGGCGGGAATTTGGACTGTCTTGACTTCCTTTTGTTCCACCAACAAGTCGCACCACTGACCTTGATCGCCAAGCCCCGGTCGCCACACGCGCCGATAAGTGAGATCGAAGAGCACGGCCGACTGAGGATTGCAGGGCGACTGGGTGCGCCGGATTGTGTAATAAGTTTCAGGTGTCATACCGCACTGTTTCTTATTGCTCTTGGCGAAACCAGCGTTTTGTGGGCATACCACATCTGCGCATCGCGTGGTGACACGGGTCTGGGGCGGCCATGTGCAGCCGTGGCGTGCTCGTTCATTGCCCTGGCAGCTTGGGTACGGCAGTTGCCGTTCTGGCTACTGAAATCACGTGAGGTGACGGAGTGTTTACAGAGCGGGCACTTGAACAGGGCAAATCCGTTCATCATCTTGATGGTGTAATGTCTCACAGCTTCAATTGTAGGCCCTCGTCCTTGATCTGGCTCCGAACTAAAGTTACCCTCATCGTTGTCCCTTAATACGGATTCGCGGGATGCCGGCGGCATAACTCAGGGACTCGTTGAAAACTTTGGCTGGTGGAAAACGGGTAACAGGCAAAGTCGCGACTTTTACGTTGACCGAAAGGTGCGGACATTGACCCACAAATAGCGACTGCTGCGCTGTGACCGCCACGGGATGTTCGGGCTAGGCGGATTTCTTTGTCTGCGCGCAAAACTCGATGATCTTTCCGCGTCGCCGCAATTTTCCCTTCAACGGAGTGCGGATGTTCGTCGGTACGTAAAACTCAATCACCTTCGCCATAACTATCTCCTGCGTGCGTGCCAGTCTCTCTGTGGACGCGGCTGGAATAGCTTCGTGCCTCCAGTAGCCCCACGATAATCCATCCCCAGCTACACCCTAACCGAATCGCACGACCAGAGTCTGAGCAAAAGTGCTCTACCAACAGTGCATAACCTCACACATCTTTTCTCCTTCAGTGCACCCTGCCGAAGCCATGCATTTGAGGCGGTCCTCGCACATCGGCGTGCCGAAGACTTCGTGTGTCGCCGGACCTGAAGGCCAAAGCCAAAGTGCTTCTCCTCTTCCCCCATTATGAGCAGGATGACATCACTTATTTCAGTTACCATAAACTAGGCATCAGTCCGGCCGACACGGACGATGTCAAATGTCAAATGATCGCGCCGGGCAACGGCGCCAAGAACGGGAGTGTTGAAATGCACAAGGTCGTCCTGCTTCGGCACGGAGAGAGCGTCTGGAACAAAGAAAACCTGTTCACCGGTTGGACCGATGTTGACCTATCAGACAAGGGCAGACAAGAGGCCAAGGAAGCGGGCCTGATACTTAAGGAACAGGGATATACCTTCGACATCGCCTTCACCTCGGTGTTGAAACGCGCAATACGCACGCTGTGGATCGCGTTGGACGAGATGGACCTCATGTGGATTCCCGTTCAGCGCAACTGGCGGCTGAACGAACGGCATTATGGAGCATTGCAAGGCCTCAACAAAGCTGAAACGGCAGCGAAGTATGGCGAGCAGCAGGTGAAAATCTGGCGCCGGAGTTACGATATTCAACCGCCGGCGCTCGAGGAGGCAGACCCGCGTTATCCTGGGAACGATCGACGCTATAAAGACATCCCAAAACAACAACTTCCTCTCACTGAATGCCTCAAAGATACGGTTGAGCGCTTTATGCCGTGCTGGCATGAACTGATTGCACCCAGCATCCGCTCGGGAAAGCAGGTATTAATTGCGGCCCATGGCAACAGCCTGCGCGCCCTGGTGAAGTACCTGGAGGACGTCCCAGACCAGCAGATTGTCGATCTGAACATTCCGACCGGAGTGCCGCTGGTAGAGGAACTCGATGACAACCTCAAGTCGGTTCGTCATTATTATCTGGGGGATCCCGAACGAATCCAGCAGGCGATAAGCGGAGCGGCAAGCACAGGCAAAGTCAAGCAGTAGAAGATCACATCGGCCGAGCCTAGATTGCGACCGCCAGGGTATCTCCATGCTTGGTCGCATTCTTGGGGGTTGCCGGACGCAGAAGGAGCCGTTTGGCAGCTTCCACCAGCAACAGATACACTCCGGTCGTGACGGCAACAAAACCAAAGTACGCCGCGGGCAGCGGCGTGAAACCGAGTATGCCTGCCAGGGGGCTGAACGGCAAATAAGTCCCGACCGCCACAGCGGCAAGACAGGTTGCAATCAAGGGACTGCTAGGGCGGCTGCGCAGTGGATTTTTCGCCGTTCGAATAACGAATAGCACCAGCGTCTGGGTTGCGAGCGATTCGACAAACCAACCGGTATGAAATTGCGCCTCGCTCGCATGGAAGAAATGCAACAACACATAGAAGGTGAGAAAGTCGAAGATGGAACTGATCGGCCCGATGAACACCATAAAATTGCGGATCAGGCCAATATTCCAACGTTGTGGTTTCCGGAGATAAGAATCGTCAACATTGTCCGTCGGAATCGTGAGTTGGGATAAGTCGTAAAGAAGGTTGTTCAGCAGGATTTGCGTCGGAAGCATGGGCAAGAATGGCAGGAAGAGCGAGGCCCCCGCCATGCTGAACATATTCCCAAAGTTCGAACTTGTGCCCATCAGCAAATACTTCATCACGTTACCAAAAGCTTTGCGTCCTTCGATGATGCCATCGTGGAGAACCCGCAGGCCGGGCTCAACGAGAATCACGTCGGCAACCTCGCGAGCCACGTCAACCGCGCTTGAAACGGAAATGCCAACATCAGCCGCGTGCAGCGAGGGAGCATCGTTGACGCCGTCCCCCATGAATCCCACCGCGTGGCCATTATGTTTGAGAGCCAGGAGAATCCGGTTTTTCTGTGCCGGAGAAATACGGGCGAATACGCGCGTCTCCTCGACGACATGCGATAGCGCCGGGTCCGTCATCTTCTCCACGTCCTCGCCCGTGATGATTTTGCCGGGATCGACTCCTACCTCCGTGCAGACGTGGCCGGTGACGCGGTCGTTGTCGCCGGAGATCACCTTGATCTCAACCCCATCCTGCTTTAGTGCAGCCACAGCCTGGGCGGCGTCCGGTAAAGGCTCATCGGCAAAACTCAAGAAGCCGGCCAGAATCAGATTGCGCTCATCCTTCACGGAATAGTCCGGAAGCACAGGAACTTCGACATAAGCCACCGCCAACGAGCGAAATCCCTGGTTATTCAGCTCATTGCTGGTCTGTTGTATGCGCTTGGTAGCGTCGTCGCCGCTGGCTACTGTTTTGCCGTCGATCTCGTAACCGGAGAGCAGCGGAAAAATCCCTTCCGGAGCGCCTTTCGTGATGAGAATCCGCTTGGATTGCCGCTCCACCACAACCGAGAGCCGCCTCCGCTCGAAATCGAACGGAATCTCGTCGCACTTGGTGTAATCTTCCGTTTTCGGCGGAGGTTGATGGAGGATGACGTCGTCCAGTGGACTGCGAATACCTGTCTCGAACTTGCTGTTGAAGTAGGCGAGTTCCAGTGCGCGCTGGGATACTTTCCCAAAGGGATCGAGAGAGCGGTCAAGCGACATGGTTCCAGCGGTGAGCGTTCCCGTTTTGTCGCTGCAAAGCACATCCAGACTGCCGAGATTCTCAATCGCGGAAAGATGCTTGACGATGACCTTCTTACGGGCCATGGCGACGGCGCCTTTCGAAAGCGTCACCGACGTGATCATGGGCAGGAACTCGGGGGTCAAGCCAACTGCCAGCGCAACGGCAAACATCAGAGACTGCAGAGGATCGCGGTGGCGTGCAACGCTCACGATAATCAGGAAGAGAACCAGGAAAAAAACCGTTCGCGCGAGCAGTTGGCTAAAACTCCGCAAACCCAGATCGAAGGCTGTCGCTCCCGGACGTGCAGCGAGGCGAGCCGCAATATCGCCAAAGGCAGTCTTAGCTCCCGTCGCGACGATCTCTGCCGTGGCCGTTCCGCTAACGACGGATGTGCCGAGAAAGACCATGTTGCGCGCGTCCGCACTGGTCGAGGCAGGCTCTCCGGTCGCTTCCTTGTTGGCGGGGAGCGATTCGCCGGTTAACGATGCTTGCAGAACGTAGAGATCGCGCGCAATCAAGAGTCGCGCGTCTGCGGGAACCAGATCTCCGGCTGAAAGGCGGACGATATCACCCGGCACCACCTCACGCCGCCGAATCTCTTTCCACGCCCCATCCCGCAGGACAGTGGCCGTGGGGGCTACTTGCGCACGAAGTTTTTCGACCGCCCGTTGCGAACGATAAGTCTGACTGAAGTCAATAGCGGAGCTCAGCAGAACAATCACGCCGATGATCGCCGCATCCACCTTGTCGCCCAAAAATGCCGACGCGATCGCGGCAATCACCAGAATCAAAACCAAGGGATTCATGAACCCATGCAGGAGATCGAAGAGGATGGAATGGTGCTGTGCCGCTCCCGGCTCATTCGGCCCAAACTGATTTAGCCGGGCCTCAGCTTCCTGCGAGGTCAAGCCAGTAATCGCGACGTGGGTTTCCTCTGCACTGGGCGACATAGCTAAGTTCTCGATTCCGCGCTGCACCCGAGGTTCTCAAACATTCGTGCGGTAATCACCCCGGAGATGGGGCCGTCAACATGCGCTGTATAGAGGACGAGCGCGTTCGCGACGATGATTGAGATCGTGCCTGTGGGAAAACTCCTGGGCTGTCGAGATGCGTCCAATGGGATCATGCCGCCCACGATGTTTTCCTCCAATTCACGGGATACACAGCTTCAGCCAAACGGCCCGCATGGATCCGCTGCGCATTTGTACCGCCGCACCGGATTTTACTGGCTCAATCCCTGCCTCGGCAACTCGCCAGAGTTGGCTCCGCCGCGCACGGTCGCAGTATAAACGGGAAGAGTTTACTCTATACGGGACGATGAAGATGGCGTCGGATTGCAACCCGGTCCTGCCCAGTACAATTTTGCCCGTGCTGATTTCGTGCGCAAAATGGTGGCTAGGCGTGATCGTTTCGCTGATGCTGGTTCTGGCAGCGCAGGCCGAACCGGTCGCCCAGCTCAAAGCAACCGACTATGTCAACGATTTTGCCCACGTTCTGGATCAGAACACCATTGCGCAGATGGACACTATCTGCCACCAGATCGACGAAAAAGCGCATGCCCAGATCGCGCTGGTGACCGTCCGGTCACTCGATGGATCCGACATAGAAAGTTACGCGGTCGATCTTTTCCATCAGTGGGGTGTCGGAAGCAAGTCCACCAACCGCGGAGTGCTGATCCTGTATGCCATTGACGACCATCGCGCACGCATCGAGGTGGGCTATGGGCTGGAGCCGATTCTGCCCGATGGGAAGGTGGGCGCATTTCAGCGGGAAGCGGTCCCGCTCATGCAGGCGGCCAACTACAACCAGGCGCTGCTGCTGGTCACCTCCCGTGTCGCGAAGGTCATTGCCGATGATGCCGGTATTCAGCTTACGAACTTACAGCCGGAGGCCCCGGCTGAACCCGAGAATCAACCGGGCGGAGGGTTGTCGATCGGTGCGATTGTAGGGATTGGCATCGTCATCTTGATCATCCTCTTTACCCCATTGCGCGGCATTTTGTTCTGGATTCTTTTTTCCGGAATGTTTGGCGGTGGAGGATCGAGGGGCGGCGGAGGCTGGGGTGGTGGCGGGTTTGGTGGTGGCGGTGGTTTTGGCGGTTTCGGCGGCGGTAGTTCCGGTGGCGGCGGGGCTAGCAGCAGTTGGTAGTCAGCGAGGACGCAAATGGTGCCGGAGAAGAAGATCGACGACTTTGTCAGCCGTCTGCGAGCGGCGGCTGGAGCGAACCTGGAGAGCGTGATCCTGTTCGGATCGGCGGTAACGGGAGACTTTCATCCCGAGTTCTCCAATCTGAATCTGTTCTGTGTGATTCGCGACAGCTCATTCGCGGCCTTGCAGGCCTTGGCTCCTGCCGTGAAATGGTGGGACGCGCAGCAGCAGCCGCCGCCCCTGTTCATGACTCGTGACGAAATCAGTCGCTCCACCGATGTGTTCACGATTGAGTTACTAGACATGCAAAAGCACCACCGCGTGGTCTTCGGCGAAGACGTCCTGCAAAATTTGCCGATTCCGGTGAACCTGCATCGCCTCCAGGTGGAATACGAACTGCGCGAAAAACTTGCGCTGCTCCGCCAGCACCTGCTGCTGGCCTCGGGCAAAGACTCGCGCCTGTGGGAATTACTGCTTCGATCCGTCTCATCTTTCGCCACACTTTTCCGGCATGCCCTGATCGTGCTCGGTCACGCCGCTCCGCTGGGGAAGCGCGAGGCGGTACAGGCATTGTCAAAGCAGATTGGGTTTGATGCGTCCGGCATCCTGCAGGTGTTGGACGTGAAAGAGGGGAAATCGGAACGCAAACAGTTCGAGGTGGCGGATGTTTTTGCCCGATATCTGGCAGCGCTGGAGCAGGTAACCGCCGCGGTTGATAAAATGCTGGATTCGGGTACCGTGGGCTCATCGTAAAGTCCGCGGATATTGCATTTCAGGAGAATCTCATGAGCAAGGCACTGATCGCGGTCATCGTTGTAGTGGCAATCCTATTGCTGATTGGCTTGCTTGTGTTTGGCCAATACGTGAGCGTCAGGAATGCGCTGGTCAGTAAGAACGAGGGTGTCAAGGCAGCCTGGTCGCAAGTCGATATTGTGCTGCAACGCCGCGCCGACCTGATCCCAAACTTGGTGGAGACGGTGAAGGGTTACGCGCAGCAGGAGGTAACGGTGTTCGGCGATATCGCGAAGGCGCGCTCGGCCCTGCTTTCCGCGGGCTCGCCGCAAGAGAAGATAGCGGCCAACGGTCAGCTCGATGGAGCGCTGGGGCGCCTGCTGCTGATTGTCGAGAACTATCCTCAGTTGAAATCCAACGAGAATTTCCTTCGCCTGCAGGATGAACTCGCGGGCACGGAGAATCGCATTGCGGTCGAGCGCAAACGCTACAACGACACTCTGCGCGATTACAACACTTACGTGCAGCAGTTCCCAAACAACCTTTTCGCGGGCATGGCGGGATTCAAGCCGAACGAAGCGTACTTCGAAGCTTCGGAAGGATCGCGCGTGGCTCCGAAGGTAAACTTCTCGAGCCCGGGCGCAACCGCTCCGCAGACAAATCCTCAGCCTGCGCCAGCGCACTAGCTCAAAAGCGACGCTCCCGCGGCAAGCATCCGAGAGCGAATCAAGACCGCGATAAGCGGTGGCGATCGTCGATCACGATTCCGCCCGATGTGATTGAGGTCACGGCGGTATTTGAGCAAAACTGCCACCGTATTTAGTGGACGACAAATTGTCTGCAGGGCAAGCCTGCTGGGATCAAGACACGATCATTGGCCCCTTGCCCTACAAAGCCGTATAAGGAGTCGCAGATGTCGTCAGGTGCACACGCTATCGAAGTCGGAATCAGTCGCGTTCTAGTCGGGATCGATTTCTCGGAGTCCTCCGAAAAAGCCCTTCGTCATGCCATTGCGATCTCCCGCAGCTTTAGCGCGAAATTTTACTTTGCGTATGTCGTCTCGTCGCTGGGCTTTGTCATGGCGGGCCCAGACGCGACTGCCTTGGCGGCGGAAGCAACGTCGAGGGATATTCAAAGGCTGGAAGCATTTCTACTGCAGACGGGGGCGCTGACGGGCATTCAGTACGAAGCTATGGTTCTTCAAGGGGAGACCTGGCACGAACTGGAGCGCGTAGCCGAGAAAGAGAAGGTGGACTTGATCGTGGTTGGCACACACGGTCGAACCGGGCTGCGCAAGATTGCGCTGGGGTCGGTTGCCGAAGCGGTTTTTCTACATGCCAAGTGTCCCGTACTTACGCTGGGGCCGTGTGCTCCGGCAGACGCTCCGCCCAACGCAAAAGTGCGGCACATGCTATGCCCAGTGGACCTGTCGCCGGAGTCCGCGCATGCGGCCGCCTACGCCGCGTCTTTGGCGAGACTGCACGAGGCCCGGCTCACCATCGTGCATGTGGTGGAACGCCGGGAAGAGATGACGACAGATGAACAGGAGCGCGACTTTGAGGCGCGATTTCGAAAGCTTCTGCCCGGAGAGTTGCCGCACAACTGGACCTTCCGAACTCAGCTCGGTCCCATCGACAAAACCATTCTTGATCTTGCCGACGAAGGACGAGTTGGCCTGATTGTCCTCGGGCTGCGCTCTTCGCATTCCTTTGTGCATCCGCATGGCTGGCCTCATGCCTACAAGGTCGCGTGTGCGGCTTGCTGCCCGGTGTTGACGCTGCGTTGCGGCAAAGAATTCGAGCGATGACGCCGGTGTCCGGCTTTACAGATTGCTGAAAAACTCGAGCTTCGTATGAGGGCATCGCTTTAGCGATGCCGTAAGTTCTTTGATTTCAGATGTCCCTTTAGGGGCCGGACACAGAGAATGTAGTTTTTCAGCACTCTGTTTAGCCGCTGAGGGTTCGCACTCTGCACGATTACGAGAAATGCTTTAGCTCCTGATTTCGGACGCATTTCCTGTCGCGTGATCCCGATTTATTTCATGAGTGTGCAATTTTGCACAGACATCCAAATGGCGCCATTGTACATTCTCTCAAATAGAACATGAGGAGATGTGAAGGAGCTATGCGGCTTCCCCAACCCGGGTCGTTTTGCTCCTCTGGTGGCGCGGCAGTAGAGTCTGCGCCACCTCTTTTTTTTGGGAATTCGCGACCCAACAAATCCGAAGCTGAGGATCGCTCAGAATTCGGCGCGCGAAACGCTAGCGGCGGCAAGCGGAGCAGTATCCACCCACTTCGAGCCGCGCCACGAGGATATGAAAGTGGCAATCCCGCTCTAACTGGTTTTTCAACGACTCGAAAGTTCTGCTGACAAACTCGCTGATCTTTCCACACCTTAGACACGCCATGTGAATGTGGTCGCGGCCCAGCTTGCGTTCGTAGTAGTGGCCTTCGCCGTTCAGATGCATCAGGTCGAGCTCATCGATCAGTCCTTGCCGCTTGAGCAGGCCCAGCGTCCGGTAGACGGTGCTGCGATCTACCGATTCGTCCACCGTCCGCGCCTTGCGCAGGATCTGGCTGGCATCGAGATGCTTCGTGGCAGTCTCAATCACGCTCAGAATCGCGCGGCGCGGTCCGGTCATGCGGATTCCACGTTCCGCGAGTTGCGTCTGCAAACGGCCTGGAATCTGGGTTTGTGGAAGCGGCATTCGTAGTCTCCTGTTTGAGTCGCAACTGATCGCAGAGAACATGCGACGAAATCTTCGGACGCCCATTGACACTGCATGAAGGCGCGCTTTAGGCTGACAGTGTACCGCGTGTTGCGACTCGGTCGCAATAAGAAATTGTCCAGAATAGGAGAGTCAATGGTCGCACGGGTTTGTCCTGAGCTTGGCCGGCGGAAATTTCCCGGTCTCATTTTCCCGGTCCTGATCTTCTCTCTGCTTTTTTGCCTGTCGTCTCCAATCCGGGCGCAGGAGAGTCCTTACATCGTGACCTACGACCATTACCTTGAAGAGCCCGGCAGTCTGGAGGTGGAATATTTTTCCACTTTCGGCACCCAGCGCGGCGGCAACGACTTCGACGCCTTCTGGACGGAATTCGAGTTCGGCGTTACCGCATGGTGGACGACGGAGGTCTATTTGGCCGGACAGACGACCTTCAACGACAGCACGATTTTTACCGGGTTCCGATGGGAAAACCGGTTTCGCCTGCTGCAGCGCGAGCATGTTGTCAATCCGGTGCTCTATGTCGAGTACGAGAACACCAGCGGCGCCGATAAGATTCTGAAAGAGGTCGAAGGTCATGACGTAGAGTCCGACTACGCCCCGTCGAACGCGGTATTGCGCAAAGAGCACGACCACGAACTGGAACTGAAACTCTTGCTCTCGAGCACCTTCAAAGGCTGGAACGTCGCCGTGAATCCCATTGTTACCAAGAACCTGTTGCCCAGCGAACCCTGGGAGTTTGGGTATGCCGCAGGTGCAAGCCGCCCGCTCGCGCTGAAGGCTTCACCCAACCACTGCAATTTCTGCCCAGAGAACTTCATTGCCGGAGTGGAAATGTACGGAGGTTTGGGCGACACACAGAGTGCGGGGCTGCACGGCACGTCTCACTATGTCGCGCCCGTGGTCGCGTGGAATCTTCCCTCCGACTGGACCGTTCGTCTTTCGACCGGCTTCGGTCTGAACGACAACAGCCATCGACTGCTGCTGCGGTGGGGGCTTTCGCGTGAGTTCTCCGGCCTTGGCGAACTCGTTGAGCGGTGGTTGGGAGGCCGGCCATGAAAGTACGCTTCGCTTTGTTTCGTCCTGCCGGACGCATCGGTTGGGCGACGATTGTCGCCATCTTAGTCGGGATCAGCGTCTTCGGAGCCGCTTGGGCCGCGGCCCAGAAGGAAGACGCCGCCGCATCTAAAAACAGAAAGTCAACCTACGCCGCGCTTGCAGAAGCTCCCGAAAAGGCGAGACAGAAAAGAAATCCTTTCGCAGGCGATGCTCAGGCGGTGGCTGCGGGAGAAAAGCTCTTTGAACAACACTGTGTCCAGTGCCACGGAAGAAACGCGGAAGGGGCGAAGTATGGTCCGAGTTTGCTGCGGGAAGAAGTGCAGCAGGCAACGCCGGGTACTCTGTTTTGGATTCTGACCAACGGAGTCGTCCGCCGAGGTATGCCGGTTTGGTCGAAGCTGCCGGAGCAAGAGCGCTGGCAGATTGTCACGTTCTTAGAGTCGTTGAAGTTGCAACCGGCGACTGCACACTCGGGGAACTTACAACCGGTGAAACCGGTTTTGCGTTGATCCCGATGACAGCGGTTTTATGGCACCAGCGGATTGCCAGCCCTGCTAAGCTCATGATTGCGAGAACAAGGCTGCGTGAATCGGAAATACGACGTCATCATTCTGGGAGCCGGCGCCGCCGGCCTGATGTGTGCCATGGAAGCCGGCAAGCGGGGCCGGCGCGTCCTGGTGGTCGAACGCGCGGACCGAATCGGCAAGAAGATTCTGATCTCCGGCGGCGGCCGCTGCAATTTTACCAACCTTCACACCAGTCCGGAGAATTTTCTTTCGGCCAACCGGCACTTCGCTAAGTCGGCGTTGGCGCGCTACACTCCAGCCGACTTTGTGCGCCTCGTCGAAAAACACGGAATTCCATATCACGAGAAGAAACTCGGCCAATTGTTCTGCGATCGAGCGGCGAGCGACATCACGGCGATGCTGGAGCAGGAATGCCGCGATGCCGGAGTGGAAATCCGGCTCAACACGAAAGTGACCGAGGTCCGCAAGAACGAGGTGCGCACAAACGAGGCGCTCAAGAACGCCCAGTTTACTGTACAAGCCGAGGACGCCAGTTTCGACGCACCCAGCCTGGTGGTCGCGACCGGAGGTTTGTCCATTGCGAAAATCGGCGCCACCGCATTTGGTTACGATCTGGCGCGGCAATTTGGCCTCAAGATCGAGCCCGCGCGTGCCGCCCTGGTCCCGCTCATCTTCAGCCAAAGGGATCGCAAGCGCTGGTGCGATCTTGCGGGAGTCTCGACCGAGGTGATTGCTTCCACTCGCCCGACGAAACAGACGTCCCTTTCGTTTAGGGAAAACATGCTTTTCACTCATCATGGATTCAGCGGGCCTGCGATTCTGCAGATCTCTTCTTACTGGGATGGCGAGGACTCGATTCATCTCGACCTTGCGCCCGGCCGCGACCTCGCCGCTGAATTGCGCGCGCGTGGCCAGCACGATCCGTCGAGTTGGAAATCGTTGCTGCGAGAAGTCCTCCCTCGCCGCTTTGCGGATCGCTGGTTCGAAACCTATCCTTTGGCGGGCAACTCCGATCGCAACTTCGCCGACGCCGAGCGTCAACTGCATACGTGGGAGGTCAAGCCGGAAGGGACCGAGGGTTACGGAAAAGCGGAAGTGACCGCGGGCGGCATCGATACCGACGAACTTTCTGCCAAGACAATGGAATCGCGGAAAGTGCCCGGCCTTTTTTTCATCGGAGAAGTGGTCGACGTCACCGGCCAACTCGGCGGCTTCAACTTCCAGTGGGCCTGGGCTTCGGGATTCTGCGCGGGGCAGGCGGTATGAGGCAATTGGTATTTGGTTATTTGTGATTTGCTATGCCGGGCAATGGCCAATTGAGTTTCAATTATCCATTACAATTACCAATCGCAAATTCTAAATTTCCGCGCCTTCCTGCATGAAGGGCATGCGGGCGAGAATCTCCGCGGCTTGCTCCAGTTGCTTCAGGTCTTCGCCGGTGAAGTCTGCGCCCGCGAGCGAAGAATCCAGCCCCTTGCGCGAAACCTGCACCACCCCGATCACGTTTCCTCCGGGAGTCGCCACCGGAACCGAGATGATCTTCTGAATCGGCATCTGTTCCTGGCTTTGATCTTCCACTTCAACTCCCAGCTTGACCGCTTCGAACAGGCTGACATGCTTCACCCTCATGAAGGCATTCGAGAGAAGAGGAGTGCGGGTCGCCGCCGTCCGCGCCGCAACCGCCGATCCGGTGAGCGGCAATACGCCTGCGGATCGGAGTTCGGGCGGAAAGATAAATCGCAGGCTGCCTTTTTCCAGGCGGAGCAGCGCTACTTCGTTGCGGCGCACGTGCAGGATATGGGCGAGTTTCAGGCAAACTCGATCCGAACTGGGAGACTCCGAAAGCATGCTCTCTAATTCGCTGACGACGGCCTTGGCGGCCTTGGCTCCGGCACCTTGATTACCAGTCGATGACATAGTGTGGCCTTTAGGACTTCTGCATCTATCCTGCGGGCAACCGAAACTTTTCGACAAGTTACCAGAGTACTAGCGTTGCTTCCGGCAGCGGCAACGCCACCTCATCCCTGTCCAAAAGGGTGACTGTTTTTGTACGGAAAAGAGGATTGACGGCACACTTCCACAGGCGTTCGCGTTATATTTGAAATACATAGTTCGTCACAAATCGTCGGATAGCGGCAATCGGGGGTATGAGGGTATGTCGCTCATTCATTACATGAAACCACTCTTGGACTTGGGTATCTGTAAGGAGTATTGTATGGCTCGCAAGACAAACGGTAACACCACCAGCAAGCGCAACAAGAAAAGCGGAACCGCCGTTCAACCTGCCACCGTGCAGGTTGCGCCCGAAGCTTCCAATAAAGTGAAGCCGGCCAACCTGGTTCCTGGCAATGTTCCAGTCAATCTGGAAGAGGAGATTCGCCACCGCGCCTACGAGCTGTACCTGCAGCGCGGAGCGACTGCGGACGGCGACGAGAACCAGGATTGGCTGATTGCGGAGCGCGAGATCCGTTCGCGCTACGGCAGATTGGCACGCCACACGACGGCGTAGGTCCGGCTAGAGCAAATTCACCGTTGTTGTATCCCGCTCGTGCGGTGACGGGGCTTTGCCCCGTCCAAGCCGAGCGTAGATCGGCAGTTGCCGGAGCCAGCGCCAAAGCTCCACTGCCGAGGGCCTGGGCACGAATGCCCACGGCGGAGTTACTGCTGCACGGCCTGAACCAACGCTGGCCGCACCTGTTCGCGCTGAATTTCAGAGGCGTCCCACGCGCCGCCAAGCGCTTTCACCAGATAAACGGATGTGGTCATTTGCTGGCCGAGCAGTTGCGTAGCCAGGCGTTCGTTAGCGAGCAGCGTGGATTGAGCAGTAATCACATCGAGGTAGGTGGTGACGCCGCCAACGTAACGGTTGTTGGCGAGGTCAAGCGCGCGGCGTGAGTCGTCAACCGCCGCTTGCTGAGTTTTCGCGGCTTGGTTGAGCAGTGCGAGACCGGAAAGTCCGTCCTCCACCTGTTGAAATGCCACCAGCACAGATTCGCGATAGTTGGCGACCGATTCGTCATAGGCAGCGCGGCTGAGCGCAAGGTTGGCGCGATTCCGTCCGCCATTAAAAATCGGCTGCAGCAGATCTCCACCCAGCGACCACAAGGCGCTGGGAGCGCTGATCAGTGAAGAGATGTCGTGGCTTTCATATCCGCCACCCCCGGCCAGCGTGATATGCGGATAAAACGCAGTCATCGCCAAGCCGACCTGCGCATTCTCAAACGCCATCTGGCGCTCGCTGGTCGCAATGTCAGGCCGGCGCTCCAGAATCTCCGATGGAACTCCGGTGGGAATCGCTGGCGGGGCGGCGTCGAATGGCCCCTCGGCCAGGCTGAAAGCCGAGGCGGATTTCCCCGTCAGCACGGCGATGGCATGTTCGTATTGCGCTCGCTGTTGCAGCACGAGCTGAAGCTGTGTCGCCGTCGAATCGAGCAACGCGGCCTGTTGCGCGACTTCCAGCCCATTCGCGACGCCGCCTTCGTGACGACGGTTGACCAGGTCCAACCCTTTTTGCTGGATCTCGACCGACTGCCGTACCACTCCAGCCTCACGGTCAAGTTCGCGCAGGTTGAAATAGTCGGCGGCGAGTTCGGCGGTCAACACCAGACGCACATTTTCCAGATCGGCCGCGCTGCCCTGCAGCGAAGCGTTGGCCGCTTCCAGATTGCGGCGCACGCGTCCGAATAAATCAAGCTCGTAGCTGACGGAAAACGGGACGGTAAAATTATTCTGCGTAAACGGCGGCAATTCGCCGCCCGCAAACGAACGGTTGCTGGAGAGCTCCTGGCGCTGCCCGCTAGGATCGACGGTGACCACGGGAAAATACGCCGAGGACGCAATCCTCGCCTGCGATCGAGCTTGGGAGAGGCGGTCCCGCGCTGCGTCTAGCGACTGATTTGCCTGAAGCAGTTCCTGTTCCAACTGGTCGAGTTGCGCGTCGTGAAATATCTGCCACCACGATCCCTTGGGAATGGCATCCTTCGGAGCGGCCGTCTGCCACGGTCCTTCGCCTTTCCACGCGTCAGGAACCTGCGCAGCGGGACGCTTATATCCCGGCCCCACAGTGCAGCCGACAGCACAAACCGCGAGCAACAGCGCCGCCAGAAATAAAGATTTTCCACCACGGAGGCACGGAGACACGGAGGAAGGCTTCTGGGGGGGATCGTAGTCGAATCGTAGCTGTTTCATAGGAAACGAAATCATGAACTCGCTTTTCTCCGTGTCTCCGTGCCTCCGTGGTGACGTCCTAGCCCGCGCTCGCCTTGGCAACGCGCACTTTCTGCCCTTCATCGAGTGAGTCGGACGGGTTGATGATGATCTGATCGCTGACGTCGAGCCCGCCAAGAATTTCCAGCGTATTGCCGAAATCGCGTCCAATGCTGATCGGACGCAAATGCACTGTGTTGTCCTTGTCGACGACCGCGACCCGTGGTCCCTCGGCGCGGAACAGCATGGCGTTCACCGGGATGGTAATCCTCGGAACCGAAGTCCCGGTCGCAAAATGCACCTGGCCGAACGAACCCGGCAAGAGCTTGCCGTCTTTGTTGGGAACATCCACTTCTGTGTTCAGGGTACGGGTCGCCGGATCGATGGCGTCGGCGGTGCGAGCCACCGTGCCCAGAAATTTCTGGCCGGGAAATTCCTGCAGCGTAACATTCGCCTTCATTCCCACTTTTATGTTCGGCGCGTAGGCTTGCGGAACACTGACGTAAACGCGAAGTGGATCGACGCGCGCTACGTCGAACAGCTCTTTGCCGGTCGCTTGCGCCCCGGAATTGATGAGCGCGCCCGGATCGACATTGCGCCGGGTCAGCACGCCGGAAAAAGGAGCATATACGTTCTTGAAAGACTCGAGTTCTTCGAGGCGGCGAACATTCGCGTCCGCTGCCGCCACGTTGGCTAGCGCCTGCTGGTAGCCGCTCGCTTGCTGGTCGGCTTCCTGCTGCGATACCGAGTCGGTCTTGCGCAGATTCGCCCAACGGTCGGCGGAGATCTTCGCCAACCCCAGCGCCGCCTTGATCTGCTCGCGGCTGGCCTTGGCCTGCGAGAGTTCCTGATCGATTTCCGGAGTGTCAATCGCCGCCAGCAGTTCGCCCTTTTGAATCTTGCTTCCTATGTCCTTGTACCAGCGCAAGAGGTAGCCGTTGGTGCGGGCAAAAATCGGGGACTCTTCAAAGGCCTGCAAATTTCCGGGCAACACCAGTTCGTCGTTTCCGGGCTCGGATTGGGGTTGCACCACGGCGACCGTCGGAATCGAAACGGCTTCGGTTTCTTTTGCCAGCGCGTTGGATTCGCTGTTCTTGTTGATGAACGTTACTGCGCCGGCGGTGAGCAGGACGAGCAACACGGCGCCAATCAGAATCTTTCCCCGGCTTGCCGGGGCCGGGCCCCGATCCGAAGGCCGACACTCATCTGGGCGCACGGCCTCCGTTTCGTTCTGCTCGGAGGTTAGGGGCGGCGTTTGCACTGGCATAATGGCGGTCTCCAAAAACTTCTCTGCTTCTGTTCTTCTCTACTCTTACTTCGGTCTACTTCTGCTCCGGCTGCTGCTGTGCCTCGTGACGGCCATGAATCATTGTGAACACACAGGGCACGAAAAATAATGTGGCGACGGTTGCGAAGAGCAGGCCCCCAATCACCGCGCGGCCCAGCGGCGCGTTCTGTTCACCGCCCTCGCCGAAGCCCAGCGCCATCGGCACCATGCCGATAATCATGGCGAGGGCCGTCATGATGACGGGCCGTATGCGAGTGTGGCCCGCTTCCAGCGCCGCTTGCCGCGCCGGCGCTCCCGCATTCATGCGGTCGCGAGAAAACGAGACCAGCAGAATTGAATTCGCGGTCGCAACCCCCATGCACATGACCGCGCCCGTCAGCGACGGAACGCTAAGCGTAGTGCGCGTAATCAGCAGGAACCAGCAGATTCCCGCCAGCGCTCCCGGCAACGCTGTAATGATGATAAAAGGATCGAGCCACGACTGAAAGTTCACCACGATCAGCAAATAGACCAGCACGATCGCGCCCAGAAGGCCCACGCCCAAGCCGAAGAACGAGGACTCCATGGTCTCAATCTGCCCGCGCACCACGATTTGCGTTCCGCGCGGCAGGTGATCCTGGAACGGCTTGAGCGCCTTCATGATGTCCGATGCAACCCCGCCCAGATCGCGCCCCTGCGTGCTGGCATACACATCGATGACCGGCTGCACGTTGTAATGGTTGACCACGGCGGGACGCGCCGCCGGCGTGAGTTGCGCCAGATTGCCGAGCACCTGCGGCGCAGTCTCGGAACTCTTGCCCGTCACCGGCGTGTTCATCAAGTCCTGCACCGATGTCATGTGATACTGCGGCGTCTGGATGGCGATGTTATAACTCACACCGTTCTTCGGGTTCAGCCAGAAATTGGGAGCCGTCTGGAAGCTGCCACTCAAGCTGATCAGCACGCTCTGGGCCACTTCCTGGGCATTCAATCCGACCTGATTGATGCGCGTGCGGTCCATGTCGAGATAGAGAGTGGGCAGGCCCATCATCTGCTGCACGTGCACGTCGGCGGTGCCGGGAATCTGGCGCAGCCGATTTGCGATGTTCTGTCCGATGGCGTAGTTTCCGCCCATATCGGCGCCCACTATCTGGATATCGACCGGCGCGGGCAATCCAAAATTCAGAATTTGCGACACGATATCGGCGGGCTGAAAGAAGAACTCCACGCCCGGGAAATCCCTTGGCAGTTCGCGGCGCAGCTGGCGCACGTACTGTGCCGTCGGATGATGGTGCTCCGGATTCAGCGAAATCAGAATCTCCGCGTCGCCCGAACCAATCGTGCCTGAACTGCTGTAGGAGAGATTCAAGCCGGAGTAGGGAACGCCGATATTGTCCAGTACCGTGTCCAATTCTTCCTTCGGAATCTCGCTGCGCAGCACCCGCTCCACGTCGTCGCACAGGCGCGCGGTCTCTTCCACGCGCAGGCCGGGCCGGGCGCGGACATGCAGGCGAATCAGTCCCGCATCCACTTGCGGGAAAAAATCCCGCCCCAGAAAGAACACGAGCCCCAGCGACAGAAAGCAGAAAGCGACAAAGCCGAGGGCAAATAATCCCCGGTGCTCGAGCGTGGTCTCCAGCAATTGCCGGTAGCTGCCGCGGAAGTCTTCGAACCAGTGCTCGAATTTCCGCTGGTATTTCGCCAAAACATTCGTCGGCTCGGCGGCGCGGTGCTCATGCCCGCGCATGATAAACATCACCATCGTCGGGATCAGCGTCCGCGACAACAGATACGACGCCAGCATGGCAAAGCTCACGGCCTCGGCCAGCGGAACGAAAAGGAACTTTGCCACTCCAGTCAGAAAGAACATCGGCACAAACACAATGCAGATGCTCAGCGTCGATACGAAGGCAGGCACGGCAACCTGTTGCGCGCCATCGAGAATGGCGGTTTTCATCTCCTTGCCCATAGCCAGATTGCGCTCGATGTTTTCGATCTCCACCGTGGCATCGTCCACTAGGATGCCGACGGCGAGCGCCAGTCCTCCCAGGGTCATAATGTTGATGGTCTCGCCGAGCGCGCTCAGCAGAATCACGGAGACAAAAATGGACAGAGGAATCGACACCGCGATAATCAAGGTCGGACGCCAATCGCCCAAAAAAACCAGGATCATGATGGCGGTCAGGCAGGCGGCGGTCAGGCCTTCCCGCAACACTCCCTGAATCGACGCGCGCACAAAAAGCGATTGATCGAACAGGGCCTTGATATTGAGATCGCGCGGCAGCGACTGCGCCGCCCGCGGCACGATCGCCTTGATGCCATTGACGACCGTCAGCGTGGAAGAGCCGCCCAGCTTATAGATCGACATCAGCACGCCGCGCACGCCGTCCTGGCGCACGATGTTGGTTTGCGGCGTAAATCCATCGCGCACGTGCGCCACATCGCGCAGGTAAAGCGTGGACGAGTTCGAGGTCTTCACCGGCAGGTCGTTCAGTTCGGCGATGGTCGCCGGTGTGCCGTTCATTTCCACGTTGAATTCGGTCGGCCCGATCTTGGCAGTGCCGGCCGGCAAAATCAAATTCTGCGCGGACACCGCGTTGACGATATCGGCCGGCGCCAAACCGTAGGCTTGGAGCTTGGCGGAATCGAGGTCCACCTGCACCTGGCGCGGTTTACCACCGTAAGGATACGGAGTGGCCGCGCCCTGAACCGTCGCCAACTGCGTGCGCAAAAAGTTCTGGCCCAGATCGAACAACTGCTGTTCGGGAAGCGTCTTGCTGCTCAACCCCAGTTGCACAACCGGCGTCGCCGATGCCGAATAAGTGACGATCAGCGGCGGAGTCGTGCCCAGAGGCAATGAACGCAGCTGCGTCTGGCACATCGCCGTCACCTGCGTCAGCGCCATGGGAATGTTGACACCAGGCCGGAAGAAAATCTTGATCACGGCGAGTCCGTTCAGCGACTGCGACTCCTGATGCTCGATGTCGTTGACCGTGACCGTGAATCCGCGCTCGGAGTTGGTCACGATCCGGTTTGCCATCTCCGTCGGCGACAATCCCCCATAAAACCAGATCACGCTGACTACGGGAATGTTGATCTCGGGGAAAATGTCGACCGGCGTGCGCAGGATGGTGATGGGCGTGAGAATGATGATGAGCAGTGCCATCACCACAAACGTATAAGGACGGCGAAGCGCTAATGCGACAATCCACATAAGAAGGACGAAAGCCGATAAACGCTGATATTGGTGGCAACTGCCTGTGTGGTGGCGGGGCTTTGCCCCGCCAGGACGGGGCAGAGCCCCGTCACACGGAAACCGCAGCCCCACACTGGCCTGGGTTATTCTAAAACAGATTCAAAACAGTACGTTTCGGATTTAAATTATATTAGACTTTCGCCATGGCTCAAAATCATGCCCGGAGCGCCGGGGCCCAAAACGGAAGCAACGGAACCAGCGAGAAGCGCCCGCCCGGCCGGCCCCGCAGTGAGGAATCGCGTCAGTCCATCCTGCGCAGCACTCTCAAATTGCTCCAGCAGGATGGTGGATTCCCGGAACTGAGCATCGAGGCCATCGCCGCCGACGCCAACGTGGGCAAGACAACTGTCTACCGTTGGTGGCCCACCAAGGCTGCCCTGGTCGCCGATGCGTTCTTCGCCAGCGCCGAGGAGGAGCTCCAGTTCCCGAATACAGGCTCCGTTCAAAAGGACATGAGCCTGCAGATGCGCAGGGTGATTCGCATCTTCCGATCCGAGCGCGGCAAGGTCGTAGCGGCGTTGCTCGCCGGCGGTCAATCCGACTCGGAGTTGCTCGAAGCTTTTCGCGAGAGATTCTTATGGCCGAAACGCAGACAGGCCTATCAAACTCTGCACCGCGGCATCGACCGCGGCGAACTACCCGCCGACAGCGATCTGGACCTGATCCTAGACTCGCTTTACGGGCCGATCTATATGCGTTTCCTAATTCGCCACGACAAGCTCGACGAAAGCTTCGCCGACGAAATTTGCGGACTGGTGCTGCAGGGGCTAAAGCGCCGGGAGCAGCGCTGAAACGACTCGGCGATCCTGTTCGTGAACGTAATCGGTTAACGACATTTATCTATCCTCTGAGCGCTGAATGATAAAGTGTCCAGATGCGATTCAACCGATCGGTTCCGCCCTGTGTTGTGATTCCTGTTCTCATTTACCCCGACCCCAGCGCAGCCGCCGATTGGCTGTCAAAGGCTTTTGGCTTCACTATCCGTCTCCGCATCGCCAATCACCGCGTCCAGATGAAAGCCGGCGATGGCTGCTTCACTATCGCCGAAGGCAACGTGATGCCCAACAACTCGCACATCGTTC
>Ga0182014_10001267_pt1 | contig 34147 bp, 34 predicted proteins | sample 612S2DmetaG_FD_120489 | JGI IMG/M metagenome (GOLD analysis project Ga0182014, IMG submission 120489) | Permafrost microbial communities from Stordalen Mire, Sweden - 612S2D metaG | ecosystem: Environmental > Terrestrial > Soil > Wetlands > Permafrost | place: Sweden: Stordalen | collected... | reverse complement strand
GTCGATCCTCGCAGTTTTTCCAGCACATGCGAAGTCGCCGAAAGCGCCGCCGCCATCTGTTCGCCATTGCGAATATCGAGCTCGGTCTTGCAAGCCGACCACCACAGACTCCCCGGAGGGTTGCCTGCGGTACGAAGTGAACCCAGATGGAATGCTGTCGAACGGCAAGGTTTTTTTCGATATGACTTCGGCCGAAGGCGAGGATGCCCTCGACGGGATGAAGGTCGACCAGAAGGGTAATCTCTACGTGTCGGGCCCCGGTGGAGTGTGGATCATCTCGCCAGACGGCAAACATCTGGGAACGATTGCCGGCCCGGAGCATCCGCATAACTTTGCCTGGGGCGACGACGACGGCAGGGCACTCTATCTGTGCGCGCAAGCCGGTCTATATCGAATTCGGCTTAAGATTCCGGGTATTCGTCCCAACTCGCAGTGAGATAATAGTCCGCCAAGGAGCTAACCTGGGAACAGAAATACCCTCGCAGTCCCGCCCTGGGCTGCTCTCTCGCGATCTCTCGCCGTCCATTCCGACTCGATCTCGACCACTCCGACTTCCCGCAGCGCATAATGACGGAAGCTGCTCCACTTCCAGTCCCCCGGTTCTTTCACCAGACCACGCTTCACCGGATTCCGGTGCAGATAGCGTAATTTTTCCGTGAACTCTCGCTCATCCCTGACGTTCCGATCGTAGTAGCGCTTTTGCCAGAATACGCCGGAGTGCGAATCGCCCAGCCAGGGCACGCGTTTCGCAAACGACAATTTCAGAAAGTGGATTGCATCCGCCAGCGTTCCCTGCTTAGGCTCGTTGACCGACAAGTGAACATGTTCCGCCATGACGACGTATCCGTAGACGCACATGGCGAAGCGGCAGCGCATGCTCTCCAGGCACTGAACAAATAGATCGCAGACATCGGGAAGATCGAAGTAGGCTCGTCGACGATAGCAAGTGAAAGTTACAAAATGGGACTGTCCGGACTGCTGGAAGCGCCGCAGACCTGTGGGCATGACAAGATTTAACGCGCTCGAGCCCGCGAATGCAGTGACGTCTGAACATATCCCAGGTTAGCTCGCATACCCCGCTCGCGAACCTGGGCCACCGGCCCAGAGCTTACCCCGATTTCTCTTTCTGTCAATTAACTTCCTGGGTGGTTTTTTCACCAGCTTCGGGTTTGCGAAGGTAGGGACCAACGCAGCCTGCGTCCCGATTTTCCACCCGTGACCGCGGACCTCATCGTTCCCAACTTTACAAGGAACGTAAAGGTGGGCCAGACCCCAGGGTTGCCCCACTCCTGCGTTCTGTCCCGACCCCCGAAGTTACGATGGAAGGAGAAAAGTCGACGACAACGATTCAATAAATTGTTGACGAGCAGAACCAATCGTTAGCCCGGTGACGTCCACAACACGCCGAGCGACCCGGTATAGAAGGCATCTGCTCGTGTACTCGGTCTGCCGGAACTCCAAAATATCCCTCCTAGGCCCAAGCGGATTGCGTCTTATTACCTCCTCTGGCGGCGCGTAAAGTAGGATGGTGTTTTCGGCTCGCGCAGCAAGATATTGCACGAGCTCCGGCCGGGTTTGAGTGCCCGCACCGATGTCGATGATGACGGTAAGTCCTGGGGCGGCGGCCGCCTCCAAGTCGTCCAAGGCGCGGCGGCAGGCGATCCAATCAAACTCCTGACCTTTACACAAGTTATCCAAGCTTTCGAACCGAACGCGAGGGAACACGCAAGCCGCGTGGCGGCCGCATGAGGTTTTGCCGACGCCTGAGGGACCGATGAGGTACAGCAACATCAGATTGAATCATACTGAGTACTCCTCGCGGTTAGCAATAGCCTGGGGCAGCACATACCGACGCGGCTCCCAGGTTACCGTTCAATAACCGGGCGGGAACCTAGGGCGCGGGGCTACAATCTCCGTTGAAGGGCAAACCGGTTGGCGACAGAGAATGATAAAGATTGATCTCGCGAGAACGATTCCGCCGCGCTTGGCTGCTTATCTACTCGGGATAGCTCCGGGCCTGTTTTTCGAATCAAGTATTGCCATCGGGAACACGCATTTCGCCACGTCCGTGATTTCCCGAGTGCGCGAGATTTACCCATTCGGGCCTTACGCTCTGCTCGCTTTATTCCTCGCATCGGGTCTGTTGATCGGCCAGGGATTTATCATCACGGCTTGGATTGCGGATCTGCTGATTGCTTCCGCATTTGCGCTCTGGCGCTATGCAATTCGAATCACCCTCGGCTCTCAATGGCTTTATCGCTACTTCGCAAAGCTACAAGGCATTCCGCCCAAGCAAAACCTTCTTATTCGCTTGCTGAACCGCGTGATTTTCCGGGCGCGGAGGCGCGAGTTTTCGTCCGCGGCCAGGCCGGTTTTGAAATGTTTGCACGTTGCGGTGCGTCGCTTGCTAAAAGTGCACTATGGGATAGACAGTAGCGACGTTGGGCAATGGGACGACAGCGAATGGGGAACGTGGAACTCGGTGCTCGGGAAACCGCTAAAAGGGCTCCGAGAGGCAGCAATGGCGTCGAGAACTTTCCTAGGGTGCGGACTTGCGGGATTAACTGCGCTCTACGCATCGCCCTCGCTCCGGGGACGGTATTTCATCGCCTTGTGCGTTATCTTTACTTTCGCCGGCTGCTTCCTCTCCGTGGATCTCCTTCGGTGGAGGACTAATCCTGTCAGAAGAAGCACGGTGCGCCTCCAATCGGTTTTGCTTGAGCTGTCAGAAGCCAGCACCATCACTGATAGGGGGAATGGTGATTCAGGCGCGGCGGGCATAAACCCAGACGAGGAGCAACGGGCGGACTTGGGTTGAAGGGACGGGATGTTCCCACCCGTCAAGAATTGTTCAATTGGTCGATTTTAGTGCTGCGTTCAATAATCTCTGGAGTACCGACACGATCCAACTGATACGGGGTTCCTGTGAGGGATGATTTTTCGCAGCCGGTCCGAAGGTCACTGGCTCACCGAGTTGGACTGCTCTGCTCCAACCCTGAGTGTAGAGCGCACACCACCGGGCCTCAGTCCGATCCATCAAAAGTGATTGATGTTGGCGTAGCGGCGCACATCACAGCGGCTTCTCCAGGCGGGCCGCGCTTTGATCCGAACCTAAGCGACAAGGAAAGAGCCAGCGCCACGAATGGAATTTGGCTCTGTCAGAATTGTGCAAAGTTGATCGACAGTGATGTCGCTCGATTCTCAGCCTCGGTGCTGCGCGGCTGGAAACTCGGCGCCGAGTGGGATGCGAAGCAGAGAATAGGAAAGACCAATTCCACGCAAAGACGCGCGACCAGCCGAATGGAGGCAGAACTGAAACGGGACCACCGGGTACGGGATGACCTTCAAAAAGCGATGCTCAAAAGCAGCGTAGAGCGAATGAGGAGGCCACCCGGTCAGAGCAGGCCGTGGAAGTTTGCCAAGGGCGAGTTTATCGTGCATCGACTTGGGGAAACCAGTTATCCGTCGACTGGCGAGGGTCCCGGGATCAGCGATTGGTTCAAACTCGAGTCATTCGACTTCTACCACAATGGCATCGAAGGGATTCTCGACATCGAGTACGCGCTCGTCTCGGATGATACAAGGCAGTGGGCGTCGCTTGATTATGATCAGAGTCAGCAGACGTTCCCCGACAGGTTTCACCTCGCGAAGATCTTCAAGACCGGAAAGATTCCTTGGCGCAACATCCGGCATTATGACCTTGGAGGGGACGAGTACTACAGATGTCCGCACCTCTACTGCCTTTATGCCAACGACGGAATGCCCTATGAGGGCTTTGGATACTACGTCATCAATGAACCCGACTCGTACGAGTTTGAGCTCCCAATCCAACATCGAGTCGATTTAACCTCACTGTTGGGGAATGAGGGCGGGTCGCCTACCACCTGATGCCCGGTGCCCCAGGTTCGCGCCCGTTCCTTGTATATTCAAGCTCGTAACACCCGCTCTTCGGGCGCTAACCTGGGTTTCGTCATATTCCAAAGGAGACAGCTATAGATCGTCTTGCGCCATCAGGCTCACGCAGTTCGCGCACTTTACGTTTCCCAACTCGGGAACCGTCTTCATGCCCATCCACTTTCCTCTTGATCTCACTCCCTCAACTACGCCTGCTCTTCTTCCTTGACTGAATGTATCAAAAATGGTACAGCACCCAATGAATGGCGCACTCTAAAGCGGTTCCCGGCACGGTTTTATCGCTCCGAAAGCGGACGGGAGCCGGTGCGGGAATGGCTTAAGGGCCTGGACGCTAAGGATCGAAGGATCATCGCTGAAGACATCAAGGATGTCGAGTTTTCGTGGCCGATTGGTATGCCGCTGGTACGCTCGCTCGGCCGCGAGCTGTGGGAAGTCCGAAGCAGCTTGCCGCACGGTCGAATCGCCCGCGTGATTTTTTTTGTCGAGAAAGATTGTATGGTGCTCCTGCATGCTTCATGAAGAAAACGAAAAAAACGCCTAAACAGGAGATCGATCTGGCGCTGAAACGGAAGATGGGGACAGAATCATGAAAAAGAAGAATATCGGATCGACTTTCGACAGCTGGCTTCGCGAGGAAGGCCTCTATGAGAGAGTTAGCGCCACCGCGATCAAACGGGTCGTTGCCCGCCAGGTTGCGGCTGCGATGCAGCAAAAAGGCCTGACCAAGGTCGAGATGGCGCGCCGGATGCATACCAGCCGAGCCGCGCTTGACCGGCTCCTTGATCCCGAGAACGATGCCGTGACCTTGGGCACTCTTCAAAAAGCCGCGGCCGTTGTCGGTCGCCAAGTTCGGCTGGAACTCGTCTGAGCCCCTCTCAAGCGATACACGATCGGCCCGGTACCGGTTCGCGCTATTCCCTGTCCCCAGGTTTCCAGAATCGGAGAATTTTTCTAAGGCGAAAATTGTAAGAGCGGCGGTTACGTCCTCCTCGCGCTCGGCCTTCAACGAATCAGTGAACAATTCTTCGTATGCCATAGTTTCCTTGGCCGTGATCATCGAAGCCACTGAACTTTGATTTCCTTTTCGAGCGGCTTGAATTCCAGATCGCCGGTGACCAGTTCCGCCCTTCTTTCCTTTGCCAGCGCGGCGGCAAAGGCGTCGGCCAAACTCAATTTGAAACGCGCCTTGAAATCGGCCGCGGCGTCGGCCAGCGCACGGGTCGTGGAATGAAAATCAATCGGCAGGCCCTGAAGGACCTTCGCGGCCTCCGCCCACGCCGCCGCGCCGTCTTTCTTCACAATGGAGTACTTCACCTCGGCGTAGTTCACATCGGTCATCAGGAGCGGGCTGTCCTTCTTACCGGCGGAGATGAGCAGGTCTTCCATCGTCTCCGCGCCCGGCTCGTCGCGGAAATAGGCGATGAGCGCGAAGCTGTCGAGCACCTTAGCCGGCATGGCGGTCCTCGAGTGCCCGCTCCCGCTTCTTGTGTTCGGCCCAGTCCTCCGTCAGCGGCTTGCCTCCGGGCGTGCGCTTGAGGATGCCGCGCCCGCGCTTGATCAGCGCTGCGGTCATGGGCTTGAGAAGGATTCCCTCCGGTGTGGCTTGGACCACAGCCCTTGTCCCGTCCTCAATGTCGAATTGTTTGCGCAGGCGAAGTGGGATGACGACCTGCCCCTTCGTCGTGAACCATACGGTTTCGAGTTTGTCAGTCATACTGGCGGCTACAAGTATGACGTATTACAGATAGTCCGTCAATATCTAAATAGTAGGAACGTTTTGGCCCAGACGGAACTTTCCGATTCTCTCCGGCTTCTGAGCCACAGCCCTCTGCCTCAGATTCGCGCCCGTTTCCTGTATATTCAGGCTCGTAACACCCGTTCTTCGGGCGCTAACCTGGGCTGCGCTATCAGGCCCACACGGTTCTCCCACCTTACGTTTCCCGATTCGGGAACCGTCTTGAGGGCCCATCTACTTTCCCCTTGATCTCATTCCCTCGCCCATGATATTATGTAAAACAAATAGGTTATCTAACAGTTAACATCGTTCTTTGACAACCTGACGAGGGTGCAACTCCTGGCGATTGCCAACCGCTGAGTCCGACACAAGACGAAGGCGAAAACCTCCGTCCAGAGCATAGCCGTGAGCGGCACGACAGACGCGCTAACCCCAATGTTTAGAATATTTTGCCTGTAACTACCTTAAGAACCATAGACCTACAAGGCAAGATTTTTCCCGATCCTTTGTTTTCTAGATTTTGGGCGAAATCGCGTGATTTTTTTGAGGGAAATTCTGCACCAGAATAGGTGCAGTCTGCGAAATAAGAGCCAGCGGCCCTCCTCATGTTGGCGACTTCAGAACGGCTTTCGACTCACGACCTGGCTGTCGTTGATGAAGAACTGCGCCGGGCACTGATTGGAGCCGCAGATTACCGGCAGCAGGCCGGCCAGTTGCTTGCGCGTAATCAGGCCAAGCGTTCCGCACTCGGGACAGGAAAGCACGGCCCAGTAGGGGTCGTCTTTTTCTCCGACGCGGCCGGCGTTCTCCAGCACGAAGATGGTGCCGGGAAGCATCTGTTCGGGGATCCATTGGCTTAGGACGTCCAGTTCTCCTACCATCTCGCCTCCTTGTGGGCCATTTGTGGAACCAAACTTCCCTGCTTATGAAGCCTGTCTTGCCTTGCGCAATGAGTGAGACTTTGTCGTGCCGCTGCTCTTCTTGGCGCGTATTTCGGCTCGCACCTGCCGCACCGTGTCGCTGAGACAAATTGTCAGCATGGGCTGGCGCGCGTTTTTCAAGATGTCCACAATCTGCCGGGGCGAAGTTTCGAGATACAAAGTTTTGCCATCGGTAAGCAAGTGGTATTCCGAGGCCCCACGGACGGTCTCCGCCAGGCGCTTACCGAATTCCCGCTGCAGGAAGCGCATGACCTTGCGTACGCGGTGCAACGAGAAGCCGCGCTGGCGCAACTCGCAAATCACGGCGACCTCCGCGAGGTCTTCCATGGAATACAGCCGGCGGCGCCCTTCCCGAGCCGGAACGACGATGCCACGCTCGTCCCACCACTGCAGTTGCCGCGGCGTGATGGAGGTCAGCGAAACCACCTCGCGAGATGTGAATGATCCCTGCACGTCAAGCACACAAATGTTTCGAACAATAGCGCGGTCAGATGTTTGAAACAGTTTAGGCGTGGATCGGCAAGTGTCAACTGTGGATTTCTCTCAAGAGGGTGACTAGAGGAGTTCCCTCAGACGGAATCTGTCTGTATTCGGTGACTCTCGGTTGTCAGTTCCTGGTTCTCAGTTCTCAGATCCAGCGATGCCCCCGCCTACGAAGTGGACGATCTCCAAGCGGTCGCCATGTGCCAGGCTGGTTTCAGCCCATAGATCGCGGGCAACGATGCTTCGGTTCAGTTCGACGGCAACCCGATCGGCTTTCATCCCCAACTGGTCGACAAGGCCGGTTAGAGTCAGCGGAGGATTGAAGTCCCGAGGTTCGCCATTGATGACGAGGTTCATCGCAATTGTGATTCTCGCTACGATTCCACTTTGCGCAACTGGAATTTGCGGGTTGCCGTGCGGCCAGAGTAGTTGGCCTGCACGAGCACGGCGGAATCCGGGAGCGCGGATTCATCGACGTCGATCTTCAGTTCCGCATCTCCGTCCGATCCGGTGACCACTTGGGTATAGAACGGGGCAGCGTCGGGGCGGGCAAAGCGAACCGTCAACCGCGCTCCCTCGATTCCCGCACCTCCTTCGGTAACCCGAAGGCGCAGGGTCAGATCGCGACCCGAGTGTACGGAGCCAGCGTTAAGCCACTGGACATCGAGTTCCTTAATGGCAGCCAGGGATTCGGCAGTGAAGCGCTTGTCGAGAATACCGTCGACCTGCCCGTCGCGGATAGCGTCGAGCACGAGACGATGCTGGTCGCGCAGGATCTGCTCTTTTTGCTGGTCGGTGAAGCCGGACTCGGCGGCCTTATCCGCGTAGGAAGTGGCGCGCTTGCCGATGCAGCGTCCGCGGACGAAGACTTGAGTCTGCAGGAGCAACTCGTTCTCTCGCGCCTCGCTTTGCACGTGGTAAACCGTTCCGTCGTGCTTCACGTCGGTATTGAAGCCAAAGATCATGGAATCCTATTCGACCGATCCTGCTCAACCGATCCTAATCGACCATCGGCAAAAACCGCCTGCATGTTAAAAGCTGGCGACAAAATGGCTTGGTCGCTTGACACTCCCATCCGCGAAATCTACTCTAGAATGTTTAGTTCATGCTGGTTGCGAATTATATATAGCTCCTCATATGCCGGACAATTACTTCGCTCGCTACCTGCCTTTGTTGATTCACCTCATCGTAGCAGGTGCTTTGGCTTCTGCCCTCGTGCTGCTGTCCTGGTTTATTGGTTACCGGCGGCCCACGCGCGCCAAGCTTTCTCCCTATGAATGCGGCATGACCCCGGTGGGGGACGCGCGCGATCGCTTCTCGGTAAAATTTTACCTGGTAGCCATGCTCTTTATTCTGTTCGACGTGGAAGCGGTTTTCCTGTACCCCTGGGCGGTAATTTTAAGGCAACTTAAGATGTTTGGTTTCTGGGAGATGCTGGTGTATATCGGCATCGTTCTAGTGGGCTTCTTTTATGTCTGGAAAAAGGGTGTGCTGGACTGGGGCACGCCATCGACGCGCCGAGGTGAGGTGTGATGCCTCTAGCCGCCGCCATCACCGACCTTGAAGCGTTGAAGGACCACCCGGCAGTGGCCAAGTTGCGGTCGTGGAACTCGGCTGCAGTCGAAGGGGCAAAGTTCGACCGCGAAGAGATGACCATCTACATCGAGCGGTCTTCCATCCGCGACGCTTGCGTCATTTTGCGCGACGATCCCTCATGCGCCTTCAACTATCTTTCCGATGTGAGTTGTGTAGATTGGTATCCCTCGCAGCCGCGGTTCGAGGTAGTTTACGAGTTGCTTTCGATTCCGAAGAAAGAGCGGGTCCGGTTGAAGGTGCGTTTGGACGCGGACAGCCCGGTAGTGGAATCGGTGACCTCGGTTTGGCCCTCGGCGAATTACTTTGAGCGCGAGGTTTTCGATTTGTTTGGAATCCGGTTTACTGGGCATCCTTATTTGCGGCGCATTCAAATGCCGGAAGACTGGGAAGGGCATCCGCTGCGCAAAGACTATCCCGTGGAGGGCTATCGCTAGACTTCGCTATGGCCCACATGACCTCCACGCCCGTGCTCGAACCCGGCCAGGATCGGACCATGATCCTGAACATGGGGCCACAGCATCCGTCCACGCACGGAGTGTTGCGGCTGATTCTCGAAATCGATGGCGAGACCGTAGTCCGGCTCATGCCCGATATCGGGTATCTGCACACCGGGATCGAGAAGACTTGCGAAGCCAAGTTCTACCAGCAGGTAGTGCCGCTCACCGACCGCATCGACTACCTCTGCCCCATGACCAACAACCTTTGCTATGTGCTGGCGGTTGAGAAACTGCTGGGGCTGGAGATTCCTCCCAAGGCGCAATGGCTGCGCGTGATGCTGAATGAGTTGACGCGCATCAACTCGCACCTGGTTTGGCTGGGAACACATGCCCTGGACATTGGCGCGATGACGGTTTTTCTTTATTGCTTTCGCGAGCGCGAAGATGTTTTGCGTTTGTTTGAGGCAATCAGCGGCCAGCGCATGATGACTTCCTACTTCCGCATCGGGGGCGTGGCGCTGGAACCGCCGCTCGGATTCTTTGATCGCGTGCGTGACTTCGCCAATCGCTTCCCTTCTAAAGTGGATGAGTACGAGAACCTGTTGACAGGAAATCCTATCTGGACGATGCGGACCAAAGGTGTAGCGCGGATCACGGCGGAGGACGCGATTGCACTGGGCGCGAGCGGGCCTACGCTGCGCGGAAGCGGCGTCGACTTCGACCTGCGCCGCGATATGCCGTACTCGGGCTACGAGAATTTCAAGTTCAAAGTGCCGGTGGCGCAGGAAGGCGATGTGTTTGCCCGATACATCTGCCGGGTTCAGGAACTGCGTGAGTCGATTACGATCGTGCAACAGGCTCTCGACGGCATGCCAGAAGGTCCGATCAAAGCGGATGCGCCGAAAGTTGTGCTGCCCGACCGCGAAAAGATGAAGACGCAGATGGAAGCGCTCATCTACCACTTCAAGATCATCACCGAGGGCTTTGCGGTTCCGGCGGGCGAGGTCTATCAGGCGGTAGAATCGCCGCGTGGCGAAATGGGATATTACGTTGTGAGCGACGGTACGGCTAAGCCCTATCGCGTGCATATGCGGGCAGCTTGCCTGGCAAATCTGCAATTGCTTCCGAAAATGTGCGAAGGGCGATTGCTGGCGGATGTGGTGGCCGCGATCGGGTCCATCGATATTGTTCTCGGAGAGATTGATCGGTAGCTGCTGGGATCAGAATGCGGATTAGAAAAGGCGTTAACCACAAAGGACACAAAGGTTCACAAAGTAAAATCACTGCTACGCAATGAAATTCTCGGATCAATTCGAGCAACGTTTCGCGGAGATGCTGACGCATTATCCGACGAAGCGGTCCGTGCTGGTGCCGACGCTTCTGTATGCGCAGGATGAGGTCGGCTATTTGAACCATGATGTGATTCACGAGATTGCGCAGCGCTTGGATTTGACCGATCTCGAGGTGAGCAATGTGATCAGCTACTACTCGATGCTGACTACCAAGCCTCGGGGCAAGTTCAATGTGCAGGTTTGCACCAACGTTGCGTGCCTGCTGCGCGGCGGTGAAGAACTTCTCGATCATTGCAAGAAAAAGTTGGGTATCGGACACAAAGACACAACGCCGGACGGGATGTTTTCGCTCGAGGAAGTGGAGTGCATCGGGGCCTGCAGCTGGGCTCCGGCGGCGCAAGTGAATTATGACTTCCACGAAAACCTGACGGTGGAGAAGATGGATAAAGTGCTCGACGGGTACAAGAAGAATTGAGAGATTGAGTCAATGAGTCATTGGTTCAATTTTGTAATTCGTTACTCAGTGACTCAAATATAAAATGGCTGACTTGGTTTCCCATCCCGACGAGGTAAAGGTCGTCTCCAAACGCTTCGGCAAGGGCGCGACGGATCTCGATCGCTACCTGGAACTCGACGGCTACAAAGCCGTCCAGAAAGCTTTGGGGATGCAGCCGGAGGCGATCGTGAACCTGGTGAAAGATTCTGGCCTTCGCGGGCGCGGTGGCGCTGGATTCAACACTGGGATGAAATGGTCGTTCGTACCCAAGCAGTCCGCGAAGCCGAAGTACATCCTCTGTAACGGCGATGAGAGCGAACCGGGCACGTGCAAAGATCGGCTCATTTTCGAACACGATCCGCACGCTGTAATTGAAGGAGTCGTGATCGCCGGAATCGCCACGGGATCGCATACCGGATACATCTACATTCGTGGCGAGTATCGATATTTGCTGGAGATCATGCAGAAGGCGATCAAAGACGCCTACGCGCGCGGGTTTCTCGGCAAGAACATTTTCGGCAGTGGCTACGATTTCGAGGTTTATTGGCACGGCGGCGCTGGCGCTTATGAAGTCGGCGAAGAGTCGGCGCTGATGGAATCGCTTGAGGGCAAGCGCGGCATTCCGCGAATCCGGCCGCCGTTTCCGGCTGTGGTCGGACTGTGGGGCGGGCCCACGGTCATTAATAATGCCGAGACGCTGGCGAGCGTGCCGCATATTCTGCTCGGAGGAGCTGAGTGGTTTTCCAAGCTGGGACCACCCAAGAATGGCGGAACCCGCTTGTTCTGTTTGAGCGGCCACCTTAATCGTCCGGGGGTTTACGAGTTGCCGATGGGTTACAACCTCAAGAAGATGATTTACGAGGTGGGCGGCGGCATTCCTAACGGTCGCGCGTTGAAAGCCGTAGTTCCGGGTGGTTCAAGCTGTCCAATTTTGACGGCTGCCGAAATCGATGTCTCCATGGATTTCGATTCCATGATGAAAGCTGGCACGATGTTGGGCTCCGGCGGTGTGGTGGTCGCGGATGATACCACCTGTATGGTGAAATTTGCCTTGCGCATCATGAAGTTTTATCAGCACGAGAGTTGCGGGTGGTGCATTCCCTGCCGAGAAGGCACGGATTGGTTGAAGAAGACGCTGACTCGATTTCACTCCGGTGGCGGCGTAAAGAAGGACATCGACAACATCCAGTACCTCGCGGAAAACATGTTAGGACGCACGTTCTGTCCGCTGGGCGACGCCGCGGCAATGCCGACGATTTCGATCGTGAAGAAATTCCGCAAGGAATTTGAAGATCATTTGGAAGGCAGGCCGTGTCCGTTTGAAAAGGCGGGGACGATCGAGCCGGTAGAAATGATGGCGTAGTGCCCCGTCGATAGTTGGCCAACCGTGCGTGCGCGGTTTTGCCAACGACGGACGACCAATGACGAACGACGATTTTCATGGCTGACGTAAACATTACGGTGGACGGCAAGAAGGTCACAGCCCCGGCTGGGACGCTGCTGATCGAGGCCTGCAAGAGCGTGGGCATCGAGGTGCCCTCATTCTGCTACTACCCAAATCTGTCGTTGCAGGGCGCTTGCCGCATGTGCCTGGTGAAGGTCGAGAAGATGCCGAAGCTGCAGACTGCGTGCACGACCGTAATCAGCGAAGGCATGGCGGTCACGACCGAGAGTGACGAGATTCGGCAGGCGCGCAAGAGCATGGTGGAGCTGCTGCTGGGAAATCATCCGCTTGACTGTCCGGTGTGCGATGCGGGCGGCGAATGCGAACTGCAGGATATGACTTTCTCCTACGGCGCCGCCGAATCGAAATACATCGACGCCAAGAATCACAAGGAAGAGCAGCAGTGGTCGCCTGTGGTCTTCTTCGACCGTCCACGCTGCATCCTGTGCTACCGCTGCGTGCGGGTGTGCGGAGAAGGCATGGATGTTTGGGCCCTGGGCGTGCAGAACCGCGGAGTCAGCTCGATCATCGCGCCGAACCAGGGCGATCATCTGGAGTGCGAAGAGTGCGGCATGTGCATCGACATATGCCCGGTGGGAGCGCTGACTTCCGGCGCGTACCGCTACAAAACGCGTCCCTGGGAAATGAAGCACGTGGGCACGACTTGCACCCACTGTGCCGACGGCTGCAAGACCACGCTGGGCGTGCGCCGATCCGATACCGGCATGGAAATTGTGCGCGGAGACAATCGCGACAAGAGCGGCATCAACGGCGATTTCCTTTGCATTAAGGGCCGGTACGCTTTCGATTTCGCGCATCACGAAGAACGGCTGACGCAGCCCTTGATCCGCAAGAACGGGCGGCTGACTCCGTCAACCTGGGAAGAGGCGTTTAAGTTAATCGGAAAACGATTCGTCGAGGTTCGCGACAAAGATGGCGGCCAAGCGATTGGCGTTTTCGGCTCCAACCGCACCACCAACGAAGAAAATTATCTGCTGCAGAAGTTCGCTCGCGTGGTGCTGCAGACCAACAATATCGACCATCACCGTACTGCCGACTTCCCTGCTCTGGCCGCGGCTCTCGCGGGCAAGCCAGAAGCGACGGCCAGTATGCGAGACGTATTTAATGCGCCTGCGACTCTGCTGATCGGCAACGATCCCACGGAGCAGCATCCGTTGCTGGCGTGGCAGATTCGGAACAATGTCCGCCTGCATCGGGCACGGCTGTATGTAATCAATTCGCTGCCCATCAAGTTGCGGCGGCAGGCGGCCAGTTTCGTCCAGATCCCGGAGAGATCGGAAGGGAAGGTAGCTGAATTTCTGGCAGGCGAGGACGCTGCCGTTGAAGCGATTGCCGGCGCAGGGACCGGACGCGATGCCTGGATCGCTCTGCGCGACAAACTGCGCGCCGAACCCAACCTCATCATTATTTTTGGATCCGAGCTCCGGGGCAAGGACATTGCATCGGTGGTGAAATTCGCATCGGGCATTCCAGGCGCAAAGATCGTCTGCCTGAGTGACTACGCAAACTCGCGCGGGGCGGCCGATATGGGGCTTTATCCGGACCTGCTTCCCGGCTATCAGCGGGTTTCGGATGCGGGCAAGTTTCAAGAAGAGTGGGGCACCATGCCGCAAACGCCTGGCCTGGCTCTGCCGGAGATGGTCGAAAGCGCGAAAGCCGGCCAGCTGAAGGTATTTTATGTGGTGGGCGCAAATCCAATCGAGCAGTTCGGTATTGATCCTTTTGTTTTCTCCAGTAGCTTCGTGGTGGTGCAGGACATGTTCCTGACCGAGACTGCCTTGATTGCGGATGTGGTTCTGCCTGCCGCGAATGCTTACGAGAAGTCGGGAACATTTACGAATACGTGCGGCGACCTGCAACTGGTGAAACAGGCGGGCGACGTAACCGGCACCAAGTCAGATTTTGAAATGATCGTTCGCATTGCCGGAGTCATGGGCTTCGACATTCGGCGGTTGGTGCCGTTTGGCCGCGGAACCGGTATGGACATGGGACAATCGCGCGGAGTGCAATCCGGCGAAGCGGACCGGCACGGGGTGTGGCTGGAAGCCAGTGGACTCGAATTGAAAATGAACCCGTTTGATTCCATGGCGATTCTGGATGAGATCCAGCGGTTGGTACCGGGCTACGATGTTTCCCGGATGAGTATCTTGACCGGCAACGATCAGCATACGACTTTGTCTGGAAGCGGGCCTGGGGCTTTGCACGATCCGGAGTTGATCGTGCCTAGCCAGGACAGTCTTTTCAGTTCGGGCACTTTGGGCCGTTATTCCCGCACCTTGAATTCGGTCATTGAGAACCGTCAAAAGCATCCAGCAGAGGCGGAAGTCGCTGCCGACTAGATTTCTGGTTGGGCCGGAGCCGTCTTACAAATAGCTTTCGAAAGAGTCAGGAAAACTAGCTCGTTGAACCTAGGCGAATTTACTCTCGTTGCCATCGTCAAGATCGTGATCGCATTCATCGTGCTGCTCACGGCGGTCGCGTACACCGTTTGGCTGGAGCGCAAGGTTGTGGGCCACATTCAGAATCGCTGGGGACCCACCCGGGTCGGGCCATTTGGATTGTTGCAACCGGTCGCGGACGGATTGAAGTTTATCTTCAAAGAGGATCTGACGCCGCCGCACGTGTATAAGCCGCTGTACATTGCGGCGCCGATGATTGCGTTGATTTTTGCTCTGACCTCGATCTCGGTCATTCCTGTCGGGAACTGGATTACGGTGTTCGGAATCCACACGCCGCTCGAGATCACCGATGTCAACATCGGTTTGCTGATTGTGCTGGGCATCACTTCGCTGGGGGTCTACGGCGTTGCGCTGGCAGGGTGGTCGTCGAACAGCAAGTATTCGCTGCTGGGCGGATTGCGGGCCAGCGCCCAGATGGTGAGTTATGAAATCTCGCTCGGCCTTTCCCTGGTCGGCGTGCTGATTATGGCGGGCAGCTTCAGTCTGCGGGACATCGTCGATGCGCAGGGCGGAACGTTTTGGGGATTCATTCCGCGCTGGAATATTTTTCAGGGACAGATTGTGGCGTTTTTTATTTATCTGATGGCGGCGTACGCGGAAACCAATCGCATCCCCTTCGATTTGCCGGAGGCGGAAACCGAACTGGTAGCCGGATACCACACCGAGTACAGCGCCATGAAGTTCGCCATGTTCTTCATGGCGGAGTACGCCAACATGATTACCGTGGCGTGTCTGGCGACAATATTGTTTTTGGGTGGCTGGCACGGGCCGCATCGGTTCGGACCACCGCTTCTGCAAGCGATTCTGCCAATGTTCTGGTTTGTGGCTAAGATATTTGCATTCTTGTTCCTTTATATATGGGTTCGCGGCACGTTGCCGCGCTTTCGCTATGACCAATTGATGGCGTTCGGATGGAAGTTTCTGCTGCCGCTGGCCATTGCGAATCTGGTAATCACGGCTTTGATCGTGGCGTTAAGAGCGTAGCGCAAAAACACAATGCTTCATCTGATCGTATTTTCGGTGTTTGGGCTGGTGTGCGTTGCCGGCGCGGTCAATTTGCTGGTGCAGCGGCATCCGATCGACAGCGCGCTGTCCCTGGTGGTAGTGATGGGTTCGCTCGCGGTGGAATATCTGCTTTTGGGCGCGGAGTTCGTGGCGGCGGTACAGGTGATTGTCTATGCCGGCGCGATCATGGTGCTGTTCGTCTTCGTGATCATGCTGTTAAACGCCGGCACGGAGGATCGAACCAAAGGCAGCCGGGTGGCGATGCTGTTTGGAATCCCTGGCATGCTGATTGGCAGCGTGCTCGTGGCCTGGGTTCTGCTCGAACACTCGGGCACCGGCAGGGTCGCGGTCGGCGCGCTTCCTGGACCTCCGAAGGTGATTGGATGGCTGCTCTTTCATGATTTTCTTCTGCCGTTTGAAGTGACGTCCGTGCTGGTGTTGATCGCCATTATGGGTGCAGTCGTCCTGGCCAGTCATCCCGAATCAGTCGAACGAGGCCCTACACAGCAACCCAAGAGGGAGGGCTGATGGTACCGCTTTCGTATTACCTGGTGCTGAGCGGCATTCTGTTTGCCTGCGGCGTAACCGGGTTTCTGATCAAGCGCAACATCATCACCATCTTCATGTCGATTGAGTTGATGCTCAATGGAGTGAATTTATCCTTTGTCGCATTTGCGGCGCAGTGGCATGCGCTCAGCGGACAGGTTTTTGTTTTCTTTGTGATGGTGGTAGCGGCGGCGGAATCGGCGGTGGGACTGGCAATCATCATCGCTGTCTACCGCACGCGCGAGACTCTGAACGTAGACCGGATAAACCTGCTCAAACTATGACGCCAAACCTCCATCTCTGGCTGATTCCGCTGCTGCCGCTGGTGGGCGCCGCCCTCAATGGTCTGTTCGGGAAACGCTTTTCCAGACAAGCGGTAGCGGCAGTCGCACTTGGTTTTTCCGGCGCGGCGCTAGTCATGGCGTTGTGGATCGCTGCCCAATTTTCCTCTTTGACTCTGCCGCGTGTGGAAACCCTGGCAACGTGGATGCGCGCCGGCGACTTTCAGGTGGATTTTGCGTTCTACCTCGATCAACTGTCACTCGTAATGCTGCTGGTCGTTACTGGCGTCGGATTTCTCATCCACATTTATTCCGTCGGCTACATGTGGGAAGAGGGTGGGTTCTACCGGTTTTTCAGCTACCTGAATCTGTTTATGTTTTTTATGCTGACGCTTGTGCTCGCCAGTAATTATCTGGTGATGTTTATCGGATGGGAAGGCGTGGGGCTGGCGTCTTACCTGCTGATCGGATTCTGGTTCACCAAGGATTCTGCGGCCTCCGCCGGCAAGAAGGCATTCATCGTTAATCGCATTGGAGACTTCGGATTTCTGATTGCGTTGTTCCTGATGATCAAGCATTTCGGTTCACTGAATTTCGAGCAGGTGTTCCGGATCGTAGCGGGAATGCCAGCAGAAGCCGCTGGCGCGGGTTTGCTGACCGCGATCGGTCTGCTGCTGATGTTGGGAGCTGCCGGAAAGTCGGCCCAGATCCCGCTCTATGTTTGGTTGCCCGACGCGATGGAAGGCCCGACACCGGTTTCCGCGCTCATTCATGCGGCAACCATGGTCACGGCGGGAGTCTATATGGTGGCACGGTCTCATGTGGTTTTTGACCGGGCGCCGCAGGCTTTGATGGCAGTCGCAATCGTCGGAACACTGACTGCTTTGTTCGCCGCAACCATTGGCGTCTGCCAAACCGATATCAAGAAAGTTCTTGCTTACTCGACGATTTCGCAGCTCGGCTACATGTTCATGGCTTGTGGCGTGGCCGCGTATTCTGCGGGAATTTTTCATCTGATGACTCACGCGTTTTTCAAAGGACTGTTGTTTCTCGCGGCAGGTTCGGTGATCCATGCGGTAGGGGGCGAGCAGGATATGCGCCGCATGGGCGGATTGCGGCACCATATTCCGTGGACATTCTGGACGATGACGGCGGCGACGTTTGCCATCGCCGGATTTCCTCCGTTCGCTGGCTTCTTCAGCAAGGACGCGATCCTATGGCGGGCGTACTCGAGTCCTTATGGAAGCTGGGTGTACTGGGCGATCGGCGTGTTCACGGCTTTCTTAACTTCCTTCTACATGTTCCGGCTTTGGTTCCTTACTTTCTTCGGGGAGTACCGCGGTGAAGCGTCGGCAAGCGAGCACGTTCACTTGGCGAGCGGATCGCGGGCGGGGACGGCCTCGACGCACGAGCATGGCGGCATTCACGAGAGCCCGAAGGTCATGCTGATTCCGCTCGTGATCCTGGCTGTGCTTTCGATCTGTGGTGGTTGGGTCGGAAGTGAGCGCTTCGACGCGTTTCTTTCGCCGTCGCTTCGCACCGGAGTGACCGCGTATTCGCCGGAGCAAACAGCCGCAGCAACTCCTGCGCCCGAACCGAAAGAGCAAGGTGGCTCGGAGACGCTTCTCACGGGCATTTCGGTTCTTGCCGCCGCCTCAGGATTGTTTCTCGCCTGGCTGCTCTATCAACGCCGGCCGCAATTACCGCAAGAGATTGCCCACGCACTCGACGGTTTCTATCAAGCCGTGCTTCACAAGTATTACGTAGATGAGATTTATGCAGCTGTCTTCGTGAAGCCTCTGATCGACGGTTCCAGCCGCATTCTCTGGCATGGCATCGATCAGGACGTGATTGACGCGACGCTGGATAACAGCGCGGAGGGCGCGTGCGAGGTTTCCGACGCCATGCGCCACATGCAGTCCGGCAACCTTCGCTCCTACGCGGGATGGATCGCGGCGGGCGCGGCAGTGGTGATCGCTTACATGATCTGGATGGGAATACGATGAACGCCCTCGACGGCTCGCTGCTCACCCTGGTTACGTTTATTCCGCTGGCGGGTGCGCTCCTGCTGCTGCTGTTTCCGCGGCGTGACCGCGATATTCGCCTGTTTGCTCTCGTGGTTTCGCTGCTGGAGTTTGTTCTTTCGTTGCATCTGCCGGTGCATTTTCAGCGGGGGCAAGGCGGATTCCAGTACGAGGTCAATCATCTTTGGATCTCGAATCCCAATATCCATTACCACATGGGTGTGGACGGTGTTTCCATGTGGCTGGTGGTGCTGACTACTTTTCTCACGCCGCTGTGCGTTCTGATCTCGTGGAAGTCGATTCATGAGCGGGTGAAGGAGTTTTTCATCCTGCTGTTGGTTCTGCAGACGGCTCTGATCGGGGTCTTCGTCGCGCTTGATCTGTTCCTTTTTTACTTCTTCTGGGAAGCCACCTTGATCCCGATGGCGTTGCTGATCGGCATGTACGGGCATGGACGACGTGTCTACGCTGCGGTGAAATTCTTTTTGTACACCATGGTTGCCTCGATGTTCATGCTGGCGGCGATCTTGTGGCTTTACGCCAAGACCGGCACGTTTGATTTCGTCAGCATCCAGACTGCGATTGGCAACGGCCAAGTCGAGCACTTTGCCGGCGCGGCGACCTGGCTTTTTCTGGGATTCTTTATCGCCTTCGCCGTCAAAGTTCCACTCTTTCCTTTCCACACCTGGCTTCCCGATGCGCACGTGGAAGCGCCGACGGCAGGATCGGTTCTGCTGGCCGGTGTTCTGCTGAAGATGGGCACATATGGAATGTTGCGCTTCAATCTCGGCCTGTTCCCTGCGCAATCGCGAAGCAACGCGTGGTGGATCATGGTGCTCGCGCTGATCGGCATCGTCTACGGCGCACTGGTCGCGATGGTGCAGCCGAATATGAAGAAGCTGATCGCGTACTCTTCCATCAGCCACCTCGGCTTTGTTGTGCTGGGCATTTTCAGCTTCACCCAGGCAGGGTTGGATGGTGCGACCTTCGTGATGCTTGCGCACGGAGTTTCCACCGGGGCTCTGTTCATGCTGGCGGGGATTCTCTATGAGCGGCGCCATACTTATGAAATTGCCGAATTTGGCGGTCTCGCCACTCCGATGCCGGTCTACGCAACATTTTTTCTGTTCATCGTGCTCGCCTCTCTGGGTCTGCCCTTGCTCAACGGCTTTATCGGCGAGTTCCTCGTGCTAAGCGGCGCGTTCCGTGATCGCGCGGTTTACGGAATCCTGGGAGCGACGGGCGTGATCTGGAGCGCCTGCTATTTGCTCTGGATGTATCAGCGGGTGTTCTACGGCAAAGTCACGCACCCGGTCAATCTGTCATTGCCCGATCTCAGCGGACGTGAACGCGCTGCGCTGTGGCCAGCGGCAGCCATCGCTTTGCTGATGGGCGTGGCGCCGCTGCTCTGGCTGAACGCGATTGATCCGGCTGTACAAACTGTGTTGGCGCCATTTGCGCAACTGGCCAGTAAGATGGTGATCCGGTGAACAGCGCCGGTGATATCGCGCAGGTGATTCCACAGGCGGCGGATTACATCCGCATCTTGCCGGAAATCGTGCTGTCTATTTTTGGCATGGTCATCATGGTGCTCGACCCCTTGATGGACGAGCGTCGCAGTCAAAAGACGTTGGGAACCATTGCGCTGGTTGGATCGTTGGCGGCGCTCGCCGCAACCTTGTTCCAGTCGCGATTTCCAGGGCTGGGCTTCGGGAACATGGTGCGGGTGGACAGCTTCAGCGTGTTCTTCCATTTTCTGGTCGCGGCGGTAGCTGCGGTTGTAATACTGACTTCTTACGACTACATGGAGGTGCAAGGAATTCGCGTCGGCGAATATTACGCGTTGGTCCTCTTTGGCGCTGTGGGGATGAGTTTGATGTCGTCGGCGATGGAACTGGTGCTCATCTTTATTGCGCTGGAAATCTCTTCGATTTCCACTTACATCCTGGCGGGATTTCGGCGGCGCGCCGCCATCAGCAGTGAGTCTTCGGTCAAGTACTTCCTGCTGGGCTCGTTTGCGACCGCGTTTTTCCTTTATGGGGTCGCGCTGATGTTCGGCGCTACAGGCTCGACGAGCATCACGGTAATTGGCGACGTTCTTCGCTCGGGGCACATTCCACTTCTCGCCTACGTTGGAGTCGCCCTCATGTTCGTGGGCCTGGGCTTTAAAGTCGCGGCGGCTCCGTTCCACGTGTGGACACCCGACGTATACGAAGGCGCGCCTTCGCCGGTCGTGGGATTCATGTCTACCGCTCCCAAGGCAGCGGTGTTTGCTGTGCTGCTGCGGATCATGTTTGAGGCTGACGCTCCGGGGCGCGTCGCATTGATTTGGGTCGTGGCCGCGCTTTCGATGACTCTGGGCAACATCGGGGCGCTGGTGCAGGATAACGTGAAGCGGCTGCTGGCGTACTCTTCCATCGCTCACGCCGGATACTTGCTGGTCGCCTTTGCTGCGCTGCCAAACAATGGCATTCCGGCTGCGATGTTTTACACGGCATCGTATGCGGCGATGAACATCGGAGCTTTTGCTGTGATCAGCCACATCGGCGGCAAGGACGAAAGGTACGTCACGCTGGAAGATTACGAAGGACTGGGACGCCGTAGTCCGATGTTGGCGGCGACGCTGACGATTTTTCTTCTCTCCTTGATCGGGATTCCGATTACGGGTGGTTTTTTCGCCAAGTTCTACGTTTTCAGCGCGGCGCTACAGGCGAATCTGGTCGGGTTGGTGATTATCGGCGTGCTCAATAGCGCAGTGGCTTCGTATTACTATCTGCGGCTTATCATTGTGATGTACATGCGCGAAGCGCGCGAAGAAGTGCCCGTGGCTCCGGTTCCCTTCGGACTTGGAACGGCTCTGGCGATCAGCCTGGCGGCAACAATCTACCTTGGAGTCCTTCCGGGACGAGTGATCGACTATGCGGCCCGGACCGCAGCCGAGTGGGCGCGCTGACAAATCAGCGACTCACTCCACTGCGACTGCGATATCCACATACGAAAAAATGCGGGCGGAGAGCAGCCAGAATGCCAGCGTTTCCGCCGCTGCCAATACCACAGGAAACCACGAAGCTTTTCCCGGAGAGCCGAAAGAAGAATTGACCACGGTGGCTCCGAGCTCCCACACCGGTATGACATACCCCCATCGTGGTCCAAGCAACTGACCGGCGAGAGCGGGAAGGCCGAGGACAATCGCCGTTGCGCCGGCCGCGAAAAAAGGATTCAGGAACGTGGAGAACATCAGAGCCACGGTCCCCGCTAACGCGCACGCGGCCACCAGGCAAATCATAAGGAACCAGACGCGAGCGATGGGAAACCCCGCATCCCCTAGAGTCCAACTTCCGGTGAGGCCGAGTGCGAAACAATAGAGCCCGCAAGCAATGGTTACTCCGAGCACCAGCCCCGAAAGGTACTGCTGGCGTCCCACCGCCTTGGAGAGCACGCCCAGAATCCGGCGGGACCGGCGCTCGTTGTAGATGGCCGATCCGCCGAAAAAAACGCTGAACGCAAGCACATAGACGGCATCCTGCTTGAACACGAAGAGCAGGTCTTCCCGTTGGCGGTGAACATCGGTCACCAGGCCGAGAAACGCGAGCAGCAGAACCCAGAGCAACAGAGTGAGAATGGGCCACCGCTGCTCGCGCGCGAAGTTGATCGCGATCAGCAGAACCGGCTTCACGAAACACCTGCCCCGGGAGAAGACGGGGGCTCGGCCGTCACTTCCAGGAAAATCTCTTCCAGCGAGCGCCGCCGCGGATTGACGCTTACCACTTCGCCTCCCAGGGCCCAGACTTTTTCCAAGGCTGCACGTTGGGTGTGGGCAGGAACGGAGAAACTAACAACTCCGTCCCGGGCGATGGCTCCATCGAAATGATTTGCGGCGATCGCGCGAACCACAATTTCCGTTTGCTCACCTGCTTGAAGGAGATCGGCGGTCCTGCCCAAACGAGCCAGTCTGCCCCGATGCAGCACCGCGACGCGATCACACACCAACTCAACTTCGGAAAGCAAATGGGAGCTCAAGAAAATGGTCTTGCCCGCATTCCGCGCGCGCAGAAGCAACTCCCGAACCATGACGCGCGCTAAGGGATCCAGGGCGGAGGTGGGTTCGTCGAGAATCAGCAATTCAGGATCGTTGACCATTGCCTGGGCCAATCCCACGCGCTGCAGCATGCCGCGGGAGAACTTACCCGCATTCCGGTTCGCATGATCCTGCAGCCCGACGATTTCCAGGACCTGTCGCGCCCGGTTTTCCAGATGAGTCCCGCCCATCCCATTGAGCGCCCCATAAAAGCGGACCAACCGTTGGGCTGGGCGGTGGTAGAGGGCAACGCTTTCGGCGAGAAAACCTACGCGGCGACGGGTCGCGGGATGGCCAAAGGGCTCTCCAAGCAAGCGGCCGCTGCCGCTCGTAGCCCGCATAAAGCCCATGGCCAGATGAATAGCCGTGCTTTTGCCAGCACCGTTTGGCCCCAAGAAACCGAAGATTTCTCCAGCTTCCACGGCCAGGCTGAAGCCATCGAGAGCACGCAGGCGCCGCCTACTGGCGAAACTGCGATACTCCTTTGCAACATTGTCGAACTCGAGCACGATGCGCATTCGTTTGTTGGTTATTCTAACTGGCTTGCCCAACAAACCGCTGACGGGTCGCTATAAAGTCACGGTTGCGCCGCAACATTCATTTGACAAGTGCGTTCGCTCCCGGCATGATAGTCGCTCGCGAAAACAATCACATCGGAGGGTAGTATGGCTAAGTGGATGAAGAGGCTCTCGTCTGAGGAGCAGGGCCAGGATATAGCGGAGTATGCTGTGATGTTAGCAGTGATTTTGGTTCTGGTGGTGGGAACCATACGGCTCATCGGCGGCAGCTCGAATAATGTTTTCTCGCAGGTCGCGAGTTCGATCGGGAACTAAACTCCAGGCAGACGGTGGTTCCATTGTTTCCAAGGGGGTAGTTCAAAGGCAGTGCGTGGTTTCGGAGATGGGGCAGGTTGCTTCAGTGGACGCATGGGGCTCGTGCCTTGCCGTCTGCATCAGGAAGCGGGCCGCATGCCGGATTGATCCGTCTTGTACTGTTTGAGTTTGTGGTAGAGAGAACTGCGCGGAATGCCGAGCTTCCTCGCGGCTAACTGGACTCGCCCCCGCTCTTTGTGAAGCACCTGCTGGATGTAGTTGCGTTCCATTTCTTCCAAGGTTCTGAACGGGCCAAAGCCCGACAGATACTGCTCGACCTGTACCTCAAAACGCGGTTCCTGATCTCCCAAAGCAGCGTTGGCCGTAAGCAGCGCGACGCGTTCTAAAACATTCTTAAGTTCCCGAATGTTTCCTGGCCAGTCATACGCTTGCAAGGCTCGCACCGCGACCGTGCTAAGTTCCAAGTCACTTGTCCCCAGGTCGCCAGCCAACTGGCCGAGGATCTGGGCGCTCAGAAGGGGTATGTCTTCGATTCGCTCCCGCAGCGGTGGAAGGGAAAGAGGATTCCAATTGATGCGATAATACAGGTCGCCCCGGAATTGCTTGCGAGGCCGCGCCATGACTTGCTCAGTGGCTGCAATCAAACGGACGTCAATTCGTCGATCACAAACTTCTCCGGGGGTCCGAAATTGCTTCTCTTCGACGACCCTTAGCAGGTTTGATTGGATTGCGCAGTCCACATTTTCAATTCCCTCGATGAGAATCGTCCCCCTGTGGGCAAGCTCGAGCAGTCCGGCTTTACCTTGCCACGTCCCGGCGGCATCGTCCTGATGGGTTCCCAACAACTCCGTCTGGACGAGGTCCGGTGACAATCCGCCACATCTCATTTCCACAAATGGATGGGAAACCCGGGGACCGTTTTGGTGCAACCAACGGGCTATGGTTCCCTTGCCTAATCCAGCTTCTCCTTGGATCAAGACCGGAGCGTCACTCAACGCCGCCCTGTGGGCCAGATCCGCGAGTCTTCGTATGCTGTCACTTTTCCCCAAGAAAGGGTCCGGGATTCCACCAGTAAAAGTGGTCTTCTGCGCCAACTGCTGCCGGCGGGTTCGCTGATTCTCCAGGCTGCGTTGGACCAGCACATGAAGTGTGGACAGTTCCGCGGGCTTGGGCAAAAAGTGCTCGGCTCCCAGCTTGAGCGCTTCAACCGCAAAGTCAATCGAACCATATCCGGTCAGAATGATGATGGGAATCAAGGCATCAATTGCCTTTAAACGAGGTATGAGTGCGAGGGCATTCCCGTCGGGCAGAGTGTAATTGAGGATCGCGACATCAGGCCGGCTTGTCCGCCAGACCTGTTCCGCCAAGGCACAGGTTCCGGCGGTGACGACATCGTATCCTTTGTTTTCGATATAGATCCGCAACGCCCCGCAACTCTCTTTTTGTCCGTCAACTATCAACACCCGGTCTTTGCGCACGCCGGTTCCGGGGAAAGTAGCTATGGGTCTGGCAGCGGAACTAGCTGCGAACGTGCTCACGTTTGCGCCTCTCCTTTGTTTTTCACCGGCACATTTTCCACGGTGCCAGCAAAATGGCCTCGCCTCCAATTTGCCACGCGGCTGGCCGATGCTTGGAACTTAGCATAGGAAAAGGAAATCGAACGCTAGTTCGCGCCGCTGTTACGAAAACGGAACAAGCTGCAACTCAGGGGTCTTTGGATCATTTCAATCATCGGGCGTGGAAGCGTGCCCAGTCCGCGGCATCTCAGGAAAAAGTGAGCTGGCAAGGCAACGATCCCGACCATTGGTTAAGGCAGAGGGAGCTTATGTAAGCATGTTGTCGATTTCAATTAACACATCTTTAACAATCGCGTCACGTTCGCGCAATATCGACCGTCTAGCCTTTTTTTTCTCCGGCGTGATACCAGAGCATGGCCGCGTCCCGATGGTTCGGATAATGATAGAGCGCGGATTTCCCCGGCACATACCAGTTCTCCGGATACCCGTCGCTCTCAGCAGGAGCTTTCGCGCCGTGCAAATGATCGGCGAAATCTACGATTAAGTCCGCACGCTCGCTGGGCGCGAGCATGCGAGCCGACCCAACCATGGTCACGCGAATCATTGTCCGCTTCGAAGGCTTCGCGGGGCGTTACGTCTGGCACTGCCACATCCTCGAGCACGAGGAAAATGAGATGATGAGGCCCTATGACGTGATTGCCGCCCGTTAGTGCTTAAGACCTTGCGATGGGCGCTGGAGACCGACTGGGAGCGGGACGCGAAAAATCGCTTCGCTATTGCTGCGTCCCTATTGCTGCGTCCAATGATAAGCGCGCCAGGCAAAGAATAGGTTAGCCCCGGTTACCAGCGCAGCGGGGACGTACCACATGTGATTGTGTTTCCTCTTCATGGTGTAGGTCAGATATGCAACCCCGAGGTCTGCGGGAATTCCGATTCCATACAGGGCTTTGCGGCTGTTTAGCGAGGCTGGGACATCGTTGCAGGCGGCGTGTTTGCCCAGGCAGCGCAGGGTCAACTCCGCATTGGCAACGCTTGCCGCGAACATGACGCCCGTGAACGCCAGGTAGTTGCGGTCCGCGACACCGCGGTCGATCCAGAGTGGGCCACCCATGGCAGCGGGCGGTGCGCCCTGAGATTCCTCTTTTCGGACGGCCGGGGAAGGCGCAGCTTCCCCGGCGGAAGCCTCCGGCTTGGCGGCGCTCGGCGCGTCCGGCAGTTCGGAACCATTGCTGGCGCTGTCGATCGCCGGCAATTCGCCCAGCTTCGCGCTAAGCACCAGTTGGGTGGGATCGTCCTGCAGTTGAACATTGTCCTGCCGCTGAACATCGACGCCATCGGACTGCGCCAGCAATGAAAACGCTGACCCCAGCACGAATGCGATACAGACACATAATCTTAGATAACGATTACGCACCCTTTCCTCCTGGTGCTCAAGCTTCGCTTTCGCGGACGGCCAATCTATTACAGTTACGGAAGCGCCGGCAGACGGCCGAAATCACACACTGCCCTGCCACATAAGAGCACTTTAATCGCCGAAGATTAACTTGAACCTGGCACCTGACACTAGTAGCTGAGGAACTAGTCCTTTGGATTGGAGTTCATGCAACCGGACCGTCGAAGATAAAACGTGCAGTGTTGGACATTTACACGCGATGCAACTTTTTACATCGCGCCCGTGAAAACATTTCAGCGCCGACCGAACATCAATTTTTCACGACGAGATCCCCTGCCATTTTTCACGTCGCGAATGAGACGGGTGAGTTGCAATCGCCAACCTTTTCTCTCGCTTTGAGACACTTGGTCCGCAGAGTTTTCCAATGTCCGAGCCAAATCGGTGCCCGAGGTTTGTTCTTCGCTTCCCGAGCGCCGGCGGCTCTTATGATCCGCGCGCCCCGAAAGCGACACAGGAGTTGCCGCAATTTGCGCTACCTCGGGCTCGCGTGGGATGAGACGCTGGCGAATTTATTCGGGGCTTTCTCTCGTTTTGAGACAGCGGAACCGACGCCCTCCCGAATTGGCACGGCTAACTGCTTGAGAACAAGAAAGTACCGAAATGGCAGCCGCCATGCTCTAGCAACGCCGGGCGAAGCGTGTAGTCGCCTACTTACACCGCAGCGGGCGAATTTCGAATTTCGCTTTAAGGACAAGCGATCTCGAGCATCGGCCGCGGGTGCCAACAAGTTTTCTCAAACCGAACAAACGCTATCTAAGCGACGGGGGCGAAGCCTTGTCTCAAGTGATGAATGCCAGTATCACAGCGACTGGAAGCTTGTTGTTGCCTCCGCCACTTCAAAGCGCAGAGCGCTCTGCCCATTGGTACGCTGTGCAGACGAGTCCAAGACATGAGAAACGCGTCCGCGAGCATCTTGGGTACCGCCGTGTGGAATGCTTCCTTCCTCTGTTCCGTTCCATTCATCGCTGGAAAAATGGCTGCAAGGCCCAGGTTGAACTTCCGTTATTTCCCGGCTACCTGTTCGTGAACATTCTGCGAAGCGAACGGGTGCGAGTGCTGGACGTACCCGGCGTCCTCTCGTTGGTCGGCCCCAAAGGCGAACCGGCTCAGCTTCCTGATGCTGATATCGAAACTTTACGTTCCGGTTTGCACCTGCAGAAATTTGAGCCATATAACAATCTTGCCGTGGGCCAGAAGGTGCGCATCAAGGCGGGCTCGCTGACAGGATTGACAGGCGTACTGGTTCGCAGCGCCAATGGCTTTCGAGTAGTTCTTACCGTGGAACTTATCCAACAGAGTGTGGCGGTGGAATTGGATGCTGCCGATGTCGAAGCTATCGCCTCTGACTCGCCCCGCTCCGCCTCTGGATTCATCCAAAATCGTTGTTAGGCAAAATGCCACTAGAAAAAGATCGCAGTAAGAACTCCACAAAAGACCGCATTGTGGAAGCCGCGGTTCAACTGTTCTCGCGACAAGGCTTCGCGGGCAGCAGCACGCACGAGATTGCCCGCCTGGCCGGAGTCAGCGAAGTCACCGTGTTTCGTCATTTCGCCCGGAAGAAAGACCTCTTTTGGACGGCAACCGAGTCCCGTCTCCGGCGACTGCGGATTAGCAAGGAACTGCGACGGCGGCTCGATGCCGATGAGAATCCTCAAACTGCTTTACCGGGCGTGGTCGCCCTCCTGGTCGAGACCTTTCACAACCAACCTGAGATGGTCCGCATGCTTTATCTCAGCCTTTTTGAGCTGGAACATGGTGCGGAACGAATATTGCGCAAGTACCTGGTTCCCTTCTTTCAACCGCTTCGTGAATATCTGTCCCGGTGTGCCTTGAAAGGGCTGGCCCGCGATCTCGATCCCTCGATTGCGGCCCTTGCCCTGATCACTTCAATCGTGGCGCACCCCGGGCTTTATCGGGTGGTGACCAACGAGGCAGCCGACTACCCAAGTTCCGATGAAGTAACGACCGCGTACGCGGAGTTCTGGTTCAAAGCCTTGATGTTCGACTCTTTACCGCCGCCAACGATCGACACGGGCGAACGTCTTCGCGTACCTCAGGACAATTCCCAGGAACAATGGACACGCACACCAGCGATAAGACAAACCACCGGTAGCACTCACTCTCCGACACAAGCTCTGGGGACCGAATGACCGATAACCACTCTCTAGCAACAACCAAGAAAGCGGAGCTGGAGCCTTTCAGTTTTTCTGAACCGCATCCAGTGACCATCGAGTCTCACGAGGACCAGATCTCGCTCATCCAATTCTGGCGCGTGCTCCAGAAGCGCCGCTGGCTTGTTCTTGGCAGCCTGATCACGATCGCGCTGTCGGTCGCCATGGTTTCCGCATTTCTGCCTAAGCGTTATGACGCCACGGCCCGAATCCTGCTCGACATGGAAGGCCCGGATGGCTTGGGACTGGAGCAAGCTGTAGTACCCATGGGCCTCGACATGACGACTAAGCTGGAGACCCAAATCAAAATCGTGCAGAGCGACACCATTGCCAGCAGCGTCATTGAGCAACTGGGATTGTATCGGAACAAAGCATTCGCCGGGCTCATGGCCGATCAATTGCCAGGCGAATTCGAAAATCTGACGTCGCAACAGCGAGTGAGGTTGGTCAACACGCTCCATCGATCGTTAACCGTCCAACTCGTCCCCAAAACAGAAATTATCGAAATCCACTTTCGCAGCCAGGACCCGAAGCTGGCGGCCGACATCACGAATTCTGTTGCCACTACGTATATCGAACACAACTTCCAAACTAAATATAGGTCCACTCTTCAGACTGCCGACTGGCTGACCAAACAATTGGATGATCTAAAAAAGAATGCAGAATCTTCGCAAGAGAAACTCATCGCGTATCAAAAGAAGACCGGCATTCTCGGAACCGATGAAACTCACAACATCATTATCGATAAACTGGTCGACCTCAATAAGCAGCTCTCCCTAGCTGAGGGCGATCGCATCCTGAAAGAAGCGAAGTTCCGCATCGCCACCACGGAGAACCCGGAACTCATCGCGACCATCGCCCCGGAAAGCGTTCTCGGAGCACTCTACAAGCAACGTTCCGAAGTCAGAGCGCAATACGCGCAAATGGCGGCGAAATACGGGTCTTCCTATCCGCGAGTGATCCAACTGCAATCCCAACTCAATGAACTTGACTCCTCGATCCGCGAGGAAATCACCAAGGTAGGCCAGGCAGTGCACGCGGAATACAAGACCGCCCTGAAGTCCGAAGAGATGCTCAAAACTTCCTTCGACCAGCAGAAACAGGAAGCTTACAAACTAAACGAAGACGCCATCCAGTACGCCATCATGCGCCGGGATGTCGAATCCAGCCGCGACCTGTACGAGGGCTTACTTAAGAAACTCAAGGAAGCGGGAATCATGGCAGGGCTCAAATCCAGCAATATTAATATTATCGATCCCGCCAGCGTCCCCATCGAACCGGTCGAGCCCAAAATCCCGCTCAACATCGCTTTGGGCTGTATGGGCGGCCTTCTGTTCGGAATGGCTTTAGCTTTCGTCGTCGAAAACGTCGACAATTCCATTCGATCTCCCGAGGACATAGAAAATTACTGTTCCCTGCCATCGCTGGGGGTCATTCCGACTGTCGCCGTCAACGGAACAACCGGCAAGAATGGACACAAAACTTTGGCTGCGGGAGTGAGACAATTTATCCCGCCAGTCACCATGGAGCAGCGTAATTCGGGAATTGCGGAAGCTTTCCGGGCGCTGCGAACTTCCCTGCTCTTATCTTCCCCGGGCGCTCCGCCGCAGGTGATTCTGGTGACCAGCGCCATGATGCAGGAAGGAAAAACCTTTACCGCGCTGAACCTCGCGGTCGTTCTGGCTCAGACGGGGCAATCGGTGCTTCTGGTCGATTCCGACATGCGCCGTCCGGCCATAAACAAATACCTGGGCATCCCCATGAACCGTGGATTGAGCGCATGTCTGGCGGGTACGGAAGATCCGGACGCGGTCGTGCTCAAGGTCGACGAAGTACCCGGGCTGAATATCGTTACCGCCGGCCATATGCCGCCTTATCCTTCGGAGATGCTCGCCTCTGAGGCCATGCCGCGGCTCATACATCACTGGCGCTCGCAATACCGCTACATCGTCATTGACACGCCACCGGTGCTGGCGGTAACTGATGCCGTCGTTTGTGCGGGGATTGCCGATGTAGTCGTACTCATCGCCCGCTCCGAACAGACCGGACGGCAATCTCTATTGCGCGCCCGGGACCTGCTGAAAAAGGTACGCGCCAACATCGCCGGCGTCGTCGTGAACGACCTCTCATTCAACTCCGTGGACTATCGGCAGTACTACGGTCATTACGGGAGCGACTATCAGTCTTACTATCACCACTCGGAAAATGGCAATGGCAACGGGAATGGCAATGGCAATGGCAACCAACTCCACTAATCGGTCCTCGGGGACCGGCATGCTGCATTCAAAGGCGCGCAAACTTAGCGTTTTGTTTTTCCTGCTCGTCGCATTCGGCACGGCGGGCGCGCAACAACAGGGAGCATCTGCCACCGCCTTCGGATCTTCCGGCGCCACTGGATTTGGAAGTGGTGCTGCCGGCCCTATCGGCGCAGGCGACCTGCTCGAGATGAGCGTCTTCGATACGCCCGAATTGAGCGGAAAGCTCCGGGTGAGCAACACCGGCGACATTTTCCTTCCTCTTGTCGGCGCTCTTCACGTGCAGGGGCTCAAGGCTCAAGAAGCACAAACTCACATCCGCCAGAAATTTATCGATGGCGGATTTCTTAAAGATCCGCAGGTAACCGTATTCATCTCGGAGTACGCGACGCAAGGCGTGTCGGTGGTCGGCGAGGTGCATAAACCCGGAATTTATCCCGCTTTCGGATCGCATCGTTTGCTCGACTACATTTCGATTGCCGAGGGACTCACGCCCCTGGCCGGAACCACCATTACGGTTACGCACCTTGAGCATCCTGACCAGCCGGAGCATTTTAAGATGGTTGCCGGCTCTGCTCCCGGCCCGGAAAACAATCCCGAGATTCTTCCTGGCGACACTATTTTCGTGGCAAAGACCGGGCTGGTTTACATCGTGGGCGACGTCGTACGTCCCGGCGGATTCCCTATGGACCACGACGAACACCTCACTATTCTTCAACTCGTCGCCCTGGCCCAAGGCACGAATTACACGGCAGCAAAAGGTTCCTTAAGACTGATTCGCACCACCGCCGCGGGACGCCAGGAGATCCCGATCGATCTGAAGAAGATTTTCGCATCCAAGGCGGAAGACATGAAATTAGAGGACAACGACATTCTTTTTGTTCCCAACAGCATGACTCGCAGCGCGCTCAAGGCAGTTGCCGAAGCTGCGGTTCCGGCGGCCGCAACCGCGACCATTTACACTATCCACTAACAGGTTTCGTGTTCTTGGCAGAGTCTTTCTACTCGTGGACACCCAATAAATCTCATTCCTCCAACTTTATCGCCGGTCCTTCACGAATGAATAATGTGAGCCGAAAAACATTGTTGCTGGCGGTGACTTCGCCCTTGTCATGGACGTTCTATCGGGGCCTGATCAGACATTTACGTGAGGCAGGGTTCGAGCCCGTGTTGCTTTCCGCTCCGGGACCTGAACTTCAAGCGGCATCGGAGCAGGAGGGAGTTGCCTGCATAGCCCTCTCCATGGAACGCGAAATCGCTCCCCTGAAAGACTTGGTCTCATTGTGGAGGTTGTATCGAACCATTCGCCGGCTTCGTCCGGACATCACGGATGCAGGCACACCAAAAGCGGGGTTTTTGGTCGGCATAGCCGCATGGCTGGCGCGGGTGCCATGTCGCGTGTACAGCTTGCATGGATTGCGGATGGAGACTGCGGTCGGACTGAAGCGCAAATTACTCTGCTGGACCGAGCGAATTGCGGCCGCAAGCTCTCATCGAGTCTTCTGCCTTAGCCCTAGTCTCCGGGACCGCGCCATCGCATTTAATTTAGTGGCTCCGGAAAAAACCGCTCTGTTGAAAAATGGCGGCTTCGGCGTCAACCTGGAACAATTCGCTCCGCCTGCCGCGGGCTCACCCGAGGTGGAAGACCTGCGTCGTCGATTAACCATTCCTGCCGGCGCGCCCGTGGTCGGTTTCGTGGGCCGCTTCGTGAAAGACAAAGGAATTCAGCAACTCCTGGAAGCCTTCGACCAGCTACGGCCGAACTATCCGGAGCTTCGCCTGCTCATGGTGGGAGACTTCGAGGATGGGGATCGGATCGGACCCGACCTTCGCCATTACATTGAAAACACCGCAGCGATCATTCGCCCAGGATTTATCTCTGATCCGGCCCCGTATTTTAGGTTAATGGACGTGTTTGTATTGCCCACGCACCGTGAAGGTTTCGGACAGGTGTCTGCCGAAGCTCAGGCCAGCGGAGTGCCGGTGGTGACCACAAACGCCACGGGCGCCGTTGACTCTGTCATGGAGGGCGTCACCGCAATAAGCGTGCCGGTTGCAGACTCGAGCGCGCTTTCGGGCGCAATTGGCAAGCTTCTAGGGGATCCAGATCTCCGCGCAGCCATGGGTCGTGCGGGACGAGAATGGATGGAACGCGATTTTCGACCGCGGGTCATCTGGGACCATCGCGTGCAACTCTATCGCGAATTGCTTTCGCAAACTCCGCCGAATTCTGGGGCTACACGGAACAAGGCCGGACAAGGCATGCCCGCCGATGCTGAGACGCCACCGCGTCTGAACAGAAATATCGTCGGCCCAACCTATACCTTCGTGAAAAGGTTATTTGACCTTGCGGTGGCCATATGTACCCTGGTGATTCTGTCGCCCGTACTGCTCTTAATTGCGTTTCTCGTGCGACTGACTCTGGGCTCGCCGATCTTGTTTCGCCAGGATCGTCCGGGTCTTCAGGGAAAACTTTTCACTTGCATAAAATTCCGCACCATGATTAACGCGCGAGACGAGGACGGCGAACTATTGCCTGACTCCCAGCGCCTGACCCCGTTTGGTAGTTTTCTCCGCAACACCAGCATTGACGAACTCCCGGGGCTCATCAACGTGGTTCGCGGTGAGATGAGCCTGGTTGGCCCACGCCCACTCTTGCCGCAGTACTTGAAGCGCTACACTCCAGAGCAAATGCGCCGCCATCAGGTCAAGCCGGGAATCACGGGGTGGGTGCAGGTCAACGGGCGGAATGCCCTTGAGTGGGATGAGAAGTTCGCACTCGACAACTGGTATGTGGATCATCAGAGCTTGTGGCTGGACCTGCGCATCCTGGCCGCAACTGCCGGGCAAGTCTTCAGTCGCAATGGGATTGCCAATCCCGGACACGATACCATGCCCGAATTTCTCGGCAGCTGCGCGGGGCACGAACAGGCAAACCTGACGCCCCGCAAGCGAATTGTTATCATTGGAGCCAGTGGAGCGGCCAGGGAAATCGCTTCCGCCCTGCGGGCCATCAATCGGGTGGAACCGCAATTTGAGTTCTTAGGCTACGTTGTCAGTGACCTGTCTCGATTGCAGCCGCGGGATAGCCGCGATCAAATCCTGGGAGACTTCGGGTGGTTGCAAGCCAACCGGCACGCCGTCGATGCGCTTGCGATCGGTATT